>Ga0180009_10006091_pt1 | contig 12750 bp, 5 predicted proteins | sample OS_PC_MetaG_FD_123537 | JGI IMG/M metagenome (GOLD analysis project Ga0180009, IMG submission 123537) | Groundwater microbial communities from the Aspo Hard Rock Laboratory (HRL) deep subsurface site, Sweden - OS_PC_MetaG | ecosystem: Environmental > Aquatic > Deep subsurface > Groundwater...
CTAGAGCAAATTGCTGAAGAATTTAATAACTTTTTTAGTAAAAACAAAGAAACATATTCGTGGGGATTGGAATATGGTTGGGTCCAAAAGGTTATGGATTGTTCAAGTATGGGATTTCCCGAAGATCTCCCATTTCATGCAAGAATTGGTATTGGTCATCATGCTGGTTTTGGTAGTGTTGAAGAAGAATTTCTTTTAAGAGATGCCTTTTTTTTGTTAGCACTTTCAGAAGAATCTTATGAAAACATGCATACATATGCTAAATATTGGAAAGAATCAAATAAACATGATGATCCAGAATTGGTTAATAAAATATTTGGAACTGCAAACCAAAATGTGGCTACTTATGCCAGGCTTTCCATTCTGAGTTTTTTCTCTTTTGTCGAAGCATTTGTAAATAGCGTTGGATATGATTTCAGTTTAAGAAACAAAGATGTATTGAACCCTGAAGAGATAGAAATACTTCATGGCACAAAGAAAGGACGCTATCTTTCTTTGGAATATAAAATTGAGAAAATTCCATCCATAATAAGGTCGGATAAAAAAACACCCCTCATATTATCAGATCCCCAACAAATCAAAGAACCATTTAAGACATTTTTTGAAAATATCAAAGAAATAAGAGATTCATCTGTTCATTATTCACAAAAAAAAAAGAAGCTATATGGAGAAAACCTGATGATTGGATAAATAAAGTTAAATCTACATCAAAACTCTGTTTGGAAATATCTTCAGAGTTTTGGAAGGCATGTTATACCGATAGAAAGGAGCCACTATATTTGAATGGGCTTGATTATGATAAGCATATTAATATTGCAAGAAAGAGATTACAATTACATAATGATATAAGGAATGTAAATAGGTGTGTTTAATGTGTGGGCAACATCGTATAACACAGTATAAAAGGTTCGTGCTTTACGGCACTCACCCAAATTTTTGCTTTGCAAAAACTTCTTTTATGCTGGAAACTTAGGCGGCATATCACTGAACACGTAAACAATCGGATAAAACGAAAAGGTTTGATGTGATCATGATTGAAGAGTGTAAGGATATATTGGAATGTGAAAATAAGTTATCCCCAATAACCCAAAAAGTAAGTTTGTTGGGAGAGTTCCCTCTATCTGTCGAAGAAGTATATAAATTAGGTGCTTTTATTAAGGGCCAAATTTCAGAGAATATTCAAAAGGGGACAGAATTTCTGAAAAACAAGACGCCTACCTGCTTAGCATGTTTTCTTATTTGGAAGGGTATTCTTGATTACAAAGATGGTGACTTTTGGTCAGGGATTCGAGAATCTACTGGTCTTTCAGATCCAAAGTGGCAAGCAAGGTGGGGTAAAATATTTATTAATTTCTTAAAAGCTAATGGACTGGCATTCTGCGATATCCAAGATGCATACCGCTATGTTACCCCCATCCTTATACATGGAATGATTCCCAATTCTTGTTTGGATGAATATTTTCAGAAAATCCTAATCCCCATGGTCAAGCATGAACTTGCTGATCGCACTGACCATAAGGAGATTAGCTTCTTGCTGAGAAATCGAAGAGAAGATGACAAAGACAGAAATGCTATTGAAGAAGAGATTAGAAAACTACAGACTAACAAGTACCAAATTTCAAGCAAATTAAGTCGAGATCGTTCTTTAATTAAAATATGGGATGATCTTGATAAAATTAAAGCCTTAGAACAAAAAGTAGGTAATTCCGATGAATTAACTTCTTTACCTGAAGACCCTTTGGAATATAAAAGCAAGAAAAATGTAGCAATACAAAATCTCAAAAAAGAGATAGAAAAATTAGAAAAGGATGAAAGACAATATGAACAGCAAAGAAAGAAATTTTCAGAAATAGATAAAGAGGTTTTAGCGAATTCAGACGCCATTATTCAATGCATCAACATTTTGCCCGAATTGGAACAAGAACTTAGAAAAGTGACTGAACTTAAGGCACGAGAAAACCTGCTTAAAGAAAAGATAGAAAAACATGCTGAATCAATATTTTCTGATCGCTGGGATGAACTATATATTCTACTCATTCGGGATTTACCTTTTGATAAGTTGAAAGACAAAATCGAAGCATTTAACTCCAGAAGAATAAGCGAATCAGGTGCAAGACAAGGGTATTTTGAGAATATTTTGAGGGTCATTAAGGAATGGGCTTATTACTTTTTCTCACACTTTAGGAAGGGAGAAAAAACAGCTAAAGAGATCCAGGTTGAAATCTCAGAAATGCTAAAAGATCTTCCTATTAACAAAAGGGTAATAGAGTGTCCCCAGACTGAACTTGTGTATAATTTAAAGAAATTATGTGATAACCATGAGACCATTTGCGACTTGCGTGAAATCAGGGAGTCTCTAGAAAGGGAAGGAAGTGGACATATCAGTAAGATAAAAAATGTGGCAGAGACTGTGGGTGTTGATGATACAGACAATATAAAATATGCGGTTATGGCTATGCAAAATAAACTCGCTGACGCACAAAGGAATAGACAGCTAGCTAACCAAGCAGAACAAGAAATTAAGAATATAGAAAACAATATCACAGAATTAAAAGTTAAAAAACTATCTCTTGCTGAAGAACTACAAGAAATTAATGGGCGCCTTGTTAAACTGGGAAAGGGCGATATTAAATTAGGTGTTGAACGATTGGAACAACGGCGTGATGCACAACTTAAAACAGAATTTGTAAGAAACGATTTAATGAGGGTATATCCTGATTTGAAGAGTTTGGAGCAAGAGAAAGATGAGGCTCAAAAAGATGGCAAAGATAAGAGTTACTATAATTTAGAAATAAAGGCTCTCGATGTAGAAATTCAACAAATTGAACAAAGGATAACTGAATTAGAAGAAAAACTTGAGTTAATTCCAGTACAATTTCCTTATGTAGATGAACCCATCCGAAGATTTTTGCTTTATGGTGGTGACATGGCGAGAGATTTTCTTGTTCAATCTATCCAGATGGTAAATCAGACTATAAAAGAAAAAAATGTACCTTCTGCGGATGAAATTGGATTGCCAAAGCGAATAGTTACAAGATTTGAAGAATGGTGGAAAAAACGTGAGAAGATCGAAGAAGAGGAAATAGACGATGGGAGCCCCATTCAAAAGCCCCAAGAGAGATTTAGAAGTCCTGTAATATCGTTGGATACAGCGATAGGTGAAATTAATGTTCACTTCTCTCCCCAACGCTTCTTGATTGCTAAGGACATTACCGAGATTTGCTTAATAATGAACGAAGACAAACCAAGTTCGCATAAAGAACGACTAAAAGTTTACAAAGATAATAGGAAACTCTTAGAAACAGGGAAGATTGACTTTCCTTTACCTTTCCCGTCAGATTGCTACGAGTTCTGCTTAACAATCGGCAGCGAGATAACTAAGTCTTGGAATATTTCTGGTATAAGCCAAGAAAAACCATTTATGGCGTTTGACTATAATTCCAAAAAGTTAATTCAAGGAGCGGAAGAATTGCCCAAAGGAAAGGTTTGGGTTGTGTTGCATAATAGATTTATTCTTGAACCTACTCAAGTTATTATTGAAGAAGCTCCTTTATATAGAAAATGGAGAGAGTATAAATATATAGAATTAGACCTTAGCTATGTGGGACAACTTGATTTGGTGGATGAACAAGGTGAAAAAAAGTTAATAGCAATTTCGCAAGAAAAGGTTTTTGAACCAATTCTTTGCGGCTGGCAGAAACAGCAGATTCTGGGGGGATGTTATTCAGAAGAAGAGGATATATACGTTGGGGAACCTCCTAGTATTCGTATTCCAATTGGAAGTGACGCTGAAATAAGGGGATGGATAATTTCCATACTTAAAGATAAGGATAGCACATTGACCGAGTCCAAGTATTATCGGCTCAGCGACTTGGAGGAAATATCGAACATTGATGGGAATGAGGGGGTAATTAAAATACCCCTATCTAACGAAAAATGTATAGGGAATAACCCTGTTGGTAGGTTTAAAGTCCGATTTAAAAATGATTGCCAGAATATTGACAAGTGCTTTAGTTTTTGTGTTGTACCTTATCTAAAGGTAGAGTTCAATAAAGATATCTACTTACCTTATGAAAGCGATATCTCTCAGGTTTATTTGAGGCTTGAGGTGTTTGAACAAATGGAATTTGAACCTCGAAGCCCGGCGAGAATTATTGATCACAAAGACAGTTCGTATGGGATAGAAACTAACGCATTAGAGGATGCCATTCACGGAATATTGAGATATCTTTTTAAAGATTATTTAATTTCCATGCCAATAACCATTGAAATCCCAAGATTGACATGGCGACTCGATGGCTTACTGAATAATGAATATTCTTCAGAGTCAAATAGAATAGAAGAAATTTGGTTTGGAGATTTGGAGAAAGCCGAGGAATCACTATCTCTTATTGTGAGCATGTCCTCTTTTATTCATGGTCAAGGTCAACTGAGTTTACGCAATTTGGAGCAAAGGTCGGAAGCAAAAATAACGGAAGGGAAGGCTAGATTTGATCTTCTACGCTTCAGTGATACATTAAGAACAGATGATCAACCCTTGCAGTCATTTCAATTAACGGTCTTTGGCTCAGAGACCTCGATAGAGAACGTTGAGTTGTTTAAGGTTCGGACACGCTGGGAGGTTGAGGAGATAAAATGCATCCAAAGTTTTTCTGAGGGAAAGATTAATTTGCAAATATCTTGGAAGAAAGAGCATGGAAAAGCAGAAGCACAACGAGTTGTTAGATTATGGAGAATATGGGAACCAGGCTCAGATCCCTTCACTATGGAAATACCTGAAGGCGCTTGCAGCATAGAGATTAGCGAAGAACAAGTTAAGCTTCTCCCAGGGAGCTATCGGATATATATAGATGTTGAGGATTCGTGGTCAGCTGCAAAACCCTCTATACCTCCCCGTAACTCTCTAAATACAATTGATATCCAGATTCAAGAAAAAATACTGCAGGGTCAGATTAATATTACATCTGTCATAGATGAGGATGGTCGGACTCATAGACTTAACGACAGCTCCAGTATCCACATAGAAGGAAAGATAATCAATGGGACACTGCCAAATCCTGATAAAGAAATAATTGTCAAGCCCATAAATGAAGGTTGGTATGTAGGAAATGTTTCAGTGGTTAGGAAATCAGGGGTGAATCCCTTTGAGAAAACTAATCCCCTTAAATTAGAGGTTGTTTCTAATCAAGTCATTAGTACAGCCGAAGACAGAGATGGAGATGGTGCATATTTTTGTACCATATGTAAAATGCTTTTTTGGAGTAAGGAGACCTATCAAAAGGAGAAAAAGAAGGGGCATGATAATAAAAACGATATGTTAGCGGCAAACTTCATATTAAAATTTAAGCTAGATAGAGAAGGAGAATAAACAATGGCACTTGACCCAATTAAAGCAACCAAGTCCATCACAGATAAGTACAGGGCATACCTTTCTACTACATTTCGGCTAAAGAGTTCTAACCTTCAAAACCAATTTATGAAGGAGTTACAACCTGAAAAGTTTGCAAAAGGACCTATCCTAGAGGCTACACCGCCCTTCGAAACTGGGAAATCCTTGGAAGAATTAGTGGGTGAAGGACTTCTGTCCGATCAATTTAAGAACCTCAAATCTGAGAAACTCCTGAATCGTCCTCTCTATAGGCACCAGGAGTCTGCTATCCGCAAAGTAGTGGGAGATAACAGAAACATTGTTGTAACCACTGGTACTGGCAGCGGTAAGACAGAAGCATTCTTAGTGCCTGTTCTTAATCATCTATTCCGACAGAAGGAGAATGACAAATTAACACCAGGTGTGCGGGCTCTTCTGCTGTACCCTATGAATGCCTTGGCAAATGACCAGTTAAAACGAATGCGTGCTCTCCTTAAGAATTATCCTGATATAACCTTTGGACGCTATACGGGTGAGACCGAAAAGACCCAAAAAGAAGCAAGAGATAAATTCCGAAAAATGTATAATAACAAAGAACCTCTGCCAAATGAACTCGTTTCTAGAGAACAGATGAGAGAAAAACCTCCCCACATACTGCTGACCAATTACGCTATGCTTGAGTATTTAATGCTTCGGCCCGAAGACCACTTCTTTTTCGACGGAGAATATGCAAATTATTGGAGATTTATCGTAATCGATGAAGCACATACCTATAACGGAGCTAAGGGAATTGAAATGGCAATGTTGCTCAGACGTCTTAAAGATCGTATTGTTCAAAGTCAACCAGGCAGAATTCAGTGTATTGCTACCAGTGCTACTCTCGGAGGTGGAGAAAAGGACTTCAGTGAAATTGCAAAATTTGCTCGAGAACTATTTGGAGAATCGTTTGAGCCACAATATGTTATCACGGCTATTCATCAACCAATGGCAGAGTTAGGTGCTTCCTGGGGAAAGCCAGATCATTCTCTGTATAAAGAATGGCAAAAAATTATCAATGAAACTCCACCTGATAGTACAGTTTCTGCTTTAATAGAAACTGGGGTAAAAAATGGTGTACCAATCAAAATACTTAAAGATTCCAAACTACAAGCTGACAATGAATACAAGAGGTTTTTATATTATGTAATGATAGGGGATGAGCGGTTAATTTCGCTCAGGCAACTTCTTAAACAAAAACCACAACTTCTAAACGAGATTGCAGAAGAGATTTTCCCGAATGTAGCAAATCCTCAAAATACCCTTGTAGCATTAGTCGATCTTGCTGTTCAGTCTAAGCCGGGAAAAGACGACCAACCACTTATCCCCGCCAGATACCATTTATTTGTGCGAGCCATTGAAGGCGCCTATCTGAGTCTGCTTCCAGAAAAGAAAATCTATTTGGAGCGCTACGAAAAGGTTAAATATGATGGGAAAGAATATCCTGTATTCGAGATAGCAACCTGTCGCCAGTGTGGTGCTGTTTATCTAGTGGGTGAAACGCAGAAAGACGAAGATAAATCTATTTTTAAGCAGCCAGGGAAGCGATACTTTGAAAGCGCTAAAAATCTTAAATATTATCTTCTTCTCGATGATTATACTCAATTATTGCCTGACAACGAAGATGAATTGGTAAATCTGAAAGAAGACTTAAAAGGTGAAAGATATAAAATCTGCGCTGCATGCGGAGCGATTGATAAGGTGAATTTAGTAAATCCATTTTGCGATTGCGGTGAAGAAAATTACTTTGAAGTACTCGAGGTTAAATCTAAAGATGGAAAAGTCCATAAGTGTCCTGCCTGTACAAGAACAAATCCTCAGGGCTCTATGGTATGGCGTTTTCTTCTAGGTAAAGATGCTATTGCCAGTGTTTTGGCAACTTCTCTTTATCAACAAATTCCCTCACGTAAAAGTAACTCCAAAGATTATTTAGAAGATAACAGCATAATTTCTGGTGGTTGGTCTTCAACTGGGAAAGCAGACGTATCTAATGAAGTTTCGACTGAAGAAAGAGGTAATGGGCGGCAATTATTGATCTTTTCTGATAGCCGACAAGATGCTGCCTTTTTTGCTCCTTATCTCAATCGTACCTACTCTCAAATACTCAGGAGACATTTAATCCTCAAGACAATAGATGAAAATAGAGAGAAGATTTTTGAAAACAGATGGAGGGTTCAGGATTTAATTCATCCTCTTAAGCAGCAAGTAAGACGACTGAATCTTTTCCCTGATAGAAGCTTACAAGAACAAGAGAATGAAGTCTGGAAATGGGTACTTTATGAACTCTTAAGCATTGATAATAGAATTGGTCTGGAAGGGCTGGGATGTTTGGGGTTCTCCTTAGCAAAGCCAAGAAATTGGAAGGCACCAGAGCAATTAATGGGGTCTCCCTGGAAACTGTCCGCAAATGAGGTCTGGATTTTATTTCAAGTGCTGTTGGATAGCTTCAGAAAAAATGGGATTATTCTGTTTCCAGACAATGTCTCTCCTAAAGATGAATTTTTTCAACCCACTAATCGTGAATACTACTTCCGAGAGAGTGGATCTATGCCAAAAAAACATATCTGTAGCTGGAATCCTTCTTCTGAAAGCGTTACAAACGCTCGTTTGGATTTCATTATGCGTCTAGCTCAAGAAATGGGTATAGGTGTATCGCGGAAGGAATGTATAGACATATTAAAGAATATTTGGCGAAAAAGTCTGGAACTTGACGACCCATCAAGTTGCTGGAAAGATTATTTCTCTTCTTTTAATTTGCGTGGAGAGGGAACGGTCTATCGCATGAAATACAATTTCTGGGAACTTCAACTAGGAACCATTAATAGAAACATTCAGTGGTACTACTGTGATAAGTGTAATAATATAACACTTCTCAATCTAAGAGGTGTTTGCCCCACATATCGATGCGATGGGAAACTCAAAGAATGCAATCCTGAGGAAGTCTTTGCGGATAATCACTATCGTAATCTCTACTCAGGAATTTTGCCATTGAGAATGAGGGCTGAAGAGCATACAGCGCAGTTAACAAGTGAAGCTGCTGCCGAGCTACAGACCCAGTTTACAGAAGGAGATGTAAATGTGTTAAGTTGTTCAACCACCTTTGAATTAGGTGTGGATGTGGGGGAACTGGAATCCGTGTTTATGCGAAATGTACCACCTTCTGCAGCCAATTATATACAAAGGGCGGGTAGGGCAGGCAGGCGTACCGATTCTACAGCCTTTGCCCTAACTTTTTGTCAACGTCGCTCTCATGATTTGACTCACTTCAATGATCCAATGCGAATGGTCTCTGGCGAGATTAAGCCACCGCATTTTAAAATTGAGAATGAAAAGATCGTGAAAAGGCATGTTTATGCTACTGCACTTTCGAAATTTTGGATGGAACATTCTGAGACGTTTAATGATGTTGAATCATTCTTTTTTTTAGGGGATAAAAAAGGTCCAGATTTATTCAAAGAATATTTGGACAGTAAGCCAGATGACCTCTATAAAAGCCTGAAAAGAATTGTACCTCATCCTTTACAAAAGAATTTGGACATAGATAGATGGGGGTGGATATCAGGATTGTTTGATGAAAGAAATGGCGTTTTGTTGAAGGCAAAAGAGTTAGTAATAAATGATGTCGAAGAGCTAGAAAAGGTACGAAAACGACTTATAGATGCCAACAAACCAGCGGATTATATTCTTCGTATCATTAAAACAATAAAAAAGCCACCTAAAGGTTATTTGATCAACTTTCTCTCAAGCCGAAATGTCATACCTAAGTATGGATTCCCAGTGGATGTGGTGGAGTTACAGATTATACACCACTCTGACGAAGCTAAAAGATTGGAATTGGACCGTGACCTGAGGATTGCATTATCAGAATATGCACCGAGCAGTCAGATCGTGGCAGGGGGAAAACTATGGACAAGCCGTTACTTAAAGAAACTACCTCAAAGAGAGTGGCTTAAATATAAATACGCAGTTTGCAAACATTGCCAGCACTACCAGCGAGTGCTTGCTGATTCAAAAAAAAGCCTTGATAACTGTGAAGCTTGTGGCCGTCCTTTAGAAGGTAGAAATCAAGGAATTTTTGTAATTCCAGAGTTTGGATTCATTGCCAGCACTAAACCACCAGCGGAACCTGGAGAAGAACAGCCTGAAAAGACCTACACTACTCGAACTTATTATTCTGGTGAGTCGGATAGAAGAGATGAATTACTAGTTAATTTAAAGAATAATGTTACTCTTCAAGCAACCCCAGCTTCGCATGGGAAAATGGCAGTCATAAACCATGCTGGCTATCAAGGGTTCAAAATCTGTCATAAGTGTGGGTATACAATTTTAGGTAATGAAAAAGTAAAAACTCCTCACAAAACTCCTTTTGGAACTGATTGTTCAGGTAAACTCCAGCGTTATTATCTTGGACACGAATATATGACCGATATCCTTAAACTTCATTTTGGAGGGTACGCCAACTCTGATAATGGATTTTGGTTTTCTATTCTTTATGCCTTCCTTGAAGGGGCAAGTGAAGCATTTGATATTAACCGACAGGATTTAGATGGGTGTCTGTACCCCTACACCGGTGATCCGACAATGCCAGCGTTGATATTGTTTGATGACGTGCCTGGTGGAGCGGGCCATGTACACAGAATTGCTTATGATAAAGCCACAATAAAACAAATTTTACAGTCAGCCTACCAAAGGATGAAAGGATGTAAGTGCGGAGGGAAAGAAGGGCATACAAGTTGCTACTGTTGTCTGCAAAATTATCGAAATCAATTTTGCCATGACAAACTGGATAGAGAGAAGGTCATTAGCTTCTTAGAAGCGTATTTCAAATGAACATTATGATTATTAGCACAGGCGTGGTTATAGAAGTGATTAAAGTGATACGCTGTCTAACAGAGCGTATCTGGCTTCGTGTCTTCACCCCTCCGCCAAAATCCGCCTTCGCTGAAACTTCGTATATACTGGAACTGTTATATGCAATAAATTCAGAGCCCCTATCGATAAATTTATATTGCTTGTAAACTTAAGGATAAATTATGGATGTTAAAAAATCTATTAATCAATTTTTAGAAGGAAATGGCAAAAACAAAGGTAGAAAACCTGATGAGAGATATGCTTCTTTTGATTTTTGTTATAATTACTTTTACTCATTTTATAAAAGAAACAAACTTAATGAATTGGCAGATGAAAAAAATCTACAGATGAGCTGTTTGCAATTAGGTTTTTATTTAGCGAGTTGGGGAATGATGAGAGGCTCGTCTTTTCTTCTTGAAAAAAGTGTTAAGAATTATAAAAACCTCATTGTTGCAATTTCAAAAATGAACCCAAAATTATGGGAAATTGATGTTGATAAGTATAATGAGGAAAACATTAAGTTGTTATTAAATTGCAAACAGCAAATTATAGAGGTTCTTGGAAAACAAAATAAACCAAGTGATACTTTAGTAACAAAAATCATGCTGGGCGTTTTTGCCAATATTCCAGCGTATGATCAATATTTCAGAAAGAGTTTGAGATTACATTCTGTTAATAAAAAGTCCCTTCTAAAAATTAAGAACTTCTATGAAGAGAATAAAGAAACATTTGACTCATACAAAATACACACTTTTGATTTTTTAATATCTAAAGAAACAGATATAATTTATACAAAAGCGAAATTGATTGATATGTGCGGGTTTATGGATGGACAATAATGGGGCTCTGAATTTACTCAAAATTTTTGCTTCGCAACGTTGCACTAAAATTTTGTCCTTCGGAGAATATGGCACACATTAACCGACTACGCTCGGTTGCGCCTCGTTATAAGCCCGCATGAGCCCGATCAGATACTCGGCACGGTCTTTTTGTGCAACGCCTGCAATTGCCAAGACCTGTCCAAGAATCAGGTCTGTGACATCAACATCTAAGGCGTCCGCTAAGCGTTTAAAGGCACGCATCGTGGCCTTCCTATACCCGGTCTCGATCATGGATATGGTCTCGCCGGTCTGCACGCCGCTCTTGTCCGCTAACTGAGCCTGCGTCATCCCACGCTGCAGCCTTAATTCTTTAATACTTTCGTATGCCATAAGTTATACTCCTTCCATATGTTCACTTTGAGATATAAAATAGTAGAAGTTTCGCTATATATTAATAATTTATATGCCACTCATTTTGCTCTAACCTGTAATCTCCTTCCGGCCATTCATTCCTTTCTCAACGTCGATGTTTGCAAGCTGGATATAGATTAAGGTTGTGCTTATATCAGCATGGCCCAGGATTCTCTGCAATATTAGTACACTGCCACCCTGCCGAATAAAATCCGTTGCAAAAGTATGCCTTAATGTGTGCGGCGTGATATCATAGCGCTTCATCTTCCGGGCATAGCGCGGAACCAAAGATTGCACGCATCGGACCTTCATTCTTGTCCCCTTAACCGCGGCGAAACGGTTAGCCGCCGGATTGTCTTTTATGGTCGTAAAGAAGTAGCTGCAATCGGTCGGTGGTCGTACTGCTATCCACGCGGTTAGTAGTGAAACTGTATAGGGTTGTATAATCAAGTCCCGATCAACTCCGCCTTTGCCATTAACTACGCGCAGCTTACCTTTTGCAAGGTTAACGCTGCTCAGCTTCAGGTCGCAGACCTCCGAGACGCGCAGGCCACAGTTAAGCATTAGGGCCAGAACTGCCTTACCTCTTACACCGGTCAGGTATCTCGTGTCCGGGATTGATAATAACTTTGCGGCTTCCTCTGGATCTAAAATGACTGGTAACTTTTTACGTCTAATATAATTCATTTTTCACCTCCCGTTTATGATCCTCTATCACCGCTGCTTTATAGCAGCAGCAATAATAATTATCAAGATTACGATGCAAGCAATTTCTTTTGCCATCATCACCACCTGCAATAAGGACTCTCATGCCAAAATTTTCTCCAGAAATGTTTTAGGATATGCACTACAGATTTTTGCCATCCCATGGGATACCTCCTCCTATTTATGATAATCTCAATGCTACCCACTTTTTAGTTCCAGTGGGTAGACTTCAAATTATTTTCTACTAGAGTTTCTCCTCTACGAGAACTTCTCTTAATGTTTTTGGTTCAAAGTACAAATCTCTTTCTACTTTAAGTTCATAACTTTTTATAAGAGTTAACATTTCCAATTCTTTTAAAGAGACATAACCCCATTCATCAAAACTTGGGTCAATTCCACTTATAACATATCCGAAAAATGTATCCTTGCCGTCAAATTCCGTAACATACCAAGTCCATCTAGTTCCAGGTAAAAAGAATTTTACGTAAACTATTGCACTTTCCCCCTTACCATCTTGGGCATAGAGTTTCGGGATTTTCTTTTCGATTGCCTTTGTCA
>Ga0180009_10006093_pt1 | contig 12746 bp, 14 predicted proteins | sample OS_PC_MetaG_FD_123537 | JGI IMG/M metagenome (GOLD analysis project Ga0180009, IMG submission 123537) | Groundwater microbial communities from the Aspo Hard Rock Laboratory (HRL) deep subsurface site, Sweden - OS_PC_MetaG | ecosystem: Environmental > Aquatic > Deep subsurface > Groundwater...
CCCTGGCAGCAGCCCAGGCAGCATCCCAGGCAGCATTCCTGGCAGCAGCCCCGGCAGCATCCCTGGCAGCAGCCCAGGCAGCATCCCAGGCAGCATTCCTGGCAGCAGCCCTGGCAGCATCCCAGGCAGCATTTAGCTGCTGTTCAGTTGCTTTTCCATTGGCAAATTTACGTGCTGTCTGTATAGCTTGTCTCGGTCGTTTGTCCTTTGGGTAGTATTTTTCAAAAATCTTCAAGGATCTTTGAGCGCAATCACAGGCAAACAGCCGGGCTATGCGTTCATCCCAGGGCAGTTTACGAATTAACCTGGCTTGGGATACACATATTTTGTCTTCTTGTTCCAGTATTCTACCTCTCCATTCAACCTCATAAATTGTTGTTCCTAACCAAGATATAAGGCCAAATTCCGTTGCCAGGTGATATCCGGACCTACACATTTCCAGATTATCTATTCTCGGCATCCATTTTCCTGGTCGCTTTCCTTTTGGAAGATTCCATTTACCTTGTCCGTGGTATGTTGAACCATCTTCTTTAAGAATTTTATAATACATTGTTTTCTCCTTATCCGTGGCAGTGTCCGGCCTTAATCAGGGCCTTTGCCGTTCGTCCGTAATTGCCTTGCAAGGTCCATGCCATACCGGTGTCGATAAGGTCCTGAAAGAATTTAATCGCTTCCTCTTCCGTTTCCATTTCCCCGGACTCCCATGCTATGATTTTGCTGGTAAGGTCCATTTTATTTATCCCCTTTCAAAGGTAATGGGTAAGGGTTTCCCTCCGCTTTGGCGATGGCGGCTATCAGGCGGGCGTTGTCTACTAACATTTTTATACCTCCGGTTTTTATAGGTCCGTATTAAAGTACAGACTATCAATTGTTGTGGAATCTCCCACGGCCACGATCTTTTCACCATACCACAAGAGCCAATCCCCTTTCTCGTTTACGCTTATAGATGGGACCGGTCTATTGTATACCGCAGTACACCCTGTCATAAGACAGGTTAAGATGGTCCATACGATATATTTTTTCATTTTCTATTTCCTCCCATTGCTAAGAAAAATAAGACAAGCATAAGTAATAACCATATAAGAGATATTGAATACATTATATTATCCTTTTAGTTGACAATACGTTTACAATTATGTTTTATTGCGGACAAAATTCTACGGGTTTTCCGCACGTAATACATATTCTAATTCCTTCTTCTATAATAGTTTCCTCTTCCCATACCTTGTCTATGCATTCTTTACACCAGTATTCCCTATCCCAGTTCCAATCCCATGTGCCGGTATACGGACTAGGTATATGCTGGTATCTAATTTCAGAGTTTTTTGTATAAAAGTCTGTTAATCGCCTTAGGTTTTCAAGATATTCTGGTACAATCATATATGCTCTTGAAGAGTGCTCGTCGTGATAACCGATACCCAGGTTAAAGCCCAAACACTCTAAATGATCAAGACAGCATATATCTGAAAAAGTTCCATAGTTTACTTTGAAAAAGGACTTAAGAGTATTTATTGGCCAATCATAGTCATAGGTTACCACGTCTTTTCCTGATCTGTCAAGTCCTAAAATCCAATTATAGTTCTTTTCTGGTATAAAATCTTTCGCGGTAGATGCCGCTTTTTCCTCATTTTCAGTTATCAGTATATCGGTTAAAATCCCTAATTGTGGAAGTATTTCAAGGGCTGTATAAATGCCCAGTCTATCATCTAATGTCGAGCAGAATATGTTTTCAATACCATTTATTGCAGTGGCTGTCAAACCTTGAAATTTTTGAACAGTGTCAGCGTGTACTACTGTTAAAATATGCGCTCCATTGTCTAAAAATACATGCTGTGCACCCGGTTTTCCCCTTATTTTTCCCCCTGACTGTTTAAAAATCTTTGGTATACTAGCGGCACAATACTTTTCTAATGTTTTATAATTCAAGTTTATATTGTGCTGCATCCTCAATGGCACTTTTATAACATTCTTCACATAAGGTTCGATTTTCATATTCCTTAGATTCTTCATTTTCATAATATACCTCACAATCTTCACAGTAGATGAGATTATTTTCAGAACATTTTTCACAGTAACATTGTCCAGTGTCTTCCGCAACACGGATTGAGTCTGTAGTAAAAAATTCCTCACAGTCTGTACATTCAAAATAATCTCCGTTCTGAATACAATTATTACATATATATTCACCAGAGTCTGCTATTCTTTGTATACTATCTTTTGGAACATCTGTTTCACATTGATCACAATACGCATACAATTCTCCAAAGCATGATTCACAAAAAGGTCCATCACCATCTGAATGATAGGTTTCATCCTCACAGATTGAATTTCCGCAATTTATGCATCTGATCCCGCCCATATAATTACCGTCCGTGCATTCAAAAATATATTCATAGGTTCCCGCTATATTTGAGAGAATTAAATCCCTACCGTCTATTTCCCCATAATGGAAAGTATCAAGATAGGGATAAATTCCGGGGTCTGGTAAAGTGATAGTATGCTCTATACCATCGGACAATTTTACATCTCCACAAGGCAATCCGTGCGTACACCGGGTAATATAACCTTTGGATTGCGCCCATTGTTCAATTGCTGCTATATGGTGCCCATCATTGGGATAGATACGGTCCAATACAGTTTCCCCTTCATCCGTATTCCATAACAGACACCGGGCTTTTATTCCATTCTCATATATTAATAATTTTACTTTATCTGGATTATCCGCATATAACTTGAGAATATTTTTACGATTTTCACCCGTCATACAGGATGAACCGCCAAAAGATTCCCGGTAATAGTCAACAATAGATTCTCCTGAGACTATTTGAATATCTCCATCATGGTCACCTATTGTCCCGAATACCCTTGATGCTATATGTGCTAGTATAGGATCAGATATTTTATCCGCCCCAAGCCCTAAGCGACGGCGAATAAATCGGGGGAGAGTAGTTTTAACTCTATGAACCGTATCAAGTTTATGTGCAGGGGTTCCCGCATAGGAAATTTTTCGAGTATCTTCACAAGAGAATGATAAAAAATTCTCTCCATAATCTTGTCTGATAAGCATAGGAATATCTCTTAACCAGTTACTTGTATTCATTGATACTTTTTCACTGGAAGCAAGATTTTCTATTGCTGATTCTATGGCCCGTATCAATTTTATACGGTCCTTTAAAATGGGGTTCATAATATTATCCCTTTTTCAAGTGTATAGTGGTGTATCGGATGGTTCGCTTACCCTTCGGACGCCCACTTATAATTTTTTGATTAATAGTTTTGGTTCGCAAGTCAACCGGTGTGTTCTTTGTCCGGTGCTCTGTCCCGCAGGGAATAGGATAGAAAAATCCTTGCCCGTCTGATCTTACCTTGTGAGCAATGCCGGTGCCTTTAGACAGTAGACTGGCCCGGTGTCTTGCTACACGCAGTGACCGCTTTTCTTTGCGCGTCATTGTAGACCGTCCTTTTCAAAGTCGATGCGACGTTTGCCCAGTTCGCTGGGATACTATTTTTTGTCAACCGGTCCGGACTAGTGCAATGCCTATGCCAATGTCCTATAGTATATAAGTTATGGTCTATAATTTCCTATGATATCTTGTGCCCGGAAATTCTCATTGCATATTGCAAGCTATCGTGCGGGCATTATGCGACTTAGCAAGTTTCATGCCAATTCGGCGCATACCAGACTATAGACCATAGACTATAGACTATGGGCCATGGTTCCGGGGAATCTATGGCCTATAGTATAGGGTATCTTATACCTAGTATCTTATATATGGTATCTTATATTATAGTATCTTGTATATTGTATATTGTATCTTATATTATAGTATCTTATTTCTTATATCACATACTTTAGTATTAAGATATAGGGACACTGATACTAGTATCTGTATCCTGATACTGGTATCTGTATCTTATATCTTAGACTATGATCTGCTGAAGGGATAGGATACTGTCCTAAAAACAGGACACTAAATTCCAGACACTAGGAATACTGTCCTATATTTAGGACACTACTGGCGTCTGCTAGCGCAGTATGTCCTATATTTAGGACACTATGTCCTATATTTAGGACACTATTACGGAACTAGGGATACTAGGAACTAGGATACTAGGAACTAGGATACTAGACTCTAGCTATGGTCCCCTAGCTAGGGTCCCCTAGCTAAAATTTTTAAGGTATAGCCCCATGGGGTCCGGAGACGCGCGTATCGCCCAATTAACCATTCAGTGGGAGCCGACCCCAAAACAAACAGTACCCATATTTAACTTACTTTATCCACTATAGGCTAAGGACCAGGTTACTGTGCTAGCAGACGCTAGTAATGATACTAGGGACCAGGGTTTAGGAAACATAACCCAGGGATATGCACCTAGGCTCAAGGTACCTTGTGAACCTTTTCACCAAGTATGTAACAATCTGTCCACTATATACCAGATCCCATGCAACCATAATTAGGTTTCATATGCTATAGTTATGCTACTTATATACTATACCTGAGATTATAGGATATAGGAATACCGGAACTCTAGCTACCTAAAAATTTTATCTGTAAGTATGGTACCAGGTTAAAGGGTGTCATGCCCTACTTTGCAAAAATAGTTGGGAACTTTTTGCTCAAAACGGTGTATAATTACGTGTAAAGGTCAGAATACTAGCGTTTGCTAGCGCAGTAAAGGAGCTTGTTATGACCGGAATAGTTTTTATGCTTACACTATCTTTGCTTGACTTGCTTTGGTGGGTACGTAGGTAAGGACGTAACCGGGTGCCTAATACTTCAAGGGTGATGCCCTGACGGGACCAGATCCTAAAGGGGATAACGGGTACCCGGTTTTTGAAAAGGAATAACTTGGAAGACAATACAGTAACCAGATACACAGACGATATAGCCCGGACATTGGAAACAGCTCTGGGCGTATCTACACCGTTGACAGCAGTAGATACAGAGTTAGCTTCACGATTGCAACGCATATCTGCATCCCTTACAGCAGGAGCCATACAGTTCCGGGATGATCACGACTCTCTTGTAATTCTTACAGATACAGACATAAACAACCCAGTAGATGGGCACATATTGGCCTGGGACCCAACCACAGAAACTTGGATCAACAAGGCCATTAGTACGGTAGCTGTTGATATTTACTTAAAAGATCTGGCAGATGTTGACAGTAGTTTATCCCCGTCTTCTAACGATATACTGCAGTACTCCGGAACAGAATGGGTTGCTCGGACATTGGCTGTTGCAGGTGTCTCAGAAATTGGACACGTACATAGCCACGGAACATTGACAGATTTGTTGGTCAACGACCACACACAATATGTGAATGCTGTAGCGGCTGCACCACTTACGTTGACTGGGCAGACCATTACGTTTAATTATGATACGTCTGATTTTGGTTTAAGTGGCAACAATTTGTATGTGAAGGATTCTGGTATATCTTTGGCACTAAACGACCTTACTGATGTTACTATGTTGGTAGCACCAGATGATCGAGATATTATATCCTTTAGATCCGCTTCAAATCAGTGGATAAAAATACCAAGAAGTCAATTTAACCACGATGAATTAGGGCAACTACTAGATGACGATCATACCCAATATTTGCTGCACAACGGTACTCGTGCCCTTACCGGAAACTGGGCAGCCGGACCATACACAGTTTCTAATACCTGGACCACGGCATCCTCGCACGATAACATTAAGACACTACTACCAGTAACTGTAACGTCGTTTGATGCTGGAGCAGTATACAGACCAGTGTACGTTGATATTGATTATACGGCCTCTGGTGCTGGAGCATTTGGATTAGGAACCATTCGTGCGTTTCATACAGACATTACAACTTTGACTGCTTCCGGTGGATCTCTGGCAGAAACAACATCGGGATTTTCGGCATTGATAAGTCTTCGGGGACAGTCTGCTGGAGCACTAAACACAGGTACAATGGGTTTAAACGTATCTTTAGCAACCCTTGACAGTACACTACCCATATATGGGGCATTTACAAAGGCTATTAATGCTGGCACCACCGTAGCATATGGTTATCAGGGCTATGGCCAGAATACATCTGCCAGTACTGGATTAAATGCAGCTGGAGTATTTGGGTATGCGGTATCTACTAGCGGAATTGAATCTGGACTACGAGGTGTTGCAGCTACAACCGGTACCAGAGGTTTTTCTCTTACTGGAGTAGGGCACATACATAATACCGGCGGATCTGCATATTTTTATACAGGCACCGCCATTACAGAGGTTACTGCAAAAACCAATATTGGAACGGGAGACTTGGGTTCTGTATACATCCAAAAATATTTGGAAGTAGATGACATGGCATACTTTGATGGTGGTATAACTCTTGCAGACACCAAAAATATAGTCTTAAAAACTACAACCGGTACCAAAATCGGTACAGCTACGGCACAGAAACTTGGGTTCTGGGATGCTGTCCCAATAATTCAACCAACTACTGCAGGTGCTGCGGCTACTTTTGTAGCCAATACATCTGGAATAGTGGACGATACAGCGACATTTGATGGGTATACACTCGGACAGGTTGTTAGGGCACTACGTACTGCTGGACTGTTGGCATAGGGAGAAATAAGAGTAATGGAATTTAAATTTTCTACAGCATTTGAATCAGATCTAGTAGAGGCATTTGAGTACTGGAAAGCCGGTCAGATTAACCAAAACGAAGATGCTGCAAAAAAGATACAGACTATTACACTAGATCAGTGGGTAACAAGTATTTTAGCAACCCCAATATATCAACTTCTTAAAGAAAAAAGGACCCAAATTTCCTAATGGGCAGACCACGTAATAAGAAAGCATATAAATCCATACCAAAGGGACACCACGGTGGCATAGAGTTACCACCCAAAAAGGTTGAAGAAATCATTCAGACCTTTGCAGTGCTCCAGAATAAGAGAGCTACGGCCAGACGACTTGCACTGGCTGAAGCAACTGTATATAAGTACCTAAAACAGGTACCAACAGAAGAACTAAAGAAACGGCGCATCGAGGCCCATAATGAGTTGGCCGGTAAGGTTCATGAAAAAGTGGAAATGATAGTTGATTCCCTTAGTCCGGAAGATTTTGAATCTGGTAGGATACCCCAACACGATGCTGAGGGCAAGTTTCTTGGCTATAAGTACTGGGGACCAACTCCACTCCAAAAAATAACTGGTGTTGGTATACTTACTGATAAAATGGAGGGACTAGAACGTATGAAAGTGTCTCTTCAAGAAGGTATTACTAAGAAGGAACGACTACTTCCAGAAACTATACGTGAACTGAAGGATGGTTTGCGGGAAAAATTGAGCCGGGTGCGTTTGATCGACATTCAATTTGATAACAAGAATCCGGATCTCAGTCAACGAATTCAACAAACCCTGGAAAATGACGAAATTCGAGCAGCAATAGCAGATCCAGTAGAATCTGAGGTGCTTGACTTTGATAATCCCAAGGTAAAAAATGGGTAATCAGAGACAGGTCATAGTGATTGAGTGTAAAAATCCAAAGTCTATAACCTGGATTGCTGTTGATGGTGTAGCATCTAGTAAAGAAGAGCTATATCAGATTGTTGGAAACTTTGTATTAAAGTCCTTGGAAGAGTTTCAGGGTCATATGGATATTACCGGGATACAACCAGAACTTATTATTAAACCTATTTTAGTTTCACAGACAAAACTGGATTCTTGGGATATAAAGGCACTGCTTACCTCTGATCCAAGAGTTATACAGGACTAATGGACATAGAAGCAATAGAAAGACAGCAGCTTTATGAGCAATTGAGAGATATCTGGCAAGATCTTGATACACTCGAATTTGCTTACAATACCCAAAAGATCGCATTCTTTGAACCAATTGGTAAGCAGGCAGAAGCATCACATGCCCTTAATACAAAGGGCACTAAAGTAGTCCTGGTCTTAGGTAGTAACCGATCAGGCAAATCAGTTTGGGGACATAACGAAGCATATGCACACTCTCAGGGTTATAGACCTTGGCTCGATAAAGACCACCCAGATTATATCGTCAGACTTTCAAATGGAAACCCTATACCAGTACCTAATGTTGGGCGAATCATTGCACAAAACTACCAGCAAGCTGTTCAGCAAACGATATATCCGAAGATCCTTGAGTGGGCACCCAAAGGTACCTACAAAACAAAAAACGATAATCGTGGTATTCCAGTAAAGGTTAATTTTGATAATGGTAGTGAAATATTTCTTATGTCCAATGACCAGGACGACATGGCCTTTGAAGGAACGAGTGGTCACTGGGTATGGGCAGATGAACCGATTGATTATAAGAAATATATTGCACTGAAGCGTGGTTTAATTGATTTTTCCGGGCACCTATGGATGACGATGACGCCACTCAGTCAACCCTGGGTCCACGATATTATCGTAAAGAGGGCAAATGATGCGGACGGACGAGTACGACTCTTTAAGTTCTCTATCTGGGACAACTGTGTTGAGAATGGCGGGTACTTACAACGTGAAGATATTGAAGAGTTTCTTGAAGACTGTAGGGAAGATGAACTCGAAGCCCGCTTGCATGGGAACTTTCTCTTTTTGGCCGGGCGAGTTTACAAAGAGTGGGAACCAGAGGCACCTTTTTGGGTAGAGAAGCACGACATTCCCAGACATTGGCCCAGAGTCTGTATCATCGATCCACACTCCAGAAAACCAATGGCCGTACTTTGGATAGCCATAACACCAGACAACGAGTATATTGTATACCGAGATCTATTTGATAAGAAACTAAATACAGTAGAAAAAGTAGCAGACAGAATTAAATTTCTTGAGGGTTGGACCTATGTTAAAAGTACTGAACAATGGGTACGTGGACCAGAGGCAGAACCGGTTGCCTGTCGGCTTATTGATAACTCAGCCCGGCAAAATGAACCAACCAGTGGTGATACAATTCACCGAAGATTTGCAACGCATAAGATTTTCTGTCAGTTAGCAAATAAACAGAATGCCGAAGCCGGATATGATGCCATACATGATGCCCTTGAATTAAAGTATGAGTGGTCAGAACCAACCCTCATCGTCTTTAATACGTGTAAGAATGTCAAAGATAACTTTTTAAACTTTTGTTATGATGATTGGGTAAGCAGTAAACAAACTGAACTCAAGGGTGACAAAGAGGGATATAGAAAGACCAGAGACGACTTTATAGATTGCATTCGATATTGTTTTCAGACAGGTATCACATATCAAATGCTTAAACGAGAATCAAAGAAAATAGCAGAGTATGACCCGGACGACCTATTTAATGGTACGGGTATGCTGACAGGAAAACCAGCAAGAGAAAGAAACAAACAATGGCAGATGTCATCAAAGGTAAACAGATCGCCATATTTAAGGTCAGACTCAATAATGGCGCATACCTCAACCAGACATGGATTGCGGATGAGGAAGAGTACACGTACCACAAGGGTGGACGACTAGTACTTGAGGCGGCTATGGGTAGTCCAGAGGAAATTGACTTGGGCGATATAGGTGTTACTAATCCGGGTACCAGGTTGTTTCTAAAAACAGATCGACCTATTTTAGTAGCACTTAATGATAACACATTCCTATGGGAAACTAAAGGACTGGTAATGAGCGGTACAGAGATCACTAATCTTTATGTGCAAAACACAGATGCTACCAAAGAAGCCACCATTGAATTCTTAGTAACTGCGGAGTAAGTATGCCTCAGACAATTGTATTAGACGAGCAGACAGCAAAAGACAAGGGTAAAATCTTTAGTAAACTAATTACTGGAGATATAAAGGATAGAACACCTAAAATTGCTTCTATTAGTAGGGTTCGTGATATTTATTTTGGTAATCAGGATGCCAATCTTCGGGCTATTGGTTCCGGAGAATCCAATATTCATCTTCCAGTATTAGCAGAAAAAATAGAAGGAATTGTTCCAAAGGTAATTAATGCCTTTTGGAATGCCAAACCTATTATTAATGTGCGCCGGATTGCAGAAGAATTTGATCCAGAACTTACTAAAATTAATGAACTGTTCCTTAACTGGGCAGTTGAGGCAGATATTCCAGACTTTTATGCAACTACGGAAAAATGGTTCCGGAATATGTACCTGGATGGCACATCTGTAGTCAAGACTTGGTGGAAATATAAAGAACGCAATACTATTATTCGAGAAAATAAAAAGATGTTTTGGGATGCGGGCCAACCAAATTTATTTGGTCAACCTATTCCGGAAGCTCGTCCTAAAATGGCAGAAGAAATATTACTTGAAGTGTTTGGTATAACTCCCAGACATAACGAACTACTGACTGTTCGTCCGGTTGATGTTAATGGAGAAGAGTTGGATGGATCTTCTTATCGGGTAGACTTTATTGAAAATCGACAACAGTATGATAATATTTTTGTTCAATTCCATGCAAGTAAATATGTAGATGAAATTGATATATATATTCACAGACCAATTGTAGTTCAGAATCAGCCGATAGTTGAAGTAGTAGAGCTTGAGGATCTAATTATACCCTATAGAACTGACAGTCTTCAGGATGCCGATAGAATTGCCCACCAATACTGGTTGTCCCTTGCAGAAATAAAAGAGAAAATGAGGCCAGAAGCAGAAGGTGGAGATGACTGGAATATTTCTGAAGAGGATCTTGAAATACTCAAGGCTGTAGCAAAAACCGGTGACGGGGATCGGCACGAACAACATCCGGAAAATAAGACGCTAAAACGACAAAAAGATACTCACGTAGGTGAAACAAATACTGGGATCAATCCGACAGGAGAAGAACCCTTTTATGGAACAAAGTTGTTAATGTATGAAATTTATACAAAAGATAATCTCAACGGCGATGGAGACATTGAAGAAGTGGTATACCAAATGCCAAATGCCCTCCAAAAAATTGTTAAAACTAATTATCTTGAGGAGTTGTTCCCTCATGGTCGTCGTCCTTTTGCTGATATTCACAATATTCTCGTTAGTGATCGCTACTATAGTCAGTCATATGGAGAGTTGCTTGCTGATACTAATATCGAAGTCAATACGATTATCAACCAGGTTAATGAGGCCCAAGAATTAATTAATCATCCATGGTTCTTTTATGTTCCATCAGCCATGACAGTAGACCCAGAAGTACTATTTGATATAGACTATGGTGAAGGCATTCCTATTGGGGATATTAATGGAATTATGTTTCCGTCATTCCCACAGACTCCGCTGGCTAACCTGTCCACAATGGATACGCTGCTTATGTTTGCAGACCGTATGGCACTACCGCCCCAGTCTGTTGGATCGAGCCAGGTACGTAATTCACCGCGTACTGCTAGAGGTACTTTAGCCCTATTAAGTGAGGCTGGAATCAAAACAGATATGACTATTAAAGCCTGTCAAGAGGGCGGTTGGAAAGAGTTGGTCAACCAGATTCATTCACTTTATGAGATTTATGGCCCAGATGAAAAGTTCTTTTATGTTACTGGGGAACAGAGACCTACTCGAATTACCAACGAACAACTTAGGGGTCGTTTTGAATATAGTTTCTCTGGGAATACAACCAATACAAATCAAGAGGTGCTTCGTATGATAGCACAGCAAAGATTTGCAGTGCTTTCAGCTGATCCTATGTACTTGCAGGATCTACGGGCACGTCAAGCCCTTATCCGAAACTTTCTTACACACTGGAGTGAAGGTATCAATGTGGATGAAGCAGTGCCACAATTACCAGGTCAGGGTGGAACGCAATATCCCATAGACCAGAAAACTGAACTTAAAATTATACAGGCAGGTAGAGACGTACCAACACATCCTCTTGATGATGATGCTGCACATATTCAAATTATTGATCAGTTCGGTAGTTCAAAAGATATAGAGATGTGGAGACCTGAATCTGTGCAACTATTGGCTATACACAGAATGCTACATGAACAACAGATGTTACAGAAACAACAGGCTGGTGCTTTGGGAACAAGCAGCGGGGCAGCAAATAATGTACCCACTAATCTTGGACTTGGATCTGGAGGACCTGCTGATGGTGGCATGGAGGGAGGCATTCAGTAGTGACAATAGATCCAGTAAAGAGTTTACGAGAGGTTTTAAATACTGAGGCCGGAATACTTATCAAACTTCGGTTACAGACTATTAAACAGAGTCTGGAAGAAAAGGCGATACATGCTGCTAGGTCTCAAGATATTGAATCCATTAAAGCAGCGATTGGTCAAGTTGATGGAATAGAAATTGTACTCCAAGATTTTGAGAGAATTAGGAAAGGAAACTAGAGCATGACTCCTAAGAAAAAGAATATGAGTAATGCTGGTTCAAGAGAAGCCAGGGATGCTAGAATCAAACAAGCTGAGAAAACCATTACTGGGCTAGTACAGAAGGGTATACGTGGTAATATGAGTAGACAAAGCGGATCTACTCTTCAAACTACCGCAGCCCATGCTAAAACAACGTCTGGTGTAGTTGATTCAGATAGGCGAGCAAAAGCAAAAACTATTATTAGAACTAGACTAGATGAAACAGGATCTATGGAAGCTAAACCGCGTAAAAAGAAAAAGAGTATATGGGGTGCATAGTGCCTTTTAAGTCCCCAAAACAGAAAAGATTTTTTGGTATGTGTAAGGGCAATCCAAGCGCAGCTAAAAAGAAATGTCCGTCTAAGTCAGTTATTAATGAGTTTTTTAGAGCGGACAAAACGCAAAAGAAGCGTAAAAAGAAATAGTAACCCCGGATTCGCAGCACTAGTGCGTTATCTAGGACGGA
>Ga0180009_10006094_pt1 | contig 12746 bp, 8 predicted proteins | sample OS_PC_MetaG_FD_123537 | JGI IMG/M metagenome (GOLD analysis project Ga0180009, IMG submission 123537) | Groundwater microbial communities from the Aspo Hard Rock Laboratory (HRL) deep subsurface site, Sweden - OS_PC_MetaG | ecosystem: Environmental > Aquatic > Deep subsurface > Groundwater...
GACGGGGGACGGGTGGTCTGTCTGTCGTCCATTGCCGGCATCGCGGGCAATGTGGGGCAGACCAACTATGCCGCGTCCAAGGCGGGCATCATCGGGCTGGTGCGCCATCTGGGCGCGAGCCTGGCCGCGCGCGGCATCGCGGTCAACGCCGTGGCGCCGGGGTTCATCGAGACCCGCATGACCGCCGCGGTGCCCCTGTTCATCCGGGAGGCGGGCCGACGCCTGTCCAGCCTGGGGCAGGGCGGTCTGCCCGTGGACGTGGCGGAGGTCATCACCTTTTTGGCTTCGCCCGGGGCCGCGGCCCTGTCCGGCACGGTGATTCGGGTTTGTGGCGGTGGGTTCATCGGCGCCTAGAGGCGTCCAGGAGACTGTTATGGCGAGAAAGAAAAGCAAGGCCCGACGGGCGGTCATCGTGGCGGGGATCCGCACTCCCTTTGTCAAGGCGTTCACAACCTTCACCAAGCTCAATGCCATCGATCTCGGCGTGGTCGCGGTGGAGGCGCTATTAAAAAAGACCGGCGTGGCCCGGGGGGAGCTGGACCAGCTCATCTGGGGCACGGTCATCATCCCCTCGGCGTCGCCCAATGTGGCCCGGGAGATCTCCCTGGACCTGCGGCTGCCGCCCCAGGTGCAGGGGCACACCTGTATCCAGGCCTGTGCCTCGGGGCTGCAGGCCATCACCTCGGCGGCGGCCACCATTGAGCGGGGGGACGCCGATGCCATCGTGGCGGGGGGGTCCGACTCCACGAGCAACGCCGAGATCAAGCTGCCCCAGAAGGTCGTGCACGCCCTCGCGCCCATGGCATTTGGCAAGGCCAGCCCGTCAGAGATGCTGGGGGTGCTGGCTCAGCTCTGGCCCATTCACGAGCTGTTGCCGCAGAAACCCGAGATCGCCGAGCGAACCACCGGCTTGAGCATGGGTCAGTCCGCCGAGGAGATGGCGCGCAGAAACGAGATTTCCCGCCAGGACCAGGACGCCTTTGCGGAGCGGTCGCACCTGCGAGCGGCGGCGGCCATGGAGTCCGGGCGGTTCGACGAGGAGGTGGCGCCGGTCACCACGCCCGAGGGGCGCACCGTGTCGGTGGATGGTCTGGTGCGGGCCGACACCAGCACCGAGAAGCTGAGCCGGCTCCGGCCGGTCTTTGCGCGCGACGGCACCCTCACCGCGGGCAACTCGAGCCCCCTGACCGACGGCGGCGCGGCGGTGCTCGTCATGGAAGAAGACAAGGCCCGCAGCCTCGGCTTCACGGGCCTGGTGCACCTCACCAACTGGGCCTATGTGGGCGTGGATCCCGCGGACCAGCTGCTCATTGGCCCGGCCCTGGCCATGCCCGCGGTGTTGGACAAGACGGGCTACGCGCTCGCCGACATGGACCTCATCGACATCCACGAGGCCTTCGCCGCCCAGGTGCTCTGCGTCACCAAGATGCTCGGCAGCCGGGCCTTTGCCCAATCACGACTGGGCCGGGAAGAGGCCGTGGGCGAGGTGGACCCGGAGAAGTTGAACGTGCACGGAGGATCGGTGTCCATCGGCCACCCCTTTGGCGCCACGGGGGCACGCATGGTGAACACCATGGCCAACGAGCTGCGAATCACGGGCAAGCGGCGGGCCATCCTCGGCCTCTGCGCCGCAGGCGGCATCGGTGGTGCCGCGCTGCTCGAGCGCCTCGAGGACTAGGGCGCGTACCAGACCTGGATGTCGTCCACGTAGGCCCAGTCTCCAGACGAGACACTCACACCGCTTGACCCACCACCAGCCCCCCCGTACATGGGTAGATGTCCGAAAGTCAGGCATGGTCCTGTTTACAGTTGCGCTCCAACTCTGGTCCGATGACAGCTGCCGACACATGAGGATATACACCTACCATGGAGTTGTAACTCTTGTCGCAGCATTCCCATCCCAGGTTGAATACCGAGGTGCTGAATCCTGTCGATGGCCACGGTATCCCTCCTGGGCCAGTCAAACTCAGAGGTAAATCCCGGAGTGGAATCCTGGCACTCGCTGCATCGACTCGTAGGTGTACCGTGGATGGGCAGCAGGGTGGCCGATGCTACTCGACATCCCAGCCGAATATCACCTCTTCGAGCCCGTCGGCGAAGACTGCCACCATGATAACGTTCAACATCTGCTCCGTAGGCGATCTGTCGATTTCCGTCAGCATTCTCACCATGAGCTGATTATCATCATCAATCGAGACATTCATCACAGCCCTCGCGTTTGCGCAACGCAATGCAGTTTCCAGACTGGAAAGTTCGGAGACCACTCCGACATTCGATTGAATGATCAGATGCGCTTCGTCATCACCGGAAACTGTCATTGCGACCAGTTGGCTGCGGCTCCCGAACTCTCCCGTCTGTATCTGCAATGCAACAACATCACCGTCAATTACGAATTGTTTCAGAATGCTCTCTGAGCAGAGGCTCTGTATCGTATCGAATATCTCCTGCAGCTGTGGATTGCGTACCGACATTTGCGATTCGTCGAAAATCATCTCCGTGGTTGAGTGCTCTGGAACAACCATGATGCTGCCGCAGTTTGGACACTTACCGCGTTTACCGGCCTTGTCGTCATTGACCTGGTACTCTTTCGCACAGGCGTTACAACTGAATTCAATCACCTCAAACCTCCGCCGTAGTTGCCAGCACAATGCTGGATGTTTTTACGTGCCGCCTCGGTTCGCTCAAAGCTGGAAAGGCCTAGGAATCTTTTCAGCCTTCTTCGGTATCGCGAATTCCGTACCCAATCATCTTCAGCTGCATGTTCTTGCGGCTTGTCTCGAGCACCTTCGCCGCCTTCGATACGTTTCCACCAGTAAATTCCAAGGCCTTCAATATCAGATCCTTTTCAACCTCACCTCGAACATTGCTCACTGCCTGCTTCAATGAACCAAGCTTCCAGCCTCGGGGAAAGCCGTCTGGTTCTGATGCCGATATCCAGTCCGGCTTCATCATTGGCTCATCGTTAGCTTGGTCATCGACAACCTCAACGATCTTACGCTCAAGAATGGCGCTCCAACCACCGTCCTCCACGTATCTCACGGTGATCGTCTTCCAGCCTTCTTGGCCGTACTTGTTGAGCACGTCAACGAGGCTTTTAGTGCCGTGATCCTGTGCGTACTCTTGTCGGTATTCGTATTTCATGGGTTCCAGCGCACGTCAGGTTGCTTCACTCGACCAGTCCAGCAGGTCTTCCTTCTCGGACAGCCACGCCCGCCGGTGCTCGTAGTCGCCCACCACCTCACCGACCGCACGCCAAAATGCCGGCGTGTGGTCTCGATGCCGCAGGTGCACCAGCTCGTGCACCACAGCGTACTCCAGCACCGCCCTGGGCGCGAAGATCAGCTTCCAGTTGAAGTGCAATATCCCGCCCTGGCCACAGGAGCCCCAGATCTGGCTCAGCTCCATCACGCGCACCGCCTTGGGGGTCACGCCCAGCGCCGAAGCGTGGCGGCTCACGAACGCCCGCACATCCCGTTTGACCCGGTCCTTCAGCCAAGCCTCCACCGCCGCGCGCAGCGCGGCGTCGTCCGCCTCCCCATCCGCCGTCACGTAAAAGCCGTTGCGATACTCCACCGTGATCTCGCCATTCGCCGCGCCCCGCCGCGTCACCCGCAGCCGCATCATCCGCCCGCGATACGGGATCTTCGCCCCCGACACCATCCGCTCCGGTCCCCCCCCGCCACCGCCGCCGCCCCGCCGCTGCCGCGCCTCCCGCGCCCGCAGCTTCTCCTGCTCGGTATAGATCCACTCCCGCCGACGCCGCACGAAGTCCGCCACGTCCCCGTCCGTCTGCCCCTCGGGCACCACCACCTCCACCCGGTCCGGCGTCACGATCAGCCGCAGCCGCTTGGTCACCCGACTCCGCCGGACCGCATACGCAATGCGCGTCTGTCCCACCACCAGCTCGCCCATGCCTACCCGTCCTTCCGGTAGTGCTTCAACGCGTACTCTTCCACTTTGAGCGGCACCGGCTTCAAATCGCTCCTGTCGAACCCCGCCTGGTTCACCAGCCGCCGCACCTGCATCCGCAACGCCTTGCGGACCTGCCCCTTCTGATGCCACAGCAACGGCGCCGTCTGCTCCGACGTGTACAGCCCGTCGATCTCCTCGGCCAGCCGCTGCGTGGCGTTCAGGCCGCCCCCACCCCCGCGCTCCCCATACACCGGCATCGCCTCCGCAGCTCTCCCAGCCGCAGCCTCCGCCACCGGCGCAAACGCCTCCAAAATCTTAAACACCCCATACGCCCGCGCGCTCAGCCCGCTCGTCTCATGCGCCCGGTCCTCCTCCCGCAGATCCTCCGAAACCTGACGCAACGCCGCCAACGCCTCGGCCGCCTCCAACTGCCCCGCCTCCAGCTTCCGCAAAATCTCCATCACCCGCTCACTGAACGGCCCATACCGCAGCGGATTCGCCTCCACCCGCTCCGTCAGGATCTTCTTCAGCTCCGTCGTCTTCCGGATCGCCGCGACTTTCAGCTCCCCCTGCGTCCCCGTCTTCTCAAAATCACTCCAATACTCCGGGTCCGACAGCGACCGCAGCTTGATCAGCGTCGTCATCCCCGTCACCCGCAGATGCTCCGCCAGCATCTCCCGGATCTTCGCGCTCGCGTCCGTCAGGTCCACGCTCTCTTTCTGCTCGAACTGCTGCGTCCCGTACGGCATGAACAGCGCCACCCACTTCAAGTCGTCCGTATACTCCAGCACCGCCGGATCCGGGCTCAACGCCGCATAGGCCCGCGTAAACGCCCGCGCCTTGCGCTTCCACGTAAACCAAGCATCCTCCGCGCCCAGATGCTCCAAAAACGCCTCAATCTCCTTATCCAGCCCCTCATGCAGCGCCCGCCCCGCCTTCCTCCCGCTCCGCCCAAAGCACGCCCGCAGCTCCGCGGCCACCTCCCCATGCGCCGCCGCCAGGTCCCGCCGCAGCCCGTCCAGGTCCCGCATCGCCCCCTGCACGTCCTCCTCCCGATAAGACTGCAACGCCTCCTTCAGGTTCTTCGTCACCCCCACATAGTCCACCACCAGCCCATACTGCTTCTTATCCCCGGCCACCCGGTTCGTCCGCGCGATGGCCTGCAGCAGATTGTGTTCCTTCAACGGGCTATCCAGATACATCACCGCCTCAATCGGCGCATCGAACCCCGTCAGCAGCTTATTACAAACGATCAGGATCTCCGGCATCTCCCCCGCGTTCTTAAACGACGCGATCACCGCCCGCTCCGCCTGCTCGTCCAACGCGAACTCCACCATCCCCCGCCGCAGATCGTCCCGCCACGGATCCTCACTCGGCTTATCATCCTCCTGGCTCGACGAGTACACACACGCCGAAATCACCCCGGCCTGCGCCCGCGCCTCCTCCGCCTCCTCCCCACCGAGCACCAATGACTCCGCGATCACCTCATCGAGCGCCCGCTTGTACAGGATCACCGCCTCCCGGTCGATGGCCACCAGCTGCGCCTTATACCCATCGGGCCGCGCGTGCCCCCGGAAGTGCTGCCACAGGTCCTTCGCGATCCGCCGCACCCGCCCCTCGTGCTTCAACAGCACCGCCATGCTCACCCCCTTGGCCCGCAGCGCCGCCACCTTCTCCTCGCTCTCCCCCGCAAACCAATGCTCGAACTGGCTATCCAGGCTCTCCGCGTCCACCTGCCACTCCGGCTTCAGGCTCGTATACTTGATCGGCACCGTGGCCCCATCCGCCACCGCATCATCAATCGAGTACCGGTCCAGATACCCCTCCCCCGGCGCCCCGAAGTTCGCGTACGTATCCTTGTCCGTCTTCTTAATCGGCGTCCCGGTAAACCCAAAGAACCGCGCGTGCGGCAACGTCACCCGCAGGTACGCCCCCAGGTCCTTCTCCTGGGTCCGGTGACACTCGTCCACCAGCACGATCCACCGCTCCGACCCCTCCACCTCCGAGCGCGACCCCTCGAACTTCTGAATCGTCGACAGCACCGTCAGCCCCAACGTCCGCTCATGCACCTTCGCCCGCAGGTCCCGCATCGACTTCATCCGCTTCGGATTGCGCAGCCCACAAGCCACAAACGTCCGACTGATCTGATCGTCCAGGCTCTTCCGATCCGTCAACACCAGCAGGTTCGGGTTCGCCAACGCCGCCACCCGTGAATCATCAATCGTCTTATGAAACTTCAGCTTCAAAGCCGCAAACACCATCGTCAGCGACTTCCCGCTCCCCTGCGTATGCCAAATCAGCCCCCGCGAAGCCTCCCCCGACACCACCCGATGCACAATCTTATTCACCGCCCGAAACTGCTGATACCGGCAGATCTTCTTAATCACCGCCCCACTCTCGCCATCCCGCTCAAACACCACAAAGTGCGCCATCAAATCCAGCAGCCGCGACGGCTCCAGCAGCGACCAAAGCCCCGCCTCGAACCCACTCCCAAACTCCCCCGCCGCCCGCGGCCACGGATCCTTCCACTCCAGCCAATACTGCGACTTCGCCCCCGTCGCCCCATACAGCACCACCCGCCCATCCGTAATCACATTGAACACATTCGAATAAAACAGCCGCGGCACATCCCGCTCATACTGCTTGATCTGATCAAACGCCTCCCGCAGCTTCACATCCCCCGCCTCGGGCTTCTTGCACTCGATCACCACCAGCGGCACCCCATTACAAAACACCACCAGATCCGGCCGCCGCGCCTTCTGCCCATCCCCCTCCACCCGAAACTGCCGCGTCACCACAAACCGGTTCCGCTCCGGCCGCAAAAAGTCCACCAACTGCAAAGTCTTCGCCGTCCGCTGCTCCTCCACGCGCCGGCTATAGTCCCCCCGCAGCACCCCAAACCACTGCTCATTGTCCACAACGTTCAAAAAGTCCTGGTAAGCCTTCCGCGCCACCTCCCGCGAAACCCCATTCAACCGCTGGACCGCCCCAATCACCTCCTCCCGCAAAAGCACCCGATTCCCCCCATCCCGCGCCCCCTCATGCTCCTCCTCCCCCAAAAACGAATACCCCATCCCCACCAAAACCTCGATCGCCGGCTTCTCCGCCAACAAATACTCAGGCCCAGCCATCACAACTCCTCTCCATCCTAAACCCCAACCCGAACCCGCCCCGTAAGCAGATCCTGCATCAACCCACGTTTCACGGCAAACGCCAAATCAAGCAGCTTCTGCGATTCAATTTCTGCGTTTACCACGCTTCGCACTTTGCCGGCGATTGCCTTCTGCTCATCCAGGCGTGGCAACGGCACTGCAATTGATTCGCACTTACCACGGTTGAGATACGGGATGGTTGTTTGGCCTGCCATGGACAGCATTTCTCGTTCTTTAGTCTGAAGGACAAAACACAAGAACAAGGGGTCGATGCGATCGCCACAGACAAATCCGTGCAACTGCTGATTGATGACGACCTCGCATTCGGCGATCGTCGATATCCCGAACTTGCCAACGCAGGTCATCACCACCGTACCTGCAGGAATCGTTTTCCCGTTTGCCCGCTTGATTTCCTCGCGCGTAACAGCCAGGCATTTCTTGGATGACCCGATATACAGCCCACTGATATCAGGGATAGTTATCCATGGGATGTTTCCGTCGAAGACCTTGGGCTTGTTTCGACCGGGTACAATACTCCTGCAGATGTGCCCGGTCGTCACCACCTCCCACGCCTCCGGAATCTCCCCAATCTCGGTCTGCTTGAAGCGGGTGTGGCCGATGCCGCGGGTGAGAAGCTGCTGCAGCAGCCCCTGCTTGACCCGCCGCGTCTGCTCGATGACCGCCCGCGTAGCCCCAATCGCCTCATCCACACTCCCCAACACCGCCGCAATCTTCCTCTGCTCGGCGATGGGGGGGACGACGAACGCGCGTGGATATAAGTGCTTGTTGTTTATCTGCGGAACGCTAGAGGTATCAGCGATCTCATGTATGCCGCAGAAGAGAAGGTGGTGCCGAAAGAACTTCGCATCGACATTCGTTGCGGCCAGGCACATTAGGTTAGAATCCACAGTTGCGGGGCGTGTTAGTGCTTGGACTCGATTCTTGAATATTGCCGCGCCGCGTTTCGGAAACACCAGCGTACCTGGATCGTAGATGCGAACGGTGATGGATTGGTCATCGGCGAAGAAGCGCAGGTTTGAAGATGTAATTCCGTTCTGGTTGCTTGGGGCATTGAAGTCGTCGACCTTTAGGAATAGCGTATCGCCCGAGTCGTCGAATTCGATATCTCGGGGCGCGTGGCCGCCTCCCAGCTTGAAGAGGGTGTCGCCTTTTTTGAGTTCCCACCCGTCAGGCGTCATACCCGAGCTCCTTCAGATACCCCATCATCTTTTTCTCGGCGGCGTTGCGTTGGGCCTGGAGCTCTTTTAGCTTGCTCAGCTCGGCGGCGACGTCGATGGGGGCTTCTTCTTCGGCGGTCTGGACGTAGCGGGCGATGTTCAGGTTGTGGTCGTTTTCGGCGATCTCTTCGAGGGGGACTACGCGGGCGAAGCGGTCCTCGTCCTTGTAGGCGTGGAACGCCTTGGACAGGCGGGTGACGTTGTCTTCGGTGAGGGTGTTTTGGTTCTTGCCCTCCAGGAACTGCTCGGCGCCGTTGATGAACAGGACCTTGTTGCGGTGCGCCTTGGGCTTGGCGCGATTGATGACCAGCACGCAGGCCGGGATGCCGGTGCCGTAAAAGAGGTTCGGGGCGAGGCCCACCACGGCTTCGATGAGGTCGTCTTCGAGCAGGCCCTTGCGGATCTTGCCTTCGGCGCCGCCGCGAAAGAGGATGCCGTGGGGCAGCACGACGCCCAGCATGCCCTTTTTGTTGAGCGAGGCGACCATGTGCTGCACAAAGGCCAGGTCGCCGTAGGACTTGGGCGGGCAGCCGTAGATGTCGCGGCCGTAGGGGTCGCCGGTCTTCCAGATGTCGTGGCCCCAGGGGCTCAGGGAGAAGGGCGGATTGGCCAGGACCCGGTCGAAGGTGCGCAGGGACTTGGTCCCTTCGGCCTGCAGGTGGTGCGGGTTGCGCAGGGTGTCGCCGCGGGCGACGTCGGCGTCGTCCACGCCATGCAGCAGCAGGTTCATCTGGCAGATGGCCCAGGTGTTGAGGTTCATCTCCTGGCCGAACAGCGACAGCGACTTGGGGTTGCCGCCCTGGCGCTGCACGTAGGCCGTGGTCTCGAGCAGCATGCCGCCCGACCCGCAGGTGGGATCGTAGACCGTCAGGCTGTCGGTGGGCCGCAGGATCTCCACAATCAGCCGCACCACCATCTTGGGCGTGTAGAACTCGCCGCCCTTTTTGCCCGCGTCGTCAGCGAACTGCGCGATGAGGTACTCGTAGGCCTGCCCCAGAATGTCAGGCTCCACATCCACCCGCCGCAGCCGATACCGCTCAAAATGCTGCAACAGCAGCTCGAGCGTGGAGTCGGGGAACCGCTCCTTGTTATTGAAGTCAATGTCGCCGAACACCCCGTGCAACCGCAGGTTCGCGTCTTCCAGCGCATGAAACGACCCGTTCAGGTGCTCACCGATATTGGTCGTGCGCTTGCGCACGTCCCGCCAGAAGTGCCCCTTGGGAATATGAAACCGGTGCTCGTCCGGGTCCGCGGCCAACTCCTTGTTGCCGTCATACTCGGCCAGGCGCTCCTCGTACTCCTCCTCCCACACATCACACAGCCGCTTATAAAACAGCAGCCCGAAGATGTAGTGCTTGTAGTCCGAAGCGTCGATGCGCCCCCGCAAGATGTCCGCCGCCCCCCACAGGTGCGACTCGAGCTGCTGCAGCGTCAGCAACCCATTCTCATCAAACGTCACCTCACCCTGCCCATTCGCCTTACTCCCGCCATCGCCGGAGCCACGAGATATCTTTTTACTCATACGCGCACTCTGCCTCCCAACCGCTGCTTTGGAAACACCTTTCACCCCATCCTGCCCCCGAGGTGCGACACCCCGCGTCGAAGTCCGCGTCGCACCCTGACCGTCCGCCGCCTCTCTCCCCGGTCGCCCCGCCGCCTTCGGCGCCGGCCGACCCAGTATCCGCGCCACGATATCCGCCTTGGCCTTCCCCGAGTCATCCAACCCCAACGCCCGACAAACCCCCTTCAACTCCTTCCGACTCAGCTCCCCCAGCACATCCTCCAGCTTCACCCGCCGCGACGACACCAGCGCATCAACAAGCTGCTCCTTCACCCGCCTGTCCGCAACAGCCTCACCCAGCTCATAACCGTTTACAAAATCCTGAACAACCAAACGAGGTAGAACCTCTAGAACCATGCGTTTAGATAACAATCTAATTTCTCCGGCTTTTGCATGGCACGGACAGATTGCGCTGAAGTACACCTACATTCTTCCCGCTTCCTGAATTGAAATTGGTCCGGTGCATGAGAGACGAAGCATCTGATTGTCTTGCGCAGTTCAATTTCACGTATAGCGGAGGAATGGCTGTCTCGTGTTTGCCGGGCCTGGGACCACCATAGATGACACCATGTACGCTCCTGTCACGCCACGAGTTCTGTGATTTTAAGAGCAATCTCCTCGAAAACGGGGAGACTCCCACCGCCAGTGTAGAGATGACGCACGAGGGCAGCTACTCCGTCAGGGTTCTTGAGCATCTTCTTGACCGAAGGGAAGCATAGGTCATCCCGAACAGCGTTTGTAGCAGTATCCCACTCCTGTTCGGATTTGAATGCGTCCCGAAGTTCCGATTCCAGTTTGTCGGCAAGCACCGCCCAGTCGGGCCCGACGCAGGTTTTGGGAAAGTCTTCTGGCTCCGCGCCGCCAAGTCGCAGCAGCAACCGATTCGCACGAGAAGTGTTTGGCGCATCGGCCGTTCCACGGCAAGAATCGTCACCGTCGAACAGGAAGTAGCATGGAATACCGAATCCTCTGAAGATGTGAACTGGCCGGTCGATATTGTTTTTGCCGCGAGCAGGAACAACGACTACGCCATTCTCATCCCACTTGAGCCCGAGCTGCTGCTCTACCGCTCGTAGGCAGCCAAGCTCACCATAGCCCTCAACAACTACCGCAGCCGATGCGAAGAATCCTTCACTCGCGATAGTGTCCATCACTGAGGCACAGCGAGCCAGGAAGCTGTCCCGTGTGATTGCGGCTGGTTCCAACTCAGCGACACGCGCGGTCTCGTTTTGAATCGTCTCGAAACTCAAACAGCCGGTCTCGCAGCATGGGATCTCCCCTTCTCCAGATGCACGCCTGCGCAAGACGCGAATCCTCTCGAAACCGTCCATGTGTACAAAGTACGGGGAATGAGTCGCATACATGACTTGCGTAAGTGGCGGTTCCTGGCTCGCCGCGAGCTGCATCAGCATTTTGGCGAGGTATCTGCATTGCGCAGGATGTAGATACAACTCGGGTTCCTCGATGGCCACTATGAGGTCAGGGGAATGTTGCGCTTCGTCGCCCCCATCTGGCGAACTGTCGCGTTGACTTGCCATTAGCTGCAGCAGCGAGAGCACGAGTGCGCGCTGCATCCCGTGCCCTTGCAGTGCAATCGGAGTGTCGTAGGCCGTGTCGCCTAATCGGGTATTGAACGCTGGCAGCCCAAACAGTGGGGGCACCGCATCTTGCCAGGTGAGCTTCATGCCGAGACCAGGCGCGTAACGACCCAGAAGCTCATTCACGGCGTCGGACACACTTTCGATCTCGGTCAAGTTCTCGGACGCATACATGACGATGAACTGCTTTTCAAACTCGGTGCGAAATTTCACGATGTCTTCTCTGTTCGCTAGCGCCGACCGGACCAGGCGGTCAACGAGTGTTTGGATTGCCCCCCGCTTCTCGGATTCGCTTGCTGCCTCGTGAACGGCTGGTACCAGTACGAAGGATGTGAATTTGTCGAGCCGGCCTGCTCCCGCTCTTCGGTCCCCAAAGAACTGCTCCTGCCGTTCATAGGGTTGAAGGTGTGCCTCATTCGCGGGATTCCGCTCGAATTCATCCATCGCAATATTGAGCGCCGCTTGCGTCGTGACTGCAGGAAGGTCAGGGAAGTGTCCTAGCTCCCGCAGTGCGGCGTAAGCTGTACGTTGGGGTACAGCTCCCGAGCTAGCACGAACCTCGACGAACCCAGGAAGCTGCGGGACGATTCCATAGTAGTTACCTGGCTGGCCTGCGCGGGCCCGCTTGATCACCGTCAGTCCGCCGTCACGTACGTAGAGACCGAATTCATCAAGCTCAACTTGAGATAGCTCTGAGTACGTCACAGTAATGGCGACTTCCTCGTCCGCTCCGGCGTAGATGTCATCACCGGTCAAGACCGCACTCACATTATAGAAAAAGTCGATCGCGTAGAGTACGGAGGATTTCCCGGCTCCATTGCGCCCGATGAATGCGGTCAAGCCGTCCATGTTTACGGTTGTGTTGCGATGCACCCGGTAGTTCACAATGTTAACTTTTGAAATCTTCACAACGATTCCTTTCTTGCGAGTAAGCTCCCCAGTTCCGTCAGACCCGGCGGCGGCTCTTCCGCGCGCCAGCTTGAGCTCTAAAGGTCATTGTCCGCGAATCTCGGCCGTGCATCCAATCGGATCAATTCAATAAAGATCCGGCTGCATACGTCGATGGTCTCATAAATTGATATTTTTCCGCCAAGCGAACAACGAACGCAGCAGGCGTATTCCGCAGATATGTCAGCCGCACTAAGTATGTTCGTCAGGTATTCCGTTATTCGTATTTGTTCTTAACGTGTCTATTAATGTAGGCATTCAAACCGCGCCCCTCTCTGGCTAGAAGTTTCATTCTTTCGACATTGTCGCGCCCTGCGCTGCTATAAGTGTACCGATA
>Ga0180009_10006097_pt1 | contig 12740 bp, 7 predicted proteins | sample OS_PC_MetaG_FD_123537 | JGI IMG/M metagenome (GOLD analysis project Ga0180009, IMG submission 123537) | Groundwater microbial communities from the Aspo Hard Rock Laboratory (HRL) deep subsurface site, Sweden - OS_PC_MetaG | ecosystem: Environmental > Aquatic > Deep subsurface > Groundwater...
CCAGTGTCGGCGAGGAATGGCGGCCGCTGGCAAGACGCGAGGGCGAAGTCATACTTGTGGTATTTCAAGCCCGAGCAACGCAGCCAGCGGTCGTCAGGGCCGGCGAGACTGGGTACGGAATTTAGGGATCGAGCACTAGTGCCCAACGCCTGGGGTCTGCGTGACATGGCGGGCAACGTCGAGGAGTGGTGCCATGATCGGTACGAGGAGAACCTGGGCAACGCGGCGGTCACGGATCCCTGGGGTCCCTCGATGGGTAACGAGCGGGTCCTTCGCGGCGGCTCCTGCAGCTCGAACTCGAGCTACCTACGGGGGGCGGCCCGCCGTGGCATGTCCCCGACGACCAGCCCGTACCGGCCCGGCTTCCGCTGCGTGAGATCGATCTCGCCCTGAGATCGCAACAGAAACCCCGCCAGCGCTCCAGCCCCTCTGGAGATGGCAACCTGCAGCGACCCGGCCGAGTGTCTGTGACCCATCGCGGGCTCGGACCATCCAGGTTCTGCTCGGCAAGACCTGCCGTGTTGGCTTGCAACAACCTCCGGGTGCCCGGTGATTCCGCGTAGTTTCGATCTGGCACCGACCCTGCAGCACCCTTTGGGACTGGTCAAGGAGGGCATCTCCGTGAGCAACGGTGTGGTGGTGTCGCTGACACTCGACTTCGACGGTGTGCGGCTACGACTTGTCAACGAAACACGCGGCGTGGTCACGATCGTCTGGGATCGGTGTCGCTTCATCGACACCGATGGGTGCAGCCACCAGGTTCTCGGCTCCGTCGACTCTCACGTCTGGCATCCCGAGTCGGCGAGCGTGCTGCCAGGCCAGGTGGTGGCGGCCACGCTCGTCGCGCGCTCGCTCGTCCTGGACCACGGCTGCTCCCGTCACGTTCTGGACCACCTGCCAGCGGTCGCCGGACATGCCTCCACGGCGGTCGATCTCGTGTTGGCGGACCAGGGGGGACGGGTGGTCAGTATACACGCGGAGATCGGCGCGAGGTGGGACAGCGGGCTACTTGTGCGTGAGGCGCAAGCGCCTCGCACAGTTGCTCCCCCACGGCCTTGTCGACGAGCTGCGAGCCGAAGGACATACAGCGTCGGCCGCCCTCCTTGGCGATCTTCCCATCGCAGTAGTACATCGCGGCGGGTTTGGCTCTGGTAGGCGACGTGGACCCGTTTGCCGCAGTGCCCACAGCGCAGCAATCCCTGCAACAGGGCCAGTCCGTCACGTAGGGGGCCGAGGCTGTCCTCCATGGTCCACCGGGGTCGACTCGCTGCCATTTTATCCTGATTGGCCAGGTAGCGCTCCCACGAGATGTAGGCCGGGTGGTTTTCGTAGATGCACACGCGCCACTGGTCGGGCGGGAGCTGCACCTCGCGCTTCTTGACCAACCTGCCGTCGACGTACTCCACGCGGTCGCGGCTGCGGCCGTAGGTGTAGACCCCGGCGTAGATCGGGTGCTTGAGCAGCTTGCGCAAGGTGTCGACGGAAGGGACCTCCCAGACGGTGGTGCACGGCTTGCCGAGCTTGCGGACCGGGAACGGTGTCCTGGTCGCGCGGTACCACAGGCCAAGCTGACGCACGCTCGAGCAACGGTCGAACTGATCGAACAGGGCCGCGACACCCTTCTGTACCCGGCGATCGGCGTCGAGGATGATCTGGCCGTCGTCGTCGTGGGAATAGCCCGGAGGGACAACGAACTTGAGCTTGCCCCGGGCGGCCTTCGACTCTGCGCCCAGCTTGAGGCGGGTCCGGAGGATGGAGAGCTCCAGCTCCGAGACGGTACCCTTGATCCCGAGCACGAGCCTGTCGTTGGGGAAGGACAGGTCATAGACCTGGTCCAGGTCGGCGATCAGGGTCTCGAAGTGACCGCAGAGCTCGAAGAGGTTGGCCCAGTCCTTGGAGTTGCGCGAGAGCCGGGAGGCATCGATGCAGAGGATGATCCCGACGGCGCGCATTGCCACCTGCGCCAGCAGGTGCTGGAAGCCTGGCCGCTCCGTGAACCCGCCGGCCGACAGACCCAGGTCATCCTCGATCACGACGGGGCTGCGCCAGCCCATGGCGATGGCCCGGTCCCTCAGCCCGAGCTGCACCCGCCTGCTCTCGGTGTAGTTGCGGACCTGATCCGGTGAGGACTGTCGCACGTACACCACCGCCCTCCGGTCGAGGTGTTGCCGCGTGATCCGGTGCTCAACGAGCGCTTTCATCGTCGGCCTCCTCGGTCTGGACGTCTGCATCGAGTTCGGCGCGGCTCACCTGAAAGAGCAAGTCCGCCATCGCCTCGCGAATCCGGTCTGCTGCTTGCTGCGAAAACCGTGGGCACTGCCGCACCAGCATCTCGAGGGGAAGTACGAGCTGCCTTCGCCGTGGGCTGATCATCGTCCGCCTCCTGTCTGCCGGCATCATCGCCAACAAACAGGTCAGGCAGAACGCTCTCGATCGTCCGGGCCAGCCGCAGTAGGTGCGCGATACTCACACGTGGCCGCTCCTGAACTGCCAGCTCACCCGCCGACGATTCGGTCATCCACGCTGGGACGAGCACCTTGCGCCCACCCGTCGGCTGGACATCGAAGACCGGTGGAGGCCCCTCCTTGAACCGCAGGGGACGAAACCGTTGCCCGTGCAGCGGATGGAAGCGGTAGTGGATGGTAATGAATCGGTTAGTGGTATTCTGCGCGAGGTCTATAATGCCCTGACCCTCGGCGCTATCACGGCCCGGCGCCCAGCCCGGACTCCGGCCGGTGACGGTCACAACCCAGCAAACCGGTGACCGCCGCGTCCAGATCCAGCGGCTCCCCCCACCAGTCGATGTTGCCCGTCCTCTCGTGGATCACGAGCCCGCACCGGGCGTGCTCGGCCCTCAATGCGGCCACTGGATCGGCCGGCAGCGCCGGCGGCTCGAAGCGCTCGGTCAGCTCGCGACCCTGTGGGTCGAGGAAGATGAGACGATCGGGCGCCTGGCCTCGCGCCGAGAAACCTCCCTCGTGAAGCAGCCAGTGGCACCGGTTGCAGGCCAGGATCGTGTTTCGCGCCGAGGTCGCGCCGCCCTCGGCCCAGTGGCGTACGTGGTGCACCTGCTGCCCCTGTCGGGTGCAGCCCGGAAAGGCGCACCGCCTGTCGCGCGAGCGCAGCGCTCGCCACAGCGCGATGGACACCCGCCGGCTCTTCCTTCCGACCGACAACGGCTGGCCATCGCTGCCCTCGACGATCTGGACAACAGGTGCGTCGCAGCTCAGCCGCCTGGCGGTCTCGCCGCTCAGCGCCGGTCCCTGATCGATGCAGCACTGCCCCTCGGCCGAGGGGTCGGCCAGCACGTCGGCGTCCACGTGCACCACGACCTGGTACGGCTCGCCCCGCTGCAGCAGCCCCGGTGTGGACAGGGCCAGCTCGGCCACCCGGCCCAGGGCGTCGGCGCGGCGCTGGGCCGCGGTGTTCTTCTCGCGCGCCCGCCCGCACTCTCGGTGAGGCTCCCCGTCTCGCGCGCCGGGCGCTTCCGCGGAATCGTCGGCTTCTGCCTCCGCCCGCTCGAGCGCCTGCAGCAGCAGCGCCCCCACCTCCGGTGGCAGCCGGCCCTCGATGACCAGCATGCCGTCGGCATCGGTGAAGGTGCGCAGGTATCGGCCCTCTTGCTGCCGCTGCGCGAGCTCAAGCCCGGCCCGCCCCGCGCGCCGGTACTCGCGCACGACGCGCTCCACGTGCGAGGCCGGCGCCGAGCGGGCCAGCGCCACCAGATGCTCCTCGTTGTCCGGCGCTGCGATGCGGGTCAGCGCTCGAGCTTTCGAGTAGCTCAGAATGCCCCGTGACATCGCCTCGCTGATCGAGGGCAACGACTCCAGGGCGCGCGCCACGCGCACCCGCTCGCGCGCGGCGACCAGCCCGAGGCCGATGCGGACGTTGAGCCAGTGCGCACAGGACAGAAACCCGCCCGCGGCCCAGCCCTCGCGGCGATCGAATTCAGCGATCAACACGAGCTGGCGGTGCATGGCCGCGGCGATGTGGGCTGACAGCTCGGCAATGGCGCTGTCCAGCTCGGCGAGGCTGAGTCCACTGTCGGGGCCGGGACGGTCCCAGACGCTGTGGGTGGCGGTCGCTGCGAGGTGCTGTTTCATGGCGGCTCTCCGTCGACAAAGTCGGTCGTCGACAAATGCTAGCATGCGGGTTTTTCGGCCTCGCAGGCGCGCGCTCACGCCTCGCTTCTCGTCGAAAAGAGGCGCAACGATCCCGTGGCCCGAAACGCGCCTCATGAAGCGGCTGACGCCGCGACAGCACCCGTTGTGATCGGGGCACGGGGCTCCGGGAAACGGGGCTCTCGGGGCAGTCAAGTCGAAACGACCGCCGTGCCAGGCGCTGTGCAGCATAGGTGCACAACCACCGCTGTCGACCGGTACCGGGCGGCATTGGGGGAGGTAACTGACGCCAGGTTCCGGCGCCAGCTCGCCGCGCGGCTCGCCGCACCCGAGCGTCTCGCGGCGCTGGTCCTGGTCCGGAGCCCTGAAGCACAGGACAGATAGCCCAGCAGACCGCCGCTGCTGTTCGCGGTATGCTCGCCGGGCATGCGACCGCTCGCCCTCGTCCTGATGCTGGCCGGATGTGCCACCGCCGGCAGCCCCGGCCCTCTCGCCGCGCGGTCCTCCGCAACCACCGGCTGCGCCGAGCTGCGGGTCTCGGACTATCGTGCTGGCGACCCGGCCGCGAACCTGCCCGAGCGCTGGCAGGCCGACGGCTGCGGCCGGCGCTTCGCTTGCGAGACCTTCCTGCTCGCCTCGGGAAGGCCGGCGGACACCCGCTGCGTGGAGAGCGACGCCTCGCTCGACCGGCGCCTGCGTCGGGCCAGCGCCGCCCAGGCAGCCAGGGTCGCGGGCTGCCCGGCCGTGCGGGTCAAGGTGCAGGGCGTGATCGCCGAGGCGGACGCGCGGATCTACCTGGTCAACGCCTGCGGCCGCCCCCTGCGCTGCGTTGTCTCCCGGGTACGGGACGCGCACGAACGCATGCAATGCACCGACCTTCGCCGCGGCCCACCGAAGCTCCCCTGATCACAAGGTCAGCTGCGCCGGCGCCAGCGCGGACCCTGCGGGGTGTCCTCGACCACCACGCCCCGCTGCCCGATCTCGTCGCGCAGGCGGTCGGCGGTGGCGTAGTCCTGAGCCCGGCGGGCCGCCTCGCGCTCGGCGACCAGCCGCTCCATCTCCTGGTCCTGCACCGCGTCCTCGCCCTCGGGCGCCAGCACGCCGAGCACGGCGTCGATGCGCCCCAGCCCCGCGAGCAGCGCCGCGGCGTCCGGCTCGCCGATCGCCCCGCGATCCAGCCGCCGGTTGATGCGCCGCACCAGCTGGAACAGGGCGGTGGCCGCAGCCGAGACGTTGAGGTCGTCGAACAGCGCCTGCCGGAACGCGGCCTCGAGCTCCGCCGCCAGCAGCGCGGTCTCGTCGTGTCCCTCGCCGCCCGAGACCTGGCGCAGCCGGCGGACGCACTCGTCGAGCCGCCTGAGCGAGCCGCGGGCGGAGTCCAGCGCCTTTTCCGAGAAGTGCAGCGGCTGGCGGTACTGCTTCGCGAGCAGAAGGAAGCGGATGTCACGGCCGCTGTATCCCTGCTGCAGCAGGTCGCGCACGCTGACCGAGTTGCCCGCCGAGCGCGACATCTTCTTTCCCTGCACCATGACCAGCCCGCTGTGGATCCAGTAGTTGGCGGGAGGCTTGCCGGTCAACGACTGGCAGATCGCGATCTCGTTCTCGTGGTGCGGGAAGATCAGGTCGACACCGCCGACGTGGATGTCCGCCTGCTCGTCCAGCAGCGACATCGCCATCACCGCGCACTCGATGTGCCAGCCGGGACGGACATTGCCCCAGTCGGTGCGGAACGAGACGCCGCGCTTGATCTCGGACAGGGTCGAGCGCTTGAGCAGGGTGAAGTCGCGCGGGTCCGCCTTCTCGTAGCTGTCCAGGTCGACGGTGGCCCCGACGCGGATCTTGTCCACGTCGACCCCCGACAGCTTGCCGTACTCGGCGAACTTGCCGATGTTGAAGTAGACCGAGTGGTACTTCTCGTAGGCTTGGCCCCCCGAGAGCAGCCGGCCGGTCAGCGACACCATCTGGTCGACGTAGGCCGTGGCCCTCGGGTACTCCGACGCCGGCTTGACCCCCAGGGTGTCGAGGTCCTCCATGAACTGCCGGGTCACGCGCTCGGTCAGCTGGTCCAGCGGCAGCCCCTCGCGCTCGGCCGCCTCCAGCGTACGGTCGTCGACGTCGGTGATGTTCATCACGTGCTTGACCGGGAAACCGGCCAGCTCCACCGTGCGCCGCACCAGGTCGGCCACCACGATGCGCCGGTAGAGCCCGAGGTGCGGCAGGGCGTGGACCGTGGGGCCGCAGGTGTACATCGTGGCCTGCTTGGGGTCGATCGGCTCGAACAGGTCGGCGCGTCGGGTGAAGGTGTTGACGAAGTGCAGCCTCGTCTCCTGCTCCTGCTCCACGTCCGCCGGCACCTGGAACAGCGACGTGCTCAGGTAGCGCTCGCCCCCGTCGGGAAGCAGCACCACCATCACCCCCGAGTCGAGCCGGCTGGCCAGCTCGGCCGCCACGTGCATCGCCGCCCCCGAGCTCATCCCCACCAGCAGCCCCTCCTCGCGGGCGATCCGGCGCGCCATCTCGTAGGCCGCGTCGTCGTCGACGTTGACCTTCTGGCTCAGGGCGCCGCGCTCGTAGATCCCCGGGTGGTAGGACTCCTTCATGTTCTTCAGGCCCTGGATGCGGTGGCCCAGGTAGGGCTCGACCCCGACGATCTGGATCGCCGGGTTCAGCTCGCGCAGCCGCCTCGAGGTGCCCATCAACGTCCCGGTGGTCCCCATGGTGGCGACGAAGTGCGTCACCTGGCCCTCGGTCTGGCGCCAGATCTCGAGGCTGGTCCCGTCGTAGTGCGCCAGCAGGTTGGCCTCGTTGTTGTATTGGTCGGTGAGGAAGTAGCGCTGCGGCTCCTTGAGCGCCAGGTCATAGGCCAGCTCGATCGCCCCGTCGGTCCCCAGCTCCGCCGGGGTCAGCATCAGCTCAGCGCCCAGCGCGGTGAGGATCTTGCGCCGCTCCAGGCTTGCGCCCTCCGACATCGCCAGCACGATGCGGTAGCCCTTCACCGCCGCCACCGTGGCCAGCCCAATGCCAGTGTTGCCGCTGGTCGCCTCCAGGATCGTCTTGTCCCGGGTCAGCTCCCCGGTGCGCTCGGCGTGCTCGATCATCGACAGGGCGACGCGATCCTTGACCGACCCGCCCGGGTTGAAGCTCTCCAGCTTGGCCAGCAGCTTGACCCGCGGGTTGGGGGTGATGCGGCTCATCGGCACCAACGGGGTGTTGCCCACCAGCTGCAGCAGGGCCGGTCTGCCGGCCCTGGTGGCATCCACCAGCTCGCTGGTGGAGAGGAGGTGGTCGGTGCTCACGGTCAGCTCCGGGCGGTGTGATCCGTCGGATCGCTTCTACGGAATGTGGTGCGCGTTGTCAAATGGCCAGAGTGGTCTCGGCGCATCAGAACTGCCCGCAGACGTTTCCTGTGGCCCGACAACGCCGTGGCCTTGACAAACCGGAGCGCGCTGCTACCGAAAGAGAGCGAGGAGAACAAACTATGACGGCTGCCACCCACAGACCATCCAGCTCCCCGAGCCGTGCGCGGCTGGTGGGGAAGCTCGTCGGGAGTTTGGGCGGCTAGCGGCGCGTCTGTCACACGTGCCACGAGGCCGCCAGGGAGACCCGGTGGCCTTTTTTTTGATCGCCCCGACCGCATCCAGACCGGTCGTCGCGATGTCCGCAAGAACCGATGTCCGGCACCCGCCTGCCCGGCGGACGGTCGACGTGTGCCCGAAGCCGAGGAGAGGATCATGCTGCGCCGTTATCCACGATGGAAACCCTGAACGCCGGGCGGCAGTATCCGCCCGCCTGCCACCGTGGCCCAACCGGAAGAGGCGCCTGGCTTAGAACCAGGAGGTTGGAGGTTCGACTCCTCCCGGTGGCACCGCCTTGCACCGCCCTGCAAGACCTGCTTCAGTACCTGACGATGGCAGCTTCGTCGCCAGAGCGATACCGGCTGGAGCAGTTGCTGGGTCGGGGCGGTCAGGGTCACACCTTCCGCGCCGTGGACAGCCAGACCGGGCGGCGGGTGGCGGTGAAGGTGATCGAGCTGCGCAGCACCGATGGCTGGAAGCCGTTCGACCTGTTCGAGCGCGAGTGCCATACCCTCCGCTCCCTGGACCACCCGGGCATCCCGGACTACCTCGACACCTACGCCGAGGAGGAACGGGGCCGCTACTACCTGGTGATGGAGCTGGTCGAGGGCCAGTCGCTCAAGGACATGATGGCCCTGGGGCAGCTGCTCTCCGAGCCCCAGCTGTGGAACCTGCTGCACCAGGCGCTGGAGATCCTCGACTACCTCCATGGCCGCCGACCGCCGGTGATCCACCGCGACATCAAGCCGGCCAACCTGATCCAGCGTCTTGACGGCCGGCTGTCCCTGGTGGACTTCGGCGGGGTGCGGGTGGCCCTGCGAGAGGAGGGGGGCTCGACGGTCGTCGGCACCTTCGGCTACATGGCACCGGAGCAGCTCCACGGCGAGGCAAGGCCGGCCACCGACATCTACGCCCTCGGCGCCACGCTGGCTGCCATGGCCACCGGCATCGAGCCGGACAAGCTGCCGCACCGGGGGCTCAAGCTGGACCTCGAGCCGGTGATGGCCGGCTCGCCTCTGCGAGATCTGCTGTCGCACATGCTCGAGCCCGACCCCGACCGGCGGCCCGGTTCGGTGGCTGCGGTTCGCCAGCTGTCGCAACGGGAACGAGCCGGCTCGGCCACACCAGCACAGCAGGAACGGCCAAAGGAGCGAGAGGAGAGCCCGCTCGCTGACGTGGGAGGACCCTTCGCCGTCATCCTGCGCGTCATCGGCTCACTGGGCTACGTCGGGCTCACGGTGGTGGACGTGGTGCTCATGCCGTTATTCGTCGTGATGCTGGGCGCGGCTTGGGCCGGCCGCCCGCACCGGCTCGACCGGCTGAAGGCGAAGAAGCAGGCCATCCGCCGCGTCCTGCGCAGCGGCCGCAGGGCGATGCGTGCCCTATCCCGCGGCAAGGACCCCTACCAGCTCAAGGGCCCCGAGCCGCCGCCCGCCCTTCCTCCCCATCGCGGTCGCCGGGGACGGCGCCGCGGGCGACGGTGACACGGCCGCGCCTGCAGTGTGTCAGACCACGCACCGTCGCTGTGGCGATACCGACAGCGCCCACTCCAACCAGCCGAAACAGCGTTGGTCTGCTCCCTGGCCCGTACCTTGCTTCAACTCATTGATGGCAATGCGCACCTGGCCCAAGCTCCTGACCCTCGCCGTCGGCCTCGTCATCCTGGTCAGCGTGGGGGGATACCTGCTGAGCTATCGTCCGTTCCGCTCTGCGCCCGATCTGGGGCGGTTGCCGCTGCTGCCGCGCAGGTCTCACGTAGCCCCCACGATCCAGGCCCGGCCCGGCGCGCTGCCCCGCCCCACCTTCGCCACGCAGCAGGCCCTCACGCCGCCGCTGACCCAGACCGTCAATCTGCTGCTGGCGGGCATCGACACCCGCCCGGACGAATTCCGGTCCAGCCGGAGCGCCCCGCAGGGGCGCGAGGAACCGGAATTCGGCGGCGGACGCACCGACGCGCTGTTGCTGGTGGTGCTCGACCGGAAGTCAGGTCACGTCGGACTGGTGGGCATCCCGCGGGATCTGGCGCTGTCCCTGCCTGGTGAGGGCATGGTCCGCATCAACACGATCTACATGCACGGCGTGCGAGGCCTGCAGTCCGCCGCCCGACCGGGCGGCCCCCAGGGCGGGCTCAAGCTGCTGCGCCAGACGATCCGTCACCTCCTCGGGCTGACCGTCGACCACACGGTGTTCGTGGACCATGCCGGCTTCGAGCGCCTGGTGGACGCGATGGGCGGCGTCGCCCTGCGCGTGATCTGCCCCATCCGCGACCGGTTCCTCGACCCGCGTGGCCCCGGCGGACGGCTCGAGCTGAAGCTCGAGGCAGGAGTGCGCTGGGTCGACGGCCGTACGGCGCTGATGTTCGCCCGCTCGCGCCACGGCCGCGGCATCGTCGACCGAGCCCGGCGTCAGCAGGCGGTGCTGGTCGGGATCCGTGACCGGCTGCTGCAGCTCGGTCCGCGGCGGGCGTCGGAGCTGTTGCCCACGCTGAAGCAGGCGGTCTACACCGACATGCGATCAGTAGATCTGCTGCGGCTGCTGCGCCAGGTGCTCAACATCCGGCGCGAGCGGATCCATGGCCTTGTGCTCGACTGGCGTCACGCCGACCCGACGACGCTGGAGGACGGCCGCTGGGTGATGATCCCCCGGCCCGAGGCGATCCATCAGGCCCTGACCCGGCTGTTCGAGGCCGGCCCACCCGGCTTCCGGCGCGCCGAGACCTGCAAGCCGATGGACGCGGCGCTCGCTCGCCCGGCTACTTCGACTCCGGCTTCGACTCCGGCTGCGGCTCCGACTTCTGCTCCTGCGGCGGGTCGATGATGACGAACTCGACCCGGCGGTTCTTGGCCCTGCCCGCCGCCTTCTTGTTGCTCTGAACCGGTTGCGTCTGACCGAAGCCCTTCGCCTCCAGCCGGTCCTGGTCGATCCCCTGACTCACCAGGAACCGCATCACGCTGTCCGCCCTGCGCTGCGAGAGGTCGAGGTTGAAGGCGGGCTTGCCCCGGTCGTCGGTGTGGCCCTCGATCCGAACCTTGTTGATCCAGCTGTTCTTGCTCAGCGTCTGGGCCACCAGCTTCAAGGTCGGCTGGCTCTTCCTGAGGATGACATCCTGGCCCATGGCGAAGAACACGGGTGGCACCGTGATCTTGCCGTGACCGATCTGCACCGGCCCCTTGCTCTTGTCGGGACAGCCGTCCTCGTCATCCACGCCGTTGAAGGTCTCCGGCTGCGCGGGACACTTGTCCTGCTTGTCCGGGATCGTGTCCTTGTCGTTGTCCAGATCGGGGCAGCCGTCCTGGTCCTCGAAACCGTCCTTGTCCTCCGCCTCGATCGGGCACTGATCGACCTTGTCCGGCACCCCGTCCTTGTCGTTGTCCAGATCGGGGCAGCCGTCCGAGTCCTCGAATCCGTCCCTGTCCTCCGCCTCCGTCGGACAGCGGTCCTGCTCGTCGGGCATCCCGTCCTTGTCGTTGTCCGGATCGGGGCAGCCGTCCGAGTCCTCGAAACCGTCCTTGTCCTCCGCCTCGCCGGGGCAGCCGTCCGCCTCGTCGACGATGCCGTCCCCGTCCGAGTCCTGGGGTCCGGCCGGCTCCGGCTTGGGCTTGGGCCTCCTTGCGGGCTGGTACTGATAACCGACACCGGCGAACAGCCGGAACACCGGCGTCCCGATGCCCCGGGTCAGGCCGGGGCCGGCCCCCAGGTTGGCCATGAAGCCCCTGGGCAGGTAGTAGCGCAGCCCCGCGAGCAACTCGAGCGGGATCTCTTCTCTGTCCTGCTCCTCGAGCCCGACCGCCATGAAGGCGTCCGCCACCAGGTCCAGGTGATCCCGCACCAGCGGCACCCTCGCGGCCAGCGAGAGTATCAGGTCGTCGTTGATCGTCACCTGCTTCTGGGCCTCGCTGATCTGAACGCTCTGCTGGTTCCGCACACGCAGTCCGATGTTGAACCCGACATCGATGCAGGCATCCACCGTCACCGCCGCCTTGGGGGTGAAGGTCACGCCGTCGCCGCCGAGGAAGTTCTCGCCGTTGCTAGTGGGCACGCCGAGGTCGAGCGCCACCCCCAGCGCCACGGCGCCACGCTCCACCAGCCGGAGCTTGGGCACCAGCCGGATGTCACCGAGGCCGGCGCCCACGGCGGAGCTGATCACGCCCATCCGGACAGCGTTGTCCTGCGAGTCCTGTGCCAGGGTCACCGGCAGCGCGACCCCGATCTCGAACCGTTCGCCGAGCCCCATGGCGAGCTGCAGGTCCATGTTGACCTGGTACATGATCACCTCGCTCACGGTCCGGTCGGTGGCGGGGTTGCGCAGCTCGAGCGGGCGATGAGCGTAGCTGAAGTACAGCGCCGCCGAGGGCAGCAGGCTGGGCAGCGTATGGGCGCTCTCGGTGACGTAGAAGTTGAGCGTGCTGGCGGCGGGCTGGAAGTTGACCGCCGGAAACTGGACGGTCTCGGCCTGGGCCGGCCGCGCCGCGAGCAGCAACAGCAGCAGCCAGCGCCCTGCGGACGACGAACGCCTGCCTGCGGTTCTCCTGCCGCGCAGGGTGAGGAGCAGCCCCACCAGCGCCAGCCCCAGCAGCCCACCTGAGACCGACCCCTCGTCACCCACCCGGCAGGCGCAGCTGCCTCCGCCGTAGAGGAAAAGATCCTTCACGCCGTCCGCCCTGCCGTCAGTCCCGCCGGCGTCCGGGACGGGACCGTCGACCGATGGGGCCTGGTCGGGGGTCAGGGCCTGGTCGGGGGTCGGGGCCTGGTCCGGCGTCGGGGCCTGGTCCGGCGCCGGGCCGTCCACCGTCGGGGCCTGGTCCGGCGTCGGGCCCTGATCCAGGGCCAGGTCCAGCGGCGGGCCATCCACCGTCGGGCCCTGGTCCATCAGGGCGACATCCGGGTCTGGCATGTCCGGGCTCGAGTCCATCGTGGGAAGGTCGGGGCCGGCCACGTCCGGCGCCGCCAGATCCGGGGCAGGGCTCGCGTCGGGCCCCAGGTCTGGCCCGGGGCCGGCGTCTGGACCCGCGAGGCAGACCTGGCCCACGGGGTCGCAGCTGCC
>Ga0180009_10006098_pt1 | contig 12740 bp, 7 predicted proteins | sample OS_PC_MetaG_FD_123537 | JGI IMG/M metagenome (GOLD analysis project Ga0180009, IMG submission 123537) | Groundwater microbial communities from the Aspo Hard Rock Laboratory (HRL) deep subsurface site, Sweden - OS_PC_MetaG | ecosystem: Environmental > Aquatic > Deep subsurface > Groundwater...
CCCTGACCAGCGCGTCGGCCTGGCTGTGCGCGTCCGCGATGATCCGCTCCTTCTCGAGCTCGGCGTCCTTCTTCACGCCCTCCTTGATCTCGGCGATCTCTCGCTCCAGATTATTGAGCTTGCCCTTGATCTCGTCGAGTTCCTGCCGGGCCTCCTGCCGCATGCGCTGCGCGTCGGCCAGGTTGTCCCGGATCGAAGTGTGGCGGTTCGACATGTACTGCGTGAAGGGCTTCTTGCCCATGCGGACCACCAGGTAGAGCAGGATGATGAAGTTGAGGATGGCGAAGGCGAAGGGGCCGTTCTTGTGCTTCTTGTCGGGGCCGAACGAGAGGCTGAACCAGTTCTCGATCCCGCCCTGGTGACCGCCGTGAGCGCCGGCATGGGTCTGTGGTGCCGCGTGGCCGTCGTGGCCCGCCGTGTCCGCGTCTTCGTGGGGCGGCGCCTCGGCGTGCTCCTGGGCCGCGGCGGGGAGCCCGGGCCCGAGCAGCAGCACGAGACCGGCCAGGGAGAGCAGACGGGACCAGGGCCCGCTGCGATGGAGTGCAGTCCGGTGGGGCGGGTGGGCGGAGCAGACAAGTGACGTCAAAGTCTGCACTATTGCACCTCGCGACCGAGCAGCTTGGTGGCGATTTCCCCCGCGATCCGGTCGGCCCCGGTGCGCAGCGCGAGCCGGGTGGCCTCCGCGCTCTTGCGGATCTTTTCCCGGGCGTCCGAGATCCTGGCCTCCGACTTGGTGCGCGCCTCGGCCAGCAGGTCGACCCCCTGCTTCTCTCCCTCCTCCCGGAACGTCGAGCGCACAGCGGCGGCTTCCTTGCGGGCCTTGACGATCTGGTCCTCGTAGCGCTCCAGATCCCCCGCGGCCTGCTCGGACATCCGGCCGGCTTCCTCCCGCGCGCCGTCGATGTTCTGGTCCCGCTCCTTGAGCAGCGCGAGGTAGGGGCGGAACACGAACTTGGTCAGGATGATCAGCAGGATGATGAACAGGCCGAACTGGACGAAGATCGTGCCGTCGATGTCAACCAGGGGGGCGGGCTTGCCAGCTGAGAGCAACAGTAGTGTGGTCTTCATCAACTGGGCGGCTACCACAACGAGCCGCAGCGTGTCAACCGATCCAGAGCGCTGGATAAACACCCGGGATCGGTAGGCTTTTCGTCTGCCGGGCCGGTGATAGGCGAGGGGGGGAAAACGGGGGGATCAGTCCCCGGAACTCTGCGGCTCGATGATGCCGGCCGTCGACAGGTTGCCGATGCCGGGGTGGTCGTCCTGGTCCGTGGTCTGTGCGGGCTGGCCACCCTCCGGATCGTACATCTGGCAGTTGCCCTCGAAGACGACGCCCCGATCGATGAACAGGGAGGGCGTGACGATGTTGCCCTTCACCCGCCCCGGCGGGTGGATCTCGACCGACCGCTTGGCGTGGATGTTGCCCTCGATCGTGCCCTCGACCACCAGGGCGCCGATCTCGAGCTCGGCCCTGACCATCCCGCCCTCGCCCACGACCAGGATGTCATCGCTGAAGATCTCGCCGGTCAACTCGCCGTCGATGCGGACGGTGCCCTCGAAGTTCAGCTTGCCCTCGAAGTGGCTCCCCTTGCCCAGCAGGGTGTGGATCTCCACGGTCTCCTCGTAGGGCGGCTCCTGCATGGCGTTCTCCTTGTGTGTGTGGACAGTATCGGTAGCGCGGAGTCGGTGTCAATCGCACTCCGGTGCGCCCGGCTGCTGGCTGGTCGCCCTCGCCGTGACGTCTCCGGCGGCGTAGAGCTCGTTGGCCAGCCGCTCCAGCAACCCGGGGTTGGGGGTGCGGCCTTCAGGACAGACCGCCGCGCCCACGACCACCGCCCTTTCGTTCTGCCGCAACCAGAGGAGCGACGGTTCGGGCGGCTGCCCGCCGCGCTGCGAGCAGGAGCTGTCGGCCATATCGATGGCCTCCTGGACCTGCCGCTCGACATCTGCCGGCGGCTCGTCACCACCGATCAGAGCCGCCAGGCCTGCGCGACCGCCTCTGACCAGAAACAGGTAGCCAGCGCTCGCGCCGGACGAGGCGAGGATCAGGCGTAGCGCCCGCAGGGCGCGCTCGTCGTGCCCGCGACAGGAGACCAGGAGCAAGGAGCTGGGCGAGACCAGCCCCACGGTCGTGTCCTCGCCGTTTTCGGCCCGAGGGGCTGTCGCCGCTGGAACGCCGACCTGCTGTCTGGAGGCCAGGCGCTTCAGCCGCGCCACCCTGGCGATCAGGGTTGGGTTGCGTGTCGCGAAAAACCAGCGCTCCATCTCCAGCAGGTGGAGCTGGAAGGCCTGCGGGTCCCCAGCCGCGAGGGCAACCATCGCACGCGCCTCGTGGAGCCCGCCATGGACCGTCGGGTTCGGACGGTCGGCGAGGGCGGCGAGCGTCCGTTCCAACCGCCCGGAGGCCGCGAGCAGCTCGCCACAGGCCATCTCGGCCTGGGCCAGCACCTGGCTCGCCCGGGCCCAGTGCAGCACGTTCATCCGTCCCAGCTCTCCGATCTCGGCCAGAGCCCGGCACGCCATCTCACGCGCACATTCGGCCTCCCCGGCCGCGAGTAACGTCTCGGCCAGCGCTGTCATCGCCATCGTGCGGATGAAGTCGTCGTCCGGGGTCATCGTCTCGAGGCACCATTCGAGACGCTCGCGGGATGCGGCCAGGTCACCACGCTCGCGATGGTAGTGACCCTCTGCTATTGCCAGGAACTTGTGGAAGTTGAAGCCGCGATCGATGAAGGAGCGGATCTTCTCGATGCACCGCCTCAGACCAAGCACGTCCCGCGTCACCCCGTAGGTTGTCGCCGAGACCCACCTCAGCTCAGACTCCCACAGCCACATCGACCCGGCCTGGACGAACAGCACCTCGAGCTGCCGCTCCATGCGCTGGGCGACCTCCTCCTCACCCCGCAGGCGCCTGTCTATTGTGCGGATCATCAGCGCCGCCACGTCGAAGAAGCGCAGCTCGAGCCGCTCGAGCGCCTGCATCTGCTCCTCGAAAGCCGGGTCCAGGTTCATCATCGCGTGGATCCCCAGCATGAAGTGGGCGGTGCCGCACAGCATCTTGCGCTCCATCTCCCCGATGGGGGCGCTGCGATCGACGGAGACGATCTCGAGCACCCGCCTGGCGTTGGCGCAGACCTCGTCCCCGCGGCCGAGGGCCACGTCCAGCAGGTTGCGCGCGGTGAGATAGACGGCACCGGGGATCCGCCGCCGGAAGCCCTGCAGCGGCTCGAGCATCCGCACGAGCTGCCGCGTCCGTGGAATATCGAACGACATCGAGGTCACCACCGCCACCGTCGTGACCGCCTGAAACAGGCCGATCAGCGCCTCCGTGGGCCGGGGGCCCCGGCGGCGTCGCGGCGTGAACAACCGGCGCAGCCCGGCCCACGCCAGCCCGATCGCAAGCCCGAGGCGGCGACCGAGCAGCGCGCCAAATCGTCTGGCCACGACCAGGCCGGAATGCTCCGAGAACGCGGCGATCGTCCCGTCAGCGTAGCGCAGCGCGACCGCACTGTCGGCGAGGCAGCCTGCCACCATCAGCAGCTGCCGCAGCGCCAAACGCGTGGCGGCGGGCCGGTCGACACGCTCGTACACCTCCAGCGCGGCCTCGAGCGGCAAGATGGCGTCGGCGAACGACTGGGCCTCGTACAGCTGCCTGCCTGAGCGTGCCAGCAGATCCGCGCCGCGCTGCTCCTCCCCACCCTTGAGCAGGTGCCACCCCACCTCGGCCTCGAGCTCGGCGGATCCCCCCGAGCGCTGCGCCAGGACCTGGCCGACGAGCAGGTGCAGCTCCCGCATCCTCCGCTGGTCCAGGTCGCGAAGCAGGGCCTCCCGGAGGCCGTCGTGACGAAACCGGTAGTGCTCGCGCGATCCGACCAGGACCTCCTGGTTCACCAGCTCATCGAGCGCGGCGAAGACGGCCACCTCGTCGGTCTGCCGCCCCAGGGCGATGCACAGCCCCAGGGAGACGTCGCCCCCGTGCACACCGAGCACCTGCGCCAGCTGGCGCGCCCCGGGGCTCAGAGCGGCGACGCGCGCGTCGAGCGTATCGGCCAGAGCCGCTGGCCGGCGCTCCTGCGCGCCGCTGAGCTGGTCGGGCACCAGCCACATGCCGCCGGAGTAGCGGATCACGTCGCGCTCCACCAGATCGCGCGCGACCTCGGTGCAGTGCAGCGGGGACCCGCCAGCCAGCCGGCGCAGCCACTGTGCGAGCCGCTCGGCGTTCGAGATCTCGCCGAACAACGCACGCACGAGATCCCCGACCTCCGCCGCGCTGAGCCCGTGCAGCTGGAGCGAGGCGCTCACACTCCGCAGCTTGTCCAGGGCGAACGGCGCGCGCTCGGGCTCGTCGGTCCGCTGCGCGCCAACCACCAGCAGGGGCGTGTCGGTCCCCGCGTCGGCCAGGGCGGTCAGCAGAGCGCAGGAGACCTCGTCGACGCGCTGCAGGTCGTCCACGAGCAGGACCAGCGGGCGGCGACGCGCCAGTGCCGTCAGCCAGTCGGTCAGCGCTCCAAGCAGGCGCAGCCGCTTCTCGGTGGGATCGTCGGCCGGCCGGCCCGTGCGCTCCACTCCGATGGTCGAGCCGACCTCCGGAATGACGCGCGCGATGATCGGCCCCCACTCGCCGAGCGTCTCTCTGGCGTCGTCAGGTACCACCGCGAGCACACGGCTGACGATGGCGCGCGCGACGCCCAGTGGCCCTCGCTCCCGATGCGACCCGCTCGCGCTGGCCACCACCGCCCCCGCCACCTGTGCCTCGAGAGCCGCCTCGCGCAAGAGCCGACTCTTGCCCATGCCGGTCGGGGCGAGCACGAGCACACCGCCCCCTTTGCCCCGGACCGTACGTTCGATGCGCTGCCGTATCCGCCTCATCTCCGGCTGTCGACCCACGAGGACCGAGCTGGCGAGGTAGCCGCGTCGGGCCTCGACATCGTCGGCGGGCGGCAGGGCCGCCACGGCGGAAAGCCGATCGATCACCTCGGCCGCCGCGGGCGGACGGCCAAGGGGGTCCAGGCTGATCAGCGCCATCACGAGGTCGTCGAGCGATTCAGGCACGGAGGGAGCGATGGTCGATGGCGGCGGGGGGATCTGGCGCCAGAGGGCCTCCAGATCGTCGATCCGGCGCGCCGGGTAGGCGTGCCTGCCGGTCAACACATAGTAGGCCAGTCCCCCGAGACCGAACAGGTCCACGCGGTGGTCGAGCGGTAGGCCGTGGTAGGACTCGGGTGCCATCAGCGGCGGCGTGCCAGCAATGTCGTCGGCCGCCCCTGCCGTGGCGAGGACCCCGAAGTCGATCAGCTTCGCTTGCCCGTCGAGCGTCAGGCGCACGTTGCGCGCCGACAGGTCGCGATGGATCAGCCGCCGGGAGTGCAGCAGGGCGAGGGCCGAGGCGACATCGCGCAGGATGCGGCAGGCAGTCTCGGTGGCCGCAGGCGCGATATCGCGCAGGTCGCTGCCGCCGATCAGCTCCATCGTGTAGTAGGGTCTGCTGTCACGATCGATGCCGTACTCGCAGACCTCGACGATGTGCGGATGGCGCAGGCGGGCCATCACGTGGAACTCCCGCCTGAAGCGGAGGTGGGCTGTTTCGCTGCGGAGGGTCAGCTGCTTGAGCGCGAGATCGTCGCCGGTCGAGAGGTCGGTGACCCGGTGGACCGCGCCCATGCCGCCCTGACCGAGCTTCTCCTCGATGCGATAGCGCCCATCGATGAGGGGACCCTCTTGCTGCACCGATCGAGCGTATCACGGCGGCTCGCCGGCGAGCAGCCCGCATGCGTCCCCGAGAGGACCCTCGGGGACGCAGGGTTCGCGCCGCGCAGCCGCCACATCCACGGCCAGGCCCTGGACCCGCGCATTCCGGGTGTCGATACCGAGGACCCACCAGCTTCCGAGGCGATCCACAAGGGACGTGAGGCGGGGATGGCGGTGTGACAGCGCCGCCTGTCAGTTGTTGGTAGGCGTTGGCGCTGCGAAGCGCACCGTCTTGGGCGTCCCAAAGAAGCAGGACTGCAGGAAGGTCTTGAGGCGTCTTCCGCGCGGCACCGAGAAGCGCGTGGCGTAGAGCTTGGCGGTGTCACCGGTGGCTGGCACCGCCCAGCGTGCGCCGAAGGCGCAGGCGTAGATCTCGGGCTTCTTCTGGAACCAGCTCGTCGTGATCGAGCCACGATAGGTGCCGCGTCTGAGCGCCATATCGAAGCCCTCGATCACCCCTTCGTGGGGACGTCCCGCCGGGCGGCGAGCCTGCCGGTGATAGGCGCGCCCCACGCCACCGGCCACGATCCCGTGCACGAGGCCAGCCTTGAAGAACCGCGTGCTGATCCGGTCTTTCAGCGCGGACAGTGGGCTCTGGGCCGGGGCCGGCGAAGCCACACAGAACGTGGCCGCCACACCCACCGCTGCTACCAGACGTCGCATGCGTCACCTCCTCGAGGATGGCCCCGATGAATGCAACATCGCTGCCAGGCGGGGCCCACGGACGGCATTGAGTTTTCTCCGGTCCCGGGCTTCGAATATCAAAGGCGGCGTGGAGCCCGATGACGACTGCTGTTTGCACCGATCGGCTAATTTTGCGGCGGGCGCTTAGCGCGACGGGTGCAGCGTGATCTCCTCGGTGAGGAAGGTCAGGTTGCCCCACTTGAGCGTCCGGGTCGCGGGCCGGTATTTGCGCTTGCGCAGCTCGAGGTGCACGTCCTCGGTGGGCAGCAGGTTCTCGATCGTCGACGGCGTCTTGCCCTGGTGCTCGCCGTTGATGTAGATGTCGGCGCCCTTGGGAACCGAGGTGATGGTCAGGCGGCCGTAGATCGGCGTGAGCACGGCGAGCACGCGGATGCGGCGGTCGTCCTCGGAGAGCGTCAGGTTTCGGCGCCAGGGCTGGAAGTTCTCCTTGATCACCTCGACCTGGTAGGTCTGCTGCAGGTCGGTGACGGGGATGACCACCGGCGTGGGCCGGGCCACGGACTGGCCGGCGAACTTGACCTGCGCGCCCTCGGGCACCGAGATCACCTCCACGGTCCCCCCCTCTTCCTGCATCGGGAACAGCACGACGAGGAACACGGCGGCCACGACGGCCAGGCCGAGCAGCGTGACCAGCGCGGCGAGCACGATCCGACGGTGACGCCGGCGCGATGCCTTCTTGGCCGACATGTCGCCGGGGAGCACCGTGGCGACTCTCCCGTCGTCCCCCGTGGTCCACTGGTTCGCGGGGGCCTGCGGCCACTGGGGCTGCTGGGGCTGCTGTGGCCACTGCGGCTGCTGTGGCCATTGAGGCTGCTGCGGCTGCTGTGGCTGCTGCGGCGGCTGCTGCGGCGGCTGAGGCTGCTGAGGCTGCTGCGGCCACTGAGGCTGCTGCGGCTGCTGCGGCTGCTGCGGCCACTGAGTTGGCTGCGACGGCTGTGGCGGCTGGGCCTGCTGCGGCCACTGAGGCTGGGCCTGCTGCGCCGGCTGCGGTTGCTGCCACTGTTGCGGCGACTGCTGGGCCCACGGGCTTTGCTGGGGCTGCTGCGGTGGTGGTGGCGGTTGCGGCTGTGGGGGCTGGGCCGGCGGCCACGACGACGGGTTCGGCGGTGGCGGCGGCTGGGCCCACGGAGACGCCTGCTGGCCCCAGGCAGGGTCCGACGGGGCCTGGCCCGGCAAGGACTGACCGGGCCACGAGTCGGCCGGACCCTGGGGCAGGGGAGGCGTCCCCTGTGCCTGATCTCCCTGCGGCCGGGTCGACGCCGGCGGCGCGGGGGCGGGGGGCCAGGAGAGGGTGGCGCCCTTGGGCAGCTGGGCCTGTTCCGGCAGCGAGGGCCAGCTGGAACGACGAGAGATCGGTGGGGACCCGTCGGAAGCAGGCGGCGGCTGGTTCAGCTCGACCAGAGGCGTGGGCGTCATGTCGGGATTGGTGGGGCCGGAGAGGTCCGGGTCGGGCGTGACCAGCGGCCGTCGGATCACCACCTCCGCCGGCAGGGGTCGGGACCGCCGCCGCGAGCGCCGGCCCGATGGCATCGGGTCTGCTCCGCCCGGACGGTCCTGCTGGCGGAGCCCGGGGCTGACGCTGACGGTGGTGGGGTCGTTGTCCCGCTCCCGATCATCCTCCCAGTCAATTGATGTCAGGTCCTCGTCCGACACGGGCTGGAGCCCGTGGAGCATCGACGGCGGCCCGCTGATCTGCGTCTTCTCGCCCCGGTCCTCCTCGTCGATCGATGCGTCGATCCCCGCCTCGTCGAGCTCCGGCGGAGGCAGCAGGTCCCCGACGCGGAAGATCACGCTGTGCTCGGTCTTGGGTTGGTAGTCGATGCGCGACATCAGGCTGTCGACGTTGACCTGCCTGGTGGAGTCCTTGCGCTCGCGCTCCCTGACGGGCGGCGGCGCCGGCGCGTCGGACAGCGCGAGCTGCAGCAGCTCGGCCAGACGGGAGGGGGTGAAGTCGGGAGCGTAGGAGAACAGGAAGTTGGTCACCGCGGCCTGGAACTCGTGGGCGGTCTGCCAGCGGTCGGACGACCGCTTGGCCAGCGCCTTCATCACCACGTTCTCGAGCTGGGGTGGGATGTCGGGACGCTTGGTGGACGGCCTGGCGATGTCCGCCTTGCGCACCATGTCCAGCAGGCGGTGCATGTCCTCCTCGAGGTACAGCATCTGACCTGTCAGCACCTCGTACAGGATGATGCCGGCGGAGAAGATGTCGCTGCGCTGGTCGACGGGATCGCCCCAGGCCTGCTCGGGGGACATGTAGTAGTACTTGCCCTTGATCACCCCCGCCTGGGTCTTGCGGCTGCGGCTGGCGGCCTTGGCGATGCCGAAGTCGACGATCTTCACCTCGCCGGAGTGAGAGATCAGGATGTTCTGGGGGCTGATGTCGCGGTGGATGATGCTCAGCGGGCGGCCCTTGTCGTCGCGCTTGCGGTGGGCGTAGTCCAGCCCGGTGCAGATCTCGTGGGCGATGTAGGCCGCCGCGTCGATCGGGACGTCGTAGTCTCGTTCGCTGAGCCGGCGCATGACCTTGAACAGGTCGGCGCCGTCGATGTACTCCATCGCGATGAAGTAGGTCTTGCCGTCCCGTCCGAGGTCGAAGATCTGAACGATGTTTGCGTGGTTCAGACCGACGGCGATCTTGGCCTCGTCGATCAGCATCTCGATGAAGTGCTCGTCGTCGGCGTAGTTGGGGTGGATCACCTTGAGGCAGAGGAACTTTTCGAACCCCGCAACGCCGCGCGTCTTGGCCAGGTAGATCTCGGCCATCCCGCCGACTGCGACCTGTTCGAGGAGGGTGTAGGGCCCAAGCTCGCCGAGTGGTTGGCCTGCCACCCCGGGATTGTACTACCGGATCGACGTGGATTCGAGGGGAATTACACCACAAACCGGCGCCCGCGAGGTGCGCGCGAGGCGGGGAGCCTCTCCTGGAGTGCGGGCCGAGCGCGAAACAAGCGGTGCGCGCGAGGCGGGGAGCCTCTCCTGGAGTGCGGGCCGAGCGCGAAACAAGCGGTGCGCGCGAGGCGGGGAGCCTCTCCTGGAGTGCCGAGCGCGAGACAAGCGCGAGACAAGCAGTGGTGCGGCGATCAGAGCCGTCCCTCGACCGAGACGAACACGTCGAAGACGGTTGTCTCCGACACGCGCCAGCGCCGCCCCACCTGATCGATGTAGGGCCGGTACATCGGGTTCACCTCGCGGACGTTTTCGTAGGTGATGCCCTTCTGGTCATCGATGTCCCGGCCAGCGTCGCCGAAAGTGATGAAGTGCTGCTGCTCGTGCCCCAGCGAGAGGCCGAGCCGGGCGCGGAAGTGCTTGCTGAAGTCGAGGTTGAAGGCGAGGCTGGCGTCGAAGACGGCGTAGTTCTCGATGCTGCTGAGGCCGGGGTAGGGGATGGTGGAGTTGGGGTCGAGGCAGTAGGTGCCGTTGTTCCACCTGGCAGCGTCCACGTCGCTGACCTTCGTCGTCGATCGACATGGGCCGGCCAGGATCGGGTTGTTGGCGAAGATCTCCCACATCTCGGAGTAGCCCCGCCCCTCGAACATGCCCTCCAGCCGCGCCCTCAGCTCGATCGAGAACTTGTTGCTGCTTGCCGGCTGCTCCCAGGGGATGATCTCCATCCCCGCCTCGACGCCGCCGCGCTGCCGGGGACCGGACCGCTCCTGCCCCGACAGCTCGAAGAAGGTCTTGTCGTATGGCGAGCCGTCCTTGGCGTCGGGCAGCATGTAGAAGAAGGTCATCCAGGGGTCGATGTACTTGTACCGCTTCGAGATGGAAGTCCACCAGTGGAACTGGTGAACGCCCCGCCCCACCGACGTGTTGCCCTTGGGGTTCAGGGGGCTCTCCTTGATCGATGCGTTGAAGTACGGGTTGAAGGTCATCGGTGACCCGATGCCGATGCGGGCCTCAAACCCCAGCACCCAGGTCGGCTTGGTCGGGTCGCGGCGCTGGTTGATCGGCGCCCACGACAGCCCGAGGTACATCTGGTCGATGCCCGAGCGCTTGGGCAGGTAGAACATGTTGGGGGCATGGGTGTCGCCCGCGATCTCGATCTGATCCCGGGTCATCTGGTCGGTCACCGACTTGGGCAGAAACCCCTGCCGTATCAGCGTCGAGTTCGCGATCGAAACGCAGTCCGGAGGACCGACAGTGCCGCAGCTGTCGCCGCCGTTTTGGGCGAAGCCCAGGCTGCGCACGTCCGACAGGACGATCGGGAACTCCAGGTGCAGCGCCAGGTCGCGGAAGATCGCGGCCTCGGCTCGGACCGACAGGGTGTGCCGGATCTGGCTGAAGCGCAGGTCCTTGACGATGTGGACCTCGTCGGTGTAGCCGGCGCCGGTGAGCTCACGCTTGAGGGAGCCGCGCTTGAGGGATCGCCGGTAGCCGACCTGCAGGTTGAAGTCGTAGTCGTTGTCCTTGTCGAAGGCGCTGGCGACATCGGTCTCGTGGGCCGCGTGGGCGCTGGTTGGCGCGGCGCCCAACACCAGGAGCAAGAAGGCTGTCAGTGCAAACCGAGCTTCCCTCATGGGATCTCCAGACGTGACACGCGAGGAAAAAATATCAATAGAATTAAGGGTTAGTCAAATTAATAGGCGCGGTTCCTATTTCCGGTCCTCGCCCCCCCGCGGGGGGCTCCGGGATGAAGCAGCGGAAATCTCCTCGCGCAGGCCGAGCTCCTTCATCTTGTTTTGCAGGCTCTTGCGGCTGATCTGCAGCCGCTTCGCGGCGTGGGTCACGTTGCCGCCGGTCTCCCCCAGCGCGGCGATGATCAGGTTGCGCTCCACCCGCTCGGTCTCCGCCCGGACGATCTCCTTGAGGCTGGCCTCGCCCTGGGCCAGCGGCTCGGGCTGCGGCGTTGGTCCACTATCCTTCGCGGCGCCGTCCGCGGCGGGTGGGCGCTCCCTGCCGCACCGGATCTCGTCGGGCAGATCCTCCGCCCTGATGATGCGATCGCTGCAGAACAGGATCGTTCGCTCCAGCACGTTCTCCAGCTCGCGCACGTTGCCCGGCCAGGGATAGCGCTTGAGGCAGTCGATCGCGTCGGGCGACAGGTTGTCCACCTCCTTGCCCAGGCGCACCCGGAACTTCTCCAGGATGTGGCTCACCAGGTCGGGGATGTCGTCGATGCGCTCGCGCAGCGGCGGCACATGGATCGGCACGACGTTCAGCCGGTAGTACAGGTCGTCTCGGAACCGACCCTGCTCGATCTCGACCACGAGGTCGCGGTTGGTGGCGGTTATGAGCCGGACGTCGACCTTGATCGTGCGGATGCCGCCCACGCGCTCGAACTCGCCCTCCTGCAGCGCCCGCAGCAGCTTGACCTGCATCTCGACCGGGATCTCTCCGATCTCGTCGAGGAACAGCGTCCCCTTGTCGGCCAGCTCGAACCGCCCCGGCTTCGAGCTGGTCGCCCCGGTGAAGGCGCCCTTCTCGTAGCCGAACAGCTCGCTCTCGATCAGCGTGTCCGGTATCGCCGCACAGTTGACCTTGATCAGAGGCTCGCCCTGCCTCGGGCTCTGCTCGTGGAGCGCCTTGGCTATCAGCTCCTTGCCGGTGCCCGACTCGCCGGTGATCAGCACCGTCGACGGGGTGTCAGCCACTTTCTCGATCACGTTGTAGACCGCCTGCATCACCGCGGAGGTCCCGACGACGCCGTAGCGGCCCTTGCCCTTGGGGGCCCCCGGCAGGCGCACCTCCGAGCGGCGCAGCTCGTTGATCCTCAGCGCGGTCTGCACCAGCTGCCGGATCTGATCCTGCTCGAATGGTTTCTCGATGTAGTCGAACGCGCCGAGCTTGACCGCGGCGACGGCGTTGTCCACCGACCCGTGGGCCGTGAGGATCACGACCGGCACGTCGGGGTAGTCCTGCACCATGCGCCGCAGCAGCTCCATCCCGTCCATCCGGGGCATGCGCAGATCGGTGACCACGGTGTGGATCTCCGACTGGCCGAGCAGCTCCAGGGCCTCCTCGCCGTTGCCCGCCCCGAGCACCTCGAGCCCCTCCCGCTTCAGGATCGCGCCCAGCACGCGACGCAGGTTCACCTCGTCATCGCAGACCAGGATCCTCTTCTTGGGCTCGCCCAACTAGCGGATGTCCTTGTGGCTGCTGGTGAGGTTGGCGAAGAAGACGAAGACCGCGTCGCGCCCCCCTGCGGCCAGCACGTCGAGCGGATCGGCCCGGCCGGCCTTGCGGTAGGGGACCACCGCCAGCTTGCGGCCGAGCAGGGTCTTTGACTCGGGCTGCGCCAGCTCGACCGCCTCTCCGACCTGCTTCAGGCCGCTGTCGAACAGGTAGAG
>Ga0180009_10006099_pt1 | contig 12737 bp, 9 predicted proteins | sample OS_PC_MetaG_FD_123537 | JGI IMG/M metagenome (GOLD analysis project Ga0180009, IMG submission 123537) | Groundwater microbial communities from the Aspo Hard Rock Laboratory (HRL) deep subsurface site, Sweden - OS_PC_MetaG | ecosystem: Environmental > Aquatic > Deep subsurface > Groundwater...
AGTGGCCATTAATATTTACTCCTTTTGTAACAAAATCTAGCTCAGGACCAACTGCCGACCATTCTGGCCTTCCTCCGCTTGTAAGAAGTGACCCCACTGCAAGAGCGTTATTTAATTTTGCTGGAGAGGAAATTCCTCTATATCCTAAATCGCCTGCTGCGGATACAATAATTGCATTTTTTCCATAAGCATAATTTATTGCTTCTTGTAGAATTTGGCTATCATTGTCTGCTCCTGCAGTAATTAAAATAATTTTTGCGCCTTGATTTGCTGCAAAAACAACTCCCCTTGCTAAATTCCAAAAGTATATTTTATCTGTCGTGTCCCCTACTTTTATTGGAATAATTGGGATCTCCTTATTTACCGAAGTAATAGCTTTTGTAAAAAAAGTTCCAGTTCCATTACTGTCGGTTACATTGTCGTTATTGTTAACAAAGTTATACCCTTTTACAGTTTTTAAAAGATAATTTGTTCCAGTATCAAGAATTGCTAGTGGGACTGGATTTGCGATGTTAATTTCTGGGCCAAAATAATCTTCGTTTTGATTTATTTGGTTTTCTTGTTTGGTAATTTGTACCTTTCCAATATAATTTGGTTCTACGTATTCGACAATTTTTTCTTGTTTTATTTCTTCGATGATTTGGCTTTTCTTATTAAGAGATTTAATATGATTTCTTTCGGCATTTAATTCTTTTATTTCTTCAGAAACTGTTATTTCATATTTATTTCTAAGTTGTTTTTTATTTTTTTCCAAAGCTCCGGTTTTATATTTTATTAAAATATCATTAGGAGTGGATTGGCTTATGTCTTCTTGTTCGGCGCGTTGTCTAAGGTCAAAGAGTTGAGTAGTAATTATAGGCATGGTAACTATAATGCCTATAAATATAACCAGAAAAGTTTTGGTAAACCTATCGAGATAATTTAAGCTTTCCCATAATTTTGCCAACAATCCCATCTCCCGATGGTATGGAGTTTTAAACGAAAGAATTTTAACCATTTTGACTTGTATCCTATTGTCCCTTAGAATATTATATGCAGGCTTTACCCTTGCATGCAAATAGATAGGAGTTAAAATGACATTAGATATTGCTGAACTAATCGATCAATTTCTAGAATATTTGGAAATTGAAAAAAACAGCTCCAAGCTAACAATCCGTAATTATAGGCATTATTTAAAAACTTTTGAAAAATGGTTTACATCTTCTCTTCCGGATAAAACAATAGAAAATCTAGACTTAAGAATTATTAGAAAATATAGAGTATTTTTGGCAAATAAAGTTGACAATAAGGGTGTGGGTCTGCAAAGAGTAACTCAAAATTATTATGTAATAGCCCTTAGGTCATTCTTGCGCTTTTTGATTAAAAATGATTATAAAACCCTAGAGCCATCAAAAATTGATTTACCCAAAACAGTAAGCCATTCACTTAAGTTTTTAGCCAAAGATCAAGTTGATAGACTTGTGACTTCGATTGATACGTCTAAGGAAGATGGCATGCGTGATAGAGCAATGATAGAGCTTTTGTTTTCGACAGGGCTTCGTGTTTCCGAGTTAGCTGGTTTAAATAAAGATCAAATAAATTTTGACAGAAAAGAATTTGGTGTAATTGGAAAGGGACAGAAACTAAGAATTGTTTTTATTTCCGATAGGGCTTGTGATTGGATAAGGCGATATTTAGAAAAACGAAAAGATGTTTTTAAGCCTTTATTTATTCGTTATTCTGGATTATTAGCGGAAGATAATCAAGGTGAAAAAATGCGACTTACCCCCAGAAGCGTAGAGAGAGTTGTAAAAAAATATGTTAGGGCTGCTCGTCTTCCAGTAGACGCAACAGTTCATACTCTAAGGCATTCCTTTGCAACAGACCTGCTTTATAATGGAGCAGATTTACGTTCTGTGCAGGAAATGTTAGGACATAAAAATATTGCAACCACTCAGATTTATACTCACATAACTAATCCTCAACTTCGTAAAGTTCATGATAGCTTTCACAGCGGCAATAAAAAATAATAGAAAAAATTACTTATCAGGTTTTTCGTAGGGATTAGGAAATCTTTTTATAGCAGCAAATAGGATAGTTGCTGCTATAAAAGCCTTTGGTGGATATTTATTGTCATCGGGGGGCTTGATCCTTTCAGGCATATCCTTAAATATGCAAAATATTTCATTGGGTGTATGTTTTCTTTCTAGGTTTATTGTCATTTTGTTTCGTAAGATAGCGTTATTGTAACAATTACCTTATTTTCTCCAGGAGTTATGTTTGTATTAGTCCTATCGTTTATTTCGAGGTCTGCTTTTTGCATTAGTAGTCTTGGTGATTCTATTCCAGAGTTTTCTTGTACATCTACTATTTTCCCTAAGCTTATTCCAGCTGCATTTGCTAAGCTTTGTGCTTTTTCTTTGGCATTTCTGACAGCTTCTTCTCTTGCCTTTTTTTCTATTTCTTTTTGTTTTTCTGGACTAAAAATAAATTGCACTCCGCCCACTAAATTTGCTCCATTTAGAGTTGCAACATCTACGACTTGATTTATTTTAGTCGTATCTTTTGTGGAAATTTCTAAATTTTGCGTTGCTTCGTATCCGATAATTTTATTTGAACCAGCGGAAAAATCTTGTCTTGGGTTAATTGAATAATTTGTGGTCTTAATATCTTTTTCTCCGATTCCCAGTTTTTTAATTTCTTCAATTACCCTTTCTGCTAGTTGATTGGTTTTCTCTTGTGTTTGCTCAACACTTTGCCCTTGTTGAGCAACACCTATGGAAACTCTTGCAGTATCTGGTATTCCTGTTGCTTCTCCTTGTCCCGTGGATGTAAAAAAGTTGCTTTTAGTTGTGACAGTGCTAGTTACGGAAAAAGGAATCGGGCCGAAAAACTTTGTAAATATAAATAATGAAAGGAATAAGAAAAGTATTAGCAGGAAAGGTTTTTTAAATTCTTTCATAGTTTTATATTAGTCTTTTAATTACTTCGTTGTCAAGATTAAACATATTCGTTCCAAGATTTAATTAGCAAGCCTTTAAGGCCTTTTTCGATTACTGCTTTTATAAATAGTTCCGCCTTTTGCCGGTTTGTAAAAAGTGGAATATTATGATCCACGGCGTAGCGTCTTATTTGGTAATCGTCATCGATAATCTTTTTTATGTGGGAATCTACTAGGTTAATTGCTAGATCAATTTTTCCTTTTTGGAAATATTCTAATATATTTGGAGATTTTTTTTCGTGAAGCTTATAAAGCTTTCGTGTTTTAACTTTATTTTTATTTAAAAATTTTGCAGTTTTTTCTGTTGCGTAAATTGGAATATTTAATTCAATTATTCTCCTTGCGGTTTCTAGGAATCTTATTTTATTTTCTTCTCCGCCCAAACTAATGAAAATTCCCTTCTTTGGAATTTTCCCCCCTACTGCAAGTTCGCCCTTTAGGAATGCTTCTTCTGCATCTTCTCCAAAACAGGCCACTTCCCCAGTCGAGGACATTTCTACGTGAAGCAAGGGATCTGCTCCAGTGAGTCTTGCAAACGAAAACTGTGCAACTTTTGCAGCAACAAAATCTCCAAATCTAATTTCTGCTTTTTTGCTATCTTTTCCAAAGAAAGAATTAACACACATGTCTATAAAATCAACGCCTGTAACCTTAGAAATAAAAGGTAGGGTTCGTGATGCTCTTAAATTTATTTCTATTACTCTAACTAAATTATCTTGAGCTAAGAATTGGATATTAAATGGTCCAGAAATATTTAAAGCTTTTGCTAATTTTTCTGCAGTTTGTTCTATTCTTCTTTGTGTTTCTACATAAATTCTTTGAGCAGGAAGAATAATGGACGCATCGCCAGAATGAACTCCGGCGTTTTCGACATGCTCGGAAACTACAAAGCCTTTAATTATCCCTTTAAAGGCAACTCCGTCGTATTCGATTTCTTTGGCTTCGTTTATGAATTTGCTGATTGTAATTGGATACTCACTGGAAACGCATGCTGCTTCTTCTAGAAAATCCTTAAGTTCGTTTTCGGTATAGCAAACTCGCATTAAAGTACCGGATAAAACATAAGATGGTCTAATTAAAACTGGATATGCTACTTTTTTTGCAAAATTTAAAGCTTCTTTTTCCGTTGTAAATTTATCCCATTCTGGTTGAACGATTTTGAGTTTGTCTAAGAGCTTGGAGAATACGCTTCTATTTTCTGCCCGGTCTATATTCTTTGGGTCTGTGCCCAAAATATTTATTCCATATTTTTTAAGAGCTCCTGCTCTGTTGTTTGGGGTTTGTCCACCAACCGAAACAATAACACCAAATGGATGTTCGAAATCACAGATATCTGCAATTCTCTCAAAGGTTAACTCTTCGAAATAAAGCCTGTCGGAAATGTCGTAGTCTGTAGAAACTGTTTCTGGATTGCAATTAATTACAATGGATTTTTTATTGTGTTTCTCTAAAGCTCTTGCAGTGTTTACGCAGCTCCAGTCAAATTCTACTGAAGATCCTATTCTGTAAGGGCCAGAGCCCAGTACTACTACTCCGGATTTCCTAAGAGGTTTAACGTCATTGTGGTTTCCGTTATAAGTTAAATATAGGTAGTTTGTTTCTGCTGGAAATTCCCCAGCTAGCGTATCTAATTGAAAAATGCTCGGAATAATGTTCCATTTTTTTCGTAAATTTCTAATTTCTAGGCCCTTTTTTGCAAGCAACTCCCCTACTCTTTTATCGGAAACACCAATCTTTTTAAGCCTTAAAAGTTTTTCTTTTGTTAAATTTTTAACATTTTTTGGCGTAGATTGTTCTTCTTTAACAATATATTTTATTCTGGATAAAAACCACAAATCTATTCCCGTAAGTTTATAAATCTCTTCTAAGCTTACCCCTTCTTTAATTGCCTTGGCTATTGCAAACATCCTATTGGTATTTGCAGTCGATAAATAATTTGTCTTTTTGCTTGTTAATAAATTTTCGCTTGTTATTCCTTCTAAGTCTAAGTCGAGCATTCTTATGGCCTTTTGGTAAGCCTCTTCAAATCTTCTTCCAATTCCCATAACTTCCCCAACTGATTTCATGCTGCTTCCAATTTTTTGTTCTGCTTTTTTAAACTTAACAATATCCCATCTTGGAATTTTTACAACTATGTAATCCAGAGCTGGTTCGAAACAGGCTGTTGTTTTTCCCGTTACTTTATTTTTTAATTCAAGTAGGCTTTTGCCTAAAGATAGCTTTGCAGCAACATATGCAAGCGGATATCCCGTGGCTTTGGATGCAAGTGCAGAGCTTCGGGAGAGTCTGGCATTTACTTCTATGACATAATATTCTATCTCTCCACTTGGCTTGGGATTAAGAGCAAATTGAACGTTACATTCTCCAATAATTCCCAAGCTTCGGACGATTTCGATAGAGGCTTTTCTTAAGTGGTGATATTCAAAATTATTAAGAGTTTGACTTGGTGCAACAACTACCGATTCGCCAGTATGTATCCCAAGCGGATCCATGTTTTCCATGTTGCATACAGTTATGGTGTTATCGAATTTATCTCTTACAACCTCGTATTCTACTTCCTTGTAATGATAGAGGTACTTTTCAACTAAAATTTGAGAAACAAAAGAAAAGGCAAGTTCGCATATTTCTTTTAAATCCTGGCCATCTTTTGCAATTCCCGATCCTTGTCCTCCAAGTGCAAATCCTGCTCTAATCATAACTGGGAATTTTAGTTTTTCAGCAATAGTTAGCGCTTGCTTGTAATTTTTGGCGGTTTTACTTGGTGCTACAGGAATTTTTATTTGCTTTAAATGAGAAACAAATTTTTTACGATCCTCGCTTAAAAGAATTCCTGTTATTGGAGTTCCTAATATTTCGACATTATTTTTTTTAAAAACTCCCTTTTTGTAAAGCTCAACTCCACAATTTAAAGCCGTTTGCCCACCAAAAGAAAGAAGAACCCCATCTGGCTTTTCTTTCTTTATGATTTTTTCTACAAAAAAGCTGCTTACTGGTAAGAAATAAACAGTGTCTGCTAAAAATTTAGAGGTTTGAATTGTTGCGATATTTGGATTAACCAGTACTGTTTTAATTCCTTCTTCTTTTAAAGCTTTTATTGCCTGAGATCCAGAATAATCAAACTCTCCTGCCTCACCAATTTTTAAAGCACCAGAGCCTAGTACCAAGACCTTTTTTATAGACAACTTATTGTTATCTTTTTGTGATTTTTTAATCATAAGTGTTTAATGAATTCATCGAATATCCATTCGGTATCAACAGGACCAGCAGATGCTTCTGGGTGAAATTGAACAGACATAAATGGAAGAGATTTATGAATAATACCCTCATTTGATCCATCGTTGGCATTTGTAAACCAGGGCTTAAATTGTTTTGGAATTTTACTTACTTCAAATCCATGATTTTGAGTTGTAATAAAACACCTGTTTGTTCCCTCTAAAATGCAGGGTTGGTTTTGACTTCGGTGTCCATATTTAAGCTTTTTCGTATCTCCTTCTGCTGCAAGTGCCAAAAGTTGATGTCCAAGGCAAATTCCAAGAGTTGGCATTTTCCGACTTAAGACTTTCTTAATCACTTCTATTGTTTTTTTTACGGTTTTTGGATTTCCTGGTCCATTGGAAATAAACAGTCCATCAAATTTAATGTTTTCTTCGAAGGGGTCAAGATCCCATGGCGCAGTTATTACTTTTATGCCACGCTCTATTAGGCACTTTTCTATGTTTTTTTTAGTTCCGCAGTCTAACAAGAGTATTGTTTTTGGTCCCCTTCCTTGAGTTATTAATTCTTTTGTGGAAACTTTTTCTACTAAGTTTTCTTTATCCGGATTATAAAATTCAATTTCATTGTCGAAAATTATTTTCCCAACCATTGTTCCATTGCTTCTTAATTTTTGAGTTAAAAGCCTGGTGTCGGATATTTCTAAAAGAGGAAGATTTTCTTCTTTAAACCACGCGTCTAGTGTTTTTTCTTTTTGAAAATGGGAAGGAGTAGGTGTATAGCTACTAACTATAAGACCGGATATTTGAATACTATCAGATTCCCAATATTTCTTTTGTGGTACCCCATAATTACCAACAATTGGATAAGTTAAAATAAGAATCTGCCCTTTGTAGGAAGGGTCTGTAAGGCTTTCTGGGTATCCTACCATTCCTGTGGAAAAGACAACCTCTCCGGCAGTGCTTATATTTGCTCCAAAGGAAACCCCTTCTATTGTTGTATTATCTTCTAAAATAAGCTTTCCCGTCATATATTATTTAAGTTTTTTTATTTAAAATTAGTATTAGTAATGCCATTCTTACGTATACTCCATTTTTAATTTGATCTGTAAAATATATTGCCCTTTGGTCTTTGTCTACTTCTTCTTTTATCTCCCCTACTCTTGGCAACGGATGCATTATTATGGTATTTCTTCCTGCGTAATTATTTAATAATTTCTTATTCACAATAAACTTATTTTTAACTTTTTTATATTCTGCGTCTGATTTAAATCTTTCTTTTTGAATTCTTGTCCAGTACCAAAAATTAGCATTTTGCGGTATTTCTTTTTTGGAATTAATACAAATTAGCTCTATTCCTTGGTTTTTAAAACTTAATAAATCCGACTGTTTTAATTGGAGTGTTTTTGGAGAAAGTAAATAGAGTTTATTACCAGAAAATTTGCTAAGACCGGCAATTAAAGAATGTACGGTTCTGCCATTTAGCAAATCCCCAGCTAGTACTCCTGTTAGGCTATTTAACTTTCCAAATTTTTCGTAAATTGTAAATAAATCAAGAAGTGCTTGGGTCGGATGCTCTCCTATTCCGTCTCCTGCATTTATTATTGGGGTGTTAGTAGATTCTGCTGCAATTTTGGCACTACCCGCTTCGGGATGTCTTAAAATAATTATACTGGAATATGTGGCAAAGATTTTAATAGTGTCTCTCAGAGTTTCTCCCTTAGATACCGAAGAAGAATGCCTTGGATCTAATATGTCGATTGTTTGTCCGCCAAGTCTTTTAATTGCAGAAACAAAAGAAGCATAAGTTCTACTGGAGGGTTCGTAAAAAAGAAGGGTTATTATTTCCCCTTTTAAAATATTTAGAAGTTTGTTTGGGTTTTTTACTTTTTTAATCTTAGAAGATAGAGAGAATAAGTAGCGGAGATCTTTTGGAGAAAACTGAATAAGGGAAAGAATATCTTTGTTTTTAAAATTTTCGTTTATCGACCTGCTATTTCCCTTTTTGGTCATAAAAAATCAGAGGCAAGCTCTGGGACTTAAAGTTATCAAAAAAATACGAAACCGTCAATGGGTAAAAGAAATATGATGGTTGGCAAGAGGTCTTTAATTGGCTTTGCGGAGAATTGCTGAAAATTCTCTTCTAATCTCTTTTTCTGCAGCAATACCTGTTGTTCTAATTTTATCAGTTGTAATAGCTATTTCTCCGCGTTCGTGTTTAACAATACCTCCATTATCGTCTTCACAGAGATTAGACTGAAGATTTGCAGTTGTTTTTTTCCACCTTTTTCCCTTGAGAGTTTTAGATGTTTTTTTCCACGTCGTTCATTTATGACCAGAAAATATTATTTATCTATGTAGATTCAATTACGTTTCTTAGCAGCATGGCAACGTTTACAGGCCCTACTCCACCCGGAACAGGAGTGTAAAAAGAAGCTATTTCTGCAATTTCTTTTTGATTGTAGTCTGGATAAAGCTTATCGTTTTTACCCTTATGCATTCCAATTCCAATTACAATTGCACCTTTTTTAACTTCATTTGAAAATATTATTGGTTTTCCAACAGTCGATATTAGGATGTTTGCTTTTTTTATTATTTTCCTTGGATTTTTTGTTTTACTATCTACAACTAGAAGTGTAATCCCTAGCTTTTTAAATAAATTAATAATCGGTCGTCCTCCCGTGTCTCCTTTTCCAACCACAACGCATGTTTTATTTTTAAGCCACGCATTAAAACTTTTTTTATCCTTTGATTCTACATGTATGGTTTTTAAAATTTCTAAAACTGCCTCGGCAATTGGCTCGCTAAACTTTGAATTTTTTAAAAAGCCATCGACATCTTTTGCTTTGTTAATGATATTTCTTGCAAAATTTTCATTAATATTTTCTGGAAGTGGCCTTTGAATAATTATTCCGTTAACGGAGAGATTTTTATTTAAATCCTCAATAAGCACTTGCATTTGATTTTCATCAGTTTTCTCTAGATGAAAAAGTGAAGTTTCTATTCCAATAAGTTTTGCTTTGTCTATTTTTTGCTCGACATATTTACTGGAAGCTGGATCGTTTCCAATTAAAATAATTGCAAGATGAGGAGTAATGTTTTTCTTACAAAGCTCTTCTGTCTTTTTTTTGAGTAATTTTAAGATCTTATCGGCTATTTTTTTACCGTCAATCTTCATTTTCTATATAAGTTGCTGCGGATACTTTATCGTTTGGATTGCTAAATCTCATTAAAATTACACCCTGAGTATTTCTGGAAAGAGTTGGAATGTCTTTGATGCTTAGTTTGACAATTTGGCCTTTTTCGGAAGTAATAATTATTTCATTAGAGTTTGGAATGATTTGTGAAAAAACAATCTTTCCTGTTTTTTCTGTAACTTTTGCAACTTTTACACCTTGTCCTCCCCTGCTTTGTCCTCTAAATAATTTTGCCAGAGTTCTTTTTCCCAATCCATTTTCCATAATTGTTAACAAGGTAGATTCTTTATCGTTTGGATCTATAACATCCATGCCAACTACTACATCGTCGCCAACAAGCTTTATGCCCCTTACTCCCCTAGTTGCTCTTCCCATTGATCTAGCGCTTGTTTCTGAAAATCTTATGGCCTTTCCGTTTTTAGTTGCTATGGTTACATCGCTTTTTCCATTTGTTAAAGCGCTCCAGGCAAGCTCGTCATTCTTGTCTAGTCTTATGGCTATCATTCCACTTTTCCTAATATTTGTAAACTCTGAAAGCGCGCTCTTTTTTACGACGCCCTTAATAGTAGTAAGAAATACATGCATTCCTTTTCCATCGTCCTTGTGGTAACTAATAAATGATTCTACTTTTTCTCCTTGCTCTATATTCAGAAGATTAACGATTGCTGTCCCTTTTGCAGTTCTGGAAGAATCGGATATTTCATAGCCTCTAATTTGATAAGCCTTCCCTTTATTAGTAAAGAATATAAGGTTATCGTGAGTGTGGCAGGATTGGATATGTGCAATCGTATCTTCGTCTTTTGTAGTCATTCCCCTAATGCCTTTTCCTCCACGATGTTGAGTTTTAAAGCTTGTCATGGTTTGTCTTTTAACATAGCCGGTTTTAGTAAGAGTAATTACCGTAGGTTCGTTTGGTATTAAATCTTCGTCAGAAAATTCTCCAACCTTTCCTTTATTAACTTTAGTTCTTCTTTCGTCTCCATATTTTTTTCTAAGGTGCAAAAGTTCATCTTTAACAATGACTAATATCTTTGCAGGATGTGCTAAAAGGTCTTCTAAATATATAATTGTTTCTTTTACCATTTGATATTCCTCTTCTATTTTTTGCCGCTCAAGTGCTGCAAGTCTTCGAAGCTGCATGTCTAAGATTGCAATAGCCTGAATTTCAGATAGCTTAAATCTGGATATTAAGTTTTTCTTTGCTTCCTCTTGGTCTTTTGACTCTCTAATTGTTTTAATAACTGCATCAATATTATCGACTGCTATTTTAAGTCCTTCTAAAATATGTAGTCTTGCCTTTGCCTGTTTAAGCTCGAATTCCGATCTTTTCCTAACGACCAAATAGCGATGTTTTAGATATTCTTCTAAAATTCTTTTAAGATTAAGAGTTTCCGGAGTGCCATTAACTAAAGCCACAACGTTTGCCGAAAATGTTGTTTGGAGCGCAGTGTGTTTATATATATTGTTTAAAATTTTCTTTGGCGCAGCATCTCTTTTTAATTCAACTACAACTCTAATTCCATGTCTGTCCGATTCGTCCCGCAAGTCGGAAATTCCATCTAGCTTTTTATCCTTAACAAGACCAGCGATTCTTGCCACTAGAAGAGCTTTATTAACCTGGTATGGAAGTTCGGTTATAATAATGGCAGATTTTCCCCCTTCGATGTCTTCGATTTCTGCTTTGCCTCGAATTAAAATCCTCCCCTTGCCATTTAGGTAAACGTTTTTTATCTCCTCTATGTCGTAGATAATGCCTGCGGTTGGAAAATCAGGACCTTTGATAAATTGTAAAAGCTCCTCGATTGTAGTTTCTGTTGTTAGTTCAGGAGCTTCTTGTCCTTCCTTTTTGTCGAATTTTGCCTTGCTAATTATATGAATAATTGCATCAATAACCTCGGTTAAATTGTGAGGTGGAATTTTTGTAGCCATTCCTACTGCAATTCCTTCGGCCCCCATTAACAAAAGGTTGGGTAAAAGACTTGGTAAAAATACTGGTTCTTTTAAGCTTCCGTCAAAATTTTCGATATAATCTACAGTTTCTTTGTCTAAATCCAGAAGCATTTCATTAGAGATTGCTGCCATTCTTGCTTCTGTGTATCGCATATGAGCTGGTGGGTCTCCATCCATAGAGCCAAAATTTCCCTGCCCCTCTATTAGCGGATAGCGCATGGAAAAATTTTGGGCCATCCTAACTAATGAGTCGTAAATAGGAATGTCTCCATGGGGGTGATATTTTCCCATTACCTCTCCAACAATCTTTGCGGATTTTGAAAACTTCGCAGAATGGGTTAAGTTAATTTCATGCATAGCAAAGAGGATTCTTCTATGCACGGGTTTGAGCCCGTCTCTTACATCGGGAAGGGCACGCGATACAATAACAGACATAGCGTAATCTAAATACGCTTTTTTAACCTCGGTAGTTATTTCTGTTTGAATCAGTTTTCCTATTCCGGTGTCTCTTGGACTTTCGTCTTGATTTTCTATTTTTTCCCTTTTCTCTTCTTCTGCCATATTTATATAAATTCTAAATCTTCAACAAAACAAACAATAAGCCAAACGATTGGTTAATTTAAATTATTTAAATTTTACCTTAAAGCTTTTTTTACTGCTTCCAATGCTTCTTTTTTTCCCTTCCAATCTTTAATCTTTACCCATTTACCAGGCTCTAAGCTTTTATAGTTTTCAAAAAAATGCTTTATTTTATTTTTGGTTGCATCCGGGACTTCGGATATATCGGAATAAGTTCCGTGCAAAGGGTCTATTTTTTTGCAAGGAACAGCAATTACCTTTGTATCGATTCCTGCTTCATCTTCCATTTCCAAAAATCCAATTACTTTTGAAGGAATAACTACCCCAGGAGATAGAGTGTGCTCGCTTAGGACAATAACATCCAATGGATCTCCGTCTTCTGCTAAGGTATTTGGTACAAAGCCATAATTAAAAGGGAAATTCATTGCTGTATGTAGAAATCTGTCTACAAAAACAATGCCGCTTTCTTTATCTAGCTCGTACTTAACATTGCTGTCTTTTGGTATTTCTATAAAAACATTTAATTCTTCCGGTGGATTTTTTCCAACCGACAACTTTTTCATATCCATTATTTAGTCACCTCCAGTTTTTTGTAGCCTCCCTTTTTATATTTCGAACCTTTATGTTTTTCTATAAATACAATTTTTTTGTGCCAATTTGTATGCATGTGGCCAATTGTGTCCAGTGCGATTATTCCAATCCCAACTACTCCAGATGCAATACCAGTGAATAGATTATTAAAAGCAAGCGCGATCCCTGCAATTATAGGTGGTATACCCAATACACTTTTGTGTACGTGGTAGCCTTTTATAATTGCCC
>Ga0180009_10006100_pt1 | contig 12736 bp, 6 predicted proteins | sample OS_PC_MetaG_FD_123537 | JGI IMG/M metagenome (GOLD analysis project Ga0180009, IMG submission 123537) | Groundwater microbial communities from the Aspo Hard Rock Laboratory (HRL) deep subsurface site, Sweden - OS_PC_MetaG | ecosystem: Environmental > Aquatic > Deep subsurface > Groundwater...
CAACTGGCCTTCGTCGTCCGGCGAACCGGCCACGGCCAGGTTGACGTCGGCGCCGAATTCGTGTCTGAGCTGGCCGATCAGTCCGGAGGCCGTGGCCGGCCGGCCCAGGACCAGCCCGCCCCGGAGCCGGCCCAGGTTGAGTTCGGCGCCCAGTTCGGAGGTGACCATGCCGTTGGTCAGGGCCTCGCCCACGGCCAGGTTCAGGCCGCGGGCCTGGAGGATGGCGGCCGCGTTCCCGGGCAGGGTCTCGTCGCCCATGCCGAAGATCAGATCGCCGACCCGTTCTCGAATCAGGACTTCGCCTTCGTCCAGCAAAGCCTCGGCCTGTTCCCTGCTCTCGGCCTGGGCCGTGAGCCGGATTTTGATCTCGCCCTGGGAGGCCTGGATGCCGATGACCGGGTTGGTCAGGGCCTGGATGACGTCCTTGATCTGAGCGTCCACCGTGCTTTCGCCGGCCCCGGAAATCTTGAAGACGCGGTTGACCATGACCCGGCCGCCCAGATCGTAGCGCCTCGACAGGTAGGGCAGGACCTGCTCCCGAATGAGCGGTTCGGTCTCCTGCGGCACGCCGGGCAGGCAGATCAGGACCCGTTCGCCCTTTTCACAGAGAAAGGCCGGGGCCGTGCCGCGGGGGTTGTGGATGACCGTGGCCCCCTCCGGAACGTAGGCCTGGCGCCGGTTGTTGGCCGGCATCCGGTAGTTCATCCGGGCGAACAGGCCCTCGATCCAGGCCAGGAGGTCCTCCCGGAAAACCAGCTCCCGCCCCATGATCTCGGCGGCCACTTGACGGGTCAGGTCGTCCTCGGTCGGCCCGATGCCGCCCGTGGTAATCACGATCCGGCAGCGGTCCAGGGCCCGGTCGAGGACCTCGCGCATCCGGTCCCGGTCGTCGCCGACCGTGGTCTGATAGGCCAGGCCCACGCCGATCTCGGCCAGGGCCCGGGCGATGTACGCTCCATTCGTGTCGATTATCTGGCCCAGGACCAGTTCCGAACCAATCGAAACCACCTCGGCCCATATCTGGGACATCCGGTTCATCCTCCTTGTCGCATGTCGCAAACCAGGAAACGGCCGTCGAAGACCGATCCGATCAGAAGCTTGCCCTTGAAGATCGTGGCCACGGACGACCCGGACAACGTTTCGCCCCGGCTCAGGAAAATCTCCTCGACCCGGTAGGTGCGGTCCGGGTTGAAGGCAATCTTGAGCACCTGGGATGGGGATTGTTTGCCCGGGTCCCGGGCGTGCAGGGAGAAGGTCAGGAGCTTGGGGTGACAGCCGACGATCAGGGAGCCTTGCTCGCCGACCATGATGTTGTCCACGCCCGTGCCCAGGTCGATATGGCGCTTGAGGGTCAGGGCCCCGTTCTCCGGGTCGCGTCCGTACTCTCCGATCCGCAAGGCCAGGGTTTCGGCCACGTAGACCGTCCGTCCGTCCGGGCTTTTTTCGATGCCGTTGGCGTAGGACAGGTCGTCGACCACCCGGCTGAACCGGCTCCCGTCGAAATAGACCACGCCGGCCCGGGACAGTTGCAGATAGTCCTCGACGGTCCGGCCCAGGTCCGAGGACGAGCCGTGGTCGTTGGTGACGTAGAAGCGGTCCGGACCCACGGCCAGCAGATCGTTGGGGTTGTTCATCAGCGGGTCGCTGATGCCGCGGCGATGGACCAGCCGCTTGTCGACCATGTCGAATATCTCGATAAAGTGGCCGGCCTCGGTGTGGTTGATCACAAAGAGGGACAGGCGACCGTCCGGGGACCGAAAAAGACTGAGGCCGTGGGGATGAAACTCTTTTTTGAACTCCCGGGTCAGGTCGACCAGGGCCGGGACCGGGTCGGCCAGGTTGTAGCCAATGACGGCGCCCCGTTGGGCCGGCCGCTTTTCGATTACGGCCCGCCGGTCGTCCGAGGAGATGAAGACCAGGCCGGTCCGCCGGTCGATGGCCATGTCTTCCGAACTCAGCACCCCGGCCACGGCATGGCAGTCGCCGGGGGCCAGGGGGGTGATGCGTTTGAACTCCCCGGCCCGGTACAGGGTCTTTCCCACAAAGGCCAGGACGGTCAGGAGCAGGATTCCCAGGATGTAAAAGACGACCTTTTTTTTCATGGGCTGCCGGTCCTTTTCTCGGGTGGGATGGCGGACGGCCCTTCGGATCGGGCCTGAACGGGATTATAGCAGAAGCCCCAACGCCTTGGAAGCGGGGAATGGGGTTCGGGCTGCCGGGTCCGGGACCGGGGAGAGGAGGGCGATCGAGTCCGGTTGGGGCCGGGGGCAAATGCCCTAACCCCTGATTTTCAAATCGTCCAAAAACTCCGAGGCCGGGTCCACGCTGGTGATGAGCAGAAAGTCCCGGGCGCGGGTGCAGGCGACATACAGCAGATGGCGTTCCGTGTTGTAGACCTCTTCGAGGTCGGTTTCATCGGCCACTCGTTCGATACGCTCCTGTAAAGGGACGATTTCATCGTCGCAGGCCATGACGGCCACGGCCCGGAACTCGAGCCCTTTGGCCAGGTGCATGGTGCAGATCGAGACATGGCCGCTGATGGTCTCTACGGTTTCGTCCAGTATCTTGAAGGGGAGCCCGGCCTTCTCGACCGCGCCCCGGGCCCGGTCCAGTTGTGCCGGAGAGCGAACGAAGACCCCGATTTCATGAGGCTTCAGACCTTCAGCCGCAAGACCGTCCAGCCATATTCCGACCTCGGCCAATTCTTCTTCCACTGAATCGCAGACCCGGACGGACGGTTCCGGCCCGTTGAAGACGGAAATGGACCCGCGCCGTTCCTCTTTGTTCCCATCGACGTCGGCCAGTTCGGCGGGCAGCAGGCGGTCGGCCTGCATCCGGATCTGGTGCGACGTCCGGTAGTTGATACGCAGGGTGCTGGAACGGCCTCGAATATCAACCCCCAGCGCCTTCCAGGAAAACGGCGTCTGAAATATCCTTTGCCCGAGGTCGCCGGCCAGGAACAGGCCATTGGGGCGGTCTGCCGCGAGTGCGGCGAGAAAACGCAACCGGGCCACGCTGACGTCCTGGGCTTCGTCCACCACGACAAAATCAAAAGGCGGATGCCTGGCTTCGGCCAGCCTGAAAGCCAAACGGCCGAACATTTCAGGGTCGGTCAGCAGGCCGTCGGCCTTCAGCCCGGCCCGGACCTTTTCGAAGACCGACCAGAGTGCGGCACGCCGTTTTTCCGGCAGCCGGGTCTTGCGGCCCAGACGCCTGACGTCGCGGTAATCCGCCCAGGTTTCCACCTGCCATTCATCCACCACCTGCTCCCATTCGGTCATCAGAAAGTGCAGGCTGAAACCGGTTTCCCCGGCTTCGGCGGCGAACTTTTGCAGCAGGTCTCTGACTTCATCTCTCGACGCGATACGAGGAATCTGGAAGTTGAAGCTCCCCGCAGCAAGCTGCGGGGAATCTTCGACATGTAAGGATGAAAGTCCCATATTAGTTGGCGGGGGAATTCCCCCGCCCTGCATGTTCAGCTCATATAGCCGCCGCCCGATGGCGTTCAGGGAGTGGATTTCCAGGCGCTCGACGATCCGTGGTTCATTGCTGGCCAGCCTTCTCAGTTTAACTCGCAGGGCGTTGGCCAAGGATTCGGAGAAGGTGGTCAGGAGCACCCTGGCCTCCGGATTGGCCCTGGCCAGGTGAACCGCTCGGTGGAGGGCCACAATGGTCTTGCCCGTGCCCGCCGAACCCGAAACCCTGGCCGGACCGTTGAATTCACGTTCGACCAGTTCCCGCTGGGCCGGATGGAGAAAGACGACCCACTTTTCCCAGGGATATTCCAGCGCGCGTTCCAGTTCCTCGATGTTGTGCATCACCCGGAACCGGCGCTGGGCATCCGGATGTTCAAACGGGTCGGCGCCCGCGGCCGGGCGAGCCAGATGGGGTTGGACTCCCGTGGCCAGGTCCAGGAGGGCCTCGGCCGCTTCCCGGGGAAGATGGTCCGCCAGGTCGAGCAAGGTGTCTTCAGTGGCCTTTATGACGTCGTCCAGCCACGCCTCGGGGACGCCATAATCAAGCAGGGCACTTTCGGAAACGCCGATGAACAGGGGCGGCCTGCTCTCTTCGGACGTCATGTATCGGGGGGCGGGAATCTCTTCGACCGTCTCGCGGACCTCGATCATCTGGGCGGCGCCCGTTTTGGGGTGCGTTTCCAGTTTCCGACGTTCGGCCCAATTATAGGCCGGGTCATGGTGGTCCACGTAGCAGAGGAGCAGGCTGCTCCTGGTCTTGTGAACGATCAGACGGATATCGCCGCCGACACGGACCGACCAGAAGTTGGGGTCCCTGGCCTTGTTGAGTTTGTGGAACTTCAGGCCCGGGCAGGCCGGGTTCATTTGCAGGTCGAAGGCCGTGGTCTTGACCGCCTTCTGCTCCTCGTTGGTCAGTCTGGCCAGGCTGTCGATGAAGGTGTCGGCTATGCGGAACTGCATGTCAGGTCTCAACCAGCAAGCGAGCCTCGATCTGATTTTCAATTGTTGAATACAAATCCACGTCCACCTCTGGTGCATCAATCGAGACAACCAGAGTATACCTGGCGGGCATGTTATACCGCTCCAGATGTGGGCGTGTTTTCCACCAACCGGATGTTGGAAATACGGCCAGGGTTTCCCGGCTGGCGAGGTCTGCCGCACTGCCCCTCCATATATCGGAATGAAGTGATCCCTTGTGCCTTTTTTGTTTTCCTATATACCAGTTAGGATCGTCACCCGAAGTACGGGCACCCTCATCTTCGTCACGAGCAGCAGCATTGATTCGAACTCGGAAGTCATTCTCACTCTCATGAGGGCGCTTTACATCGAAACGCAGTCCATGGGATTCATACCGATATCTGGAACGGACACCCCGGACCGAGGGGTTGGGGTCTATGAAATAGGAGAGGGTGACCCTCATTTCCACGATTGTTTCACCGAGGGCTTCGAGTTCGGCCGATGGCCAGGGAAGGTGGAGGAGATGCATATCTCTTAGCGTCGGACCTTTACCCTCTTCCCGTTTGAAAGGGTGCAAGCGGTCTTGAACGACCATGGTCAGGGAGTTGGAAGCGCTCCACATGGCACGCGATAAATCCGGGACACCGAGCCCGCAATGGTGGACCAGATTTTCATAATCTGTTTTAGAGGCTTGGCGATTACCTGGCAGAAACATGCGACGCATCTCATCCGTCCAGGTCGTGGAATGGACGATCAGGGCGCGAATCGTTTCCGGCCAAAGTTCGGGGTAGGCCGCCATCAGTTGAGCCGCCATGCGCGCCGCCAGCGCCGTGGCCGCGCTGGTTGCATTCGTCGTGGTGAACAACCGCTGATTGGGAATATGGAATGTCGTCAGAAGGGACAGGCTGTGCATACAGGCCGGGCCCAAAGCATCTCTGGCCGCATTCCCGCCTTCAAACACCACGTCAGGTTTAAGGGGCCATTGCGGCTGCCAGGTGCAAGAGGTGGTGCTGAAAGGGCTGAGTCCTCCGGCTGATGCAATCGGCTGATACCCATCGGCGTCTGCTTCGGTTATGTTCGTCAGTTCGGTGTAAGCGCCGACGGTCAACGCATTCCAGGCCTGACCCGGATCATGAACACCGTCGGTGCTGTTGCTCGCAGGATAATCGGCCCATGCATCTGGCTTATCGATGTTCCCGGCGGATGTGACGACCAACCGGGGTGTGTTGCCGTTTCCATCGGCATCGGAAGCGATGCGATCCACGGCGGCCGACCAGGCCGACGGTCGGCCGCGATCCCGATTGTCCGTGGCCGTAACAGCCATTCCAAAGACCCTTGGGCGACAGGGGGCTGTAATTTCGGGACGAGCAACCGCCTCCATGGTCAGCCAGCCATGGTGATGAGCGTCACCATCGTTCGCCCCGTCGTGAGGTAACAGTTTGACCGACTCCAGGCGATGTTCTATCTCCAGTAGATCATTCGAGTCCAGAGCATCCGCGAGGTTCCCGGCCAAGGCCAGTCCGGCCATGGCCGTGCCGTGTCCCTGGTTGTCGTTCGTTCCCCATGCGGGATCGACCGTGTGCAAATCCTGGTTGGCCAGGGAGGACGCGAGCAGCGGATGGCCGTTGTTGACTCCGGTGTCGAGCAGACATACGTATGGAACCGGTTGTTCAGAACCGGCAAAACGAGCACGTTCCATCAAATCGTCCAACCAGGCGCGCTGTTCTTCCGGATGCAATGAGTCGAAAAAATCCGCCGTCTCCTTGGCCCGTCTGAGTTCGGCGATGCAGTTTAGCGTCATCATGGAGCGCTTGAGCTGACCGGCTGAGGTATACGCCAGCAAGACCGTGCGTTCCGGAAATTCAAGCTGCTCAGGAGATAACCTGAGGCCTTGCGCGAGGGCCAGATACCGAAAAGTGTCCACCGTGGCGGTGCGATCTTTACGGACCGGAAGCCAGACCTCCCACCAAAACGATTCGTCATCATTGGCTGGAAAAAGCTCCTTGTCATCCGTCCAGAGGGCACGCAGGCTGGCGGCACGAATCTGATTAATGGTGTCGATAAGGCTCTTATGATCGCGTAAAAAGCCTCTGCGATCTGTTTTTTCCTCCAAATAGTCTCGTATCAGCTTTTCAAAATGCCTCAACTTTCCATCGGGGACAAATAGCGTGGCCAGGGTGCGCGGTTCTTCATGTCTGACGTTCAACAACTCGATTCCCTGGCGCTCGCGGGCCAGACTTTCAAAGGCGAGTTCGATGTCGGGAAAACTCTCGAACTCCACCTGGAGCCCGAATCCTTCCCTGAGGCCAGCCGCTTCCTGGGCTTCACAGGCGGCTCTTAAATGAGGTGCCAATAACTCGACCTGGTTAAGCAGGGCAGTCCCATGGCGACGTCTGTCACGCTCGGGCACCCGCACCTTTTTAAACGGTGTTGATGGTCGGCTGAAGGGTTCCCTCTCCGTAACGCCATCCAGGATGAAGTGTCGCTTGTTCCTGTCTTCGTGATCAGGCATCTGGTGTGATCGCGTTCCTTTTATGGGCTATTCTTCAGTCGGTCCCCGATTCTCTTACGCTCCAACAGCAAGAGACGAATGTCATCCTCGGTAACAGAGGTGCGATCCTGGATCAGCGCTTCCTTGATCACTTCGTCCGCGGCCCGTGTCACTTCGGCATGACTCAATCCGCCGGCGGTCCCGGCCAGAACCTGCCAGGAAACCTTTTTGGGGGAAAAACTCCCTATCCGTGTTTTGAGCAAGCCTGAAATCTGGTCCGTGTTAGGCAATTCATAATGCAATACATCGTCGAAACGGCGAAACAACGCATGATCCAGTATCTCAGGATGATTGGTCGCCGCCAGGATGAGGCTGTGGGACTGGTCATTTTCAATCATTTGCAGGAAGCTGTTGAGTACTCGCCGAATTTCACCAATGTCATTGGGCAATCCACGTTGGGAGCCGATGGCGTCGAACTCGTCGAAGAAATACACGCCGCGTGTCTGTCCTGTCGCGTCGAAAATCTGTCTGAGTTTGGCCGCGGTTTCTCCCATAAACTTGGTGATCAGCCCATCGAGTCGAACCTGGAATAGCGGAAACCCCAATTCTCCGGCCAAGACCGAGGCGGTCATCGTCTTCCCGGTTCCGGGCGGCCCGACCAACAAGAGCTTCCGGCGGGGTGAAAGTCCATGAGCCAGTATACGACCGGAATGGCGCTGTTCCCGAATTACCCTCTGAAGCTGCCGTTCCAGGGGGTTATCCAAAACCATATCATTGAGCCTTGCCTTGGGGTACAAGACCGTCAGCAGTCCGGCCAACTCTCCCTTGGGCCGGCTGATAGGCACCGGTTTCCCGGTACCATGACATCGCTTGGCCTCGTCCACCAGCGCTCGCAGTTCCTCGGCCAGCTTGCCATGGCCCAGCTTCGCTTCGTGGGCGGCAACCTGCATGGCCACCGAGAAAAAGCGTTGATCATTGCCCTCGATATGGGACTTGAGCAGAGCTTTTATTTGTTCGGCGCTGGCCATGGCTTAATCTCCTTCCGCTTATAAGTCCCATTATACCTTAAAAACCTTCATGACTTCATCACCCAAATGATTAATGACCTTCACGGCGATCCGGCCGGACTCCGGTTTGTCGAAGGGCCGGGAGGTGTCGCTGTTGAGCGTGGCCCAGGCCTCTTCGTTGATTTCCGCCTTGAGGGTCGTCTTGAGGGCCTTGTACGGATCGTTCGCGCCCAGGAAATAGGCGTGGCGGACGAAGAAGCTTTCCATATTGTAGTCGGTATCGATGAACCAGCAGGCGATACCCTCGGCTCCATCGCTGCGGACTTCGCCGGTGGTGGGGTGAAAAACGTCCACGCCGTTGATTCGAACCTGGATTTGGCCGTTTTCCGCGTCCAGGATGTCGATGTCCGGCTCGCCAAAAATCACGAAGAGGTTGCCCTTGCCGGTGTTCTTGAGGTCGTCGGCCATGTGCAGGTCGGCGTTCATCCGGGCCTTGAGCACCGGAATCCGGCCGAGCTTGTTGAACTCGGACGAATGGGCGTCGTAGTTGAAGGCGCAGGCAATGAGGGCGTCAAATCCCGCGTCACCGGCTTCCCGGGCTGCTTCCACCAGATCGATTCGAGAGACGGTGCCGAACTCCGGGCCGATGAAAATGGCGGCGCGCTTTTCAGCGCCGGATTCCTCCTCGCCTTCGACGTACCGCCCCTCGGCGCAGACATACTCACCGGGCCAGGGCGTGATCGAAGTGAAGTTGATCTTGTCTTCCTTGTGGGCCTGTTGGACTCCGGACGTCTTGAGGTTGTCGAGAATCATGCCGGCGAAGTCCCGGACTTCTCCGTACTCCGCCGTTGCTTCCGCGACGCCGTCGATCAGTTCGTCATCTTCCCCCACCGTCAGGACCCGGTGCGGGGAAAGGCTTTCCACCGTGAACGGCCCGGCCACCCGGACCTTCTTCTTGTCCTCGTACGGCTTGTCATACAGGTATTCAAAGTCAGCCTTGGCCGCGATGGAGGCGTCGATCTCCTTCTGGCAGGCAATACGCAAATCCCACCACTGGGCATGAACCCGGGCTGCATCCTCGGGCCAGGGATCGGCAGGGCTTTCGGGCAGGGTCGCAACAGTGTAGCTCCGCCGGAGATTATGATTGATGGCCTTCAGGTATTGGGTGACTCTGGTCTGGTCAGCCTTTTTCTCTTTATCAATTTCCGCGCGCAAGGCATAGAACAGCTTCTGGGTGTCGGAATTCCATGGGGTTTCCGCCTCTCGCGGAATTTCCCATTCCTCCCACTTTCTGCCCAGGGCCTTGTTCAACGCCATCCGCAGGAGTTCTAATTTTTCGTGGTATTTCTCCCAAATCACATCGATTTCGGCGTTATTGGCGATGGACTTGAGCGTGATATGGGGCACTCGCTCGTAAACGAATCCCTGGCGGATATTGCTGTGGGTTGATGTTTCCGAAGGAGCCGTGCGTGTGATCTCGGCTTCCTTGATTTGACCGTCACGGCTGTCGGCCAGCAAATAATAGGGATATCGAGCCCCCATGATCCGGGCCCGGGCCAGAGCCAGGGCCACGCGGGACGTGTCTATGGTGATCCACCGGCGGCCCCATTGCTCGGCCACGTAGGCCGTGGTACCGGAGCCGCAGGTCGGGTCAAGAACCAGGTCGCCAGGATCTGTGCTAATAAGGATGCAGCGCTTGATAACCTTTTCCGAGGTTTGAACCACGTAGATTCTTTCAGCACTAAGCCCCCCCAATTGAGTATCAGTCCAAAGATTAGATAGGCTGACATAATCATCATCACTGCGATACATCCTGACACGAAGCGTTTTTCCATATTTGATAAGATAGTTCGCTTTTCCCAGGCGCTTCATCTCTGCGCACGGATCATACGTCCACTGCCTTCCTTTTGGCGGCGAAAATTTCTCGCCCTCAAAGAGCAAAGGGACTGATCGAGTGTCTGATGGATGTTGTGAATTAATTGGCCCAGGCTGAAAAATTGTGAGTCCTTTTCGATTGAATGGCGAGGACATTTCAGCTTTTGTTAATTTTCTGTAACCGACGTCGTCAACACAAAGCCATGGTGTAATGTCGCTTGAAATATCCCCCATTCCGAGGTTAATTTTAAGGTCTCTTGATTTACCCCTGGCGTGGCTCTTAAAAAACCATAGTATCGTGTCAAAGATATTCTGAATATGCTTCCCTGTAGAGCTGCCTGTCTTTTGTATCTTGATCTCGGTTACATAATTGTCCTCCCCAAACACCTCATCCATCAAGGCCCTTACCCGATGCACGTTCTCATCACCGATCTGGACGAAAATCGATCCGGTATCCGCCAGCAAATCCCGGGCCACGGTCAGGCGGTCCCGAAGATAGGTCAGGTAGGAGTGAATCCCGTCCCGCCAGGTATCCCGAAAGGCCTTGACCTGTTCGGGTTCGCGGGTGATGTGGTCCACGTTGCCGTCCTTGACGTCCCGGCTGGTGGTGGACCACTGGAAATTGGAGTTGAACCTGATGCCGTAGGGCGGGTCGATGTAGATGCACTGGACCTTGCCGCGCAATCCTTCCCGCTCGGCCATAGAAGCCATAACCTGAAGGCTGTCGCCCAGGATCATGCGGTTGGACCAGTTGGCGTCGTGCTGGTAGAACTCGGTTTTGGCCCCTTCGTCGGGGAGGCCGTTGAAGTCGGCGAACAGGTCCATCTGCTCAGCGTCCGCTTCCTTCCGGCGGTCGGTCCGGCGGATCAGGTCATCGATCAGGACCTTGGGATGGACCTTTTCCTGGATGTACAGCGGAGGGGCCTGGACCACCAGTTCGGACCAGTCCTTTTCGTCCTTGCCGCGCCAGACGAGCTGGGGGTCGAGGTCCCGGTTGCGGCGTTCCTTTTCCTTCTCCAGGCCGGCCGAGCCGCGCTCATAGGAGAGCGAGACCGGGGCCTTCTCGTCCTGGCGCATGACCGACTGGTATTCGGCCGTGGGGATGTTCCTGCGCGAGGCCTCCTCATGCCGGAAGGATTCCACCTGCTTCTGTGTGCTTTTCTTCTGGGTCTCTTTGGCCATGTGGTATTCCTTGGTCTGTCGGCGGAGCTTCAAGGAAATTCGATTACCCGAAACTCGTCACAGTGTTCCTTCATCTCCGCGCGAAGGCCGGGTTTGAAAGACGCGATCACGATTTGAACGCCCTCCCTGCGGGCAAACTTCATGGCGGGGATGAAGTCCGAATCGTTGGTGCAAAGGATGATGCGATCCACGATTCTTTTGGAAGCCAGCCAGGAGATATCCAGGCCGATCTTGATGTCCACGCCTTTCTGCCGCAGATTCGGTCTGAGGTCGTCGGCGGCAATGGCCCGGCCCTGTTGAAAATAGGCGGCAATGGCCCGAGGCCGCACCGAATAGCCCTGGCACTTGAGGCTCCCGGCCCGAAAGGCAAAGGCATCCTTGGCCGCCAGCAGGGCGTAGAATCTCGTCCTGGAGGCAAATTCGGGCCTGGTCGAAAAATCCTCCTCGACTCCCGTGGCCGGATTTTTGGCGCTGCCATCGAATGGAGGGCAGTCGTAGTAATAGACCCGGAACAGGTCTTCCTTGTCCTGGTCGTAGCATTTGTGGGCGAACCGCTCCACTTCATTGGCCGTGGGTTGGCGGAACCCGAGCAGCCGGTGGAGTTCATGGAGTACATGCCCTCCATCCAAAAGCACGGCCACCTTTTTCATGACGCCCCTAAAGTAAAACCCCCTTCCCCGCAAAGGGGGAAGAGGGTCATATGGGATGCCGGCCTACCGGCGTGACGGATTAGCTTGGTTAACGGGTTACCGGGGGCAACCTTTCTTGAATTATCGGCACAGCCTGTCATTTTGTCAACCTTTTTCAGTGTCAGGGGAAGACGTTTCTTTTCAACAATCACCCGTTTCACTTGGTTGATTCCGCACCCCGGGTGACGGATTCGATCATCTTGTTGAACTCGGCTTCCACCCTGGCCTCGAAGTCGGCCTCCATGGTAAAGACGTCGGTGAACTCGGCAAAGGCCCACCGGCCGAACCGGCCGTGGTTGTTGACTCCCGGAACCCAGTAGGTCTCCATGGCCGCCTTCTTTTCCTTGGCGTCCTCCCGGCGGTAGCCTTTGATCTCGACGATCAGGTTGAGCGGGTCTTCGCGCCCGTCGTCGACCTGGACGATGAAGTCAGGCCGATAGACGCGCGTTTCCGATCCATACCGATACGGGACGTCCAGACCCAGGTTGTGGTTCTTGACGTACGCCTTGACCTTGGGATGGGATTCGGCCACCCGGCAGAATTCCGCTTCCCAGTCGCTGTCGAGGATGACCCAGTTGATGTGGCAGCGCCGCGAGTCGGTCTCCCAGCGGTCTTTCTTGGAGGTGTTGAAGTTCACGTACATGGTGGAGCCGACGGGGTTGTACGGGTCGAGGACCGCCTTGATGGGGCGTTGGCCGACCAGGGTCCGGGTGATCCCGGCGGTGATCCGTTCGCAGGCCATGTCCTTTATCTCTGGATACATCAATTGCGCGGGATAGGTGCCTCCCTTGCAGACCAGAAAGTCATCCAGCCATTGTCTGGTGATCCGTTTGAGCTGGCCGAAGAGATGGAGCTTGGGGTCGTCTCCGGGATCGCGCCATTTGGTGTAAAGCAGGCGCTTGGCTACATGGAAAAGCAGCGTGGACCGTCGTATGTCTTCGAGATGCTCCAGGTTCAGGTCCACGCCCTCCCCGATGATCCCGGCGTTGCGGGTGATCGAGGGGCCGACCAGGTCCGGCGTCAACTCGAGGATGGAGTCGTCATTGAACGCGGCGGTCA
>Ga0180009_10006101_pt1 | contig 12736 bp, 17 predicted proteins | sample OS_PC_MetaG_FD_123537 | JGI IMG/M metagenome (GOLD analysis project Ga0180009, IMG submission 123537) | Groundwater microbial communities from the Aspo Hard Rock Laboratory (HRL) deep subsurface site, Sweden - OS_PC_MetaG | ecosystem: Environmental > Aquatic > Deep subsurface > Groundwater...
AAACTCGATCGACTATGAATTGAAGTTCATCTTCGACGCCTATGTGTCTCAGCAGTTGATCACTGTTTTTTATGTGCTGATCATTCTCGTACCCCTGATGCTGTCATCGGATCAGTATCACCGCAGCCTGGGCCTGCTGTTGTTTCTGTCGGGACTTGCTGCCTGGATGTTCTTTGGCTGGGCATTCATATCAGTGTGGTGCTACTTCGCCGCGATCATCTCACTGTACATCTTCTTCATTGTCTTCCGAAGCGAAGCCGTTGTCCGTGTCGCGTGACCAGGAAATCGGAGCAGTTGAAATCATGCTGCGAACTTCGAGTTCTGGCTTTCAATTATCCTGCCCCGTTCTCTTTTATTGTTCACTCACACAGCGCATAGGGCGATCCCGCAACCAGCGCCTTGTTCATTGGACTGAGTGGTGGCCCACCGGACCAGCCTTCATCCTGAGGATCAATATGTAGCGCGCCTTGCTGCTCGTTGGCATTGAAGGTCATCAGGATGGCGTAGCCGTTTGCGATACGGAAGGGAAAGATCCACTTGCTGATACCGGCGTGATCGTGCGCGCCGTAACTGGCGGCGTATTCGGGGTTGGTTACTTTCTCAGTCTTGCCGTCAACCTCGAAGGTCAGTCCGCTGAACTCAACACGAATCTGCGGTTGGCGTTTACAGTCGCCAGCAGGCGCATAACGTCCGTATATATCTTCCAGCCCGGCGAGATTGGATACTTCAACCGCACATGCCGTGGTCGGGACAATGAGGGCGGCAACGGCATAAGCCACACTCAGGAAGCAAATCCGAAGCGGGTGTGTCATGGCATACTCCTCCTGCTTAGGTTAATCGGATCAGGCTCGGTCGACCGACCCTATTGGCTCCCTGCTCGCTACATGGGTCTGGTATAAGGGTGACGTTGGATGAAGGAAAAGAAGATGAAGACTTCTATCCCACTGCTATCCCACATAATATTGATCGAGCTTAGGTGGCACTGGAGGACATGGGAGTTGCTGTCGTCGAGAAAAGAATAATCCCTTCTCCCTCCCGGGAGAAGGCCAGGAAGAGGGAATTAATATTCAAGTAGTTTTCTATTCTAACACCCTCTCCCCAACCCTCTCCCGGAAGGGAGAGGGAGTTACTGGGACAGCAGTTCTTCTATCCTCTTTCCATTTTGCGCATTGCTTAAGAGCATCCTTCCTCCCACTGGCTCGAAGGCACCGCATCCTGCCTGTCACCCGCTACCAGCGAAACATACTGCCGGCGCGCGCATCGGGTCAATCAGTTCCAGCCAACCTACCCGCCACCTGATTCGAATATAGATTTTGTAACCCGGATCAATATGGTTACGTGTCATACCGTTCCATTCAGCTTGATTTCAGGTGGGCACGCCAAACTGGCTCCAAAGTAGCAAGCACTTCGGAGGGCGTATGTTTCAAAAGACACTGACTCTGGTTTTAGTCGGCGTGCTGTTCATGGGCATAGCCACCCTGACCTATGGAACTTTTTACGATAAGGGTTTTGCCGCCAGTGTGACCGGCATGATGGGGTTGGGTGATGATGAACACGGCGAGGACGGCGACGATGACTAAGCTGCGACTACCCAAGGCATTCGAATTGCTGCTGGTCTGGCACGGCCTGTTAGTCGGGTCTTATACCATCGCCTATCTCACCGCCGAGGGTGCGCCGGTCCTGCATCAGTTTGCCGGCTACTCGGTGCTGGGCCTGCTCGCCGTGCGGCTCACAGCGGCGCTGATCGCCGGCGTGCGCCCACCCTGGGCACTGCCGCTGCCAAAGGCCTCGATGTGGAAAAATTTCGGCCGCAAACTCGCCGCCGGTCATTTCAGTGCACTGCTCGGTCGCACACCCTTCGCGCCGCTCTCCGGTCTGGTGATACTGGGTACGCTGGTACTGGTCACCCTCAGTGGGCTTGCTGCGGACTGGTGGGAATGGGAAGACCTGCATGAAGGTCTGGCGGAAAGTTCACTGGCTGTTGTGTTGATACATATTGCCATTGTTTCATTCGCGCCACTGCTGAAACGGCTGAACGCGTCACGCGCAGATGCTGCGGCGACGGCGCTGCCACGAAATGCCTGATAGAACGCAAAAGGGGATGGCGGGAATAAAGTGTCATTTCAACATCCCCTTTTCAGAATCGGGATCCGACTGTAGCTATAAAGGAATCCTTGTAAAAAACAATGAACCATGCCTAGTATGCAACATGAGCGTTCGAAGTTTGATCAAAATCAAATGCTGCATCGTAGCTGTGACCTCGGGTGTCACGGCTATTATGCTGGGCTTCGGGTGGAACCTCATCAATACAGGCATCACAGCAACCATCGCCCTGCTCTACATTATCGCCCTCTCATTGCTGATCGGCATCATGATGCAAGAAGACAGCCTGGCGTCGATAGCGAAGAGTGAAGTCACGCCAGAGTGATCTTTGGACTTCACATCGGCATGCCATAAAATATCTCTCAGCTCTGCAAATCAAATACCGCATCGACGGTGACAGCTTGCGTGCGAGTTCGCTATTCGCATCACGTTATATGCCAACAGTGATAATCATGGCGCTGTTATCGTAGCTAAACCGGTGCCTGCAATTATCGGCAGAATAGAATTCCGATCAAGTCTATGTGAAACTAAGGGAACTCTGAATAATTCGTCATTCCGGCGCAGGCCGGACAAAAGCGCAAAGCGCGTTGAACGCCGAATAGGCGGCCCGTAGGGTGAGCGAAGCGAGTAATCTAGTGCCTTGAATCACATGGATTCCGGCCTGCGCCGGAATGACGGTTTAGTAATAAATCAGAGGTTCCTAAGGATAGACCAGAACGCAATTTTGACTGAGGTTAGCGATAACCGCGTCGATACCTCATTTACCCGCGCTCAAGACTGCAATGCTAACGATGATCACCTGTTTCAGCACGGACGAGTTATAGGAGTCATTACCATGCCCGAGCGTCACTTCACCAAGGCGACCTTCAGGTTTCTCTCTCAGCTCGAAGCGAACAACAATCGCGTCTGGTTTGATGAACATCGACAGGACTATGAAGATGCGGCTCGCACACCGGCACTGGATTTCATCGACGCCATGGCGGATGACATTCACGCCCTCTCACCGCATTTTATCGCCAGCGCGAAAAAGGTAGGCGGCTCCCTGATGCGGGTACACCGTGATGTACGTTTCGGTCGCGACAAACGCCCCTTCAAGACCAATATCGGTATTCAGTTCCGGCATGTCCAGGGCAAGGATGTACACGCACCGGGTTTCTACGTTCACCTCGAACCTGAAGAGTGTTTTCTAGGCGTCGGTATCTGGCATCCGGACGGCACTGCGCTGGGGAAAATCCGCATGGCCATCGACGAAAACGCAACCGCCTGGAAAAAGGCCAGTCGTGATCCTGTGTTCGCCACCGATTTCACCTTGAGTGGCGACGCTCTGGTCAACGCACCGCGAGGTTACGCAAAAGATCACCCCCTGCTCGATGACCTCAAGCGCAAGGATTTCATCGCCATCATGCCCTTTAATTCTTCTCTGGCCTGCAGCGAAGAGCTTCAGCCCGTGGTCGTAAAGGCATTCCGTTCATCGATACCGTTCATGAAGTTTTTGTGCCATGCACTGGAATTGCCGTTCTGAATGGCAGCGTGATTTGATCTCTAACCCGAATGGCACTTACTTAAGCCTGGATACACCGTCATCCCGGCGAATGCCGGGATCCAGAACCCGCATCCGTGGGTGCCCCCCTGGGTTCCGGCCTTCGCCGGAATGACGAAAAAACGAGAACTTGGCCTTAAGTAAGTGCCATTCATCTCTAACCCCGATTTACACGAGTGATGAACCGGGTTCGCACGTGAGTTAGACTAGCAGTTTGTGCCGGACATGCCGCTCGGGCCGCTCAGCACCAGACAATGGCGAGGATGATTGTTATGCGTTGGCGTGGAAATCAGCAGAGCGATAATATCGAGGATCGGCGCGGTGACGCTGCGCCCGGTCGCTTGGGTGGCGGAGGCGGCGGCATCATCAGATTATTACCTGTGATCTACCGTTTCCTAGGTTTCAAGGGCACGGTTATCGCGGCACTGGGCATCGGCGCTTATCTCATGTTCACCGGCAACCTTGGCATTCTGACGGGTACCGGTGGATTGGGAAATCCTGCTGGTTCTCAGCAAAACGGCGTCGTGGTGGAAAGTGCCGAGGAACAGGAACTGGTCGATTTCGTGTCGGTGGTACTGGCCGACACAGAACAAACCTGGCACACGCTATTCCAACAACAAGGCAGCACCTATCAGGAACCACGCCTGGTGTTGTTCCGCAACGCCGTCAAGTCCGCCTGCGGTCTCGGGCAAGCGGCCATGGGTCCCTTCTACTGCCCTGGCGATCATAAAGTCTATATCGACCTGAGTTTCTACAGTGATCTCAAGAACCGTTACAAGGCGCCGGGCGATTTCGCTCAGGCCTATGTGATCGCCCACGAGATCGGCCATCATGTGCAGACACTGCTGGGCATTTCTGAAAAGGTACATCAACGCCGGCGCGGACTCAGCGAGGCGGAAGGCAATAAGCTATCGGTTCGCCAGGAATTACAGGCCGACTGTCTCGCGGGTGTGTGGGCGTTTCACGCCCATCAGTCTCGCCAGATGCTGGAGGAAGGTGATGTCGAAGAAGGGCTCGCGGCCGCCAGCGCAATCGGGGATGACCGTCTTCAGAAGCAAGGTCAGGGTTATGTGAGCCCCGATTCCTTCACGCACGGCAGTTCGGCGCAACGCGTGAAATGGTTCAAGATCGGTCTGGCAGGCGGTGAAGTGAATGCCTGCGATACTTTCTCTGCGGCAGCGCTATAGCAAGGCGCAGGTTTAAGCCGCTCTAAAACCGCTGCCCATGGCACACAGTTTACACGGTGTAAATGAGTACCGGAACATGACCTGCAACGCCGCATGAGCGGTCGCGATCGATTTTGAGATAGGTTCTACTCACCTTCGCGCGCCGCAAGTTCCCGCAAGCGCCGTTCGTATTCCTGTTCACGCGCGTCGTCAATCACCTGCATGACCGTTGTCACATCCGCATCCACCGTGCTGCGTTCAAATCGGCCGGCCAGCTTGCTGTCGGGCTGCAGCTTGCCGCTGGTATAGAGCGCCCAGATTTCCTTGCCGTAGTCGGTTTTCAATAAGCTCGGCGCAAAGCTGCCGAAGTGCGTTGTCATGTTATCGACATCGCGCTCCAGCATCATGCCGGCGCTGTTATTGCCCGCCGCGTTGACCGCTTGCGGCAGATCGATAATCACCGGGCCATGTTCATCGACCAGCACATTGAACGGGGATAGATCGCCGTGCACCAGACCCGCAACGAGCATGCGTACGATCTCGGCCATCATGATCTGGTGATACTCACGTGCTTGTTGTTCGGATAACGCCACATCGTTGAGTCGCGGCGCGGCGCTGCCTTCGGCATCCGTCACCAGTTCCATCAATAAGACGCCATCGACAAAGCCAAAGGGTTTCGGCACCCGCACACCGGCGGCGGCCAGGCGATAGAGCGCATCCACTTCAGCGCTGAGCCAGGCATCTTCCGATTGTTGTTGTCCGTAGCGGCTGCGTTTATTCATGGCACGGGCCTGACGGGTATTCCTGACTTTGCGGCCTTCCTGATATTGCACGGCCTGCTTGAAACTGCGCTGGTTGGCCTCTTTATAAACCTTGGCGCAGCGGATCGCGGAACCGCAGCGCACCACATAGACCTGCGCTTCCTTGCCGCTCATCAGCTGGGAAAGAATGTCATCGATGAGGCCGTCGTCGACCAGCGGCTGTAATCTCTTGGGTACTTTCATCTATCTTTATCGTCTGCTTACTGGCTGCGCTTGGTCAGCTAATGGAGTCGGAGGCAGGAAAACGAGGGAATGAGCCGGAGAGGACGAGCGGACGCCCTGTGGCACGGGAATCAGTCGGCCTGGGCGTTCAAGCGTTCGATGGCCCCGATGGCCGCAGCGGCGGCGGTTTCGATATCCGCCTCGCGTCCAGCCAGGGTCAGACGGCCAAAGGCACCGACGGCGTGCGCCTCGACCAGGGTGATATGCGACGCCTTCTCCGCTTCGTTGGCGGCGAAGATGATATTACCGGCCGGCTCGGTTTCGAGAATGAAGATGCTCTGACCGGGCAGGACCATGGAACCCTTGCGGTTCTGCCGGTTGATGAGCACCGCATGGTCGGGGTTGATGCCACGGATGATCTCATGCCAGGCCACTCGCACCTTCTGGCGCGAGGCGGCGGTCGTGTTCAGCCAGCGCAGGACGATATCAGCCGATTCCTGCACACTGGCCTGGTCCCGACTGTGGATGGCCATCGAACCGAAGGCACGTTCCACGATCTGCCCGCCCAGATGCACCGGCGCGGCCTTGAGCGCGATATCGGTCAGGCGGTGGATGGCCATGCCCGGAGAAACCTCCAACCACAGGCAGGAATCGCTGGGTTTGGGCAGAAAACCCTGGGAGGCCGTCGCCATATAGGACGCCAGCTGCGGCTGCAACGAGTCAATATAAACGTAGGTGCGCAGCTCAACCTTGGGCGCATCTGTGGGTGATCGGGGCTGCATTCAGATCGGCTTCGGTGCTTGGTGTAGGGGTCTGGAGGTCGGTTCAAACAGCGCCGAAGTGTACCATGGGGTCCTGTGAGGGGACAGTCCGGAGTTTCTCAGCGGGATTCCGTCAGGGGGCAGTTCCAGTGACTGCCTGTTGATATACATCAACACATTAGGAACGTTTGTCCGGCGGAGAAAGACCCAAGCTTAGCCACTAGTTGTAACCTGGCAGCGACGCTGACCCGAGCCGTGGACAATGGCTCGGACAACGCAATTGATCGCCCCTAACGCGGACCCTTATCCAAGGCCGGCTGTTCCGTCAGTACCAACTGACCGTCTGCTACCGGAATACGTGCGCCCGGTCTGTGATCCATGCGCACACTCCCCGTCTCATCGCCAAGCTTATAGCTGACATCGTAACCGATCAGCTTTACCTGGGATTCGTTGACTTGCCGGCAGCGTTTTTCAACATCCGTGTAGGTATCTTTGGCTTGCATGTTTTGCTGGACCTTATTACCGGCATAGCCACCAGCGGCGACACCGGCAACTGTGGCTATTTTCTTGCCAGAACCACCACCAACCTGATTACCGAGCACACCACCGATCACCGCACCGGCCACAGTACCAACAATCCGGTTCTCATCTTTGACCGGCTGTTGATGGGTGACGGCAACGTCCTCGCAGACTTCCCGCGGTACCTGCACCGTTTTCGTCACCTCGCTAACACTCAGTACATCCGCGTGGGTTGGTGCCTTTTCACCCAGCAGATTGAAGCCAGCAATCGCGCCACCCGCAGTGGCTACGACAACACCAATGCCGATTCCGGCTAGCATCGATTTATCCATACTGTTACCTCCGTTGTGAATTTGTCACCTGCAGCTGAAGACAGGCTTAAGTACGCCGACGCATTCATCGCCACTCAAACCCATCACCTAAGTAATATAGGCCGAGGCTTGCGGTGCGCATCCGCACATCGGTGGCGGATTATAGCAAAACACCAGCATACCAAGGTACGTATTTCGGTATCATAATGGCAAGGTGCGTATTGTCCGTATTAATCAGCAACCACCTTCTTCGAGGGCAAATCTTCACGAGCGTTATCAGCAAACCCAGCGCCCGCCTGTTTGAACGCATCGCTTCTGATGCTGAAATATGCAAGCGGTCAATTGCAGTTGACACCCTCACCGCATGATCATGGATGTCACGGTAATAACCTTGAGTTCATGGGTGACCAATTGCGGATGCAGACGAATGAGATTCTGAGTGATCCCTGCATCGGTTCAGCCGCGTCACGCAACAGGGGCAGCTCACGCTTAATCGCGTATAGACGCACCAGCATGCCGCGCCCCGGCTTATCGCCACTCATTGGCTAGCTTTCCAAGGACTGGAAACGATCCTGCACACTCTCGATTACCGGTCTGAATTGATCGACAACAAGATCCAACACCAGATTCAACGCGAAAGCTGGAGCAGGCTTGATGCCATTGGGACAGTCTTGCAGGCGGTCGCTTTCACGCAGATAGCCACTGTCGTTGCCGTGACGGATGGCGGCAACAAAATTGCTGCCGATAAACAAATGAGTTTCACCTGGCTCAATGTGCAATTCTCAGACTTGCGTCGCACGAGCTTCGATAATCGACGCAGGTTTGGCGTCAGAACACCGGCATTATGCCGCACACATTGCATCCAAGCGTGAACTGAGTATAGGCTGATGGAAATATTAGGTAAGCCTATAGACGACCAAACAGAGTGGAATTTACAAAATATACACAACTCGTCAACCTAAGCAGAAAATTCTACGGAATCTTTGATTAATCCGTCATTGCGAACGCGCAGCATCGCAATGATAGGTAACAGGGAATTAATCAGACACTTCCAATAATTAACAAGCAAGCTCAGCAGTTTCAGTTACAGGAAACGTACGCAACGAAAAATAAAGGACTCGATTATGGATATTCAAGTCGGCGGTTTACTCGGTCTCATTATATTGATTGCAGATATCTGGGCGATCATCAAAACAGTTGAAAGTAACGCCACGACAGGCACCAAGGTGGTTTGGGTAGTAGTGATACTTCTACTCACCGTATTGGGTCTTATCTTATGGCTCCTCCTCGGCCGCAGGTAAACCCACGCTGACAAGCGCGGCTTAACAGGCTGTTGAAAAACGCGATCAGGGGATGCAGTGCAAGGCGGGAACGGGCGAAAAAGCGGAGTTTACACGGAGTAAATGAGCATTTTGAGGCCGTTTCCAACGTAGCGTTGCGCCCCTCAGCGCGTTTTTCAACAGCCTGTTAAGTGTTTTCATGCGCGCACAAAGGACCGCAGCCAGGATGAGTCCTTATCTATCCAGCTGCCATACGGACTATCTACTCTGCTGCATATCTAATCTGGGCGTTCCGCCCAGGCCTTGCAGTATGTCACCAGGCAGCTCGCCGATGTTGTTGCGTATGAATGCCTCCTGGTCAGCCAGCACATTGAACAGACCCGCGACCGCCCGTTCGGTAACATAGCGGTCCAAATCACCGACGGCTTCGTGCACGGATTCTATCTTTACAGCAGGGTCTTCAGCCTGGATTGATTCACTTTGTGCCGGATAGGTTTCCAACATTTCTTTATACACCAGCATCGCGCCACTGGTGGCGAGTCGCTCGCTAATGATTGGTTTCAGCATGGCCTGCAACGCCGCACCCGCTTTCGCCTTGAGTGCCGCAGTCCCGGCTGTCATGTCACCACTGAGCAGTTGTACAACTTCAGATGGCTTTATTTCTTTCAACACAGCTTGCAGGATCGGCGCGGCACCGGGAATGGCCTGCTCGGCGGCTTGATTCATCAGTACCGATAACAGCGTTGCCTGCGGGTCGGCGTCGAGATCGCGCATGACACCGAAAGCCATGGTCAAGGGTGGCGGCAACAGGATACGTGCGACTGGATTATCCAAATATCCACCCGGCTCCGCCAGGCCGACAACAACGGTGGAAATGCCCTTGCCAAGTTCGGTTGTGTATTGGTTAGCCAGGGCCTTCAGGATCTGTTCTTGCGCGGCACGCGTCAGATCCTGCTGCAAGGTATCGAGCCCAATCGGCGTGCATGCCGACATCAGAAAAGCTATGACAATGCCATAAACGCAGCGGTGTACGAGAGTATTTCGTGGAGTGACTGTGATCATGGCGGTAGCGTATACGAGAACGATCAACCGCAGTCAATACAGGAACCGGAGGTAGGACACAGTTTCCGATAATATTTACGGATCTATCTCAAAGGCAGATCGGCACACGCGTTGTCCGCAAACCCGGCGCCAGCCTCGGCATACAGGTTGAACACTGAATCGGCGCCCGCCCGCTTGAGGTCTTCAATATCATCTGGATATTTGGCGATTGCCGTCAGCTTGCCCTTATAACCCAGTTTGCGAAGCTGACTGACGGCGTACAGGTTTTCCTGTTGATTCGGCATAGCCAGCATCACCAGGTTGATGACACTGTGGTCGATCTGGAAGCGCTCCCAGAAATCAGGATCCGTGACGCTGCCACGCACCACATTGCGTCCTGCATCTCGATGCATATCGACAGTGTATTTGTCGAAATCGACGCCGAGCAAAGCATCGCCGAACCTTGCCGGATTTCGTCATAGGCACCGCTGCCGACCCGCCCCATGCCAAAAATAATGACTGACACGTCCCCTGGACTGATCAATTGTTCAGACGGCAATAGACTGGCGGTCTCGAACCGCTGCAATGGTTTGCGAAAACGGCTGTACAGTTTATGCGCCGCGCTATTGATCGGCGCGGCGATGATGAATGATATCGATAGGGCCACAGCAATAATGATGAGCCAGTCACCGCTCATCCAACCATTCGCTATGGCCAGCACCGCGACAATCAAACCGAACTCGCTGTAGTTGGCGAGGCTCAGCGAGGTTAATAAGGAGGTACGCGCCCGCAGCTGGAAACGTGCCAGCAGCCAGAAGAAGAAGGCCATTTTCAATGGCACGACAATGACCAGAAGCAATGCAATACCCACAGCCTGCAAACTGAGCGGACCTGACAGGCCGATAACCAGGAAGAATCCAACCAGGAATAAATCCTTAAAGCCGAGCAGATGCCGCGCCAGCTCCGAGGAACGTGGACTGGCCGCCAGCGAGAGCCCCAGAATCAACGCGCCGAGATCACCTTTCACCCCCACCATCTCGAACACTTTGGCACCACCCAGCGCCAGGCTGAGTCCGAACAGCACCATCAACTCGCCATGCCCCGAACGATCAAGCGCCTTGAACAGGACGGGTCGTAGCGGAATCAGCAGCAATAACGATAAGGCCCATAAGCTGGGCATTTTACCGGTCGAGACCGCCAGGAAAATAACCGCCGCGATGTCCTGAATGATCAGTATGCCAATAGCAATGCGGCCATAGACCGCATCCATCTCGCCCTTCTCTTCCAGAACCTTGACGGCGAAAACGGTGCTGGAGAAACTCAGCGCGAAGGCGATCAGTGCCGTCTGCTGAATATCCAGACCCGCCAGCACCGGCACACCGACGAATCCCAGGCCCAGAAGAAAGGCCACCAGTAACACCACCGCAGCGAGCATATGCAGTGAGGCGACCGCCCAGACCTGTGGCATCAGCAGGTTGCCGACGCGCAATTTCAGCCCAATGGTGAACAACAGCAGAGTAACGCCGATATCCGCAAACTCGCGCAACGTCACCGTTGCCTGCATGCCTGCGCCATACAGCACAAAACCGGCAATCAGATAACCCACCAGCGGCGGCAATCCCGCCAGGCGCGACCCCAGCCCGAACAGAAACGCCACCCCTACCGCTATAATGTCTGCATACATAGATTTACAACTTCAATATCAGTAATCAGAATCGAATAGCTTACCTGCCGCCCATTCTTTATGTTTCGTCATTCGGGTCGGCACCGGGATGACCGTGGCCAGCGGCAGAATACAATTTCGACTTTGCTGTTATTATGACAATAAACTACAAAGTGGCTTTATCATCTATGATACCGATCAATTATTCCCGCGTATAACAATTCTCATGATCAGCCACTGGTTAGGCTTTAAGCACCCACAAGCAGCCGCTACGCTCAAGGCAATTTATATTGCCGGCGCCGCGGGCGAACCTATGCAAGTTGCAGAAAGCATCGAGGCCGTGGAAGGCCGCGGGCTGCAGGGCGACCGTTATTCCGCGGACGCCGGTCATTGGCAATCGATTGAGGGCTGCCAGGTCACGCTCATCACCGAACATGAGCTGCGCTCTGCAATGCACAAAACCACTACACAGATCAAAACCGAGCTCGAAACCGGTGGCCACCGCCGCAATCTGGTCATTGCCGGATTGAAAACCAGACAACTGGAGGGCAAGTCATTCCGGATCGGCGGCGCGGTCTTCCGTTACGACAAACCAAGGCCACCCTGCGCCTATATAGATCAGGTCGCCGGCAGCGGCATGGGCAAGGCCCTAAGCCACAACAGCGGGATCTGTATCAAGGTGATCAGCAGCGGCCGACTGGCGGTAGGCGACACACTGACCATCCTCGATGAGGCCCAGGCACAGTAGAACCTATCTCTGAATTGCAGATCACATGTACTCTCCCTCTTTCTACAATAAATAATTCTTTGACTATCGACTTCATTTAGGGAGAACAGCATGCTCATCAGTAATCTCGAAATCGTGCCTGGCCGTCAGGTCCTCAAGCATTTGGGACTGGTCCAGGGAAGCACCGTACGCGCCAAGCACGTCGGTCGGGATATCATGGCCGGACTGAAGAATATCTTTGGCGGGGAACTGGTCGGTTATACCGAACTGCTGAATGAATCGCGCGAAGAATCATTGGGACGCATGCTGGAACAGGCCCGCGCGGTCGGTGCCAACGCAGTTCTCAATGTACGTTTTACAACGTCGTCGGTCGCCCAGGGCGCAGCGGAATTATTCGCCTACGGCACCGCCGTGATACTGGATGATGAAGCATGATCGATATCATTATATTCATCATCCTGCTCGTGCTGGGCTATGGCTTCGGTCGGCTGCTGGAAACCAGCCATTACCGTTCGATCCTGCGCCGCGAACAGGCCTTCCGCGGTATCCTGCTGATCGCAACACGCACGCCACCGCCCGATCTTATCCCGCGCAAGATTCAATTGGTCGCCGGCAATGTGGTTATCTCGGTGGATTACTTCA
>Ga0180009_10006102_pt1 | contig 12735 bp, 5 predicted proteins | sample OS_PC_MetaG_FD_123537 | JGI IMG/M metagenome (GOLD analysis project Ga0180009, IMG submission 123537) | Groundwater microbial communities from the Aspo Hard Rock Laboratory (HRL) deep subsurface site, Sweden - OS_PC_MetaG | ecosystem: Environmental > Aquatic > Deep subsurface > Groundwater...
AGATCCAGTTGTCCACTTCCCCTGTGGTGGCGCCGAACCCGTAGACCCTGCTGATGTGCTTGTTTAAATCCCCGGCACCCTTATAACCGTGCTGTTTCATGCCGTCTATGTATTTGGGGTTTAGCAGCTTGGCCCGGACCACCCGCCGAAGTTCGTCGGCAAAATCCGTGACCGATACATTTGCCGGATCCCGGGTATCGCCGTAATAGGTTTTGGGTGATTTGCCCGAAAGGGTCTTGGCAGCAACGGTCATGCCCCCGTAATTGCTGTAAAACCCGCAGCATTTCAAAAAATCGGTTTCATCGGAAATATGTTTATCAAAGGTGACCTGGACCCGCTTTAAATTCTCCACAAGTTCCGGATGGGCCTCAACTCCAAAGGCATTTTCCCCAGCGCCATAGGCATATCCGTTCCAGAAAAGGTAGACATCGGCCAGGTCTGCCTCTGTCTTCCAGGCGGATGCAGACACGGCAAGGTTGACCCCGGACTTGTACACGCCGGGCTGGGCGCAGAACACCCTGAAGGACAGTCGCCTGAAGTCGTCTCTGTTTTCAGGATCAAGTCCTTTTCGGGCCGCCTGTTCCATGACGTGTTTTCTGATGAAATTGCTTTGATGGTCTTCATTGAGCAGGGCCACGGCGCAGATAGCTTCATCCACATACTTGACCGTATCCGGGAAACAATCCCGGGTAATGCCGGACACCCGGATATTGACATCAATCCTGGGGCGGCCCAGATCTTTAAGCGGGATAATATTAAAACCGTTGATCTGACCGCTGGCTTTCCATTTGGGACGTACGCCCAAAAGATGACATATCTGACCGATCTGTTCTCCGTCAGAACGCATGATATCTGAAGCAAACCAGACCATGCCCACTGACTTGGGAAATCCGCCCTCTTCCTTTTTATACCGTTCAATCAAGGCATCAGCAAGCTTGATACCCACCCTGCAGGCTGCTTTTGTGGGAATTCGGGTGGGATCTACATTATACAGGTTACGGCCTGTGGGCAGAATATCCACTCGCCCCCTGGAAATAAATCCGGATGGCCCGGCCGGAACATGCCCCCCCTGCATGGCATTGAGCAGGGAGTCGATTTCCTTTGAATCATTGATGCGGCTCGCCGCATCCAGGACCCGGCCGGAAAAGCTCTGGAACCGCTTGAAAAGATCCTTGTCCGGCAATGTACCGAATTCGGATATCAGAATTGTTTCAAGCGTTTCCTTTCCAACAATCCGGCTGATGATCTGTTTTGCTGTCCTGTCCGACTCAAACAAAAGATCTGAGTAAGGTTTACCTGATTTTCCTTGCCCGCCCGGGTTTTTAAGCGCATCAAAAATATCTTCCTTCCAGAGATCAAACACAAGCCGTCTGGTATTGAATTCATTTTGGGTGTCAAACCGCAATATCGTGTTAATGTACTCGGCCAGGTCATCTTTTTCTGGAATATCCCCGAACACATGCATGCCAACAGACGTCTGGCTGTTTTTCACTGATGATATTAATTCATGGCAGCGCTGTGTTACAGCCTTAAAATCCTTTGGGAAAGAGTCGTGCACCTCTTTTCTTAAATTATTTTTATCAATGGCCTCCTGGATCAGGTGTTCGACCTGGTGGGCCCTTGCAGGGTCCAGACTCTGTGCCTGGTAATATTCATTCAAAAGGTCGTCAAGATCCTTGAGCCCTTCATAGGTGTCTGAAATGGTGAGCATGGCCTGGAGATGATTCACGGTGACGGCATAACTGCGCCGCTTGGCCACCACCCCTTCAGCCGGGTTGTCGGAATTGTAAATATACAGATGGGGCAGTTTTCCAATGGCAATCTCGGGCCAGCAGGCACTTGATAATCCCGCCCCCTTTCCGGGAAGCCATTCCAGGTTGCCATGGGTTCCCACATGGACAATGATATCAGCCTTGAATATTTTTTCCATGTACATGTAGGTGGCAATGTACTGGTGGGGCGGCGGAATATCCGGGTCATGGAGGATCCTGCACACCTGGCCGTCACATCGGCTGCCGGCGCATCCTCTTTTGGGCTGCATGATCACGTTGACATTTCCAAAATTCAATCCTGTGATCACAAGCTTATTATCATAAATCATGCTGGGCGGCACCCCGTTCATTTTCTGTCCCGGTGGGAGCCCCCATCCGCCGATCATTTCCTCCCGGGCTTTTTGGGGAAGGTCATCAAACCAGCGCTGATATATGTCATTGTCCAGCAGGGCCAGGTGACCGTTTTTGCTGATGATCTCATCCACCGTGGTCCACCGGAATTCTGCAATGGCCTTGCGTTCAAGGAACAACTGCATCAGGTCTTCCCCTGTTTCAGGAATATCTTTGACACCATACCCTTTTTGGGCCATCTCATTCATGATCCGGACCACACTCCGGCCGGAGTCAAGTCCGGCAGCCCCGCCGATATCGGCTTCCAGACCTGCGCATTCGTTCTTGTGAAAGACAAACACCACCTTTCTTTCTTCCGGACGTTTTCGGCCAAGCCGGATAAAATTTGTCACCCGGTCTGCCAGGTATTCAACCCGTTCCGGGATCACCTCACGGATTTCAAAAGACGTATCGGTTTTTTCATCCGTCACTTTACGGCTTGCCGCCACCATGACCGGCTCGATGTTGCCTTCAAACTCTGGCATGGCAATGCCGAAACTCACTTCCGCCGTCAATCCCTGGGGGTCCTGTTCCCATTCGGGTATGGACTTGGAATAGGAAACCAGTGGTTTGAACACCGGCACATTGAGCTTTTTAAACAGGGCTCTACTCTGGGTTGCGACACCGGTTTCACTGATATCTTCATTCTTATCCCGGCCCAGAAAAAAATAATGCAGATTGATCAGGGCATGGATAAGGGGCTTTCCCTGTTTATCAAAAAAATAGGTCTCGGCCGCTTTGACAGGACCGAGCGACCCTGCATCCGGGTCTGGTGTTCCGTTGCAGAAAACCGGCAGCACATTAAGTCCCCTTTTTTGAAACGCAGTTATCAATGCTTCCTCCAGGCAGGCATCCCCGTTGGTAAAGGTGTGCCTGGAAAAAAGAAGGCCCACTGTCATATTGCGGTCAAAGGGATGGGCAGTCATATACTTTTCCAGCGTATCATACACCTGCCGGTCTGGCGGGCACATGACTCCCTGCCAGGGCATGGGAACAGGGTCCTGGATGTGGATTTCAGGCTGAAGGAAATGGGCGGTAAATTCCATAAGCCGCTTATAGTTTTCAGGTCCCCCTTCTGCCATATACCCATAGGCCCTTGCGCAATCCTGCAGTGAAACCGTTGCGCAAAGCCCCCATTGGGTCGGGTCAAAGGATACGGTGACAATGACGGCTTTTTTATTGACGTCATCTATTCTTGCCCTGATTTCTTCAAAAAAAGCGTCATGGGTCCAGTAAAAAAGGACGGCATCGGCTGTCCCGGCGGCCTTGAAAAAAGCGTCAAGAACATCTGAGTCATTGTTGATTTCTTTTTGGGAAAAAATGGTCAAATCCACGCAGCGGCTTTCGTCGGCCGCCTTTATAAATGCCGGCAGGTATGATCCCCACATGATGGAGACGATAGTTGTTTTTTTGTGTTCTGTCATGGCAGCCCTTTTAATTTAATAGTTCTGAATTGATTTTATTTACAGGCACCGGGCTCAAAGGGATTGTATAAGGATATCCATTGGCCCTGTTGATCGTCACCAAAATTCCGTAAACCATTTCAATGGTCCGGCAGGTCATTACCTCTGCGGGCGGACCATTGCAGACCATGTGGCCTGATTTGAGCATCACGATCCTGTCTGAAAACCTGGCGGCAAGATTCAGACTGTGCATGGCCATGATAATTCCGATATTTTTTTTTGCAGCCAGGGTTTTCAACATGTCCATCACCTCTAATTGATGCTTGACATCAAGGTTGCTGCTGGGTTCATCCAGTATAAGATAACAGGGTTCCTGGGCAATGGCCCTGGCAAGCAGCACCTTTTGTTTCTGCCCCCCGCTGATCCGGTCAAACTCCTTGAGTGCCAGATGACTCAGATTCATAGATAAGAGGACCTGGCTGACGATTTCCAGGTCCTCGCCGGAAGGAACGAATCGCACATAGGGTTTTCTTCCCATGAGCACTGCATCAAAAACAGTCATGGGAAACCTTGATGGAAGGGCCTGGGGAACATATCCGATGAACCGCGCCCGTTGTGTCAAGGACATTTTCAAAATATCCAGGTCATCCATCTTTATAAAGCCGGAGCCGGGTTTTATCATACCCAGAAGACATTTTAAAAGCGTGGTTTTGCCCACACCATTGGGCCCCAGCACGCTGACGATCTCTCCTTTATTTACCCTAAGATCAATGCCCTTGAGCACACGGGTTTTTCCGTAATGAACATCAAGGTTCTTCATTTGAATCATTACCAGTACTCCTTTGTTTTTCTAATCAAGAGAAATAAAAAAAACGGGACTCCGATAAAAGAGGTTACAATCCCGATAGGGATGATGTGGGGCAGCCACAGCGTCCTTCCCAGGGTATCGGCTGCCAGGACAAGGACAGCCCCGATCAGTGCGGAGGCCGGGATCAGAAACAAATGATCGCTGCCGAATATCATCCGTGCAATATGAGGCGCCACAAGCCCGATAAAGCCGATCACCCCTGTAAAACAGATGGCGCCTGCCGTCATCAAAGAGGCCAGGGCAATGGAAAGCATTCTGATTACCGGCACATTGACACCCAGGGCGCCGGCAGATTCATCGCCTGCCGTCATGAGGTTGAAATCAAAGGCAAACCTCAGGATAAAGGGAATGGGGACAAGAATCATTGTGCCGGATAGGATAATTTCTTTGTATCCGGCTTTTGAAAGACTGCCAAAGAACCAGAATACAATTCCATGAACCTCTTCCTTGGTTCCCAGGTACTGGAGAAATGAGCTCAATGACGAGAACAGGAACATCAGGGCAATGCCCGTAAGGATCATGGTTTCAGCGGTTGTGCCTTTATACCTGCTCACACCCAGGACAACAAAGGAGGATAAAAGCGTAAAGACAAAGGCACCTGTGACAATTGCGTATTCATTGACGAGACCGTTAAAGAAAATAATGGTCACAACAGCCCCGAATCCGGCACTGGAGCCTATTCCCAATGTAAATGGGGATGCCAGGGGATTTCTCAGGACAGCCTGGAAAACAGCACCTGCTGTGCCAAGGCCAATGCCGATAAGCCCTGCCATAAAAACCCTGGGAAGTCTTAAATTCAAGACAATGGCCCTGGCCATCCCGTTATCTTTGATCAAAGCCAGGATTGAGTCCATGACACTGATGGAAGAGGCCCCGATGCACAGAGACAGGACCCCAATCACTGTCAGCAGCAGGAAAAAAAATATGAGCAGGACCCGGCTGCGGCATTTCAAGGCCCTGTACTGGTTCTTCATGGAAAGACTGCTGGTATTCACTGGATTCCCCCGGAAAAATCCCCTGATACATACACCCCCTGGTAGGGCAGTCCCTGGAATGATTCAAGGTATTCCTTGTGGATCTGCTTTGGATCAAGGTCAAAAAAAAGATCCGGGTAAATCCATTTTGCCATATACACCACCCCGATGATGGCCCTGGGGCCGGTCCAGATACTGCTGTCAAACACATGGACCCGGCCTTTTCTGACCGCCTGGATCAGGTTCCAGGAAGGCCGGGTTAAGATTTTTTCCCTGACGGCATTTAAAAAGGCATTGTCTTTATTTTTAAACCCCTTTGACCAGGCAAAAGTTTTGAAAATTACATCCGGCTGTTCTTCAATGACCCATTCCGAGGTGACTTCCGAATAAGGGACCTTGAATTTATCTGCCAGGTTTTTACCGCCCGCATAAACACACATGTCATGCCCGCCCGACCCGGGGGCTGCTGTATGAAAGTCTGAGTAGCTTTCCACATACACCCGGGGTCGTTTCTTGACCAGGCCAACTCGGTTTTGAACGGCTTCGAGTTTTTTGCAGTACCATGCTGCAAGCCGATGTGCCTGATGTTCTCTGCCAATGATCCTGCCCAGGGTTTCGACTTCCTTTACAATGGTCCCAAGCTTGTAGAAATTTAACCGGATGACCTGAATCCCGAAAGAAGAGAGCTGTTTTTCCAGTTCTGTCCCGGGATTTTTTTCATAGGCAATGACGATGTCAGGGGTTAAATCGGCAATGAGTTCAGCATTGGCATTTCTCCAGGAACCCACTCTTGGCCGGTCTAAGAATTCCTTGAAAAAGGCTTCATCCCTGTCAATTTCAGAATAGACCCCTTTGACCCGGCTTTGAGCCCCCAGGGCCCGCAGCACCTCCAGTGTGTCGGAATTTAGAACCACAATCCGCTGAACCGGTAAGTCAACTGATATCGGCCTGCCAAAGGCATCTTCAAAGACAATGGAGTTTTTGTCATTTCCCGCCCATGCTGCTCCCCGGGAAGGTATGGTAAGGAGCATCAGCCCAAACAAGAGAAAACCGGCCAAAAGAAAGTCAGCCCTGTGAAATCCCTTAGAATTTAAGTGCAACTTCAGCAAAATAGCTCCTTCCGTCCGTCAGGTAGTACTGGTAGGTTTCCTGGTCCAGGATATTGTTTACACAAAGCGAAATATCCCCCCACTTAAAAGGGCTCCAGGTCACCTTGGTATCCAGACAAAAGCGGGGTTCATAGGTTGAATATACCCCCTCTGCAACATCCGAGTTGTCGGAGTTATTGTAGATTTTGGAAAAATAACAGCCTGTCAGGCTTGCCTTGTATTGGTCGGTTTTAAAATCAAGTCCAAGGTTAAAGGTATTCTCCGGTATCCCGGCCACCTGTTTGCCTTCACTGCCGGGGTCTGTGATATTTTCTTTTATCGTTGCATTTGTATGCGTATAGTTTCCCCAGAGGGTGAAATAATCGTTCATGGTCCATGATGAATTCAATTCTATCCCCAGGGTTCTTACCTTGCCGGCATTGGTCCGGGTTTTTGTTGAGCCTTCTACCTTATAGTAAATCAAATCTTCTATCTCATTCCAGAATCCTGTCAAACCAAGTTTTATCCGTTTGTGAAAAAAGGTCTGGTCAATCCCGGCCTCTATCGTAAGAACGGTTTCCGGCTTAAGGCTGGGATTGCTCTGGTAGGTAGTACTCCCCGAGACCCATGTCCGGTAAAGTTCATACAGGGTTGGTGCCCGAAAAGCCTGGCCCACAGAACTTCTTAATACTGTATCGGACAAGGGTTTCCATACAACAGACAGTTTGGGACTCAGGCTGGATTCATTATTTTCAGCATACCTGGTTTCAGACCCGGTGTTGCCGGATAGGCCGTCATATACCTTCCAATAATCATACCGTGCACCCAGATAAAGGGTGAGTTTTTCAGCCAGGCGCCATTTATCCTGGGCATAAAAGGACCATGTCCAGCTTTGCCCACCCATGTGATAGGTGGAGGCGCTTCTTCCGGAATAACTCCTGTAAAAAGGAATAGTGTATGAATTGGTATCTGATTCATCTGTCCTGTAACTGGTGCCCAGGGTAAAGTGATGGGAATCGCCAATGGGCAAATCTCCCTGTGCTTCAACAAACAAGGCATTATTTTCTGTTTCAGTAAGGGTTCCGGCAGAATCACTATAATCTGCCAGCCCTGATCCTGATTCCAGGGTATATCGGTCTTCGGCACCCTGGTAACCTGCCTTCAGGCTGACAAGAACGGTTTGACAGAGTTGTTCATACCCCAGAGAAAAAATATCCGTTTGGTTGTCTCCGATGCCGGTATAGCCGATAAAATCATTGGGCCTGAACCTGGCCCTTAAGCCTGATCCTGCATCTGCATAGGTGGTGTTATCCCCATACGTTCCCATATAGGTATGGGGAGGGCCGTAATCATATTCATCTTTTCCTGAAACAAGGGAAAAAGAAAGTTTTACTGTATCGGTCACATCATATACGGCTTTACCGCTGATGGTCTCTTTTTTAGCCCCATTGTCTCCTTTATCCCCGACCACCCACTTGTCCTGGGTATCGGTGTTATTTCTCATTGCATACCCGCCGGGCACGTTTCCAGCCCCGCTTGAAATTGTGCTTAAAACCGGTGTTGTCGGATATCCGTCAGTGGTCTCGCCTTCATAGCCCAGCCTTAAACTGAAGCTATCCTTAAACCGGGTACCGCAGCTGGCACTGTAACGATAGGTTCCATTACTTCCCATCCCCGCTTTGATAATGCCCTGGGGCTTTAGAGGCGTCCGGGTGATAATATTGATGACCCCGCCCATGGCATTTCCGCCATAAAGTGCTGATGAAGGCCCTTTGACAACCTCTATTTTTTCAACACTTTCGATGGGCAGCATTCCCCACTCAACACCGCCTGTATAGGCATCATTGATCGGCTGGCCATCTATAAGGATAAGGGTGTACTGATCATTATTAAATCCCCTGAGTCTTACAGATGTTGTGGAATCCATCAGCCCCTTTGACCGTTTTACAAACACTCCCGGAATAATTAACAAAGCATCATCAATGGTTTTGATATCCCGGTTTTCAAGATCCTGCCTGGATACCACGTGGATACTTCCCGGCGCACTGCCGATCTCTTCTTTTGTTTTTGTGGCCGTCACCACGATATCATCGAGAAGAAAAGGGGCTTTTTCTTTCTGTGGCTGGTTTGCCGGGCAAGTTGTGCTGAATAAAAAAAATATGCTTGCACATAAAAAAATGACAGTCTTATTCATAAATTTCTCCATTAATAATTTTTTCTGAAAGAAGCATACATATCCTTTGTGTCCCTTTCATGATTTGTTGTCAGCAAGCCTGGGTGAAATGCCCGGTTTGCCCATGGCGGTTTGTCAGAACAATTAAAGATATTTTTCCAGAATGCAGGCGTATTGACGAGCAGTTGCCGCATTGGTATAAGGAGGGTACAAGCCCCCTGAATATCAAGGGGCTTCCCCGGAAGACAGCATGTTTCTTTGACCGGATCCTGTGCTGTCTTCCTGCTTTTTATCTTAAATTTGATCTTAACTTTTTTTTAAAAAACAAGGCCCTGTCGCTGTCTATAAAAGCGGATTAGAATTCCAGAGCCAGACGAGCAAAGAACTCATTCAGGTTTTGGTCTGTGCCGCTGCTCTGGGTATGTTCATATTCGGATCTTCTGTATTCACCTAGAAGATTGCAGGCAAAGTTTTGGTCGTCAAAAAGCGTGTATGTGGCGGCAAAGCCGTACCGGTAATCCAGGTTTCCGGATTGCATTTTATCCGCATCAAAATCTTCATACCGAACCGCCAGAATCAAGGGTTCAACAATCTGGTATCCTAAAGAGACAACCCAGGCGCTTTCCTTGTATTCCTTATTGTCAGTCACATTTTTTTCCCGGTTAAGCGCTCCGATATATTCTGCATCAGCTGTAAAAGCTGCAATTTCCCAATGTAATGATCCACCCAGGGTATTGTTCTGGTCTGTTCCTCCGGGTTCGGAATCAAAATAAGCTGCCAGGGTCAAGCCTTCCACAGGAGAGACGGAGGCGCTGACAATAATAGAGGAGACATCATTGGTTAAAGTATAACCAGCCGGGTTGCTCCTTGTCCAGCCGTAGCCTGAGTCATTCACCCGGGTGATAAGGGTTTCTCCTTTATACAGGGTAAAGGAAAGGTCTACCCCCAGCCTTTCTTCTTCAGCATATCCAATGGTAACGCCGGTTTTATTGATTTCATACAGGTCCTTGGTAATGGGATCATTTATGAACAGGCTTTCAAAAACACCAAAAGGCTGGGTTCTTTTACCGGCTACAAAATATACCGGCATATCATCTTTAGCAAAGGTGAAAAACGCCTCATCCCAAAAAATCCTGTCAGTGGTATCCAGGGTTTCCCCCTTAAGTAAAACATTGGCTGAAACATATTCATGGAGTTTCGCTTCCAGTCCCAATGCAATGGTACCGATATCCAGGTTTGAAAAGGAATTGTTCACCGTATCGTCTGAGACATTGCTGTCGTCTGCATGGGAATAATCCAGTTCAATGGTGCCGGACAGGGTTATCCGGTCTGAGATGTTGCCGATGATATTGGATGACGTCTGTGTTTTAGCTGATTCAAGTTTTTTTTCAACAGCGTCTAACCGCTGTTCAAGGGTTAATGCGGAATCGCTGTTTGATGTGAGTCCCAGGGCTTGTTCAACCTTTAAAATTCTTTGTTCCAGAGCATTCGTTGAATCAGATGCCTGGGCTGTTGTTAGTCCTGCTGCATAGAAAACAACAGCACACAATAACAAAATCAAGTTTATTTTTCTTTTGCTCATTCTACACCTCTTTATAATTATAGTAATGTTTTTATCTGAAAGAAGCATACATATCCTTTATGTCTCTTTCATGATTTGTTGTCAGCAAGCCTGGGTGAAATACCCGGTTTGCCCATGGCAGTTTGTCAGAACAAATAAAGATATTTTTCCAGAATGCAGGCGTATTGACGAGCAGTTGCCGCAGTGGTATAAAGAGGGTACAAGCCCCTGAATATCAAGGGGCTTCCCCGGAAGACAGCATGTTTCTTTGACCGGATCCTGTGCTGTCTTCCTACTTTTTATCTTAAATTTGATCTTAACTGTTTTTTCTTATCTGTTTCCCATTGGGTTAAACTGCTCCTAAATAAAAAAAGCCAAGAGCCCTAAATAGAATTCTTCCTATCAGGCCTTCTTGGCTTATATTCAACGATTGATTTTAAATATTAACGCATGCAATTTCAATTGCAAATTTACAAAGCAATACTGAATTCAAAATCTCTTGTCAAGAATAAATCCTTTCCAGTAATCTTTAATTTGGGTTTCAGCCAGGGCTGGGAAAAAGGATAACCCTGGGAAAAGATAATTCAATAATTTTCTTGACATATCTTTTGGAATTTTGAATAAAGAGCAAGATTCAGGTGCCTTAAAAAAGGCAGAATAGGGAATCCGGTTAAACTCCGGAACGGACCCGCCGCTGTAATTGGGGACAAAAACTGCAGCATGCCACTGTGAACAGTTATGTTGACGGGAAGGCGCAGTGATTAGGATGATCCAAAAGTCAGAAGACCTGCCTGGACTGTTTTACTATCCTTCGTGGCCAAAAAGGATGGTTAAGATTCTGGACAAAAAAAAGGGATACTCCGGATTGATTGAAAAATCGGTCCGGAGTTTTTTTTTCCTGAAAATAAGGGTTACAGCCTGATGGAAAGGGCAATGGTTTAATAGGCGTTGAACGGAAGAAAAAACGGTGGATACTGGAACACAAAATAAATGATCAATCCAAAAAAGGACTGGAAACTGGGGATGCATCAGATAAAAAAGAAAGGGACAAGATTTTTTGGGGGTATATTGATCCTTGCAGGATGTCTTGTGGGGGCAGCCGTATTTGAACTGTCTGGCATGGCAGCGGCGTCACAGCAGAATTCAGTGACAGATAAAAGTCGATTTCAACGCATTGTCTCTCTGGTTCCGGCTGCCACTGAGATCCTGTTTGAAATTGGTGCCACAGATGAGGTTGTTGCGCTTACCTATCATGATGGAATCCTGAAAGGGGCCCTGGACAAAGCGATTGTGGGGGGCTTTTTTTCCCCGTCGCCAGACAGGATAAACCGGGCAAAACCGGATATGATTATCCTGTCACCCCTGCACAAAAATATAATTGAAACAGTCAAAGGTACTGACTGTAAGATTTTTATTTATGAAACAGGCAGTATTGAAAAGTCTTATGAAAACATACTGGCCCTGGGGAAAATAGGTGATCAGGAAGATGCGGCAAAAAAATTGATTGAAAAAAACAGAAAAGAGATTGACCATATACAGAAAAAGCTTTTTCAGGGGGTTCCCGGCAGACGGAAACGGGTGATCCGGCTCATGGGAAGAGACAGTGTCATGACTCCGGGGAACACCTCGTTTCAAAATGAATTGATTCGGCTTGCCGGCGGTATTCCGCCTGATTTCGGGAAGCAGGGCCAGGTGGTAAAGGTGACAAAAGAACAATGGCTGGCATTTAACCCTGAAGTCATTTATGGCTGCACCGGGGACAAGAAAGCGGCAGAAACGTTTTTTTCACAGCCTGGCTGGAAGGACGTGGATGCGGTTAAACTTGGACAGATTTTTTATTTTCCCTGTGAACTGACCTGCAGGGCGGCAAGCCATTCAGGCTATTTTGTTTCCTGGCTGTCTTCAATGATTTACATGGATGAATTTTCAAAGTCTGAAAATAATCTTCTGCCTGTCAGGACAACCCATGAAAGACTCATTGACATTGATCTGGATTATGTTAAGGCCGCCGCCATCAGATATTCAACAGTCTATGACTTTGAGAACAAAACCCTGGTGATTGATTTCAAGAAAGAGCAAACTATTTTGTCCACCCTTGAAGGTGAGCGGCATCATATCCTCACCGTGGGAAATCACTATTCCCCGGCCCCAACCTGGGGACCGGGCCATCAGCTGGGCATAGATCATATACGGTCATCCATATTAAGTGCTGTGGGAAAACAAGAACAGACCGCCTCTTTTCTCATGACAGGGGCGGATATGGATAACCTGAGCGTGACTGAAAAAACCTTTAAGGACATGAAAGTTATGGCCCTTGTCACTGCCGGCGTCATGTCAAATGCGGTTCGCATGTCAAAGGACATGGGCGCATTTTACGAACCCGGCACCATTAACATCATTCTCATGACCACCATGCACCTGTCCAAAAGGGCAATGGCGCGGGCGATTATCGCGGCTACGGAAGCCAAAACCGCAGCGCTTGAAGACATGGACATCCGCAGCACCT
>Ga0180009_10006104_pt1 | contig 12733 bp, 10 predicted proteins | sample OS_PC_MetaG_FD_123537 | JGI IMG/M metagenome (GOLD analysis project Ga0180009, IMG submission 123537) | Groundwater microbial communities from the Aspo Hard Rock Laboratory (HRL) deep subsurface site, Sweden - OS_PC_MetaG | ecosystem: Environmental > Aquatic > Deep subsurface > Groundwater...
AAAAGACAAGATTCCCAAATGGATTCATATTATAGATCTTTCGGCTACAGTGTCCAAGTAGAGATCTTTTTAATATGCGACAATTAGCCCTCATAAATGGTGAATTATTTTTGCGTCAGCCCTAAGCAGTTCATCAAAGGCTTCTTTGATCCATTTTTGCTTGGGGAATTCTCCTGACCTTTCATCCTTATATAGAGCTTGAGAACCAAAAGCTTTTTGGAGTTCATCAGTTACATCATACACATTTGCCTGTATTTTCATTGCTTTCTTTTGTTCATCATATTCACCTTCATCCAACTTTGAAGGAAAATAATCAGTCCACAAACGAATTAATAGTAAAGGCAATGGAGGTTTGGCGTCATAATACTGAATATTTGAGAATGATATTTTTACTTTTTCCAAAGGTACCTGTTTACCTTCATATATATTTCTCATAAGTTCACTGTCTTGAATATTACCGAACTCAATTCTAAAAAAGTAATACGGCTCGGTCTCAGGGGATTCATTGAATTCAATGATCGAGGTATTTGGTCCAACAGAATCTGTATCCTCCTTCTTGCGGTTCTCAAGGAAATCCCTAAATAACCGCCCTCTGGATTGATGAATTAACATCACAGCATCGGATTTGTCGATCTTCTCATTCTCAGTCCACCATCCCTTTAGATCATCATCATATTTCCTTAACTGTTCCACATGTTGAATCCAATTTGATTGGTTCTGATCAAGCGACTTTTTAGCTTCAGCCACTATGCCATAACGTTTTGATTTTTGGGCTACTAAATCTGGGGTGATTTCACTTGAGGGAGTTTTAAGATTATTGGGAGATATTTCCATTCGACGCCCAAATCCGAATTGAGAATTAGGGCGCTGAGATGTGCCATCATGAACTACAAAGGCGGCAAAAGCTAAGATAGCATTTACTGTTTGTTCATAGTCATTAACCTTGTCCAGCTCTGCTCTAAAGATTTTTTCCTTCGTAACCATAATCTGCTATCTGCCCTTCTCTAAATCTATCAAAAATATAATCAACTAATCTTTCAAATGCAGCTTCTGAAGCTTTCAATCCAGGCATTAGAGCTATACGGGAAGGTGAAATTGCCCAAACGTCAAATGAAGACCCATCATAAATATCTGTTAGTTTTACATGTGCATAAGGATTGCCATGCTCAACAGCATGCATAGAGTGAGGGTACTTAGATAGAATCTGTACAAATTGCCTTATAGCAGCTGCCTTTTGAAATACAGGCTGTGAGAAATTAACAGCTAAAGGACGTGGCTTATATTGTGACAAACGAAGGCCCCGTCCTGCGAAGAATCTAAGCTTCGATGCTCCCACTTCGGCTATTTGTGTCGCTACTGCATCAAATGCCAGTTTATAGCTCCCTGTAACTTCAATTTCTCCATTCTTACGAATTTTACAAATGGCTGTTGGTCTAACATGAGTTTGATCACCGATTACATGAAAGAATTCAATGTCAATCGATGTTAGGATTTGACGCCGATCTTGTATGCTAAGTAACGCTTTTTCCAGCTCTTCATCAGTCCAAACCCTGACGGACTTTTTGAAAGTACCTTTTTCCCCATTGAACGATTCTTTTGCTGATAATGCCCTTACATTAACACTATGGCCTGTAACCTTTTTTAGTCTTCTGGCGCTTTGAATTAGTTCTGCTTGAGATAAGAGTATAGGAACAAGTTTTGGATATGAATTTTTAGAAAGCCTCCTAAGAGCATTCCATTGATTAGTTTTACAGATAGCAATTATCGCTTGAACATTTTCATGTAAGCCATTTTTATCAAATGATTCAATATAGAATGGGATGCTCACTTCAACTGGATTCCTCTTCCCAATCATTGTCTTTAATAAATAGGACCTAGATTCTCCCTTGAACCTCAGTAATCTCCCTTTTCCAACCAGACTATCAATGACATCTTCTACTGACACCTGAGAGTAAAGAACTTTTATTCGAAGACGGTATGGAGCAGGCACATTAAGCCGATAGAGCTCATTTCGCACTTTAATAGGATTATCCTGCTTGAAGAGAGCCTCTATAAATACTTCAAATTCACGTTCTTCCTGAGGTGTCGAAAGACGGTACATTGTACACCTATATTTTTTCAAGTTAAGATAGCCGCATGATACCCAAATTTCGAAGGGAATAAAAGATTTTTTATGGAAATCCTACAATCTTTTTATTTCTAACCAATATAAAACATTTCTATATATTTTAAAATTAACAAGAACAATTTTATTGACTAAATGCAACTAATATTAATTGAATATGGGTTAAGTGTTTGAAAAATGTGCAAATCTTTAATGCAAGTTTTTTCCCCAGCTTGGTTTCCAATGAAAAACCTTGACCGGGATGCTAATTTTAGATAATTTTCTCTGAGTTATCAAAACATTGTATTAAACCCTGCTAAAATGCTTCAAACTTTCCTCTGATTAGGGTGGGAGGATATGAGAAATAGAGTGGAGGCCAGCTCATGCCGGGGCTGAGTGAAGCTGATACCAGAGCAAAACTCATTGACCCGGCCATTCACAAGCGAGGATGGACCGAGGATCTCATTCGCCGTGAGGAAACCGCCGGCAGCATAGAGGTGATTGGCGGCAAAGCCCGTCGCAGATCCCGGGGCAAGGTTGACTATGTCCTGCGGATCAAGGTAAACCCCAATACCCAGCCGGTCGCCGTAGCCCTTATTGAAGCAAAGAGAGATACCCTCCCTCCAGGACACGGCCTCGACCAGGCCAAGGGGTATGCGGAGAGTAAGCGGCTGAATGTGCCTTTCATTTTTTCGTCTAACGGACATCAGTTTATCATGTTTGACCGTTTTTCAGGACTTACCACTACCCCCAAGCCAATGATGGAATTTCCTACCCCTTCCGAACTCAGGGCTCGTTATGAGCAAGGCATGGGATTCAGTCTGGAAGAGCCGGTCGCCAAGCCGCTTCTCACACCATACACAGGAGGCGAGGCAACCCGCCGCTATTACCAGGACGCTGCCCTTCGTGCTGTCCTGGAGAAGATCGCCCGATGTGAATTGAAGAATGAACCCAAACGTGCACTGCTGTCGCTTGCAACCGGGGCTGGCAAGACTTTCATCGCGGTCAACCTGCTCAAGCGAACTGCCGACGCCGGCCAGCTTAAACGTGCCCTTTTCATCTGCGACCGGGACGAACTCCGCTCCCAGGCGCTCAGAGCTTTTCAGAATGTTTTCGGCTCCGATGCTGCTGAAGTATACCGAAAGGCTGATGGAAGCAACAATGCCAAAAACGCCCGCATCCACATCGCCACGTACCAAACCCTTGGCGTGGATACTGAGGACGGCGATGCGAACTTCCTGACAACCTATTACCCAGAGGATTATTTCACACACGTTGTCATCGATGAGTGTCACCGCTCTGCATGGGGTAAGTGGTCACAGGTCCTCACCCGCAACGGCAAGGCTGTCCACATAGGTCTTACCGCAACACCCCGTCAGTTCAAAATCAGAGAAAAAACCAAAGAGGCCGAGGCTGACGCCAAGATCACGGCCAACAACATCGCCTATTTTGGCGAACCGGTCTATGAGTATGACATGGCTCAGGCCATTGAAGATGGCTATCTGGCAGCCTGCGAAATTGAGGCCTTTGACCTCTTTCATGACAACAAAGAAATCATGGAACGTGAAAGCGGTGTCTCCAGAGAAGACCTTGAAGGCAAGAGCTTGACAGATGCAATCACGGGCGGTGCAATACCCCTTGCGGAAGCAGCGGAGTATTACGGTCCCGAGCGCATCGAAGATCGATTGCTCATGCCGGAGCGGATAGACGCAATGTGTCAGAGCCTGTTCGAGCATTTCCTGGCGGCCGGTGGGCCGGAGCAGAAAACCATCATCTTCTGTGCCCGCGATCGGCATGCCGACGATGTAGCGGTGCAGATGAACAATCTCTATGCCCAGTGGTGCGCAGCAAACGTCAAGGAAAGGCTCGATCCCTATGCCTTTAAATGTACCGCTGCTTCCAGCGGCAACGATCAATTGCCGGACCTGCGAGGTTCGTCTCGGAGCCATTTCATCGCCACCACAGTTGAGCTTCTGACAACGGGCGTAGATGTTCCTTGCGTGCGCAATATTGTCTTTTTCAAATATCTGAAGTCACCCATCAGCTTCCACCAGATGGTCGAACGCGGTACCCGCATTGATCTGCCGACCGGAAAACTCATGTTCTGGGTTTATGACTATACCGATGCCACACGGCTTTTTGGTGAGGATTTCATTGTTAAACCGCCACGCAAGCCGCGGGAAGGTCCCGGTCCGGAGCCGCCTGAACCGCCTGAACCACCCCAACAAATTATCAGTGTAGAGGGTTTCGATATCCATGTTTCGGAAGCAGGCCGTTATATTGTTACAGATGTGGATGGAAAGGCCATGCCTGTACCTGTGGAGGAGTACAAGGCACGTCTGGCAGCCAAGCTTGTTGAGCAGGCCCATACGCTTGAGGAATTTCGTAATCTATGGGTCGATCCGCCCTCGCGTCGAGAGATGATAGACACACTCGTAAGTGCAGGATATTCTCCGAGCGTGGTTCGGATGGTGGACGACAAGGATGAGTATGATCTTTATGATGTGCTGGCCGAGCTGGGCTGGGGTTTAAGCCCCCGCACTCGGATCGACCGTTCTCTGGCTTTTACTTATAAGCATGAGGATTGGCTCAATGAGTTATCGGAACGGGCTGCTGCAACGATTCGGGCCATTGCCAGCCAGTTCGAGCGCGGCGGCACGGAAGGGCTGGAGAACCCGCAGATCTTCCAGACACCCGAGGTCAAGGCCTCAGGTGGCCTTGCGGCCCTGATGGCAGATGGAAAACCAGCGGAATTGTTGCGTGAAACCAAGGTGAGGATGTTTGCTGCATGACCATTTATACCTCAAAACAAAATATGGAAATTCTTAACGGGTGGTGTCCTTACCACCTTGGTGAACTGGCAACATATTGGAACGGTCGCGCATTCAAACCCGAAGAGTGGGCGAATAAAGGGCGCCCAATCATCAGGATAGAAAACCTTAACTCGCCCAATGCATTATACAATTTCTATGAGGGGAACGTTCGTTCGGAAAACGAAGTGGTAGATGGCGATCTCCTTGTTTCTTGGTCTGCCAGTCTTGATGCTTACTGGTGGGATAGGGGGCATGCAGTCCTGAATCAACATATTTTCAAGGTAGAGGAGAACAAAGAAATAGTGCGAAGACGATTCCTCTATTATCTACTTCGCAACGCAATGTCGAAGATTCGCGAACGTGTTCACGGCGCAACAATGCAGCATATAACCAAACCCGAGTTCGAAAAAATCGAGGTTCCGGTGCCTCCTTTAAAGGAACAAGATCGTATCAATGGAATCCTTGACGTAAAATTAGCTGCTGTAGAGGTGGCAAGGAGGGCGGCAGAGGGGCGCACAGAAGCGGCATCGGCCTTATTCGATGCATTTGTAAGATCCGTGTTTGATAGCAAAGAAGCCAAAGCCTGGCCACGAAAAGATCTCCTTGAACTTTGTATCAAGCCAGGGCAATACGGCACATCCCGGAAATCCAATACTGATGGCCAAGGTTTACCAGTGCTTGGTATGTACCATATCTATGAAGGCCGAATTCGCTGGGAAAATGTACAAAACATCAATCTTTCCGAAAATGAAGTCGAGAAGTACCTGCTTCATCGTTACGACGTTCTTTTCAACCGGACTAACAGTGCGGAGCTTGTTGGAAAGTCCGCAGTCTATGACATCGATAGGGGAGCGGTATTCGCTTCATATCTTGTCCGGTTTCGCCTGAACGCTGATATGGCAGACCCATATTTTGTATCTGCTTACATCAACTCTCATCACGGGCGTGCTTTTATAGAACATAACATGGCCAGGGCTATTGGTCAGGTAAACATTAGCGCATCAACCATGCACAAAATGCCAGTTCCCGTACCGGAGCTAGATAGACAACAGGAATTCGGACAAATGCTGATTGAACGTCGGAAGCAGGTGGACAGTCTAAAAGCAAGCCTTACAGCGGAAAAGGGAAGCATAGATTCAATGCCTGCCGCTATTTTACGCAATGCGTTTGCAGGGAAATTATGAGACGGACTAAGATCAAGGAATCTGTAACTGCCGGAAAAGGTGAAATTGTCCTTTACCGCACCACGGATGGACACACGGCTCTGGACGTCCGTCTGGAAGGCGAGACGCTGTGGCTGAGCCTGAATCAGATAGCCGAGCTATTTGAACGCGACAAATCGGTGATTTCACGTCACTTGCGCAACATATTTATAACCCGTGAGCTGGAGCGCGAATCAGTTGTTGCATTTTTTGCAACAACTGCCGCTGCACTTTTTCTCTGGTTCATGGGAAAAAACGGGGCACTCTATCGCAGGGATGCATCCAAGCGAATTGCAGACAACGCCCTTGTGGCCATTACCCTCATGATTGCGGAAAGCAGACCGGCTGAAAAGAATATCATGGTGAAACTTATTGTGAATCTGATAAACAGCAGAAACTGATGGCAAAGAATAGAAAAAACAACAACGGAAAACGGCTCATAACACAACAGTCTGTGGATCAGGTCGTCAAATCCATCTGTGACATCATGCGCAGGGGTAATTGTGCCGGGGCACTTCAGTATGTCCCCGAGCTTACATGGATTCTCTTCTTGCGCATCCTCGACGAGCGCGAGGAGCGCGAGGCCCAGGAAGCCGAGGCCGTAGGTGTCCCATTGAGCCCGTCACTCGAATCGCCCTATCGTTGGCGTGATTGGGCTGCTCCGTTCGATGAGGAAATCCAGGTTGACGTGAATGGTGAGACAAAGCCCCAGGGATGGAAGCGCAGGGAGCTTCAGGAAGGGGCAATGGGGTCCTTTTTTGCCTTTGTGAACGGTTCTCTTGATCCGAATGGAAATCTCGTAGGCGTCCTGCCTTACCTGAAATGCCTCAAAGAAAGGCCAGTTGCCGCTCCACGACAAAAGGTTATCAGTGAGGTCATGACAGGTGTTGAGCGCGTTCGGATCGACACCGAGCGGAATCTTCTGGACATACTCGACAAGGTACACCAGATCAGCGCCGAGGCCGTGGACCCGACCCATGTTTTTACCCTGTCTCAGATTTATGAAGGGTTGCTGCTCAAGATGGGTGAGAAAGGCAACGACGGCGGGCAGTTCTTTACACCCCGCGAAGTGATCCGTGCCATGGTGCGTGCAATCGACCCGGACCCGGATGATGACATATACGACCCAGGCTGCGGGACCGGGGGCTTTCTGGCCCAGAGCTTCGAATATATTAGAGACAAAATCGGGGATAAAGCCACAGCAGAACAATTGGAAACCCTCAAGACTCGGACCTTCTGGGGCCGTGAGAAAGAGAACCTCATCTATCCCATCGCTCTATCAAACCTCGTCCTCCACGGAATTGATAAACCGAATATCTGGCACGGGAATACACTCACAGGACAGGAGATCTACGGTGGACTTTTCGATGGGGCTCCTCCTTTATTTGATGTGGTGCTAACCAATCCGCCTTTTGGCGGAAAGGAGGGTAAAGAGGCCCAGACAAATTTTGACTACAAGACCAGTTCCACTCAAGCACTTTTTCTCCAGCATGTTATACGAAGCCTGAAAGAGGGAGGCCGCTGCGGTATCGTTTTAGACGAAGGCCTGCTATTTCGGACCAACCAGGATGCCTTCGTCAAGACCAAGAAGAAGCTGCTGGATGATTGTGACCTGTGGTGTATCGTGAGTCTTCCAGCAGGGGTCTTCACGGCCGCAGGAGCGGGCGTTAAAACGAACCTGTTTTTTTTCACCAAGGGCGGGCCGACCCGGAAGATCTGGTACTACGATCTTACGGATGTGAAAGTCCGAAAGAAAACCCCCCTTACCCTCAAGCACTTTGATGACTTCTTTCAGGTCCTGCCTGATCGATCCGATAGTTCTCTCTCCTGGACGGTGGATATGGAAGCGCGCAAAAAGGCCGCAGCAGATGAGGCTCGACCTTTCAAGGAGCAGGCAAACCGAAAGAAACAGGAAGCCGAACAGTGGAAGGAAAGACTCAAGGAATTGAAGAAGGCCAAAACGATTGATAAAGCTGCAATTGTCGGGGCCGAAGAGAAAGTCACGAGCTTGACAAAGGAAGCCAGGGAAGCCGCGGCCAAGGCAAAAGAGATTGAGGATGCTGTTTATGATCTGAAGGCTGTCAATCCCAATAAGAAACCAAAGGTAGACACTCGCACACCCGAGGAACTGTTGGATATTATCGAAGCCAAGGGAAAGGAAATTGCCGAGGCATTGGCGGTTCTAAGGAGAAGATAAGAAACCAAGAGGATAATTACCGTTGTGGAAGTTCATAAAGAGATCATGGACAAGTTGCCGGGAATTTGAAGCCGCCGGAAGCGGTTGAATATCATTGAAGGGAGAGGAAAATGAAAGAGATTTGCAGGGAGTTGAATGACGAGTATGAAGCCCTGGACGCCATCGTTGCTCCGCTGAGCGATGAGCAGTGGAACCTGATGACGCCGTCTATCGGCTGGAACATCAAGTACCAGATCGCCCACGTGGCTTGGGCGGATATGTTGGCCAGGATGGCAACCACTGATGAGGAGGTGTTTAAAAAGCTTCTCGATCGCATGTTATCCAATAGAGACGCGATAGATGAATTCCAAAGGGAACTGCGGGAAGCAGAGCCGGCCTATATCATGGACTACTGGCGTCGGGAGCGGAAGGACTTGGTGGACGCCCTGGAAGCGCGCGACCCTAAGGACCGCATCCCCTGGTTCGGTCCCACCATGAGCGCCAGATCCAAAGCCACGGCGCGCATTATGGAAACCTGGGCTCACGGCCAGGACGTGGTGGACGCCCTGGGCATCGAACGGAAGCAGACCGACCGGCTCAAGCACGTGGCCCACATCGGCGTGATCACCTTTGGGTGGAGTTACGTTAATCGGGGTCTGGATGTGCCCGATGTCGCCGTGCGAGTGGAACTGACCGGCCCATCTGGGGATCTTTGGACCTGGGGGCCGGAAGATGCCACTCAGACCATCAAGGGCCCGGCCCAAGACTTCTGCTTGGTGGTGATCCAGCGTCGCCATGTGGACGATACACAGCTTGAAGTGACCGGCGACACGGCCCGCAACTGGATGCTGAAGGCCCAGGCCTTTGCCGGTCCTCCGACGGACGGACCCAAACCCGGGGAGCGGATTAAAAAGAAGTAAACGTCTTTGGCTAGGGGATGGAATGGCCCTGGCATGTATCTTTCACCCGGTTGAGGCTGGAGGTCGAGTCCTTCGATGCATAAGTTCGATGACGAACTTATTTAGACTTCGGCTGAGCTCAGTCGAAGCCCTCAGGACTTAGTGCCGAGTGAGCGATATTTCTGATTTCATTTGTCAAAATATGTCATCGTATTTGAGAATCGAAGCACTAGGCGGATCAGTATGATAAGGAGGGAATGTTGGACATCATCATTTGCGTGAAGGCGGTATCGGACCCCGAGACAGTGGCACATTATGTGGTTTCCGGTGTAGGGGTCCACATTGACGAGCAAAACAAGAAGATTATACCTGAAGGTATTGAGACAGTCATCAGTCCTTTTGACGAGTTGGCGGCAGAGGCCGCCCTGCGTATAAAGGACAAGCTCGGAACGGGTGTAACAATCATGGCCATAAGCCTGGGCACAGAAGATGGCATAAAAATCCTCAGGCGGGTGTTAGCCATGGGCGTGGACGCGGCCATTTTACTGAAAGACGAAGCCTTTGAGGATGCCAATGACATGGTTACGGCCCACGCTCTGGCAGCGGCAATTAGGAAGATTGGCGCTTTCGATCTTATCCTGTGCGGACGCCAGGCTGCTGATGTGGACTCCGGTGTCATCGGGTCCGGGTTATCAGAGCTCTTAGGGGTACCGAGCGTTACCTTGGCAAAGGACGTTCAGGTACAAGGTCATGTCGCTCAGGTCGAGCGCTCGACCCCCGAGGAAATTGAAAAGATTGAGATGCATCTCCCGGCTTTGGTGACCGTCAGTAGTGAATTGGGAGAACCCCGTTTCCCCAAAATGAAGGGGATGCTTGCGGCAAAAAGGAAAGAGATTCCTGTTTGGAACGCCCAGGACCTGGGACTTGACCGTGAGCTGATAACTGAACAGAGCGAGCGTCTGAAGCTGGAAAAGATATCCGTAGTAGAGATGCGAGGTCAATGCGAATTTGTGGAAGGCGAGTCGCCTGACGAGATTGCAGCCATGCTGATCCAGAAGCTCCAAGAGGAGAGGATACTTCAGCGCTAAGATAGAAAAAAGTTTAAAGGAGGAAAAGAATCATGCCAAATGTGTTCATTTTGGCTGAGAGAAGAGACGAAGGTTTGCATCCCATCAGTTTTGAGTTGATCGGTGCCGGCCGGCAGTTAGTTCAAGACCAAGGCGGCCGGATTGACGTGGCATTGCTGGGGCATGAGGTGGGCAGCCTGGCAGAAGAGCTGCTGGCCACAGGGGTAACTAACGTGCATGTTGTTGAAGATCCGCTCCTTGCTGATTACACGACCGATGCCTACGTAAGCACTATGGAGCGTCTCATAGGCTTGAGCAATCCCGAGATTGTACTCATCGGTCAAACCAGCATTGGTCGAGACCTGGCTCCTCGCCTTGCCTTCCGGGTAAAGGGTGCAGTGGCCATGGACTGTCTTGATCTTGCGTTGGATACAGCGACCGCTACACTTATGGTCACACGCCCGATTTACGGGGGTAGCATTCTGGCAACCTATAGGTTCGGACAGGAGACGAGGCCTCAGATCGTTACGATCCGCTCAAAAGCATTCGAGCCGGCTGAACCACTGGCGGAATCAGGAGGCCGGATAACAGATCATCCCGTTGATCTGGATTCTTCAGAGATTCGTACGAAAACTTTGGAGAGGAGATCACTCGTGAAAGCGGGGGAAGCCCGACTCGAAGATGCGGACATCATCGTCTCAGGTGGATGGGGGCTGGGCAAGAAAGAGAATTATCAGGTCATTGAAGATCTGGCAAGGGCCATTGGAGGTGTGCCGGGCGCTTCGAGACCTATCTGCGACCTGGAATGGACCAATTCATCACGTCACATCGGTCTGACCGGCAAAATTGTTGCACCGAATCTTTACTTAGCCGTTGCCATCTCCGGCGCTATGCACCACGTGGCGGGATGTGCCAATGCAAAGGTGATCGTGGGTATCAATATCGACCCAAAGGCGCCAATCTTTAAATATGCGAAGTATGGTGTAGTGGGTGATTTTGCCGAGATGGTTCCTGCCCTTATCAGGGAGTTGGAGAAGTCTGGGGCATGATAAAGGACAAGCCAATCGGAGACATCAACCGCAGTGAAAGCAAAATAAGGATTGGATAATCCTGCGGCAATGAAGTAAACTGGTTTTCAACTGAGCAGGAGTTCAGCAGGAAACTAAAAACTCACTTAAGGAGGTAGAAAGATGGCTGAAGAACGGAATCCCCTAAAAACTCGTTTTTGCGAGATGTTTGATCTGGAGTATCCCATAGCGGCTTTTACCCATTGCCCGGATACGGTCTATGAGGTGTGCAATGCTGGTGGAATTGGCATCTTAGGTATAGCAGGCGCGGGATTTGGTGAAAAGTCCATGGCCGAAGAGGTAGAAGAATCCATTAAGCTCATCAAATCACACACATCAGGTGCCTTCGGCGTAGATATGCTGCTGCCGGGCGCATTGCCACCGGGCATGGATGAGATGACCGTCGATGACATCATAAAAATGATACCCGAAGAGCACAAACAATTTTCGAAGAAGTTAAGGGAAAAATATAATCTCAAGGACCTGCTTGTTAAAACGGCAGACCAAGCGTTAAATGCCTTTGCCGGCGAAGGAATGAAAGAGACGCTGGAAGTGATTTTTGACCATAAGGTGCCGGTTTTTGCCGCCGCCCTTGGAAGTCCCATTGATCTTATGGCGAAGTTCCACAAGGAGGGGATGAAGGTCATATCACTGATAGGGAGAGTCAGGCACGTTTCCTCTGTACTTGCTGCCGGCGCAGACGTCATCGTGGCCCAGGGCTACGATGCCGGTGGACATACCGGAGAGATCGGCACATTGAGTCTGGTACCCCAAGTGGTGGATGCGGTGAGGGAGAAGGCGCCGCATGTCCCCGTCCTTGCTGCTGGAGGCATCATGGACGGGCGAGGCTTGGCAGCAGCCCTTTCACTGGGCGCAGAAGGCATCTGGTCGGGGACCATATGGCAGATCAGCCTTGAGCATGACATAGAGATGCCCATTAAGCAAAGGATACTGAATGCCAGCCAGGATGAGACGCTGAGACAGAAATTCCATACCGGCAAGACCGCTCGCATCATTTCGGATAAATATGTTGATGAATGGCAACAGCCCGGTGCTCCTCCATCCATCGGCATGCCTTTGCAAACAATAATAAGCGGTGCCATATCGAGGGCTGCCCGGGAATCCGAGGAGTGGGAAATGTTACCCACATTCGCAGGCCAAGGAACCGGTATGTTCAGGAACCTCAAGAGCTGCCGCGATATCATGATGCACTATGTAGAGGGGGCTCTTGAAGTTATGGAGAGATTTCAGTTTGAGTAAAGCCGGGCTCACCAAGGGCTTGAATAAACTCTATAGTTGCATTAGATATGACACTAACTCGATTCTGTCTCGACGAAAAACCTTGCTGTCATTGGCTGATCCTTGATACTGGTTTCTGGATACTGGATGTTTATGGATTCCACTC
>Ga0180009_10006105_pt1 | contig 12733 bp, 9 predicted proteins | sample OS_PC_MetaG_FD_123537 | JGI IMG/M metagenome (GOLD analysis project Ga0180009, IMG submission 123537) | Groundwater microbial communities from the Aspo Hard Rock Laboratory (HRL) deep subsurface site, Sweden - OS_PC_MetaG | ecosystem: Environmental > Aquatic > Deep subsurface > Groundwater...
GTAGTGATCCCATGCCGGAATATCGATACGTGGATCACCATTTTGTCTATTCATGACATATCTCTTAATTGCCTGATCACACAAGCATCTAATGTCATGAATTCTTTTATCTTTACCTTTCCAATCCATTTTTTCTAAGGTTTTTATCATAATTAAAGGTTCTTCCCTGTTTCGATACACAAGATAGTGAAACAAATAGCCACCAAATACCCAATGTATACAAAAATGCATTGCATTATAACATTTCACGTATAATTTGTTTTTACCAAATAATTTAAGATCAAGATCGGTCTGTCCCGATATTCCAAAAGTAGTAGTATGCATAATATCACCTCCTAAAATTAATCAGTTCTTTGATACTCAACACTTTAACCTTATCCAAGGCTATTCGATTACTTATTGAATGAAGTAATAGCTTTATCTCCCGGGTTTTCATTTGAGGGTTTCGCGACACCACAAATTTTACTACCAAAAAGTAAAACCGTTTCTTTTTTTGGTTCTGTTGCAAATAATTTGCTAATTTAAAAAAATCTTATTTACATTTGTTTTTTATATACTAGTACTCCGTCCAGAAAGTTTTTCCTAATCTGCAATTGCGAATCTATCAAGTTTTACGCATTCGCTCGAATCAAACATTCGGAAAAACTTATTTGACGGGGTACTAGTCCCAAAAAGACTTTCAACAAACTTTTTTTGCGCTAACACTTCGCCTTTCTTCACAAGTTTAACCTGACCTCGTCGAATCATATTCATGATTTCATAACCTGCAATGGTATTCTTGGCCGTATTAACATATTGAAACCACTGATTATTTTTGATTAATCGTTTAATAAAACAGTGTGGTTGTTCAACAATATTATTCAGGTATTTTTTCTGTCGGAACTGAGTGGTTTTTGGAATTATTCCTTCTGCTTTTAGTTCGTCAAATGCTGGCGGATAAGCTTTATTTTTATCTACTGAAATCACTCTTAGCTCGATGGCGTGATTATTACCTAACATCTTTTTAAAAAAGCGCTTTGCTGCTTTTTTATCACGTTTTGAAGTTAATAAAAATTCTAAAGTATCGCCTGCAGAATCAACCGCACGGTAAAGATATTTCCATTTACTTTTTATTTTAATATACGTTTCATCAACACGATAAGAATCATTACTTTGTTTTAAATATGGACGAGTACGTTTGTCAATCTCTGGGGCATGTTGCTGTACCCATCGGCATGGTGTTGTATGCGTTATCTCCAAACCGCGTTCTTCCATCATTTCTTTTAAATCACGATAGCTAATTGCATAACGGCAATACCACCTAACACTCCATAAAATTATTTCTGGCTTATAATGTTTCCATTCAAAATCCTTTGATTTGACCATTTCTTTGACTCCTTCCAATTCAATTTCGTGATATTCTATCCCTGATCGATGCTATATGTTAGTTTTTGCAACATAATCGCTTCTTTACGCACATTACTCTTTTGATCTGCACTATTATTTAATTCTGTTACTTGCATCGTGGTCTTGTCTTTTCTTTCTGTATTTTACGTAACCCTGTTTGTTGTTCTTTTTGTCGTAATGCTTCTCTTAGTTTTATCAATGCACACTGGTCCTCTTGAAATTGCTTTTCGTCTTCTTGTTTCTTGTGAAATTCTTCTTCTTGTTTTTTTTCTTTTTTCTGAGTTTGGGCTTCTTGTTTTGTTTTTTCTTCTACTTGCTCACGAGCTTGCCACTTTGTAGGTATCCTTATCCAAGGTGATCTTTCCGGTGGTTTTTCTAAAAAAAAGAAAATGTCTGTTCCTGAATGATGGTTGTAATATCTCCGTTTCTCCGCCATCGTGACAGATGTGTTGCCCCATTTATCCTTTACATCAGTATTAGCCCCGTGATGATAAAGACATTTTACTGCTTGCAAATATCCATTATGTACTGATTGATGAAGAGGCGTGATCCCATCACCCGTAATTTTATTTACATCAGCACCTGTTGAAAGCAATTCTTCTAATATGAGTATTTGATTTGTTTGTGCAGCAATATGTAACGACGTTGATCCTACCTTGATAGTCTGATTATCACTCGCCCCGTGTGCGAGCAACATTCTCATCATTACAACATTACTATTTTGAACTGAAATCATTAGTGGAGTAATTCCATTAGAGTCTGCCTCATTGACACTTATGCCTTTTGAAATTAAAAATAAAACTTTCTTCATATCTCCTTTTAATACTGCAAAATGCAGAGGAAATGCTTTTTCTGCACACTCACCGTCAATATGCCCTTTTTTAACCGTTAAATTTTCCTCTTTTATATATGTAGGAGCCTGTTGTGTTATACGCCACACAGAAGGATTTTTTAGAATTTTTGTAATCTGTTTAATTGTCTTTTTAGTTTTTTGATCTTTAAAAACGCGCTTTTTTTCCTTCTTCCAATAATCTAATGCATTTTGTCCTTGAGAATCAATTATTTTAGGATTAGCGCCATAGCGTACAAGCAGCTTGATCTTATCAGTCATACTCCAAAAATTGTTTACGGAAAAAGAGTGTATAAGAGCAGTTTTTCCTTTTTGATCTTGGCAATTCGGATCAACACCATAAGATAAAAGTAGCTGATCTAATTCAACATCCAAATTGCCTATTGAATAGCTGAGAGCGGTTTTTCCCTCTGAATCTTGATAATTTGGATTAGCACCAGATTGTAATAATAGCTCAACTTTATAGTTTTTTTCCTTTATTCGATCGGGTTCGGAATGCATTCTAACAGCTACAAGTAATGGTGTTAATAAACGGTAATAATACCTTTCATCAGGACAAACAATATTAACATCAAATCTACCATCTTCCATTAATATTTTAAACCGTTGCTCATAATCACTGTGCGTATATTCGATCCAAGTTATAAAATAATTAAATATAAGATCAGAGTTCGGGAGGTTAAACCTAGGATGTGCAAGTAACGTTTTAAGAACGTTCACTTGACTAAAATTTATTGCATATTTTAAATAATCATCTCTTTGAGAATACATTAGATAATTAATATCCATTAAGGGATAATTAAGCAGACTTTGTAGCATAATAATGTCTCTTTCGTCGTTAGTCATCGAAGACAAAAGCTGATATAAAATGTTATTTTTACAATTATCATCATACATCGTATCCCTACTATACCCAAACCTGCATTTTAGATTAACGTCAGGGCGAAAATCAGCTAATATGCCTTGGAATATATTTATTGATCGTTCATACACAGCTTCCTTTAAACAGTGATCTAATATGTCATCATGTTCTTTATAAGAACTAATCACTAATTTAAATATTCTATAATCATCATTTTCTATCACTAATTGAATAACTTCTTTTCTATTAGCTTCTACCTCCATCATCTGCTTAAGATCAACATCTGATTGAAAATCAGTAAGCATACCTTGAAATATATTTATTGATTTTCCCCTCGTCACTTCCATTAAATAGCAATTCATTATTTCCATATCTTCTTTATAAAGATTGAAGACAAATTTAATTATTTTGTAATTATTCTGTTTTATCGCTAATTGAATTAGTAATTTTCTATTAGCTTCCAACTTTATCATCTCTTTGAGATATGGTTCATCATTTTCTTTAATTGCATTTTCTATTCTCTCACCGAATATTTTTAAGTATAGTTCAGGTGCTTCTTGTGCTAAATTGGGTTCTTCGATAGCTAAACGACCTTCACGTTCTAAATCAAGAATATATTTTCTATCTTGATTTTCCATCCAGAATCTATGAAGTTTCCCTTCTGTATAGCGAATTTTTGTATGCGCAGACCCAGGGGTCTCAAATGAATATTCGCCCTCAGAGTGAAGATAGGAACTTTCTTTAAACAAAGTAGGAAAATCGTTGGAATCGCAATTACACCTTCCTTTCCAGTAATCTAAGCGCGCTTGTTTGCAAGCTTTCTTAATATCTTCATTATTTTTCATCAGGTTGCGAATAAGATCATTAATACTCATAGGACCAAATAATGGTATAAGCATCCGTGAATTGTCACATGCCCCTCTATGCGACAAACCAAAAGTTTTGGTCTTCATTTTAAATCCCCCCAATGGAATATCAAGTTAATCTCTTATAAATTTACGTACCGAACAATAATTACTTTTTTTAAACTTTAAACTCTTGTTTTTCCAATGCCCCTCCTTTGATCACTTTTATAGTGTTATCTAAAAATTGCGCGAACACTTTACCACTGTTAAATATAATGAGAAATCCTTCTCCAGCCTCTTTTATCTTGTTAGCAATTAAACTTAAAAACTGCTCATCATATTTATGCTTAAATGACGCTAAAAAAGATCCTATTTGCTCAAATTTTTGTTCTTTCTCTTTTCTCTCTATTATAAGCTCAACGTTTTCAAGAGTATGTGTATAAGAACGTGAAGCTAACTCGAATATTTGCATTTCTTCTTCAAAACGAAAATTTAAAAACCCATAGAGGCAATCAGACTTATGAAATATTTCCATTACACCTTTGCCAATCGAATTAGAACAAGTTAACAAATTTTGTTTTACAACTTCAAAATCAATATCTTCAGAAGCTGAAAAAAACATATAATCTTTTAAGCTATTAGGTTTTTTACAAACAACATACGTCGCCATTTTATCTTTCGCGTTGATATTTGAAAAAAACCTAATCGGGTTTTCTTCTATTTTTGGGTTAGATTGCTTTAGCATCGTTGTCGGAGTAACTACTGGTTGTTGAGAAGTCATGGAAATTTCGCTACCCATCAAAAAAAAATTTTGAAGTGATCCCGAAAAAACCTCATCCTTTGAATCTCCAATCTCTATACTGACTTTTGTTTTTCCTTTTGACAATTGCCTTTCTGACTGTTGAGCTGAAACCCTTTGCGTTTTTTGTCCTTCATTAGTTGTTTTTTTTATTAAAACTGTGTCCATTAGTGGTTCCTCTCCTTTTTGAAAATCTCCTGCTACGCATTTCTGTTTTACTTCAATCCATGGGTTCCTCAGTGGAGGATTTTTTAAAAAGGCATAAATCTTTCTTGCAAATAACCCAGATTTCGCAGAATCAACAGGTGTTAAATCGTTTTTTAAATTTTTTGTATAAATATCCGCTCCATGATGGTAAAGAATTTCAACTGCTGCTAAATTGTTGTTGCAAACAGCTTCATGAAGCGGCGTTTGACCATCAGTATTCGCAGTATTAACCGATGCTCCATATTCTAATAATTGTACCATGGTTTGACAACACCCAAATTTTGCAGCCAAAAAAAGAGGCGTTTTGTGTTTTTTAAAAGTTAGTGCATTTACATCAGCTCCGCGTACAAGCAATTTATTTATGATATTATAACGAATAAACTTATGTGGATGACCTTTTCGCCAATTTTTCTTATTACAGGTACATCCAATAAATGATTTTCTCATTAATACATGAAGCGCTGTTCCCATTTGTGCTAGTTGATTTAGGTCCACTTCTCCCTTAAGTAATATGTCAACAAGCTGTTCATTTTTATCAATTAAATCGTTTTTCAACCACCAATAGACAGCTTCCGTTAGTGGTGTTAAAACGTGTGGTTTAAGAAACGGGACAAGATAAGTAATCGCGGATAAATTCACATCGGCTCCGTGTATAATTAACAGATCAGCTATATTGGGGTATCCATTCATGACAGCACATATTAAAGGTGTTCGTTTTGCTCCAAAACCTTTGACCCGTTTTTGGCAATTGGGATTCACTTTTTCTTTAATCAGCAAACGTTGTGTCTCTTGAATATCACCATCTCCTATCGCTTTAAATAATTTTTTTACTTTACCCATATTCTTATCTCCTGAACTAACAAAATATGTATGTACCCACTCCACTTCAAGATGCGAACATTGGCGAATTTAAAATCTGAAAATTATCTGTAATTCTTGCTCGCAATAATTTCTTATTTTTATCAATACGCCTAAAAAATTTTATTGATTTAAAAGTTTATTTGACCTGGTAAATGACTTTTTTGACTTTCTACCGTTATTTCCTCATCCTCTGTAGTAGCAGTAGTTTTTATGTTGAAAAAACTATATTTTCCATCTGATTGTCTAAATGATCTTTCTGTATTCTGTTGATCTTCAACAAGAAATGTTCGCGGAGCATACCCTTGCACGCCATTCAATTCACACCACCACCAACCACTTTCCAGTTTTCGATGAATTATTAATACTTCTCCTTTCCTAAAACTTAATTGATCAGTGTTAGTCGCTGTATATTGGTGCTTTGCTTTTGCCAACAAAGATAGTGGAGTGGATGGCTGCATATGTAAATTTTGACACAATTGCGGCCTTTCTTGTTGCTGTTCAGTTAACTTTTTTAAACATTGTTCTTCTAAAAGTTTTTGTTCTTTTATCTGTCGTTCAATTCGTTCTTGTCTTTCTCTTTCTTTACATTCTTTTTCTTCTTGCTCTTTTTGACGCAATGCTTTCCTAAGTTTCATCAATGTATGCTGTTCTTCTTGGCATTGCTTTTCTTCTTCTTGTTTTCTATATATTTCATCTTTATATTGCGCTTTAAGTTCTGCTTGCTTAGCTTTTCTGGCAGTCATTATTTCGGCGTACAATTGTGGTACTTCTGTTTTAAGATTTGGCTCTACTTCATCTAATCGTCCCTCACGTTCTAAACGAAATACGTAGTTCCTATCGGTCTCTTCCATCCATGCCTTGTCTTTAGGTCCTTCAGTGTAGAGAACCTTTGACTTTCTTTTAAACCGGGTCTTCCATCTGAATGTACCGTCAGGTACGTGATCCAATCCACTATCGTCACACAGGTCACCATTCTGTCTATTTATGATGTACATCCTAAACGCCGAGTCGGCTACGTCCCTAAGCGCTATGACTTCTTTATGATTCTCCCCTTTCTGCTCTTTTTCAATATCATGCAAAACCCGTGGTTTACAAAAGAAGAGTAAATTATAAACTGCTACTGGAACAGGGCCCCCCATTAAAAAATACGACGGTCGTTTAATATACACATAATATATAGCTGATACTCCGTTTGTACTATTTTTCATTATAAATTCTTCCCAAAACAATGCTGTTGCAAGAATCTAGTTTTATTCCCATTCTTTCCGTTCAAAAACACAACCACTCTCAAGATCAGGTTAGGCTCTTCCTGACATCGTTATGCATATCTTCCGGGCGATTATCACATATAAGGCTATACAATTACTCATCCCTTTAAAACTTTCGAATTGTAATTCCTCTACTGTACATCCACTCTTTAACTTGATAATACCCCGTGGCTTGCCACGGAGAATTCTTATCTAAATCAAAAAATCTTGCCGATTCTACATGAAAAAACCAATTGTCTAAACTTTTAACTCAAATTCACATTTTTTATCATTTCCCTAAACAGAACGTTGAAAAAATTTCGCCCAAAAGATCTTCTGAAGTATATTCACCAGTAATTTCTGAAAGTGCCTTTTGCGCCTGTCTTAAGTCTTCTGCTATAAGTTCTAATCCTGATCTATCTTTAAAACGATTATTTGCCGATAAAAGAAATCCTTTTGCTCTTTCTAATGCATTGATATGCCTTCTCCTCGCAAGAAATAATCCTTCTTCTCCGGATCGAATACCAATAAATGATTTAAGATGTTCTTTTAATAAATCTATTCCTTCGCATTTCTTTGCTGAAATAGAAATAACGAGGTAATCATGAAATTTTTCAAGCTTTGGTTTTTCATTTATTAAATCAATCTTATTTTTTACTATTGTAACCGATTTTTCATCATAAAGTTTTTCAAAAAACTCTGGTAATATTTTCTTTGGATCTTTTAATTTGGTTTTTTCACTATCAATAATTAATAATACTTTATCTGCTTTTTCAATTTCCTGCCATGTTCGCTTAATCCCTTCTTTTTCAATTACGTTGTCACTCTTTTGAATCCCAGCCGTATCGATTATATGAAGAGGAATCCCATCAATCTGAATATATTCTCGTAGTACATCACGTGTTGTCCCTGCAATATCAGTGACAATGGCAGATTCTTTTTGACTTAAACAGTTTAATAAACTGGATTTACCCGCATTAGGCTTTCCAGCAATTACAACTGTAATCCCTTCTTTAAAAAGCGCTCCTTGTTGCGCTGAAGACAGTGTTTTTTCTATCTCTTTTAAGAGGTGCTTTAATTCTTTTTGAATCTCTTTATTATGAAGCACATCCACTTCATCTTCAGAAAAATCAATCGATGCTTCAATATAAGTTCTAACATGAATCAATGATGATAATATTTTTTGAATATTTTTTGAAAAATCACCTTGCAAGGTATTAATTGCAAGTTGTGCTGCTCTTTCTGATGAAGCATCAATTAAATCAGCAATAGCTTCAGCTTGTGTTAAATCGATTTTATTGTTTAGAAATGCTCTTTTTGAAAATTCGCCGGGTTCTGCAATTCGTGCGCCAAGTTGAATCACTCTTTTTAAAAGTTGATCTAATACAATTGAACCGCCATGGCCATGAAGCTCAACAACATCTTCTCCAGTAAATGAGTGTGGTTTATTAAAATAAAGAATTAATCCTTGATCAATGATATGATTTTTTTGATCATAAAATTTAGAAAAATAGGCAATTCGAGATGTTAATTTTCTTTTTGATATCTTTTCACCAATAACTTTCGCTTTTGAACCAGAAATTCTAATTACACCAATACCGCCCCTTCCAAGTGGCGTTGCAATTGCTGAAATCGTATCGTTCTTTTCCACGAATAACTTAACCTTTATGACTCTTCTTGGATTTTTGATTTCCTTCTTCAAATTTTTTTGTGATATACCATTGTTGAGCAATGGACAATACGTTATTAACTAGCCAATAAAGTACTAATCCTGCTGGAAAGTTTAAGAAAAACACAGTCATCATCACGGGTAAAAACATCATCACTTTGGCCTGAGTAGGATCAGGGGGTGTTGGGCTAAGCTTTTGTTGTAGATACATTGTAATACCCATTAATATCGGTAGTACATAATAAGGGTCTTTTATTGATAGATCGTGTATCCAAAAGATAAATGGGGCTTGACGCAATTCAACGCTTTCAAGCAATACCCAATAGAGTGCCAAAAAGACTGGAATTTGAATCAAAATAGGCAAACAACCCCCTAATGGATTTATCTTTTCTTTTTTGTATAGCTCCATGGTTGCTTTGCTCATCGCCTGTTTATCATTACCATAACGTTCTTTCAGCAAAGCCATTTTAGGTTGTAATTTCTTCATTCCTGCCATTGAACGATAACTTGTTGACGATAATTTATAGAAAACTAATTTAATTAATATCGTTACAATTACAATTGACCATCCCCAGTTTCCAACAACATCATTGATATTTTTCAAAATCCAAAAAATAAACGAAGAAAGTAGAGAGAAAAATGCAATAGAACTGTAATCAACGGTTAATCCTAAATGAGGAGATAAACTACTTAATTGATCTGCAATTTTTGGACCAACGTAAAATGTTGAATTTAAATTAATATTCTCATTCGGTTGAACAATAATTTTTGGGCTCACCATTCCAACAGTATATAAACCATCTCCATTATTCTTATCAAAATAACGATAAATATTATTTTGTCCTGGAATCCATGCCCCTAAAAAATATCGTTCAATAATTGAAATCCAATTCCCTTGAATATTACTTGGAATGGAATCTTCACTTAATTTAGATAATCTAATTTTTTCATAAGGCTTTTGTAACGTTGAATAAGCAACACTTAAATAATTTTGAATACTTAAAAAGCCTTTTTTTTGTGGAGTATAATCCTTCTTCAACATCTGTAAGTAGTAATTACCAATCCAATTTTTTCCTGAATTATTTTTAACATTGTATTTAACGTCAATATTGTATTTTTCAGGATAAAAAATAAATGATTTACTAACATTTAACCCATCAGCAGTTTTTCCATTAAGCGTAACTGCTAATTCCTTTTGACCTTGATTTAAATTATAGCTTTTTTGTGAAGCACTATATTGAATTTGTTTTGGATTATTATTTTCAATGTTATTTTGAATTAAACCATCTTCAGAAATGTAATAAGTTTTAGGTTGATAATTTAATAATGTCACAGGTTCTGTACTATTTAATTCAAGAGGATATTTTATTAAATCAGCTTGAATTAATTTTCCGCCAAGTGTATCAATTTCAATATTAAGAACATCTGTTTTAACATGAATTATCCTATCTTGCGGAATATTACTGACAATCTTATTTGTCTGCTGTGAAGCTTGATTATTTGTCTCTTGTTGTTCAGAAGTTGTTATTTGATTATTTTCTGACACGGTTTGTTGTGGGCGTTCTTTTTGCCAAGTATTCCATAAGACGATCGAAATCAATATTAATACCGCATATAACAAATAACGAATATTTTTCATATCTTCTCACACTTTTTTAATTTAGGAACTGGATCGTAACCACCACAATGCCAGGGATGGCATGAAAGTAACCTTTTTATCGATAAATAGCCACCAATAATTATCCCATGAACTTGAATTGCTTCTTTTGTATATTCTGAACAGGAAGGAGAAAAACGACAATGGTGCCCAATAAGAGGACTAATAATAATTTGATACAGTTTTATAAAAAAAATAATTATTGTTTGAAAAACTCGTTCAATTTTTTCCATAGATTATATAAACATCCGCGAATTTCATCATTACTGAGTTGTTTAGCGCCTTCTCGAGTAGTAACAATAATATCTAATCCTTGAATATCTTGATTCTTTCTAAAATATTCTCTAACAACTCTTTTTATTCTATTTCGATCTGTTGCTCTTTTAACGTGTTTCTTCTTGATTATCAATCCCAATCTTGGAAAACCTAAATCATTTGGCCGAACTTGTATTAATAATGTTCGATCTACAAACCGCTGTGACTCAGAAAATACATTTTTATACTCTTCTGAGCTTAAAAGTCGTTTTGATTTTTGAAATTTTTCGTTATGAGTAAGCAAGTTTCACGTCTTAGGCTGAAAGTTTTTTACGACCCTTTCTTCTTCTGTTACTCAAGATTGCTCGACCCCAACGGGTCTTCATTCGGTGTAGAAATCCGTGAGCATGTTTTCTTTTTAGCTTACTTGGCTGAAATGTTCTTTTCATAGTTATCTCATTGATTTAAGTAATTGATTTCCCAATAAGATTTTTATGGGATCTTCATTATTAATAAGGGTGGGGATTGTATTTTAAATAGCCGACTTTTGTCAAAGGATATATTAGTTAGTGATAATCTGAATTTGACTCTTGAACGGTAAGTATTTTCTATATATCGATTTATTGGTTTTTTATATATCATTCAGAATTATATACGATTTTTATTACAAATAAGTAAGATTGAGCTGTAAACAACATTCATATTAATAATATTTAGTATTTAATATTATTTTATTATTATTAATGACAGTATTATTACTGAATAAGTTTAAAAAACCTTTATTTATCAGTAAGTTATCTTTATATTTTCTATTATTTATTTGTGATTATCTATCAGAATAGCTTGTGGATAATTTGTGATTGTTCAAGTTAATGTTTTAAATAACAATGTTATTCACATGTTTTTACACAGCTTTTAAACAGTTTTAACTACTATTTCTTTTTTTAATTCTACTTTATATACTTGTGGATAACTTTTTTTAACCAGGTTAAACTTTCCGCTCTTTTTTAACCAAAAACATAACGTTACTACGGATTTTTTAAGTGAAAATTGACATTTGGGACAAATGTATTGATCGTCTTAAACAGGAATGTTCTGAAAATGATTCTTGTGAAAATTTTAACTTATGGATTAATCCACTTCAGGCGAAATTAGAAGGTAACTCATTGATTTTACTAGCGCCTAATGAATTTGTTATTCAGAAGGTTTATACCCTTTTCTTTTCTAAAATTAACAATATTATCAATGAATTATCTTCAGATAATCCTCTATCAGTTTGTCTTGAGATTGGTTCAGCTTCTTCATCTTTTCAAGGTACTGATAATGATAAAAATACTGAGGAAACCTGTGAAAAAGCTGTTGATAACTCTGTGGATAGTTCTCTCTCATCAAAGTATGGCAATTTTATAAACAAAAGTTTTATGTTTGAGACCTTTGTGAAAGGGCGATCCAATGAGTTTGCATTTGCAGCGGCTACCCAAGTTGCAAAGAATCCAGGGTGCGCTTATAACCCACTTCTAATTTATGGTGGTGTTGGGCTTGGAAAGACTCATTTGATGCATGCGGTTGCTCATGAAATGCTTGCTTCAAATCCAAATGCGAAAGTACTCTATTTTCATTCTGAGCGTTTTGTTGCGAATATGGTAAAAGCATTACAACATAGCGCCATTGATGAGTTTAAAAATTTCTGTCGTTCCTCTGATATTCTTTTAATGGATGATATCCAATTTATTGCGGGAAAGGATCGTTCACAAGAGGAATTTTTTCACACATTTAATTCATTATTAGAAGAAAGAAAACAGATTATTTTAACTTGTGATCGTTATCCGAAAGAAATTAGTGGATTAGAAGAACGATTAAAATCTCGTTTTGGTTGGGGATTAACTGTTTCAATTGAACCTCCTGAATTAGAAACACGCGTTGCTATTTTAATGAAAAAAGCAGAGCAGTTTAATATTAATTTACCGTATGATGTGGCGTTTTTTATTGCTAAAAGAATTCGATCTAATGTTCGTGAATTAGAAGGTGCATTAAAAAGAGTTATTGCGAATTCTGAGTTTACGGGTAATTCCATTACAGTTGATTTTGTAAAAGA
>Ga0180009_10006106_pt1 | contig 12730 bp, 12 predicted proteins | sample OS_PC_MetaG_FD_123537 | JGI IMG/M metagenome (GOLD analysis project Ga0180009, IMG submission 123537) | Groundwater microbial communities from the Aspo Hard Rock Laboratory (HRL) deep subsurface site, Sweden - OS_PC_MetaG | ecosystem: Environmental > Aquatic > Deep subsurface > Groundwater...
CAGCGAGATCCGCTTCATATGCGGGCAGAGGTTGCAGGGCCGCACGAATTCGACATTGGGATTTTCCACCGCCACATTGTCGCTCATGGAGCATTCCGTCACCATGACGACGCGCTTGGGCTGATGTTCCTTCACCCAGTTGATCATGCCCGATGTCGAGCCGGAGAAGTCCGCCTCCTCGACGACTTCGGGCGGGCACTCGGGATGTGCGATGATGACGATGTTCGGATCGTCCCGGCGATACTGGCGCAGCTCCTCCGCCGTGAAGCGCTCATGCACTTCGCAATGGCCCTTCCAGGTGAGGATTTTCACCTTCGTCTGCTTGGCGATGTTCTTCGCGAGGAACTCGTCGGGAATGCACAGCACGCGGTCCGTGCCGAAGCTCTCGACGACCTGTAGCGCGTTGGAAGACGTGCAGCAGATGTCGCTCTCCGCCTTCACCTCCGCCGAGGTGTTCACGTAAGTGACGACCGGCACACCGGGAAATTTTTCGCGCAGCAGACGCACATCGGTGCCCGTGATCGAATCCGCAAGCGAGCAGCCCGCCTTCACGTCCGGGATGAGAACGGTCTTTTCCGGGTTCAGCAGCTTCGAAGTCTCGGCCATGAAGTGCACGCCGCACTGGACGATCACATCCGCATCCACCTTCGCCGCTTCCTTCGCGAGCTGCAGGCTGTCGCCCGCGATGTCGCTCACGCAATGGAAGATTTCCGGCGTCTGGTAGTTATGCGCCAGCACAACCGCGCCGCGCTCCTTCTTCAGCGTGTTGATCGCGTGGATATAGGGCGCAAAGAACGGCCACTCGATGGAAGGGATGACGTGTTTCACCTTCTCGTAGAGAGGCGCCATCTCCTTCGCGAGGCCGGGCGTATATTCGAGCTCGGGCATCTCCAGCGGCTTGAACGCACGCGCCGCGGGCTTGGGCGTACCCGTCTTCTGCTGCATTTCACCTGCGAGGGCCATATCGACCTCCCTTGCTGATGCCCTTTATACTCAAACTGAGTATAAATGGGCTATCAAAAACACCGGCACCCATCTTCATGCTCACGCGGAACCGGAAAGGGGCCGGGCTCAATTTCTAGGCTTATGCTACGACTGAGCATTAGACCCGTCAATGTCAAATATGAGGGGATTGTAACGGCGGATTTCAAGCCGGAATATGCCTTGTGGCACGCGCACAGAAAGTTCTTGAAAACGCTCAGCTGTTCGCGCGGCTGCGCGAGGGGGCGAGCTTGAGCCCGGGGGCCGGGCGCTCGTTCAGCACTTCGCGGCGGAAGCGGAACTGCTCGGCGGGCCGCCCGCCTGTCCGCGTGGACATGCGCCCTGTCCGCTCCACGAGGCCCGCATTCTCGACGAGGCGGCGGAAATTCTGCTTGTGGACATGCAGCCCGAGCAGCGCTTCCACCGTCTTCTGCAATTCGTAGAGGGTGAAGGCCGGCGGCATCAGCTCGAAGGCGACCGGACGATACTTGATCTTGGCGCGCAGCCGGCTCATGGCCGTGGCCAGAATGCGCCGATGGTCGAACTGCATCGGCCGGCCGAGCTGCGGCGCCTTGCCTTTGAAGAGATGCTGAGCGTTCGGGCGCCCGTCGCGCGCCGCTTCGAGAAGCAGCCCTGCGCTGTAGAGAAGCTCGTAGCGCTCCAGCGCCTTCTCGTCGTCCCAGGCGACGCCATCCACGCCGAAGCAGAGCCGCATCCTGTCGCGCCGCTTGCCGCGCGCGAGTTCCTGCGGTGACGCTTCCGATTGCTTCGCCACCCATTCGCGCAGGAGCGGCACGATCACCTGGTCGACGATCGGCGGCTTGCCCTCGCGCCAGTCTTCCCACGGGAAGTGCTGATACCAGTCGCGCCAGGCGGCGCCCTTCATCGCTTCGTCATGGCTGCGCGTCAACGCGAGATAGCCGACCGAGACGACATGTTCACCCGGCGTCTCGATTTCGAGCGCGTGCCGCCCGCGATCGCCGAACGTGTAGAGCTGTTCGACATAACCGAGTTCGAGTTCGGTCTGTTCCTGCACCCAGGAGCGCAAGCCGATTTCGAGCGTGCGGTGCTCCATCGGATTGAAGGGGCCAAAGGGAAGCGCATCCCAGCCGCCCGTGCCGTCCGCCTCGTCATGAGGCACGACGAGGATTTTCGGTTCGTAGTCCAAAACGGTGACGATGGCGGCATTGAGCCCGATGACGACGGCCTTGTCGGCGCGCATCGCGGCTTCGGCGGCGGACTGGACGGAGGGCTTGGGCGAGACCTCGGTCATCGTGTTTAACCCCGGCTGGAACGAAGCGCGGCGGGGCGAAGGGGAATGGAGAAGAGTTCGCCTTCCCAGCAGGCGCGTCCGGGTCCAAGCGCCTCGACCGCCGCCGACATGCGTCCCTCGCGCTTCAGCAGGCTGTCGGCATGACGCACCATCAGCCGGTTGGGATGTGCATGCGAACCGCAGGCGCGCACGAGACGGGCGAGTTCGTCTTCCGGGTGTCCCTCGTTGAGCGCGCAGAGCGCGATGAAGGCGGCCGCCGTCGACCGGCTGATCCCCGCCCAGCAGTGAACGAGCAGCGGGCTCCTCTGGTCCCATGACTGCACGAAGGCGATGAGGTCCGCCACATGCTCGACGCACGGCGGCACGAGATCGTCGATCTCCTCGGCAATGTCGTTCACGCCGAGGCGCAGATGCTGCGTGGGCAGGATGCCTTGAGGCGTGTCGATCATCGTGTCCGGATCGAGCAGGCTCACAAGATGCGAGGGTTTCACTTCCCTGATCGCATCCGGAATGGCACTGAGGGGGCTTACATAAATCATCATTCGGTCCGGCAGGGCGCTCGTAACGCGCGGCACAAGGCGTGGGGCTGCGTTTCGGAATCGACTATACGATCCTGATAGCACAAATTTGTGCAAAGCCGGTCGGAAATCCAGAAGAAACCGTCACTTACCGGCGCCGCTTTCCTCAATTACGGGCCTGCAATGCGGATTGCCCGCGCTTCGCCGCCGCTCACTTCGGGGCGTGATAAGCGAACCCGTTTTTTATGTAGCCCTGTTCGTCGCCGCTAAAAATTTCATCGTCATCCGCATCGGCCATGTCGCCCAGGGTTGGGGAGTGTCCCTCGTAGTAAGATCCGACGAAACACTCGCCGCTGCAGGCGAATGTTTTCGTTTCGCCTGGCGCTAGCCAAAAATCGAATGCAGACCCCCAATCGTCGCCTTCGCTCGGCCCGCAATTTTCATCGCAGACCAGGATTTGCACGCTGGTACTGTCCAGATTTGTAAGAGTGACTGCACCCGCCGCCGACGCAAACGCGAGCATCGCCAGTGCTGTAACAACCGGTAGCATCTGTCGCATCATAGGCTCCTTCCGCCCGAGGCCAAAGAAAGCCGGCAGATTCTACAACAGTCGTACAAATCTGCATACGGAATTCCGGGAATGACAGGAACGCGATCGCAGGAACAGAATACTTAATTCAGTCCGTCACGCGCCCGCCAGGTCCTCGAAACGGGCGAGAAACCGTGCCTGTGCCTGCTTCGTCGGCAGGGGCTCGATCCGCATCGGGGTGAGCCCTCTCGGCCGCCCGAAGAGTTGCGCCGCTTCCTCGTCCGAAAAACCGGCAATCTGCGTTGCCTCGAAAAAGGCCGATGCATGGTCCGCCCGCTTGATGAGGTCCTCAACCGATTGCGGCAGGTCCGGCGGGAGCCCGAACCGCACATGGATCGCCGCGGCGAGCCGGTGCTCGAAGGCCTTGTAGTCGATCCCGAGCGCCGCCTTGAACGGGCTGATCATGTCGCCGATCACATATTCCGGCGCGTCATGCAGCAATGCCGCAAGGCGCCATTTCGCGGGCCAGCCGGGCCGGAAGCGCGCGCAGATATCGTCCACCAGCACGCAATGCTCGGCCACCGTGAAGGCATGGTCGCCCTTCGTCTGTCCGTTCCAGCGGGCGACGCGGGCAAGGCCATGCGCGATATCGTCGATCTCGACATCGAGCGGCGAGGGATCGAGCAGATCGAGCCGGCGTCCGCTCAGCATGCGCTGCCAGGCGCGCGGCGGTGCGGCGGCTTTTCGTCTTGTCTGCTTCTGTTTCGGCGGTGTCATGGGAGCCGCAACTTAAGGGCCTTCCACGCGTCTGTCGATTGCGGGAGAGGAAAATGCCTGTGCGGAACTGTCCGATTGCGGTCAAACCCCGGCTTTGTCCATGATCGCGATGAGGCTAAGCTCGCCTTTCGCCCGGCCCGGGCGCAAGACACACGACCAGATAAGGCAAAGCAAACAATATGGCGGTCGAACCGGTCCCCTCCGAACTCCTTTATCGCGCTTGCGATGTGAGCCAGTTCGAATTCGGCACCACGGCGGAACTCGACGACCATACCGGCCTTGTCGGGCAGGAGCGCGTTCTCGATGCGCTGCGCTTCGGCACCGGCATCCGCCGCCAGGGCTACAACATCTTCGTGCTCGGACCGGACGGAGCGGGCAAGCATGAGGCCGTGCTGCGCTTCCTCGCCGGTGCCGCGATGAAGGAACGCGCGCCCTCCGACTGGGCCTATGTCAATAATTTCACGACGCCGCACAAGCCCGTCGCGCTCGAACTCGGCGCCGGCACGGGCCGCCTTCTCAAGGAGGGCATGGACCGTCTCATCGAGGACCTGAAGGTCACGATTCCCTCGATCCTCGAGAGCGAGGAATACCAGAACCGCCGCCAGTCCATCGACGAGGAATATCAGGAGCGGCAGGAGCATGCCTTCGAGGAGCTGCGGGGCAAGGCCGAGGCGCAGGACATCGCGCTGTTGCGCACGCCCGCCGGCTTTGCGCTCGCGCCCGTGCATGACGGCAATGTCGTGAAGCCCGACGAGTTCAACAAGCTTCCCGAAGAGGATCGCAAGCGCATCGAGGCGACGATCCAGTCGCTTCAGAAGGAGCTGGCCGAAACCATCGAACGCATCCCGGGCTGGGAGAAGGAACATTTCCAGCGTGTCCGTGACCTGAACCGCGAAGTGGCCGACCGCGCCGTCACGCAATCCATTCGTGAACTGCGCGCGCATTTCGAGGGCCTCCCGGCGGTCAGGACGTGGTTCGATGAGGTGACCGCCGACCTCGTCGCCAATATCGGCATGTTCGCGAGCGGCGGCGGCGAAGGCGAGAATGAGCAGCAGCGCGCCATTGCCGCCATGCAGGCCATCATGCAGGGGCGCAGCGGCGGCTTCGCGCAGGGCGATCCCTTTCGCCGCTACGAAGTGAATGTCGTCGTCGACAACAGCGCCGAAGCGCGCAAGGGCGGCGCCGCCACGTCGCGGGCGCAGGATGTCGCCGATGCGGGCGGTTACATCGGCGGCGGCGCTCCGATCCTCTACGAGGATCACCCGACCATGGCGAACCTGCTCGGCCGCGTCGAGCACATGCCCCAGATGGGCGCGCTCGTCACCGACTTCATGCTCATCAAACCGGGCTCTCTCCACCGCGCGAATGGCGGCTATCTCCTCATCGACGCGCTGAAGCTCTTGCGCGAGCCGCTCGCATGGGATGCGCTGAAGCGGGCCATCCGCCGCCGCAAGCTCGTTATCGAGAGCCCGGGCGAATATCTGAGCCTCGTGAGCACGGTCTCCCTCGAGCCGGACCCCATCCCGCTGAATGTGAAGGTCATCCTGCTCGGCGACCGCTACCTCTATTACATGCTGAGCAATCTCGATCCGGATTTCGGCGAACTCTTCAAGGTCGCCGCCGACTTCGAGGACGAGATCGACCGCGATACGGAGAACGATCTCTTCTATGCCCGCCTGCTCGCCAGCACCTGTCGCGACGAAGGCCTGCTGCCGCTCGACCGCTCCGGCGTCGGCCGCATCGTCGAGCGCTCCTCGCGCCAGGCGGAGGACGCGGAAAAACTGTCGATGGTCATGCGCCCCATCGTCGATCTCATGTGCGAGGCCGACCACATCGCGCGCGGCGCGGGCGCCACGACCATCACCGCCGGTCATGTGGACGAGGCGGTCGAGGCGCAGATCGACCGCGCCGACCGCCTGCGCGAGCGCAGCCTCGAAATGATCACGCGCGACATCGTGATGATCGACACCGAAGGCGAGCGCGTCGGCCAGGTGAACGGCCTTTCGGTGCTCTCGATGGGCAGCATCACCTTCGGCCGCCCGAGCCGCATCACCGCGCGCGTGCGCATGGGGCTGGGCTCGGCCCGCGTCATCGACATCGAGCGTGAGGTGGCGCTGGGCGGGCCGATCCACACCAAGGGCGTGCTCATCCTGTCGGGTTATATTTCCGGTCAATTTCTGCCCGAGATACCGCTTTCCATGAGCGCGAGCGTCGTCTTCGAGCAGTCCTATGGCGGCGTCGATGGCGACAGCGCCTCGTCGGCTGAGCTCTACGCGCTGATCTCCGCGCTTGCCGAGGCGCCGATCGCACAAGGCCTTGCCGTGACGGGCTCCGTCAATCAGCTCGGCGAAGTGCAGGCCATTGGCGGCGTCAACGACAAGATCGAGGGCTTTTTCGACATCTGCATGCGCCGCGGCCTCACCGGAGAGCAGGGCGTCCTCATTCCCGCCTCGAATGTGAAGCATCTGATGTTGCGTCAGGACGTCGTCGACGCGGTGGAACGCGGCATGTTCGCGATCTATCCTGTCGAGCATGTGGAAGAAGGCGTCGAGCTTCTCATGGGCGCGCCGGCGGGCGTGCGCGGGGCGGATGGTCACTTCCCGGCGGGCTCGATCTTTGCCCGCACGGAAGAACGCCTTGCCGCCTTCGCGGACAATCAGCGCCGCTTCGCCCAGCGCTCGGACGACGGCAACAGCGTCAGGAAGGGCAGTTGATGGCAAGCCCGGACAGGAAAGCGGAAACCGGCGCCGTGGAGCAGCCGCGCATCGTGATCGGCCTCGACACGTCGTTCGTCGCGCGCGAAGCGCTGTCGCTTGCGGCGCGTCTCGCGGCCTCCGTCGATGCGCGCCTCAAGGGTGTCTTCGTCGAGGACGACAATCTCATAGCGCTGGCGAGCCTTCCCTTCGCGCGCGAGATTTCCTTTTCCGGCGACGTTCGCGAGCTCGACCCCGAGCGCATGCTCCGTTCCATGAAGGCGCAGGCCGAGAGCGCCAGGCGCATGCTCGCCCGCATCGCCGCGGAAGCGCATGTGGACTGGAGCTTCGACGTGCGCCGGGGCCGTCCGCTCGCTTCCCTTGCCGCCGGTGCGTCGCCGGAGGACACGCTCGTTATCCGCTCGCCCGGCGAGACCTCGCGCGAGGTCGGCCGCGCCGTTCGCGCCGCCACGCGCGAGACGCGGGCCGATGTGCTCCTCGTGTCGCGCGGCGCGGGCCTGCGCTCCCTGCTTCCCCCGCGCGGATCGGCGTCGCTGCGCCCGCCCTCGCTTCAGCAGTTCCTGCCGGGGCGCCCGGTTTGCGTGGTGGATGAAGGGTCGAGCGCGGGCGAGGCCTGCAGCGCCTTTGCCGAGGCGCTGGCCGCGCGTTTCGGCGCGTCTTTCATGCGTTTGACCGCCAGGGGGCTGGGCCCCGCCGATATTGCCGCCGCCGCCCGTCAGGCAGGCGCCGGATTGCTTGTAGTCAATGCGGACTGGTTCGGCGACGACGACGATGCGGGACGATTATCCGCTGTCGCGGGCTGCCCCGTTCTGCTGCTTGGCCGTGAGCGCGAGCCTCGGTCCGCGCCATAAAAACAACGTGAGCGCGAGCCTCGGTCCGCGCCATGAAAACAACGAGAGCGGGAGCCACGCCTCGCCGCGCCTGAAGAAAACAACCAAGGAGATTGATCATGTCCGTGCGTAAGATTCTCGTACCCCTCGCCGGCAGGCCGGAGGATGACGAAGTGCTCGCAACGGCGCTCTCGGTTGCGCGCGGCTTCGGAGCGCAGCTCGTCGGCCTCTTCGCCCGGCCCGACCCCACCGAAGCACTGCCTTATCTGGGCGATGGCGTGTCGGGACAGGTGATCGAGGACCTGATGCAAGCCGCGCGCGAAGGCGCGGACCTGGCATCGGGCCGCGTGAAATCCGCACTCGAGAAGGCCGCGAAGGACGCAGGCGTCGCCGTCGCGGAAAAGGGCGCCTCGCCGGTGCTTCCCTCGGTTCGCTTTCTCGACGTCACCGGCCGCCGCGACGAGGTCGTCGCCGCGCATAGCCGCCTCTCGGACCTCATCGTCTTCGGTGAGGGCACGACCGGTGCCGCTGGCGGGACGGCGCTCGAAGCGGCCATGATGAGCGCCGGGCGTCCCGTCCTCATCGCACCCAAGAAAGCTTGGTCGCCTGTGGGCGGCTCCGTCTGCATCGGCTGGGACGAAAGCGCGGAAGCGGCCCGCGCCGTCACCGCGGCGATCCCCTTCCTGGAAAAGGCGAAGAAAGTCACGATTCTCTGTATCGGCGGCAAGGAACTCGATCCCGCGCCCGGCTCGACGCTGGCGGATTATCTCGAACTCCACGGTATCGTCGCCGACGTGCATCTTGTCGACGCGGCGGGCCGCGCGGCGGGAGAGGTCTTGCTTGAACATGCCGAAAAGGCGAAGACGGACCTCCTCGTCATGGGCGGCTACAGCCACAGCCGTCTCATCGAATTCATCATCGGCGGCGCGACGCAGCATGTCCGCTCGCACGCCACCATCCCCGTGCTCATGGCACACTGAAACCCGATACATTGAAGAAACGGAAGACTGAATGACCCTCTACCATGTTCACATGACCCTCGCGCGCAACGAGGAACACCCCAATGGATCGCCGGCTCACGGCTACGATCTCGTGCTTCCGCTCGATGCCGAGATGAAGCTCGATCCGCAAGCCTGGAAAGCGCATGCGAAGGAATGCACGGTCCGCCGCTTCTGGGCGGGCGAGGGGGATCAGAAAGGCTTGCTGCGCCATATCGGCCGAGGCTGGGCGATCGACTACGACATGTCGACGCCCGAAGCCGACGAGCCCTTCTTCAAGCTCGACCGGCATGAGTTCAAGGCGGGCGAATATCTTTCGGTGCAGGAGCAGGACGGCGAGATGCAGACCTTCCGCATCGTCACCGTCGAGCCGCTGAAAAAATAACGCGAAGGAGAAAGCGCGTCGTCAAGCGCGCTTTCTCACCAGCACATTGCCAACGGAATAGCCTGCGCCGAAGCTGCAGATGAGCCCGAGATCGCCTTCCGTCATATCTTCGCTGAACTGGCTGAAGGTGATGATGGAGCCTGCCGAACTCGTATTCGCATATTCCTGCAGGATATTCGGCTGTTCGTGCCGTTCCGGATCGCGCCCCAGCACCTTGCGGCCGATGAAATCGTTCATGCTCTTGTTGGCCTGGTGCAGCCACATCCGCTTCAAATCCTTCGGGTCGAGCCCTTCATCCGCCATGTGCTCGAGGATGAGCTGCGAAACCATCGGCACGACTTCCTTGAAGACCTTGCGGCCTTCCTGCACGAAGAGCTTGTCCTTCGCGCCGATACCTTCCGGCGTCGCGCGGTTGAGGAAGCCGAAATTGTTGCGGATGTTGTTGGAAAATTTCGTCTTCAGCCGCGTGCCCAGAACTTCCCACGCGCCCTTCGCCGTGCAGGTTTCCTCACGCTCCAGAACGATCGCGGTGCACACGTCGCCGAAAATGAAATGGCTGTCGCGGTCGCGGAAGTTGAGATGGCCTGAACAGATTTCCGGGTCCACGATCAGCACGCAGCGGACCGAGCCCGAGCGCAGCATGTCGTAGGCGGTCTGGATGCCGAAGGTCGCGGACGAGCAGGCGACGTTCATGTCGAAGCCGAAACCCTCGATGCCGAGCAGGTCCTGCACTTCGACCGCGATGGCGGGGTAGGGCCGTTCGAGGTTTGAACAGGCGACGAGCACGGCGTCGATATCGGCGGGCGTCTTGTTCGCGCGCGCCATCGCCTTCTTCGCCGCGTCCACCGCCATTTCGGCAAGGATCGACGGTTCTTCGTTCGTGCGCTGCCGGAGCCTCGGCGCCATGATGTCGGGGTCCACGATCCCCGACTTGTTCATCACGTAGCGCGACTCGATCCCCGACGCCTTGACGATGAACTCGACATTCGATTCCGCGAGCGCCTCCATCTCGCCGCGCTCGATGGCGGCGGCATTCTCCTCATTGTGCTTGCGCACATAGGCGTTGAAGCTATCGACGAGTTCCTCGTTGCTGACGGAGTAGGGCGGCGTGAAAACGCCCGTCCCGCTGATGACGACTTTGGTCACTGTTCACCTGACTCTGATTTCTTGATGCCGGCGCGCATTCCGCAACATTGCTTGGTTCTGCGGGATGCGCGATATGGCTCCCCCTGGCCATGGGACTAAAATAGAACAGCCTTCCCGGCGATGCTACTGCCGAAGGACGAAGGAAAAGGAAGAGAGTTAAATGCCCGATATTCGAGTGCGCGCGGTCATTCCGCCTATGCCGTCCGGGCCCTGCGAGGGCGAGGTTCTGCGGGCCTTGACGCTTGCGGATATGGTGGGGCTGGCGCTGGCCTTACCGAGGGAGGGTGTCGAAAATGCAAGGTCGCCCTTGCGTAAACCGGCCTTTTCGACCCTCACGGCCGAAGGCGCGCCCACGTTGCGCACGGTCTTTCTGCGGAGCATGGATGCCGGCTCCCGCCGCCTCACGGCCTTCACGGATGCTCGCTCACACAAGGTGGCCGAACTGGAGCGCGACCCGCGCGCGGCCCTGCTTTTCTACGATCCCTTGTCCGATATCCAGGTGCGGCTTGCGGGCCGTGCCGCCATTTGCCGGACCGGCGAACGCGCTGACAGCGCCTGGGAAAGCGCGGCCCCGTCGAGCCGCCGGGCCTATCTCGTCATGGCGCCGCCGGGTTCGCCCTCGGCGGCCCCCGTTTCAGGCCTGCCCGAGGACGTGGAGGGCATCATCCCGCCGCCCGAAAGACTGGAAGAAGGCCGCAAGAATTTCGCGCTCCTCAAGTTCATCTTCAAGGAAGCGGATGTCGTCGTGCTCAGCCGCTCGGGCCACCGCCGCGCCCGCATCCGTTTTTCGGCGGCGGCGGTGAGCGGGGAATGGCTCGTACCCTGAAGCGTCCGAAATCAGATCATCGACGCCGAGCGGCTTGAGCCGCTGCTCTGGCCGCTGTCGCCCGATTTGCTTTCGTCCTTGCCGCTCGAGGCGAGGCGCGGCTTGCCGGCATCCTCATCGGCGGACTGGGCGCGGATTTCGCCGCTCACCTGGCCGCCTTGCTCGACCTTCAGCTCGCCATAATGAACCGTGCCCGTCACGCGCCCCGACGAATTGATCGTCAGGCACTTCTTGACGGTCAGCGTACCGTCGAACTTGCCGTTGATTTCCGCCGCATCGACGGTCGCTTCGCCGCGCACGTCGCCGGTTTCGGAAATTGTCAGCGTACCGCTCTCGATGGTCGCCTGCACATCGCCTTCGATCACGAGCGAGTCGCACGACTGGATCTTGCCTTCGAGCTTGAGGCCGCGCCCCACATGGAGGTTCGCCGCCGTCGGCGTCGAAGACATGGAGGAACCGGCGGTCGATTGAAGAGTGCGCACGATGGGCTTCCTTGCTTGATAGGATGGAGTGACGGAGCGCGTGGCGCCGCTATCGGCGTCGCGCTCTTCCGGGTTCACGTCGGGCGGCGTCTGCTTGGGGTCGACGTGCGCGGATGACGCGCCGGCGGAACCACGCGACGACGATGGTTCGGTATCGGAAACACCCTTGGGGCGCTTGAACATTTCTTGAATCCCCTCCGCTGACTGGAACGGGAGCAACGATAAGGTCGCAACGTGGCCCGCATGTGCCGACAATGTGGCGGAACATTGATGGCGCGCGACCAGCAGCGCATAACGCTGCTTAATTATTGGTTTTGATTTCGCGCCAATGCGGAGCAGGTCTTGTGGCGCGGACACGTCACGAGATGATCGTTGACGATGCCGACAGCCTGCGCGAACGCATAAACGATCGTCGGTCCACAGAACTTGAAGCCGCGCTTCTTCAGCTCCTTCGACATCGAAACGCTCATCGGCGTTTCGGCGGGCACCTGTTTGATGCTCTTCCACTTGTTCTGTTGAGGCACACCGTCGGTGAAGCTCCACAGGAAGTCGGCGAAGCCCTCGCCTTTTTCCTGCATGTCGAGCCAGGCGCGTGCATTGCCGATCGTTGCTTCGATCTTGCCGCGATGGCGGATGATGCCGGGGTTTTGCAGCAGTTTTTCGACCTTCGCGGGCTTGTAGCGCGCGATGACCTCGGGCTCGAAACCGTCGAAGGCCTCGCGGAACGTCTCGCGCTTCTTCAGGATCGTGATCCATGAGAGGCCGGCCTGAAAGCCGTCCAGGATCAGCTTCTCGAACAGCGCCCGGTCGTCATATTCCGGCACGCCCCATTCCTCGTCGTGATAGGCGACATAGAGGGGCTCCTCGCCCGGCCAGGGGCAACGCCCCGCCTCGCTTGCCTTGGGGCTCGTCATTGTTCTTCCCCCTCCGCCGCTTCGAGGCGAAGCCAGCCGGGTATTTCTGGCCGGATTTCCGCCGCGCCCGCCTCCAGCACCGAGCCGCGAACAAGGTCGAGGCGGATCAGCGCGAGCGCCCGCGATGTTTCCGCATCGCCCGAGAAAATCGTTCCCACCTCGCGCGCGCCACCCTTGATGGGAGTATCGGGCGGGGGCAGGTCCCCCTCCACATGCACCGGCAGCAGTCTTTTTCTGACGCTGCCGCGCCGCTTCGTCCGCGAGGTCACTTCCTGGCCGACATAGCAGCCCTTGTGGAAGTCGATACCGTTAAGTTCGTCGAAATTGACCTCGAGGGGAAAGGTCCGGTCCGGTTCA
>Ga0180009_10006107_pt1 | contig 12728 bp, 10 predicted proteins | sample OS_PC_MetaG_FD_123537 | JGI IMG/M metagenome (GOLD analysis project Ga0180009, IMG submission 123537) | Groundwater microbial communities from the Aspo Hard Rock Laboratory (HRL) deep subsurface site, Sweden - OS_PC_MetaG | ecosystem: Environmental > Aquatic > Deep subsurface > Groundwater...
ACGCCGGCATTTGGGTCTGCTCCAGCGCAGATGGACCGCCCGGTCACAGAAAACCGCCGAAATGCGGCCAGGCCTAAAACACAAAATCTTGTATGAACTTGAGTGATGTGCATACCCCCATAACTTATTTTCCTATAACCTCTTGCCCCTCGCCTATTGCCTTTTAATATTCGCTATGCGCTCTGCGCCATGCTATTCGTTGTTATCCCATTGCCTAATATCACCTTTCTCGTTTTTTTAAGGTAACAAACGCCATAAACGCCATAAACTCTATAAACGCAAGTAACGCAATGAACCCCGACCCTGATGAAATCAACCTGCTTGACTACTGGCGGGTTATCTGGGGCGGAAAGATACTTCTCCTTTTGATCGTCATCGTCAGTTCTTTCACTACTGCCTTTGTCTCTCTACGAATGCCCAACATCTACCAGGCAACTGCAACAATTACTCCGATTGTAAACCAAGGTGCTGGGGGATTACCTTCGCTGACCCAGCAACTGGGAGGCCTGGCGGGGATATCCCTTCCAAATCCTCCTTTATCGTCAGAAATTATCAGCCTCCTTAAATCCAACATTCTCCGGGAAAAGATAATTGAGAAATATAACCTTCTGACCATCCTTTTTTTCGAACAGTGGGACGAAGAGAAAAAGACTTGGAAAAAGGGGAAAAGGAGTATTTTGAACATAGAGTTCCCGTTGCAAAAACTCACCAGAGCCATCGCTCCGGGCAATCCCAAAGATGCTATGAAGAAAAATGATGCCCCGCATATTTGGGATGGGTTGAGAAGGCTAAGCAGCATCGTTAAGGTGAATAACAATGTTAGAGAAAACACCATTACCATCTCGGTGGAGTTTCCTGACCCGCTAATGGCCGCCAAAATGGCCAATTATTTTCTTACGACCTTAAACGACTATATGACCAGCGAGGCCAAGAGAGTAGCCAGGATTAACATGAAATATCTCGAGCAGCAAGTTGATAAAACAGCAGACCCGTTTATAAAGCAGAAGATATACACCCTGATTGCCCAGCAGATAGAGACCTCCATGTTGGCCGAAGTAAAAGAGAACTTTGCTTTTAAAATGATAGATCCGCCAAAAGAGCCGGACCAAAAGATCAAACCTAATAGAGCCTCGATGGTAATGCTTTCCTTTGTGGTTTCCCTGTTTTTGGGAATATTTGCTCTTTTCTTCAGAGAATACCTCAAGAAAAGCAGAGCTAAAGCTTAAGGGGGAAGATTTTGTTAAAACGACTTTTAGTGTTGATTTTTTCTTTAACCTTGATCTCCTACGGGACTGCCCTATCTCAGCAACAGGCCCCTCCCGCTCTGCCTGCTCCATCACAACCACAAGTTATCGCTCCCCAAGTCCCGCCTCCCCCTCAATTACCGGCCCTTGCTCCTCCCCAGCCGCAAATTGCCGCCCCTCCTTCCCGGGGGCTTTCGCCCCAGCAGCTCACCCCGCAACAGATGGAGATCCTACGGAAATTATCGCCCGAACAGAGAAAGGCCCTGGAAACCGAGCCAGGAAAAACCGGGGGCGTTCTTACCCCCGAAGCCATAGAAACGCTGAAGACCAGGCCGGAGTTCAAAGGGTTATCTCCCGAAGACGTTTTAAAAGGCAAGGAACTTCTGGAAAAGAAAGAAAAAGAAGCTGGAAAAAAGGAACCAGAGGAAAAAAAGCCCCCGATTTTTCCGGAAAAAAAAGTGATCGGGGAAGAGCCGAAAGGAAAAAATCTATTTGAAAGATATAGAGATATTGGGAAATATCAGGACATCTCCACGGCCCTAAAGCCATTCGGTTATGATTTCTTTGCCGAAGCTGGGGTTAGGGTCATTACGGACAGGAAAGACATTCCCGTCCCAGCGAAGTATGTCATCGGGCCCGGAGATGAAGTGAAAATCCTTCTCTGGGGCAGGGTAAACGCCCAATACAGCCTCATCGTTGACCGAAATGGAAACATTTCCGTCCCCCAGCTCGGCCCCCTTCAGGTAGCCGGAATGACTTTCGAGCAGATGTCCGGGTATCTGAATAAACAGGCAGCTCAAATAGTGGGGGCAAAGATTGATATCACTATGGGGGCTTTGAAGACCATTCCCATTTTTGTCCTCGGTGATGTGCGCCGGCCGGGCGCTTACACTATTGGCTCCTTTGCTACCATAACCGATGCCCTGCTCATGGCCGGCGGCTCCACGGAAATCGGCTCGATGAGGAAGGTGGAGTTAAGGAGAAACAACCAGCTGCTCACCACCTTTGACCTCTACGACCTTCTCCTGCGAGGGGATAAGTCACAGGATAAGTTCCTCCAGGCAGGGGATATCATCTTTGTGCCGGTAATCGGGTCTATCGTGGGCATCGCCGGCAGCGTTAAAAGGCCGGCCACCTATGAATTGAAAGGAGAAAATAACCTCCAGACCCTTTTTGATCTTGGCGGAGGCATCATCCCCACCGCCTACACCCAGCAGATCCAGGTCGAAAGAATCATAAAAGGGGAAACCCAGGTTGTGGTGGACATAAACGACAAAACTTTGACCTCGGCCAAAGGGTTTATTCTTCAGGATGGTGACCTAATAAAAGTATTTCCCATCATTGATAAAGACATCAACGCCGTTTACCTCGTGGGAAACGTGAAACGGCCGGGAAAATATGAGTTAAAGCCGGGGATGAAAATTAAGGATTTGATAAAAGATCCCTCGGAACTCCTCCCGGAAACCTATTTTGAATATGCCCTAATAAAAAGGTTGCATCCTCCTGGCCTGGAAACATCTTTAGTCCCCATCAACCTCGCCGGACTCTTATTGGAGAATGATCCGGCCAACAATGTCGAGTTGGTAGCGCAGGATAATGTATACATCTTTTCCCGCTGGTTCTTCCAGGATAAGCCATTGGTGACCGTCGAAGGGGAGGTAAGGGCCGGAGGTAAATTTGACCTGGCCCTGAATATGAAAATAAAAGATGCCATCCTGACCGCAGGGGATTTAACCAAAGATGCTTATCTGCCCAAAGGTGAGATTATTCGGGTGACCAAGAAAAGGGAGTATCAGACCATTTATTTCCATGTAGCCAAAGCTATAGCTGAACACCCGGAAGAGAATCTTCCCCTGCAGAATGAAGATCGGATCATCATTCACTCTATTTGGGAAGAGCGCTGGAAGGAGATGGTTTCTATCGTGGGTGAGGTGAAGAACCCGTCTGAATTTCTTTTGACGGAATCCATGAAAATCTCTGACCTGGTCTTCAAGGCTAAGGGCCTTACCCGTGATTCTTATCAAGAGGAGGCGGAGTTATACCGGACGGATTGGAGGACAAAAGAGGTAACCCTTCAGAGGGTTAACCTGAAAAAAGCCCTGGAGGGTGATCCGGATCATAATATTCAGCTCAAAGATTTGGACAAGGTGGTGGTGCACTCCATCTGGGAACATATTTATAAAAAAATCGTTTCTGTGGATGGTGATGTAAAAAAACCTGGGACCTATCAATATGCCCAAGGGATGACCGTCAGAGATCTGGTCTTTGCCGCGGGCAATGTCCTGGAGTCCGCCCACCTCGAAGAGGCGGAGATTTCCTCCCAGGTGCTGCAAGATACCGGAGGGACAAGAATAGAACACCGCAGTATAAATTTTAAACGGGCTTTACAGAATGATCCCCGGCATAACCTCCTCTTAAAACCCTATGACCGGCTATACGTGAAACGGATCCCGGATTGGCGCAAGGAAAATTTTGTAACTTTAACCGGGGAAGTAACGTTGCCGGGAAAATACATTATCAAAAAAGGGGAAAGGCTATCAGCACTCCTCGCCCGGGCGAAGGGGCTTACCCCTGAAGCGTATCTCCCGGCGGCCTTTTTCACCCGAGAATCAGTGCGCAAGGCGCAGCAGAAGCGCATCCAGGAATTCATTGAAGAGCAGGAACAGGAAATTATGAAAGAAGCAGCCCGGGCTACGGAAGGCGCCCTTTCCAAAGAAGACGCTGAGCAGCGGCAAAAAGCCCTGACCCAGAGGAGGGAGCTTATCTCCCGGCTAAAAGCCGCAGCTGCCACCGGCAGGGTGGTGGTAAAACTGCTTCCTCTGGAGAAGTTCAGAGGGTCGGAGTACGACATTGAACTTGAAGAGGGCGATTCCCTTCATATCCCCCCGGCTCCCTCAACCGTCATGGTCATGGGCCGGGTTTATAATCCCAATGCGATCCTCTACACCAGAGATAGGCCGTTGGAATATTACCTGAACAAAGTAGGCGGCACGGCAGAGAATGCGGATGAAAAGAGGATATACCTGGTCAGGTCCGACGGCTCTGTAATAAGCCGGACCCAGGAAGGACTTTTCGGGTTCCGCTGGGACCCGGAATCCAACCGCTGGACCTCCGGCGGGTTTATGACCGCCCGGGTAGACCCAGGGGATACCATCCTGGTGCCCGAGAAATATGAGAGGATCTATTGGACGAAGGAAATCAAGGACTGGACCCAGATTATCTTCCAGAGCGCCGTGACTGCTGGCGTCCTTGCCGCATTGTATTAAAAACGGGCTATAGGCGTTAGGCTATTGGCAATAGGTTGGAAAAAAACGAATCTAACGATCTTAACGTTCTAAACGGTCAACGTTTTTATCACACTCACTCATTTACGCATTGACCTATTCCCGCCTTTACTCTAAAACGGATCAAACCCAATAGAACGATGAACGTTCTTCTTGCGGGCGTGGTTTCCCTTTTCCTGGGAGTATCCCTCGCCCGCCAAAAAACGTAACAAACAAAGTAATAATTAATTCACAACTCCCTGCTTACATCTCACAACTCACAGGCTTTATTATAGCGCAATCCTGCGAAGCGCGGGAAAGATGGACTTTTCACGAAGCCATCAATAATTTATGTTTCCAATACGAAAGGAGTCTCTAAAAATGCAGGGTCTTGTGCTCTACCCGGATGGACAGTTTAAACTGCAAGAGGTACCAAAACCGGAAATCGGTAAAAACCCTTTCGCTCCCAACGATGTACTGATTGAAGTGGCCTATTGTGGGATTTGCGGCAGCGATGTGCACAAATGGAAAGATACCGACCGTAAAGGCCTGAATAGTCTTACGCCTCACGCCTTACTAATTTCACTTTAACCCTTGACCCCTCGAACCCTTTATTTTTAGGTTGTTGTTTTACTCCCCTACCCCACCTCCGGAAACTCTTACTCCAAACCTCATGTAGTCAGGGTAGGCCTGAAATTCTCCTGTCAAGGTACCATCACCCCGGAATATTCTTACAACCGATTTGTTCCTCGGGCCAGGGCCGAGGCCGGTGATGATTTCCGCTTTCCCGTCCCCATCGAGATCCCCGGTAGCTACATAAACGCCATACCCGGTTCCTTCATAGGCCATCCACGCCCCGCAAAATGATCACCTGGCCGGCTTTCCTCGGGTCTTGGCCGGCACCAATGATGATCTCGGCCCGCCCGTCTCCATCAAGGTCACCCGCGGCAATGTTCGCGCCGTATCCCTCGATGTGAACGAACCAGCCCCCCTTTTTCTTATTCTCTTTTTTGGGTACCTTAATTTTCTCAAAGGGCACGATAAAGTCAAAAATTAGAGAGGCAATTTTCCATTTTCCCATACCCTCAGAGGTATCGATCTTGAAAACCTTGATTCGGGCCGGAGCAAAAGGATCTGGACCCGGGGCGGTTATCAACTCGGGTTTTCCATCCCCGTCTACATCGGCAATGGCAATATTCGGGGTCCCCCGGTAACCCTCGTTTTCGTAGGGATACAAAACAAGGCCGGTGTCCATAAATTCCTGGCCCATCACTTTGTAAACCTTGACTATGCCGGATCCCCCGCGGTGATAACGGGCGCAATAGCCATCCTCATCCCATTCATCCCCCAAAAGCCAGGTATTAATATCTATTTCGCCTATCCGGTTGGGGTGATGGTGGTAGCCCACCGCCACCTCTTCAACCCAATCGCCGTCGATGTCCCCGGCAGCAACGGTTATCCCGCTCTTTTGCTCCGTTCCTAAGAGAGCCACTGGCGTGCCATCCTTCTTGTAAATGCCCACGAATGAAGGAGATCTGCCTGCCGCCCAGCCTACCCCGGCAATGATTTCATCTATCCCATCCCCGTTTATATCGCCGGCGGCGATATGGGTACTGAATCTTCTATCAAAAGCCTGGAACTGGTTCAGGAGAACTCCCTGAGGGTTGAAAGAGTTGATGACCGGCTTATTCATCGGCCCAGGCACGGTAACGATGCCGGGAGTTATGGCCGGGTTTTTATCGACCATCAAAGTTAGCGTGGCCGTGTGATGCAACACTTTCCCCTTGGCGGTTATGTTCAGATTGTACAATCCCGGTAAGAGCCATTTGGACGTGGCCAGGCTAAGCGTAACTTTATTGGACAAGGTTATCTGGCTGGTACTCATACTTCCCTTCATGCCCCTCGGCAACGCATCCAGTTCTAATGTAACCGGGCTGCTAAAGCCGTTTAGGGGTTTTATGGTTATAATGCAGGATGCTTCTTCAAGTTGTTTTATGCTTTGAGTGGCGGGGGTGACGGTCATTTGAAAATCCGTCAGGTCTAATCCAAGAGAAAGGTCGTGGCTTCTCCCTCCTCCAGTGGCGAATATTGTCATTTTATAGGACCCAATCTTTTCCTGGCTGGAAAGGATCAAATTGAGGTTAGCCTGGGCAGGGCCATCAGCGAGGAAGACAGGGTTGGGAGAAAATGAGGCTGTATAACCTGAAGGACAATCTTTTAGGGATAAGGAAACCTCTCCAGAAAACCCCCTAACGGGTGTCAAGATAAGGTTGTACTGGACTGCCTCCCCCATTTCAACCTTTTGCTGCGGCTGAGCGGCTGCGACGGCAAAGTCCTTATCCATCTTTAAAGTAACGGCCGCATGGGTTGGGGCTGCTCCCCCTTCCAGAACCTGGCTGATGGTATAAGCTCCTTCGGGTAGATTGATCCCCGTCAGCCATGAGGTTTCAATTGCGATCGTGGCCATGCCATCTATGGGGGAAACATCTTTGGAATCCATGAAGTTTATATTGAAGGCAGCATCCCTGATGGTCGTAATCAGCCTGGAGCTTATCGACCGCTCCATAGAAAGATTGGTGATCACCCCCCTGATGACGATGGATTCCCCTGGTGAATAAACCTCTCTATCCAAGGTGGTCATCAGGGAAAGGCTGGGTACGGTAAAATTGAAATTTGCCTCGTTATTGCTTTCATCAAATTCAACTACCTTGTTTTCCGGGTCCGCCCATACTGAGAAGGTATTCAAACCCGTCCTTCCGAGCACGTTGAAATCATGGGTGAACGTCTGAAATTCTCCCGGTGCCAGATTCTTTATTTCAGAAGTAGCAATGCGCAAACCGGTAGCAATTGGCCCGTCGAAAAGATAAAGAGTTGTTGGTTCTGAAGGCATCTTCCCCCGGTTTTTAACGGTGATGGAAAATTTCATGATTCCATCTTTTATGTTCTCGTCGCTGAATATCCAGGCGGTTAAATCCGCCAGGCCATTTCCATAGACAAAGGACTTCTCCTTCGTGGAGGCTAATTCCGCCGAGGTAAGGCGGGCTTTCAAGCTGTGCAATCCAGGGAAAATGGCCGGAAGAGTGTGCTGAATATTTACAAAGCCAGAAAGGGAAATTGTCTAGCTGGCCGCCAGTTGCTCATTAAGGAACAACTCCAGGGTTGCTGGTCCGGAACCATAAAGGCTGACTTCCGTGGTTACTGGTTCACTGCCGTCAGGATAGTAGGTCCGATCGGTCGTAATTCCCAAAACCACACCTTCCCCTATGTCGAATGCCGCCGAGCCCGCGCAGAGGAGCATGTCGCCTGAATATATGCCGTACACCAAACGGTGCAGCCCTAATTTGGCTGTGTTCAGCGCAACGTTCTGGGTTGTTAACAAGGGAGCGGCGGTTACCATTGAGATATTTTGTGTTCCTGTCAAGGTATAGTTTTTATCAGGGTCAACCAACCAGGTTTTCAAGGTCGCCCCGAGGTTCTGGTTGCTCTCAATGGATAAAGTTAGATTTATAGTGTCCGAAGGAGCGTACTTGGCCTTGTCCAAAGCGGCCTCTTTCACCTTCACTCGAATTCCGTCCACATCAAAGGGACGGGTTCCAGTGTAGTTCTGACCGCTGCTTGTTATTAGCTGATAGCTGACATAGTAGGTTCCTGCGTTCAGAGTGGAGGGGAGCGGGAAGTTCCTCGTGGCTGTATTGTTAAAAGGAACTGTCTCCTCGTAATCTGGCGCGGTCAAAGTGAGGGTGCCACTGATATTTCCTGCCGCGGCCACTGACACTGTTTCGCCAGGCTTATAAACCTGTTTATCCGTTGTAATGGTGATGACATCTCCTGCTTTATAGATGTACAGGGAATTCAAATGAATTGACCGGCCCGACTCGTGGTAGATGCCGAAGAAAAGTTTTTCCCCGGTGATTTTTGCAAGGGGTATATCAAAAGCTATTGTCTGGCTTATATTCAAGGTGAACGGCTGATTCGATTCGTATCCAGGATAATTAACCCGGGCAAAGAGGTTGAGCGTTGAGCTCTGTGCATTTGGATTGGAGATGTAGAGAGTTAGGTGTGCCGATTCTCCTTCTTGATAATACTGCTTGTCGAGCGATGCCCTGACCGCGATGTTGATCCCGGCAAGGTGGTATTTCACTTGGCCCCTTGACCCCTTGACCCCTCGACCCCTTGACCCCTTGTACCTTTCATTTCGTAGTCGGCAAAATAATCTTTTTCCTCCAAATCTTCCGGCAGCCTGAAGCTGAACGGGATAGATCTCTCTTCCCCAGCTTTAAGCCATTCCCGTTTTGTTAAATTTATCAAGTCCTGGGCCTTGAAATTAAACTCCAGGACCCCTCCCTGGCTGCCGGTGTTTTTGACCCTGAAATCGAAGGTGGCTTCCTGACCCGGGGAAAAAGTCTGCTCCGGCGGCACCTGGATGATCTGGAAGGAAGCCCCGCCAATGGGGAAGGATGAACTGTGCGTACCGAGAGGCTGGCCGTTGTTGCTTAAGAGGTCGGCCTTTAAATTGTAACTTCCCGGGAGGATGGCTGAGGGGTCGATTTTAAAAGTTAGGAGCTGGGAATTTTCCGCTGGGAGTTGAACCATGGTCGGCTGGCTTCTCCATAGGACATTGTCCTGCTCGTTTACGCTAACGAGGACATTCCCACTGATGGCGCTGAAGCCGAGGTTGGAAAGGTTTACCGCCACCGGAATCAGCTCGCCGGCTTGCGGCCCGACGAAGACGGCCATATTTAACTTGTTTTCCTTCTTTACCCCAAAGCTCGCCTGCGCGTTGGCCGTGGGTAGTTGGCTTATGGCAGTGATTTGGTATTCCCCTTCAGCCAAGTCAAAAAACAAATTGTCAGCGACGGTTGCCCCGGCCGGAAGGGCATAAGCCTTGGTTTGCTGGCTGATAACTGCGCCTGCGTGCCAAAGCTGGAAATTTATTGCAGTGGTCTCCTCCATCTGCCCGGGGTTACTTAGGGTTAATGGTACAACTATCCTTCCTTCGGGATAAACGGGCTGGGGACTTAGGCTGACTACGGCCCTTTCTCCATACGCCACCGGAATGGAAAGAACCTGTTCTAAATCTCCGGTTAGGCGAATTTCATACACGGTATCCGCGGAGATGGACTGGGCATATTGGATCAGCTTCATTTCTCCCGGCTGAAGGTTGACGGATTGGATGTCCGCCAAGGACCCGCCTGCTACATCTACTTGCACGGCCGCAGGAACTTTCCCGTTGTTATTGATCTTAATACTCAGTGGAAAAGGTACATGACCAACCACCAGCGGGGCACTGGCCATCACGGAAACCACCGGATTAGCCGTCTCATATTTATCCCTCACCTGGGCCAGCCGAGTCGCGTTTTCGCCCTGATATACAGATCCTTTCAGTTGATGGATACCTTTCGACCCTGCTGTTGTGCTGATGGAAAACAAATACTCTCCCCGCGCGGGAATACTGAAGGTATCGGTAGAAAGAATTGTCGTATAGTTGTCCACCATTTCTACCCTAATTCCCTCGAGGGGAATATCCGTCACATTCACCGCCTTTCCAGCGATCGTAACGGTTTCTCCAGGCCGGTAAATGGGTTTATCAGGATGAAAGCTCAAGGAAATGCCTCCGGTTATAAGGCTGAAGGGATATTCATCCTCGGCAATAACTTGGCCGGTGCGGAAAAATAATGTTCCCTTCAGGTAAAATTGTCCGGGGGAATTGAGGCTGTTTACCGTTTGGGAAAAGTTTATAGTTTTATTTGCTTCTTGATTAACGGGAACATCCGTCTGCCAATAAATATACTCCTGGCAGGAAAAGTTGATCGGTCCTTCTTGGGCTCCCATGATAAGAATTTTCGCCGCCGCCTGTTGCGGCACCGTTTCCCACCTGACTTCGATCTCGTCGTTCAATACATTCGCTGCCTGGTTATCAGTGTTTGAGATCTCGGCCAGAATGCTATAATTTTCACTGATGTTTTTGGCTGAAGTCGGCGCATAAATAGTGCCATCGACCATCAACCTGAGATAATCGATTTGGGCGCTGTCTTCCCCTGCGTGTTTTATACGAATCTTGTATTCTCCCTCCGCATCCGGAAGGTATTCGGAAAGGTCAATTAACTGGGTCTCGTAATTACTCCCGTAATGGAGCAAGCCGCGTTCCGCCCAGGCGGATCCGTCCCGGGTAAAAAAATGGTATGAGGTTTGCTGGAGGCATTGATTTACGATTTGCAGATGCAAATTGGCGTTTTCAATTCCATGGCTCTGATTCACCATTTGCCCAAGTATGTTAAAATTTTCCCAAAAAAAATAGATTTCCTTATCCGTGCTTACAGACAAATCTGCTCTAATCCCGGAAACCGAAAAGTTCTCCCAAAGATTTTTCTTTTCATTATTCCTCGTGTCCATAATTTCGGCCTCCAGAAGGTAAACTCCTTCGGTGGCCTGAGTAGGAATTTGAAAGCTTAAGGTCTTGGAAGCTCCGGCCTGGATTGTGTCGTTAAGGGAATTCTCGAAAACCCTGACCCCATTGCCCGCCAATATTACTCGATAAGTAAAATCAGTATCCACTCCGCCCGTATTTTCCGCCATCAGGCTTACAGTATCACCGGCATTAAGGTCAATTTGCCCAGGATATTTCAATTTCAAGGAGGAATTGGGAATCGTAACGTTGATATTTTGGCTTATTGAACCGCCACCGGGCAGAGTTAAAGTCACCAGCACATCGTGCTTTCCCGCCGCGGTCGTCTCGGGAATTTGAAAGGCAAACCGCAAAAGCTGGTTATTTCCCGGATCAAGATCTATAAATTTCGTGTCTGTAATGCCTGCATCTGGCATGGATAACACAACCGGCACATTCTCGAACTTAAACTTCCCCGTATTTTCCAACTTTACGGTCAAGCTGGCTGTCTCTCGGACCCTGTAAGAAGGCTCGTCAAAGAAAGGGATAACGATAGCGGAGCTGGGAATAAAAAGCACATTATGGGGGACGTAGCTCCGTTAATTCCGATATTTCTTTGTTAATACATCAATAGGTATAAGAGTGAATGCGTAAATGGGTCATTAAGTAAATGAATAATGGTTAATCCCGGCTTTCGCTTATACGGCAACCTGTCCTGTGACTCTCGGTATCCGCCCGATGGGCTGACAGGTCGGCAGCCACTGCATCGATCTTCTGGCCAAGTTCATCACGAACACCATCGATTTTCTGGTTTAGATCATCCCGTACACCATCGATCTTCTGATTCAGGGTCTCAACCTTAAAATCCACTAAGTTGATTTTCTCACCCAATTCCTCACGGGTGTCCTGGATCTCTTGGCGAAGAGTGTCGTGGCCCTCCAGAACCAGATCAAACTTCCCTCGAATATCTTCCAGCAAAATCTCCAGATGGTCTTTTTCCATGCTTCCCTCCATATGGTTCTGTTTCTTACTCGGACTGGGCATAACCTATACTTTTCGTCACTGCAGCTCTTTCATAATTACGGATTTGCGCCACACAGAATTGATGCATGTCTTTTGTCCGGGTTCCTGAGTAAAATTCCTTATACCAATCAGCTGTCATTTGCAAGCATTCGTCAATGGTGAGAATGCTGAACCAGTTCAGTTCTGCGTGGGCCTTGTCGCAATTTAGTTTGAGAAGTTTTGCCTCGTGAAGGGCCTTCGGATCACGCGCCCCGGAGGTCAAATCTTTATCCTTGACATTTTTCGACAAACACATTCTTTCCCTCTAGTAAAGATTGCTTCACCATTTCATAATGCGTAGCTGCTGGAGTTGAAATCGCCATGGCCTTTATATCCGGATTCTTTAACATCTCATTGAGCGAAGTCGTGAAATGTAATCCAGGAAATCCTTTCTTCCTTTCAGCGACAATCCCCGGATCCGCATCACAAGCAGTATGGAGAACTCCAAGGTTATAATGAAAAGCAGTCATTGGGTAATTGGGTTATTGGGTCAATTTTCAATTGCGGATTGCGGAATGCCGATTGCAGATTGAGAAAGAATTTGACTCAACTAAATCCGATATTTTCTCTCACCAGGCAAGCCCTAATTGTCAGGCTTAATCGCAATTGTTTTGGTTAATTAATACTACAGCGTCATTTTAATTTTTAATGATGTTGCTTTAGCAATAGCTTTTTTCCTGTGAGAGATATAAGCGACATGATTACGAAGCGTATGGTATTTGACGATTTCTATGGCTCCTTTCACCGTAAGCGTACGGAGAGGCAAGGCTGCCG
>Ga0180009_10006108_pt1 | contig 12728 bp, 14 predicted proteins | sample OS_PC_MetaG_FD_123537 | JGI IMG/M metagenome (GOLD analysis project Ga0180009, IMG submission 123537) | Groundwater microbial communities from the Aspo Hard Rock Laboratory (HRL) deep subsurface site, Sweden - OS_PC_MetaG | ecosystem: Environmental > Aquatic > Deep subsurface > Groundwater...
CCACATAATTGGAGATTATCCCATTGTGCACAATTGCGATTTCTTTTTTGCAGTCCAAATGTGGGTGGGCATTTTTCTCGCTCACGTTTCCGTGAGTAGCCCATCGAGTATGCCCTATTCCAACACTGCCCAGAAGCTTGTCCAGTTTTAATTTTTTGTGAATCTCGTCTATCCTGCCGGCGTCTTTTTTAATATTCAACCTGCTCTTCCGCAAGGAAGATGGCACTTGCGAGAGCAAGACCGACTTGCTTTGCGCACTACCTTGCGGTAATACCAGCTTCCTATCGGAATTACTCAGCGTCGCAATTCCGCAGGAGTCATATCCCCTATACTCCAGCCTCTTCAGATTCCTCAATAATACTAGAGCAGCTTTTCTTCTACCAATGTAACCGACAATTCCGCACATTAGGATTTCCCTTTTAGGAACTTCTTCAATTCTTTCTGCAGTATTTCATTGACCGTCTTTCCGTCCACTTTCCCTCTCATCTCTTTCATCACAGCACCCATAAGGGGTTTTGCAGCGCTTAAGCCTTTCTCTCTCACGAATTCTTCTCTGGCTTTTAAAACATTGCGCACTATTTCTGCTATTTCTTCTTTTTCAAAAGATTCGGCTCCTACCAACTTCAAAGCTTCTTCTACTTTCCGTTTCGGGTTTTCTGCAATTGCAATTAGAACCTCTGGAATCGCTTCTTTCGCTATTCTGTTCTCAGCCACTAACCGAAAAACTTCCTTCAATTTTTCATCGCTTATGCTTTCAATTTCATAGCCTTCTCTTTTCAGGTCTTTCAGCGTTCCGAGCAGGGTATTAGCGGCAATCGAGGGAGTGATTTTTATTTCTTTTACAATTTCCTCGAAGAATTGCGAATGCTCGGAGCGAACGACCTGCGAGGCGAGCTCCCTGCTCAGCCCGTATTCTCTTGCAAATCTCTGGATTTTTTCTTCGTAAAGCTCAGGAAGCTTCGCTTCTATAGCAGCTATCCTTTTTTTTGTGATAACGATCGGCGGTATATCCGTCTCAGGATACATTCTCGCAGCCCCGGGTAAAGGACGCATGTAGGAGGTAGTTGTATCAGGGTTCGCTACCCTCGTCTCTTCAGGCACGCCTTCGAGGGCAAGCCTCGCTCTTTTGAACACAGCCTCGAGCGCTTTCTCTGCAACTTCTTTTTTCTCGGCAACAAGTACAAAAGCGTCGTTTTCCTGCAACTCCGATTTCTCCGCAACTTTGTTTACTTCCAGTTGAGATATATCATACGCAGATAGCTCATCTGAGTGGAATATTCCTCCTATACCAGTAGAAACCCTTGCATACTGTGCAAACTCTGGTCCGAGTTTTTTGCTCAGCAAGCCTTTAAATCCCTTTAGTTTAAGCGCAAGAACCCTCTCATCTTCCTTCAGCTGAGCGCCAATTATTTTTGAGCCAGAATTTTTAAAAATTTCTGAGACATCATACACCTGAAAATTTCTGAGAGAAATTTTCAAGTTTTTCAGCTCTTCCTTAAGATCGATTAAATTTTTCTGCCTTTCTACCTCGTTCTCGATTATTTTCGGTATTTGATTCAGCTCCTGCACTCCCTTTATCTCGACCCTCGCTCCTCCTTCTATCGAAACGTTTATGTCTTGCCTTATTGTCCCTATGCCCCGCTTGACCTTTCCAGTAGCCCTTAGGATTTCTCCTATTTTAAGCGCAACCTCCCTCGCCTGCTCTGGTGAGGTTATATCTGGCGCGGTCGTGATTTCGATAAGTGGAATTCCCAACCTGTCCAGGCGGTAGATAGTTTTCTTCCCCTCCTCGGCGATTTTCCTCGCAGCCTCCTCCTCAAGGCAAATCGTCGGTATTCCCACTCTTCCTCTGTCTGTCTCAAGGTAGCCGTCAAGCGCAACAATCGAGGTCCTCTGGAATCCGCTCGTATTAGACCCGTCTATGACGAGCTTTCGCATAAAGTGCACCTCGTCGACTATATCGCAGTTCAGCATCGCAGCAACTTCAAGGCAGATGTCAATTGCCCCCTCGTTCGGCTCGTGCGGCGGCTCCTCGTCCAGTTCTACAAGACACGTAGTGTCCGGATAAACCTCGTAAACAAAGCTCTTCCCCTTCAGGAATTCCTCGAGCGCAGCTCTGTCTATCTCTCCGAGCTCGCTCTGCGTAGGTCTCAGCCTTCTTTCAATGGTTGCTGCTGGCTTGTCCTCTCTCAGAAGAAAAGGGCACTTGCAGAATAGTTTGTGCGTCTCAAGCTGCTGGTGAATTTCGAAACCTATCAGCATAATCATACCTAACCCTCGAATGCATCTACCCTGCTCCTTTCAAAAATCTCGCCGGCGATATTTGTTTGCATGAGCTTTTTTACTTCCTCGTAGTTTCTCGTATTCCCGAGAACGTGCATGAGCTTTACGTATGCAACTTCCGGGAGCATGTCTGCGCAGGGTATCACGCCACATGAGAGGAGCTCCCTGCCAGTGGAGTAAACCTTCATATCCACACGACCGTACAGGGTTTGAGTGGTCATTGCTACAGGAATTTTTTTCTTCTGCGCTTCCTCTATCACAGGCAGCAGATTCTCAGGCACGTGACCCAAGCCCGTGCCTTCGAGTACGATGCCTTTGTAGTTTTTTATAAAATACTCGAGAACTTCTTCACTGATTCCAGGGTAAATTTTTACAAGGGCAACCCTCTCTTCGAGCTTCTCATTCACAGATACTTTCTCCTCCCTTCGCTTCCTGTAGTCTTGCAGAATTTTTATCCCATCCCGAACTTCCCCGATTGGGAGAACATTTATGCTTTTGAATGCGTCTCTTCGAGAGGAGTGCATCTTCCTGACTTTAGTACCCCTGTGAATTAAGCAGAAGTCGTCGCTTGTCGAACCGTGCATTACAGCGACGACCTCGCCTATATCTGAGGTCGCCACTTTTACTGCGGAGGCGAGATTCAAAGAAGCATCGCTGGAAGGTCGGTCGCTGGAGCGCTGGGAGCCTACAAGCACGACAGGCTTGTAGAGATTTTGAAGCATGAAGCTCAGAGCTGCGGAGGTATATGCGAGGGTATCTGTGCCATGCGCAATAACGACACCGCTTGCGTCTGAGTTCAATTCCTTTGTGCATTCCTTTGCAATCTCTACCCAGAGCTTCGGTTTCATGTTCTCGCTGAGGATGTTGAATAGAAGCTTTGTCTTTATTTCTGCCAGCTCCTTCAGCTCGGGCACCGCATTTGTAAGTTCTTCCGCAGAAAAAGTAGGATGTACCGCCCCTGTGTTGTAGTCTATTTTCGAGGCTATTGTGCCGCCTGTGCCGATAATGGTTACTTTATTCAATTTCGATTCCTTCCACGTTTATGCCTATATTGTAGCCACTCTTGAGCTTGATAACTATGTGCTCCTTGTCGCCGAGTTCGGTCCTGGGCATTAGAATTCCCTCGAAACATTTCTCCCCTTTTTTGACCTTGATTTTATCCCCAACTTTGATTCCCTTCAGAATTTTTCCAGCTTTCCCCCTGTACATCTATCCACCTATTATATTGTCCATCGCAGCGCACAATAGCTGTCTGGATTCCCTGATTTTTTTCATTCTCTCCTCTAGGTTCTTAACTTTTTGAGAGACCGATTTTTCCCTGGAAGCTATCATCCTTCTAACTTCGCCCTTAGAAGGTCCGCCTGTGACTTTTTTAGATTCTATTGCTGCCAGGGGCGAAAGTGTTTTTTTTATTTTTTCATCGCTCAACTCTATTGACCTTCCTATGACTTTTTTTGAGATTCTCTCGAGCATTGTGCTATCTATCTTATTCTCGGCGACCATTCTTCCGACGATTTGATGAGCGGTTCTGAACGGTATTTTTTCTTCTCTGACAAGCAAGTCCGCAAGCTCTGTTGCGGTTATAAAATTCTCGGTGCAGCTGAGCATTCTCTGTTCGTTGATTTTCAGAGTTTTCAGGATTTTGTTAAGAATAGAAAGAGAGCTTTGAGCAATTTCAAAGGAGTTGAGCAGCAGGGGAGAAATCTCCTGCAGGTCTCGGTTATACGCATACGGCAGAGATTTAATCATGCACATGGAGGAATTCAGATTACCCATAACTCTGCTTACTCTAGCTCTCATTATCTCCAGAACGTCTGGATTTTTCTTCTGAGGCATTATGCTTGAGGTAGAGGAAAACTCGTTGCTGAGCTCCACAAATCCGAATTCAGAAGTTGACCAGAGTATGAGCTCTTCTATCATTCTGCTTAGGCTGAGCATGAGAATTGAGACGCATGAGAGCGTCTCAAGCATGAAATCTCTCGAAGCTACGGCATCAATGGAATTTTCTATCAATCCTTCAAATCCCAGGAGCTGCGAGGTTCTGTCTCTATTTATAGGGAAGCTTGTGGTTGCGAGAGCGCAGGAGCCGAGAGGGTTGAGATTTACCCTTTTGTAAGAGTCCTCTAAGCGCTCGAGGTCCCTCATAAGCGCATCGCAGTGCGCCAGCAAATGATGGGCAAGCGTCGTTGGCTGCGCATGTTGGAGATGAGTATATCCAGGCAAAATTGTGGTGGTGTGCCTTGAACTTATCCCAAGCAGAGTACCGCATATACTGCATATCTGCAAGGCTGTGGCGTTTATCTCCTCCCTAACCCACATCCTCAAATCACATGCTATCTGGTCGTTTCTTGAGCGGGCAGTGTGCAGCTTTCCCCCGACCTCGCCGAGCTTCTTTATTAGATATCCCTCAATGAGCATGTGAATATCTTCGCTCTTCCGTGAGGAAGATGGTATTTCTCGCCAGCTTCCTATCGGAATCTTTGGGTCGAACTTGAGCTTGTTTCCTTCGAGGAGCTTTTCGAGCTGCTTCAGAATTTTAGAGGCTTCCTGTCTTGTGATTGTCCCCTGCTCGCACAACATTACTGCATGGGCAGCGCTTCCAAGCAGGTCGTACTCGATGATATTTTTATCAAATTCTATAGAAGAAGCGTAGCTTGCGGTCTCTTTGTCAAATTTCCTGCCAAGCCTTGACTCTCTGATTTTCCACGTCTGAAGATTTTGCATAGCAAAATCTTCTACGTGGAAGTATAAATAAATTTTGTGGTTTCAAAATTTTTCAAGCTTTGAAAATTTTTCTGCTCAAAAAATATATAAAACAGAGTCAGAGTAATTTATTATGCTCGTAAGACGTTACTCTTTTTTTATTGTCTTATGAGCACCCTCCCCCCATTCGAGTATTTCGAGGTTACTGCAGATGTTGGAATATATGCGTACGGCGAGAGCCTAAACGAATTATTTGAAAACGCAGCCTTGGCTATGTTTAGTGCGATGTGCAATACGGCGAAGGTTAAATGCAAAAAAGAAAAAAAGATTGCAGTTAAGGGCGAGGATTTGGAAAGCATGCTCAGGGAGTGGCTCACTGCGCTGCTCGGGCTTAGAGATATACACGGGATGATGTTCAGTAAGTTCAAGGTCGCAATAGACGAAACCCAACTTACGCTCAAAGGCTCTGCATGTGGAGAAGCTACGAAGGAAGAGCACGAGATTGTGACTGAAGTAAAAGCAATAACTTATCACATGATGGAGATAAAGAAGGACAGGGCATGGAGGGCAAGGTTTATACTTGACGTTTAAGAAGAGGGCAACTATGAAGCTGAAAAAAATTTCAGATTATCTCTGGGAGTTTCCTAAGGAATCCAAGGAATGCATGCGAGTGCCTGGAAGAATATACATAAACGAGAAGCTTCTGTCAGGGGTTGAGGAGGGCGCATTTGAGCAGTGCGCCAACGTCGCATGTTTGCCGGGGATAATAAAATATTCAATAGCTATGCCGGATATTCACTTCGGCTACGGCTTTCCAATAGGCGGCGTTGCTGCATTTGACGCAAACGAAGGAGTAATTTCTCCAGGTGGAGTGGGCTTTGACATTAACTGCGGGGTAAGGCTTTTGAGGACTGATTTAAAAGTAGAAGAAATAAAGCCGAAACTCACAGAACTAATTAATCACATTTTTGAAAACGTTCCTTCTGGGGTGGGCATGAAGGGGAAAATACGCATGAGCAGGGGAGGGCTTGATGAAGTTTTAGAAAACGGCGCAAAGTGGGCAGTCGAGAAAGGCTACGGCTGGGCTGAGGATTCGGAGAATGTAGAAGAGAACGGCCGCATGGAGGAAGCGGATGCTACCAAGGTCAGCGATTTTGCGAAGAAGAGAGGAGAGCCCCAGCTTGGAACATTGGGCTCAGGCAATCACTTTCTGGAAATCCAGGAGGTTAAAGAAATATACGACGAGAGAATTGCAAAGGCGTTTGGAATAAGCGGAGTAGGTCAGGTAACTGTGATGATTCACTCAGGCTCCAGAGGCTGCGGACATCAAATCTGTTCTGATTACCTGAAAGTCATGGAGGCTGCGTCCAAAAAATATAAAATCGAATTACCTGACAGGCAGTTAGCCTGTGCCCCCGCAAACTCCAAGGAAGCGCAGGATTACTATGCTGCGATGTGCTGCGGGGTAAACTACGGTTTTGCAAACAGACAGGCTATAGCGCACTGGACGAGAGAATCCTTCGAAAAAGTTTTAGGCAGGAAGGCAGAGGACATGGGCATGTCAACAATCTACGAGGTTGCGCACAATATCGCAAAATTCGAAAAGCACAGTGTTGACGGCGTCTTAAGAGAGTGCTACGTGCACAGGAAAGGAGCAACGAGAGCATTCGGACCTGGTAATGAGCATATTCCAAAAAAGTATAGAGATTGCGGTCAGCCTGTGTTGATTCCCGGGGACATGGGCTCTGAGAGCTACCTGCTCGCTGGGACTGAGAGAGCGATGGCAGAAACCTTTGGTTCCACTTGCCACGGCGCAGGAAGAAAGCTCAGCAGGGCAGCAGCTAAGAGGCAGTTCTGGGGGGACAAAATTCTAAAGGAGCTTGCAGGCAGGGGAATATATGTAAAGGCGGCGAGCAAGCCCGTGCTTGCAGAGGAAGCGCACGAAGCATATAAGGATGTAGGAGAAGTTGTAAAGAGCGCACACGGAGCAGGAATTTCTAAGCTGGTCGCAAGATTCGTACCGCTCGGGGTTGCGAAGGGTTAGGGCTGATTTTTGAAATCACCTCTCCGCCCGCAAATTTAAAATACAGCGAATCACGAATTTTATTCATGCGTATACTACTTAGTCTTTCTCCGGCGGATGATTTTCCATACGACACAGTCAACAAGCACACCGTTCAGGGCTTTATTTACTCGCTTCTCAGGGATACGAATTTTGCAGAGTATCACGACCGCGCCACCTTCAAATTTTTCTGCTTCTCCGACATATTCCCCATAGGCGACTTTAAGGCAGGCGCGGAAAAGCATCTGCTGATTTCTTCACCAAATAGAGATTTTATAGAATCCATCAGAAACTCTCTCAGAGCAGGGCAAATTTTCAAGCTCGGCGGGCATAAGGTAAAAATAAGATATAAAATAGTTCAGCCGAAGCTGAGCAGCCGGTTCATCTCAGCCAGCCCAATAGTTCTCTACGAGGACAACCTGCAGAACCGCTACTATTCCTTCGAGCGAAATAAAGATTTGAACTTCTTTTTACAGCGCCTCAAGGAAAAAAACAAAACAAAAGAGGCGTTTAAGGGCAGAACTAAAATAGAAGAAAGAAGTTTCCTCAAATTAGATGATGAATACTTCGAGAAAGTCAAGCGGACGTCAAGCACCGACGAGTCTAATAGGATACTTGAGCATCTTTGTAAACTTGCTTTTAAAGAAACCGGAGATTTTAAGTTGATAGAAGAAGACTACGAAAAGATCGATATTTTCATAGAGTTCAATAATGAAGCCAAGAGAATATGGAATACTTTTAGCGCAATAATGAAAGAAGACGACAATAAAAAGAGAAGAGAAAAATTCCTTGCTATTAAAAAAGAGTTTTATAGTTACGTAATATCCGTTACGAAAGAAAAAGTAGGGAGTGTTTGCTTAGAGAATGGTATCAGATATGTCTCGCTTTCAGATTTAGAACGGAAATATGACAAAGAAACAGGCTTTATCTCCGAAGGAGGAGCGTTAATAATCTAACCCCCGCAACCCTTATCCCTTTAAACCTCAAAGGTAATTCCATGAAGCAAAACTTAGCAATAGAAAAAACAGAAGCGCAGCTCAAAAAACTCCTGTTCAAGGCAGGGAGAGACAGAGACGTGTTAGCCGTCATCATATACGGCAGCTACGCGAGGGGCGAGGAATATAGAGACATCGACGTATGTCTGGTGCTTAACCCGGAGGCCCGCGCAAGCGTTTTTGACAAGCGGCTCGAGTATTCGGGGCATAGAAATATTGATGTCAATGTTTTTCAAGCGCTTCCTTTGTACATGCAAACGAGAGTCCTCAAGGAGGGAGTTATAAAATTGTGCAAAGATGAAGACGCTCTCTACGACATAGCCATAAAGGCTGTAAAGGAGTTCGAGCTTTTCAAGCCTAAGTACGAACTCTACCTCGAAGGTGTAGCTAATGGATAAGGAGCGCATACTGGCAAAGCTCGACGAGATGGGGCAGTATCTTGGAGAGCTTGAAAAAATAGTGCCAGAGAGTTTGGAAGAGTACCGAGCAAGCATCGAGAAGAGAAGGAGTGCTGAAAGACTTCTTCAGATAATCATAGAAACGGTCATGGATACCTGCGCCCTGCTAGTGAAAGAGCTGAAGCTGGGCTTACCGTCTGCGGAGGAGGAATTTCTCGAGAAGCTTAAAGGCGTAGTTTTAGAGCCAGCCACCGTTAACAATCTCAAAAAGATGAAGAGCTTTAGAAATCTGCTGGTTCATGGCTATGCAAAAATAGAAGACGAGAAGATTTTTGAAATCCTTCAAGATAGGCTGGGGGATTTCGAAGATTTCAAGGTGCAAGTACTCAAATTTCTTAAAACAAAATCATGAACATCACCGGGGTAATGGTTCAGTACTACAAGGCGTGCAAACGAGAGCTGTGGTTATTCGCGCATCAGATTAACATGAACTACGAAGACGAGAACATCGCCATAGGCAAGCTGATTCACGAGAAGAGCTTTTCGAGGGAGAGGAAGAACATAAATCTGGGCGAGGTTGCATTCGACTTTGTTCGTAGGGAAGGAGGGGCAACGATCTTCGAGATTAAGAAGTCCAGCAGGTTGCGCGAGCCCGTGAGGTGGCAGCTTTACTATTACTTGTGGTATGCGAAGAAGCTTGGAAAAGAGCTGAAAGGTGAGATTGTTTATCCTAAAGAAAAGCGAAGAGAAGAGCTCGTGTTTACGACGCAGATTGAAAGCGAAATAGAGGAGATACTCAAAGAAATTCCCAAAATTGTAGCGGAGCAGCATCCGCCAAAAGCAGAAACTAAGCCTTACTGCAAGAGATGCTCGTACTACGCGCTGTGCATGGTGTGAAAATGAAAGAGCCGCTATACATAACCTCAGAGGGGATTCTGATAAGAAAGGGCAATACGCTCTATTTCATGAACAAAGAATGAAAGAAAGCCCTGCCCATTGAGAACATAAGCGAGGTTTACTGCTACGGCAAGGTTTCCCTGCGCTCAGGCGCTTCCTCGCTGCTCATGAAGATGGGCATTCCTACACAGTTTTTCAACAAATACGGCTACTACGAAGGCTCGCTTTATCCCAGAATACAATTAAATTCTGGACTGGTGGTTGTCAAGCAGGCGGAGCATTATCTCGATGCAAACAAAAGGGCAGAGATTGCGTGCGAGATTGTAAAGGGAGTAAAGCACAACGTACTCCAGACGCTGAAATATTACAAAAAGCGGAAAAGAAATGTAGATGCGTTTATCGAGGAGATAGAAAAAGAACAAATCTACGGCGATATTCCAACGCTGATGAGTGCGGAAGGGAGGATATGGGCGAGCTACTACAAGAGCTTTAGAGAAATCGTGAGCACTTTTGAAATGAAAGAGAGGGAAATCCGCCCACCAACGAACGAAATGAACGCACTGATTTCATTTGGCAACTCACTTCTTTATTCGACTGCGCTCTCAGAGATATACAACACCTACCTACACCCCTCGATAAGTTATCTTCACGAGCCTTCTGAGCGAAGATTTTCTCTCGCCTTAGACCTTGCAGACATTTTCAAGCCGGTGATTGTGGAGCGAGTTATATTCACATTGGTAAACAACAGGATGCTCTCCGAAGAAGATTTCGAGAGAGAGGTAGGAGTTCTGCTTAAGGATAGGGGAAAGAAGCTGTTCCTCAAAGAATATCAGGATAAACTCAACACGACTTTAAATCATCCTGAGCTTAATAGAAAGGTCTCATACAAGTATCTAATTAGACTCGAGTGCTACAAGCTGATAAAGCACATTCTCGGCGATAAGAAGTACAGTAGCTTCAAGATGTGGTGGTAATGTACGTAGTGATAGTTTACGACATAGACGTGGAGCGAGTGAATAAGGTGAACAAGTTTTTGAAAATATACCTCTACTGGAGGCAGAATTCCGTATTCGAGGGAGAACTTTCCAACTCACAGCTTGAGGAAGTTAAGGCAGGACTTAAGGAGATAGTAGACGAAAACATAGATTCCGTGCTTATATACAAATTCCCAAGCAAAAAGAACTTTGAGCTTGAGGTAATCGGTATAGAAAAGAACCCGATAGAAAACATTTTATAACCAGTCAGCCTTTATATATCAACAGCATTATCATAGGTTGACTAAACAGCATGCTAAATTCGGGCAATATTTGCACTTATCTTGGCGAAATATGCGAATATGGGCTCGGTTTGAGATGGACTAAGTAGTATGGAAAGTGGTTATTTCCCCTTCGGCTTCTCTGGCGGCTTAACCAACGCTTTTATTATTTTATCTGCAAGAGTTTCTTCCTTTTCTTCTTCCTCTTTTTCAGGCAGCTGCAAATCTTTCACGGACTGCAGCGAGTTTCCGATTCCGCAGGCGTTACCGACGCCCACGATTATTATTTTGCTTTCTTTCGGCATCCTCTCCACGCTCTCGTTTAGCAGTTCCAGAGCGCTTTTCACGGACTCACCGATTTCTTTGGTCATTGGTGCAATTGCTTCCTCTATGCTCATTTTTATTGCATAGGCTTCTAAGGGAATGTTATTCTTCAGTGCCGCCTCCTCCATTTTCGCCTTCTCCGGACCGGGGTCGCCTATCGCTGCGCCTATGCCTTCCGCAACTTTTCCTGTTTTCTCGCCTTCGAGCTTCAGGCTTGCATCTACTGTAATAATTTTCGAGATTTTGTTTTCTTCACACAGCTTCTTTACTCCATCGCCGAATTTTCCGAGATTTGCCCCAGGTCCGTTTGCTTTAAGCATGAAAATCTTTCTTTCAGAGATTTCTGTTTCGTGGCAGATTATATCTCTGGCAACCTCGTAGTGCTCTTCTGTCTTCATTAAATTTGCAGCAACGAGGGGGCCTATGCAGTCGCCTATTGGCTTGCCCTGTGCTATGGTTTCCACGCCTTTCATCTGTGCCTTTGCTATTCTTTTAATAAGGGGCAGGCTCATCTGCACAATCATCGCAATTTGCAGGTTCCCTGTCTTCTTGACGAACTCGACGTAGTGGCGCACAATCTTTGCGATGTTGTTTAGTCCTATGCCTGCCTTCACCAGCGAAATCGTGTTTGCCCTCCACACAGCATCGCTCTGCGGTGCAATTTTTCCTGCAATTTCCTCTAATCTGTCTTCTGTTTTGTCTATTATGTGCTCGATTTTTTTCAGAATTCCGTAGGGGTCTAAATCTACAGGCGGTATTAGAAAGAATTCGAAGGCATTCTCAACGATTTTCTGCGGCTCTATTTCTGGTTTTCCCTTCTCCTTTGAAGTTTTTACGATTATCTCGACCGCATCTCTCGTATAACCTTCGAGAGTCCTGGCTACCGCCTCCATGTCCGAAATCATTTTGTAGAGCATGTACTTCGGGTAAATGAGGATGAATGCGAAAAACATAATCATCCACAGCACTTGTCCTGGGTCGAAGGGAGGCATTTTTTCACCTGAAAAAATATAAACCTCTATCTTTTTATAGTTAATTATGAAGTTATTTGTCAGAGCAGAGGTATACCCGACTGAAAATCTGGATAAAGTTAAGGCTGCGATAAGAAATTTGTTCGAAGCAGCAATTAGAGAGGAGGAAGGCGAGAGCGTAAAATATCTAGTCGCTATGGGTGAGGGCAGGGAAAGTCTGAAGAGATTTTATACTCTGCTTCGAAGTCAGAGCATCCTGGATTCTGCAAGGAGCGTTCTGCTCGGCAAAATCGAGGGCAGCAAAACATCTTTCAGCTTAAATAAGCAGGCAGCGTATGCAGGTGTAATAAGCTTTTCTGAATCCACTCTCGAGAAAATTCCCAAACCTCCTCTACTCGGCTCGATAGAGGTTGAGGTTTACGATGAGGAGATTGAAAAGCTGGTCGACTGGCTTTCGCCAAAAACGATAGGGGGTAGAAATTGAATAAAATTGGAGTTTCTTCTCTTGCATTTCTCCGCTACAGCGCAGAAGATACGGTGAGAAGAGTTGGAGAACTGGGTTTCGAGACATGGGAAATAATACCTGAAGAAAAGCATCTTAAGAAAGATTATTCTAAAGTTAAAGAACTTGCCGAATCTTACGATTTAAACTTCGTCGTTCACGCCCCATTTTCAGATTTGAATATCGCAAGTCTGAACGAGGGAATAAGAGAGGCATCGCTCTCGCAAATCTTCAAATCAATAGAGCTTGCTGATTTTCTGGAGGCTGAGCTGATAAACATTCATCCAGGCAGACTTTCTCCTCTGGGCACGTTTTTCAGGGAGAAAGCATGGGAAGTA
>Ga0180009_10006109_pt1 | contig 12727 bp, 12 predicted proteins | sample OS_PC_MetaG_FD_123537 | JGI IMG/M metagenome (GOLD analysis project Ga0180009, IMG submission 123537) | Groundwater microbial communities from the Aspo Hard Rock Laboratory (HRL) deep subsurface site, Sweden - OS_PC_MetaG | ecosystem: Environmental > Aquatic > Deep subsurface > Groundwater...
CCTGATCGACCTGATCATCCCCCGGGGCGGGGAGGGCCTGATACGTTTCGTGACCGAAAACTCGCGCATCCCCGTGCTCAAACACTACAAGGGCGTCTGCCACGTGTACGTCGACCAGTCGGCCGACCTGGACATGGCCGTCCGGATCGCCTTCAACTCCAAGGTCCAGCGCCCCGGCGTCTGCAACGCCTTGGAAACGCTGCTGGTGGCCGAGGCCGAAGCCGACGCCTTTCTGCCCCGGGCGGCCGAGGCCCTGGAAGGGGCCGGCGTGGAACTGCGCTGCTGCCCCGAGGCCCTCCTGCGCCTGCCCGGCCGCAAGGCGGCCGTGGAGTCGGACTGGCCGGCCGAGTTTCTGGACCTGATCCTGGCCGTCAAGGTCGTCTCCGGCCTGGAGGAGGCCCTGGATCATATCGCCCGGTACAGTTCCCAGCACACCGAGGCCATTGTCACCTCGGACTACGAGCGGGCCAGAGCATTCCTGGCCCGGGTGGATTCTTGCGTGGTCCTGGTCAACGCCTCGACCCGGTTCAGCGACGGCGGCGAACTCGGTCTGGGAGCCGAGATCGGCATCAACACCTCCAAACTGCACGCCTTCGGCCCCATGGGCCTGGTCGAGCTGACCACGACCAAGTTCATCGTCTTCGGGAGCGGGCAGATACGGGGGTGATCCGGGAGATCATGGCCGCTTCCGGCGTCAGAATCGGCCTGCTGGGCGGGACTTTCAACCCGATACATCTGGGACACCTGCGGGCCGCCGAGGAGATCGCCGAGGCCTTTGCCCTGGACCGGGTCTGGTTCGTGCCCGCCGGACAGCCGCCCCACAAGGACCCCTCACCGGTCGTATCCTTCGCTCATCGGCTGGAAATGGTCCGCCGGGCCGCGGCCGGACGCCCCGGCTTTGTCGTTTCCGACATGGAAGGCCGGCGGGGCGGGCCGTCCTACACCGTCGAAACCCTGGCCCGGGTCCGCAGGCGAATCGGCCGGCGGGCCGACCTGTTCTTCCTGACCGGACTGGACGCCTTCCTCATGATCCACACCTGGCACGAATTCCGGCGCTTGTTCGAACAGGCCCATTTCGTGGTCTTCAGCCGGCCCGGTTCGAGCCCCGTCCGAATGGAACGCCTGCTCCGGGAAAAGGTTTCCGAGCGGTACGACTGGCGACCCGACCTGCGGGCCTATGTCCGACCGGACTGGAATCGCGTCTATTTCCATCGCATCACCCTGCTGGACGTTTCCTCGACCCAGGTCCGCGGCCGACTGGCCCGGGGCGCATCGATTCGGTACCTGGTCCCTGAAGCCGTTCGGGAGTATATTGAAAGCAACCGGCTCTACGCGAGCGTCGGGCCGGAAGAGAAAGGACAAGGCTGAGTGGACACCCCTCCCCCAAGCAAGGCGCGGCTGGTCGTGGAAGCGGCCCTGGAACGCAAGGCCCTCGATCCGGTCCTCCTCAAAGTCGATCGCATCACCTCGATCGCCGATTATTTCCTGGTCTGCTCCGGCCGGTCCAACCGGCAGGTCCAGGCCCTGGCCGATCACATCCGGGACCAGGTCAAGCAGCGGGGCGGCCATCTGCCCCTGGGCGAGGAGGGACGGACCCAGGGACACTGGATATTGATGGACTATGGGGAGATCATCGTTCACATCTTTTACCACCCCATTCGTGAGTTCTACGACCTGGAAGGGTTGTGGATCGAAGCCGAACAGGTGGAACTGGATCGGGAGAACGACCTATGAACATCGGAGGAAGCATCCGACGAATGATCGCCCTGGCCGTGGTTCTGGGCCTGGCCCTTCAGCCCGCCATGGCCTCGGCCCTGACCCGGGAGGAGGAACGGGAGCTGGGCCGGGAGGTCCTGTTCATGGTCAAGAAAAACTACAAGATGGTCGATGACCCCGACATCGTCAACTACGTCAACCAGGTCGGCCGCAGGATCGTGGCCGTGATCGGACCGCAACCCTTCGACTACCAGTTCTTTGTCCTGGACAGCGACGTGATCAACGCCTTCGCCACCCCGGCCGGAAACGTATTCATCAACAGCGGGCTGCTCAGCAACCTGGATAACGAAGGGGAACTGGCCGCCATTCTGGCCCACGAAATCTCCCACGTCACCAGCCGACATATCGCCGGCCGCATGGACCGGAGCAAGAACCTGTCCCTGGCCACCCTGGGCGGGATAATGGCCGGCATCTTTCTGGGCGGACCCATCGGCACGGCCATGATGGTCGGTTCCGCGGCCGGTGCGGTCCAGGCGGAGCTGGCTTACACCCGGGCCGATGAAAAGGAAGCGGACAGCAAGGGGCTGGACTATCTGGTCGAGGCCGGGTACGACCCCCGCTTCATGGCCCAGTCCTTTCAGATGCTATTACGCACCTCCTGGCATGAGCCGGACGACATGCCGACTTACTTGACCACCCATCCGGGCCTGGACCAGCGAATCGCGGCCGTGGAAAACGCCGTGATCAGCCATCCGGGATACAACAAGGTCCGGGGGCAGGGGGATACCAAAGGCTTCGAAGCCACGAAAATCCGGATTCTGGCCCTGCTGGCCGATTCGCAGCGGGCCAGGAACTACATGGAGGGGCTGCTCAAGAAGGACCCGGCCAGTCCCATGGCCCACTACGGCATGGGCCTGCTTTTTCAGCGGGAGCAGAACTTCAGCGAGGCCCTGCGCGAGTTCAACACGGCTCTCAAGGCCGACCCGGCCAACCCGGCCGTGCTGACCGCGGTGGGCGGCCTGCGCTACCGGATGAAGGACCTGGACGGGGCCGCCGACATTCTGGGCCGGGTCCTGGTTCTGCGGCCCGATTCGGCCCGGGCCCTCATGCTCATGGCCCAGATCAACGAGGCCCAGGGCAACCAGGACCGGGCCCGGGACCTGTTCGGCCGCGTCTTGAAACAGGACCCGGACAACGCCGAGGCCTTGTACAAGATGGGACAGATTTATGGCAAGGAAGGCGACATGGCCCGGGCTCACCTGCACACCGGGCTGTACTTCAAGGCCGAGTTCGAGTATGCCAAAGCCGCCTATCACCTCGAAAAGGCCAAGGAGTTTGCCGACAAGTCCGGGCCGGCCAGCCTGAAGGAGCAGATCGACGCGGCCCTGGAGGAAGTGAAGGCCTCGAGCAAACTGGGCGGTCAGCAGGCCGGCGGCGGTCCCGGCGGACGCCGCTGATTTTCCAGGCCCGGGTTTTCAACGGCCCGGGTTTCTGGTATGCTGAAAGCACGATCTTCACCTGAATCCGAATCAATCGAAGCGACCCTCGGCCAACCGCGGGGAGCCTTCTACATATAACGTAGCAATCCATATTGAAGCCGGTTGGGAGGAATCCATGAGCGAGCAGATCGCCGCGATCATCAGTCCCACGTCCATCGCCGTCGTCGGGGCCAGCAATCGTCCGGGCAGCGTCGGCCAGTCGGTTTTCCACAATATCCTCAACGCCGGCTACACCGGGGTCCTCTACCCGGTCAATCCCAAGGCCCGGTCCATCCAGAGCGTCAAGTCCTACCCCCGCCTGGGCGATATCCCGGACGCCGTGGACATGGCCGTGATCATCGTCCCGGCCACCGCGGTCGCGGCCACGGTGGTCGAGGCGGCCGAAAAGGGGGTCAAGGGGCTCATCGTCATCACGGCCGGCTTCAAGGAGATCGGCGGCGAGGGCGTCCAGCTGGAAAAAGAGGTCCAGGCCCTGGTTCGCAAGCACAACATCTGCATGGTCGGGCCCAACTGCCTGGGGGTCATGAACACCAGCCCGGACGTCAAACTCAACGCCAGTTTCGCCTCGAAGATGCCCCGGCGGGGCCGGATCGCCTTCATTTCCCAGTCCGGGGCCCTTTGCACCGCGGTCCTGGACTACGCCGACGGCCGCAACGTGGGCTTTTCCAAGTTCATCAGCTTCGGCAACAAGGCCGACGTCAGCGAGATCGACCTGCTGCGCTACCTCAAGGACGATCCGGATACGGAAGTCATCCTCATGTACCTCGAGGACATCTCCGACGGCCGCCGGTTCATCGAGACGGCCCGCGAGATCACCTGGGATGCCAAAAAGCCCATGCTGGCCGTGAAGTCCGGGCGCTCTCCCGAGGGGGCCAAGGCGGCCGCCTCCCACACCGGCTCCCTGGCCGGATCGGACGCGACCTACGACGCCATCTTTTTCCAGAGCGGCATCCAGCGGGTCGAAGGCATCGACGAGTTGTTCAATTACGCCATCGCCTTCGCCAGACAGCCCGTCCCCAAGGGCAACCGGATCGCCATCGTCACCAACGCCGGCGGACCCGGGATCATGGCCACGGACGCGGCCATGCGGCACGGCCTGACCCTGGCCACCCTGTCCGACGAGACCCAGGCCAAGCTGAAGGAACATCTGCCATCCACGGCCAACATCCACAACCCCGTGGACATCATCGGTGACGCGACCCACGAACGGTACGAGGCCGCCCTGCGCCAGGTCCTGGAAGACCCGGGCGTGGAAGGCGCCATCGTCATCCTCAGCCCCCAGGCCATGACCGATCCCCTGGAAACCGCCGAGATCGTCCCCCGGGTCATCCAGGGCATCGACAAGCCGGTCCTCTGTTCCTTCATGGGCATCGTCGACGTCTCCGAGGGCATCCGCTACCTGGAAGCCCACAATCTGCCCAACTATACCTTTCCCGAATCGTCGGTCCGGGCCATGGGGGCCATGGTCCGTTTCGGCGACCTGCTGCGCCTGGACAGGCGTTGCGTCCGCCGGGTGGCCGCCGACCGGGACTCGGCCGCCGATATCATCCAGCGCAAACTGGGCGGCCGGGACGAGGCCTACATGACCGAGAACGAGGCCGGCGAACTCCTCCAGGCTTATGGATTTCCCGTTCTCAGGCACCGCCTCGCCGCCGGTCCGGACCAGCTCGAGTCCGTGCTCGAATACGTCGGCCTGCCCGTGGCCATGAAAATCGCCTCCCCGGACATCATCCACAAGTTCGACGCCGGCGGGGTGCGCCTAAAAATCAAAAGCCTCGAAGCCGCAAGAAAGGCCTACGACGAGATCGTGGCCAACGCCAAGGCCTTCAAGGAAGAGGCCCGCATCCAGGGCGTCCTGGTCGAACGCATGGCCCGGCCGGGCCTGGAGGTCATCCTGGGCTGCACGAGGGACCCCAAGTTCGGGCCCATCGTCATGTTCGGCCTGGGCGGCACGTTCGTCGAAGCCATCAAGGACGTCTCCTTCCGCCTGGCACCCATGTGGGAGATCAGCGCCGAAATCATGATCCGCTCCATCAAGTCATACCGCCTCCTCCAGGGCGTGCGCGGCAACCCGCCCTCGGACGTGGACGCCATCAAGGACTGTGTCCTGCGCCTGTCCCAGATGGTGGCCGACCACCCCGAAATCGACGAACTGGACATCAACCCCCTGATCGTCTATCCCGAGGGCGAAGGCTGCGTCGTGGCCGACAGCCGCATCATGCTCCGCCGAACCAATATCCAGTCTTCCCCGCCTTCCGCGGACTGCTGAAGACGGCCCCTTTCCGAAACCGTCCCGCCCGGGGCTCCTCGCGGCGGGATTTTTTGGGCCCGGCTTTCGGGGAGGCCGGGCCTGAGGGCCTTGGCTTGATTATAGTTCATACTATTTATCAAACAGGCGAGGGCGGGCCTGTCGCCGGCCTATCCATAAATATGTATAATAATGTAATATTGTCGTTGGATTTACGAAAAAAATGACACCAGGCACCTTGACAAACCCCGGGTGAGGCCATATTATGTTGACAGTGTGAACGATTATGGAGGACGGTGCTGGACCCATGGTGGAATACCAGAGCGAAAAACTCAAAGACCTGCTCAAGGCCATGGTTCGCTGCTGCGGAGAGCGAATGGCCCAGGAGGCCAAACGACTGGGCCTGCCCCACTCGGAAATGGAATGCCTGGAACTCTTCGACGGCGAACGCTACCTGACCACCAAGGGCATTGCCCAGCGTCTGGGCGTGGCCAAAAGCCGGGTGACCCGGATCGTGGACGGACTGGTGGCCAAAAAGCTGGTGCTTCGAAGCGACGACCCCAACGACGCCCGGGTCAAGCTGATCGCCTTGACGCCGGCCGGCAGGAAGAAGGCGGAAGAAATCGAGTCGATCCTGCACGAAAACCACCGCCGGGTCCTGTTGCAGCTTCCGTCCGGCGAACGGAACCGGGTCATGACCGCCATGGAAACGCTCTGGACGGCCATGGAAACCGTGAAGGCCGACCTCGACCAGGATGAAGACAGGTCGTTGGAAACGGGTTGATCCCGATAAAAAAAGAGGGGGAAAACGCAATGGATAACGCAGCCGAAACCATGGATACGCGGGCCGGGTCCGCGCCCGATCTGAAGGAAATCCAAAACCAGGTCCTTGAACTCAAGACCCGTCTGGACGCCCTGGCCAAGGAGGCCCCGGAGGACAAGCTGTCCATGATCGTTTTCAGCGGCGACCTGGACAAGGCCCTGGCCGCCTTTATCATCGCCACGGGCGCCGTGGCCATGGGCATGGACGTGGTCATGTTTTTCACCTTCTGGGGCACGCCGGTTTTGAGGGACAAGGACAAGAAGGCCGGCGGCAAGGACATGATGGGAACCATGTTCGGGACCATGCTGCCCAAGGGCGCCGACCAGGTCAAACTGTCCCAAATGAACATGGCCGGCATGGGCACGGCCATGATGAAGTCCCTCATGGCCAAGAAGAACGTCGCCTCCCTGGAGGAGATGATCGAGATGGCCGGCGAACTGGGCGTGCGGATCGTGGTCTGCGAGATGTCCATGGACCTGATGGGCTTCAAGCACGAGGAGATGATCGACTATCCGCACCTGTCCTACGGCGGTGTGGCCACGTTTTTGGAAGAGGCCGGCGGAAGCCGGGTCCAACTGTTTATATAATTCATAAATAAAGCATGAAAAGGGAGGAAGAACGATGAGCGACGCATTGACGGCCGATAAAGTCATGGACCTCAAGGGGCTGCCCTGTCCCATGCCCGTGGTCAAGGTTTCCAAGGGCATCAAGGAGGTCCAGGTGGGCCAGGTCATCCAGGCCATCACCACCGATCCCGGCGCCCGGACGGACTTCCCGGCCTGGGCCAAAAAGACCGGCAACGAAATCCTGAAGACCGAAGACAACGGCGACGAGACCAGCTTTTTCATCAAACGAACCACCTGACAGTCCCCAACCAGCCTGTCGCGGGCCGGCCCGCCGGCCCGCGCTTTCCTCGATAACTCTCCGGCCCAGAGGAGGTGCGCGCCGTGGAAACGGTCTATTACATCGTGTTGGTCCCCATGGTCTATCTGGCCGTGGCCGTCTTTTTCGTCGGCCTGGCCATCCGTCTGATCTCGGTCCTCAAAAAGCCGCCCTTTGCCCCGACCCTGATGATCTTTCCCGAAAAGCATCCCCGATGGTTCTGGGCCCTGGCGGACGCCCTGCTCCTGCCCACCGTCCGCAGGCACAACCCGGTCCTGTGGGTCTTCCTCATGGTCTTTCACCTCTGCTTTCTGCTCCTGCTTCTGGGCCACCTCGAACTGATCACCGAAATGTCCTGGCTTCAGGTCTGGCAGCACGAGGTCTTCATGGGCCGGGGATTCATCGGCCTGCTCCTGGCCGTCAGCCTGCTCTTCTTCCTCTTCAGACGGTTCATCTCGCCGACCAAGGACCTGTCCGTGCCCGAGGACTATTTCATGCTCATTCTGCTTTTCCTGACCGTGATCTTCGGGGCCGAAATGGACTGGGCCCGGCGATGGTACGGGTACGGGGAACTGGACGTGGACGGGTACCGGTCCTATCTGATGAGCCTGGTGACCTTCAGCCCCGACATCGGTGACGTCACCTCGCCCGGCCACTCCTTCATGCTGGTCCTGCACGTCTTTTTCGCCAACCTCTTTCTGGCCGTCTTTCCCTTCACCCATCTGATGCACAGCATCTTCACCTTTGCCCTCAACAAAGTCAGGAGGGGTTGATCATGGACCAGAACACGAGAGAACAACTCCTGGCCCTGTTTCAAGGCAAACTGAACCGCACCATACAGATGTACCTCGAGACCTGCACCCGCTGCGGGGTCTGCACGCCGGCCTGCCATGCCTACGCCTCCATCCCCGTGCCCCGGTACACGCCGGCCCACCGGGCCGAGGTCGTCCGGCGCATCTACAAGAAATACTTCAAGGCCCAGGGCAAGGTCCTGCCGCTGTGGGGACAGGCCAAGGCCCTCGACGACACGGCCATGGCCGAACTCTTCGAAGCGGCCTATTCCTGCACCGGGTGCCGGCGCTGCATGGTCTACTGCCCCTTCGGCATCGACACCCAGCAGATCACGGCCATCGCCAAGCTGCTTCTGGTCGGGGCCAATATGGAGCCCGAGGTCCTGTCCATGCTGGCCGACGTGTCCATCTCCAAGGGCGAATCCATCGACGAGTTCAAGGAAGGTTTTATCAAAGGCATCGAGCGGCTGGAAAAGCAGGTCGTGGAAAAGTGGAAGTCCCACCCCAGCGGGACGCCCATTCCCTTGGACGTGGAGGGGGCCGACCTGCTTTACGTGGCCCTGGCCGGGGCCCATTCGATCATCCCCGCGGCCGCCGTGTTCAACGCCGCCGGAGAAAAGTGGAGCCTCAGCTTTTTCGAGGCCGTCAACTTCGGGGCCTTTGTCGGGGACCCGACCAAGACCAAGATCATCCTGGACCGGATCATCAACGAAGCCAGGCGGCTCAAGGTCAAGGAGGTCTCCATCTGCGAGTGCGGCACCGCCTTCCGGGTCATGAAGCAGCTTTCCGGCAGCCAGCCCTTTTACGTCTCCTCCCTGACCGAAGTCCACGCGCGGTACATCCGGGATGGCCGGATCAAACTGGACAAGAACAAGATCGACGGATCGGTCACCTATCACGATCCCTGTCAGATCGCCCGCAACGGCGGCGTGATCGACGAACCGCGCTACATTCTTTCCCACCTGACCGACGATTACCGGGAAATGTCCCCGGACCCGCGCTACAACTGGTGCTGCGGCGGCGGGGGCGGGCTGGTGGCCCTGGGCGAGGAGACCTACGACTTTCGCATGAAGTCGGCCCGGGTCAAGGCCGAACAGGCCGGTCAGACCGGGGCCAAAATCCTGGCCACGGCCTGCGAGAACTGCCAAACCCAACTCGACAATCTCAACGAACACTACAAGCTGGGCATGGACGTCCGCTTCCTGTCCTCCATGGTCGCCGACGCCCTGGTGGAATAGACCGACCCGACCCGCCGGCCCTGTCAACGGGCCGGCGGGAGTCCGCGGCGGCCGGTCCCCGTAAGGGTGGACCGGCCGTCATTCCGGATGTAGGTTACCGAAGCGTAAAATTTAGACACCCATTTTTTGATGTAATTCGGTGGCGGTTTCCCGGGTGTCCCCTTCAATCGCTGATATGGTAATATATTTTAATATCAATTAGATATGGTTAATTCCTTGAAAAATCCCGGTGTGGTTCATTTTTTTATTGACATGAAGAACGGGTTTTGCTACTTGATGAATGAACGCCATTCAATCATTGCCGATGAACATTTTCCTTGCCCCGAGCGGGGAGTTGAGCGGCAGCCAAATTGAATGAACGTCATTCATGAAAATGGGGAATATGGTGCCTCGAAAAAAACGCGTCGTCAAAGACAAGGAGACCCGGGAGCGGGAAATCCAGCTCGCCGCCCGAAAGGTCTTCTTCAAAAAAGGCTTCCTCGCCTCGACCATCGAGGAGATCGCCCGGGAGGCCAACGTGGCCCGGGGCACGATCTATCTGTACTACGAAAACAAGGACGACCTCTATCTGTCCCTGATCGTTTACATGACCAGTGAAATCGGCGACGGCCTGTCCCTGATCGAGGGCGAGCTGGACCGGGGAAACCTTGCCGGCGGCCGGGACATCGTCATGCGGATTCTGGATGTCTATTTCGGAATATACAGCCGCGACCCTGACGGGTTCGCCATTTACGCCATTCTGCAGAGCGGCTTTTTTTCCAACATGGACCTGGGCAACCTGAAAAAGCTCAACGAGACCGCCCGGCGGAATTCGGCCATCACCCGCCGCATCGTGTCCAAGGGCAAGGCCCAGGGGCTGTTCAAACCCGAGGTCAGCGAACCGGTCATGGCCGATGCCTTCTGGTCGACCTTCCTCGGGCACATCATCGTCACGGATACCAAGAAGCGCGTCACGGGCAAGGACTTCATCCGGCCCACGGTGACGGCCACGTTCGGTCATCTGGCCCAAGCGATCGCCTTGGATTCGCCGGGCCGGGTCGGGAACGGGAAGACGTCCGAGTAAACGGGGCCCGGTCATGGATCGGGAGCCAGGAGGTACGACATGACTTCGCGGTTTTGTGAAATCTGCGGTATCCGCTATCCGATCATGCTCGGTCCGATGCTGCAAATTTCCACGGCGCCCCTGGTGGCGGCATTTTCCGAGGCCGGCGGACTGGGCTGCCTGGCCGCGGCCTGGCTGCCGGAGGCGGTTTTTCGGGAGCAGGTTTCGTCCATCCGCAGCCAGACCGGGAAGCCGTTCGCGGTCAACGTGGCCTGGACGGACCCCAATGCGGAAAACGTGGTCCGCTGGTGCCTGGAGGAAGAGGTCAAGACCGTGATTTCTTCGGCCGGTCTGGCGGAAAAGCCGCTGGAGTCGCTCAAGGCTTCGGGCCGGATCGTCTTTCAGGTCGTGGCCAACGTGGCCCAGGCCCGGGGCGCCGAGGCCCTGGGGCTGGACGGTGTCATCGCCAAGGGTTACGAGTCCGGCGGCCTGAACGCCCTGGACGCGGTGGCCACACTGCCCCTGATTCCCCAGGTGGTGGACGCGGTCTCCCTGCCTGTGGCGGCCGCGGGCGGTATCGGCGACGGGCGGGGGCTGGCCGCGGCCCTGGCCCTGGGCGCCGAGGGGGTGCTGATGGGGACGCGTTTCCTGGTCAGCCGGGAATGCGGGGTCAACGACCTGTACAAGGCGGCCCTGGTGGAAGCGGGCGACACGGGCACGGTGGGCGTGGCCTTTCCCCGGTTTTCCGTACGCCTGTTGAAGACTCGCCGCGCCCTGGCCCTGACGGGAGAGGAGCCGATCTTCGAACTGGCCGACGACCCGACCCGGGGAGGCGAGCTGGATGACAAGCTCATGGGCGCGGGCCAGGTGGCCGGTCTGCTTCGGGGGTCTGATTCGGTGGCGGCGATTATCGAATCCATTCTGTCGGAGTTCGAGTCGGCCGTGGACCGGGTCCAGGGGCTGCGGTCGGCTTGGCGGGGTTGACGATATTTCGGGCGGCGTGATTTGAGTTAGTGTTCATTTTATCTATAAGAAACAGGTAATAATGATTTTGGTGTTATATGAATGAACGTCATCCATTAGAAGTGCGGGACCTCTGCCTCCGCTTTGGAGGACTGGCCGTCCTCCGCGAGGTCAGCCTCGAAGTCCGGGCCGGCGAAATCCTGGCCATCATCGGACCCAACGGCGCGGGCAAGACCAGCCTGATCAACTGCATTACCGGGTTCTACCGACCCCAGCAGGGCCGGATTCTGTTCCACGGCCAGGACATCACCCGAACGGCCACCCACAAGATCGCCAGACTGGGCATTTCCCGGACCTTCCAGAAGATCGAGCTGTACACCGGGCTGAGCACGCTGGACAACCTGATGGCCGCCCGCCACGTCCACATCAAGCGGGGCGCTCTGTCAGCCTGCCTGTTTTTCGGTCCCACGGCCCGGGAGGAGATCGAGCACCGGGTGGTGGTCGAACGGATCATCGACCTGCTCGAACTGGCCCCCATCCGCAAGAAGCAGGTGGGCCTGCTGCCTTACGGGCAGCGCAAGCGGGTCGAACTGGGCCGGGCCCTGGCCACGGAGCCCCGGCTGCTTTTTCTCGACGAGCCCATGACCGGCATGAACGTCGAGGAAAAGGAGGACATGGCCCGTTTCGTCCTGGACATTGCGGAGTTGAGGCAGATTCCGATCGTTCTGGTCGAGCATGACATGGAGATCGTCATGGATATTTCGGACCGGGCCGTGGTCCTGGACTTCGGCCAGAAGATCGCCGAGGGCGAGCCCCGGGCGATCATCCGCCACCCCGAAGTCATCCGGGCCTACATTGGTGAAGAGGAGGATGAAGAGGATGTCGGCTGAACCCCGGATGGCGGTGGACTCGTTGGGGCCCGTCCGCGACATCGAGGAAGACACCCTGCCCAAACTGCTTCGCCGGAACTTCAATCTGCACCCGGACAAGGACGCCATCCGGGTCAAGGACATGGGCATCTGGGTGACCTATTCCTGGCGGGACTACTATGAAAACGTCAAGTACTTCTGCCTGGGCCTGAAAAGTCTGGGCCTGAAAAAGGGAGAAACCGTTTCCATCATCGGCGAAAACAAGCCCGAATGGTTCTGGGCCGAACTGGCCGTTCAGGCTGCGGGCGGGGTTGTGTCGGGCATTTTTGTCGACTGCGGTCCTCCCGAAGTCAAGTATTTCCTCGAGGCGGGCGACTCCGGTTATGCCGTGGCTCACGACCAGGAGCAGGTGGACAAGTTTCTGGCCATCAAGGAGGAAGTGCCTCATCTCAAAAAGGTCATCTACTGGGATCCCAAGGGGCTCTGGAGCTATGAAGACCCCATCCTGGCCAGTTTCGAGGAGGTCCAGGCCCTGGGCCGGGAGTACGAAAAGGACCACCCCGGCATCTTCGAGGAAAACATCGACCAGGGCCGGGGCGAGGACATCAGTCTGATCAGCTGGACCTCGGGCACGACCGGACTGCCCAAGGGGTCCA
>Ga0180009_10006110_pt1 | contig 12726 bp, 14 predicted proteins | sample OS_PC_MetaG_FD_123537 | JGI IMG/M metagenome (GOLD analysis project Ga0180009, IMG submission 123537) | Groundwater microbial communities from the Aspo Hard Rock Laboratory (HRL) deep subsurface site, Sweden - OS_PC_MetaG | ecosystem: Environmental > Aquatic > Deep subsurface > Groundwater...
CAAACAGAATTGAAGAAAAGGGGCAAAGAAGGGGCAAACAGGACAGAAAAGGGGCAAACAGATTTCATAGGGGAAATCGAAGAAAAGGGCAAGCCTCTAAAAGAAGTTAAAGAAGTAAAAGAAAGTACAGAACAAAAGCATTCCCCTAATGGGGCGACCAAATTTGTGGATAAAGTAGCGGGTTATTACTGCGAACTATACCCCACCAACAAGCCGCCATATTCGCTGTTCAACAAGTGGCGCAGAAATGCAGCAGACGAAAAGTGCAAGGGTGATACCGACATCGCGGAGAAAGTTATACTCACCATTCTTTCGGATATCGACATGAAAAAATTACCAAAAGATTTTAAGGAGGAGGCCCATGTAATTGGCTATATCGTGGATATGCTGAAAATCAAGTGGGATGAAACAGCAGCGCAGTTCATGCCAAGTCGTCGCCTGTATGCCGATCCTGAGCAGGTGCGCCAGACCGATCACCTGGGTAACCCCATTCAGCCGAAAGCTACCCATGCCTAAGCCGAGCGACTGGCGTCCCATACTGGCGCAATGGGCCAACGAGAAGGATCAGACTCACCGGGAGAATCGCTTCCAAGAGTGGCTGCATGAGATCCTGCGCCGAGACTTCGTGGTGCAACGAGAAGCATGGGGAACCTACCTGCGCAAGCAAGAGCGCCGCCGCATTGATTTTCTCTGCAAGCCCCGCGCACATCTGCGACTCATGGGATTTCCACCGCTGATTTTCGGAATCGAGGCTAAATATGTACTGGGGTGGGAAGATAATAAAAAATTCATGTCTCGGTGGGTAGCCCAAATGACGCGCTATCTACATAGCCAGTTCCCCACGCGGAAAGGTCTTGTGTATCCAGATTTCGTTTTATCAACCCCGCCTATTTCAGAAGTCATAGAGCCTACTCAGGAATCCGGATTATTGGATGGGGTCTGGTCGCAGCGCATTTGCCACCAAATAGGGATAGGCGAACTATCTTTTCGCCCCCGCTGTTACTACGATCCGCCCAGAGATCAACGCGGGGAGGAATATACAATCGTGTTGGAAATTCGTTTTGACGGGTGGTGGTGGAATAATACGCGCCCTCAGATGGGCTTATTTCCGGGAAAACATATCTACAATCCAAAATTTAACCGAAAGGAATCCGATGAATCAGCCGCACTGCAAGTATGTTGACACGGCCGCCGGGGATCTCTTCGACCGCAATCAAGTCATTCTCGTCTCGGAACTCTCCCGACGAATGCCCACTGATCGCCGCGAGGCATACGCCACCTGGCGACGTTTCCCCGAAGCCTACCGGGATCACTGGCAGGCTACCCGCAATGAGAAGGGCAAGCCCACGGTAGCCGGATATACCGGCCCCAGTTACGCCGATTTCTTGCCGCTGGATTTCGACGGGCCGGATCTGGAACAGGTGCTAGAGCAGGTGCGCACCTTCTTGAATCAACTCCAGGTGGCTTTTGACGTGGATGAATTAGGCGGACTCCGCACCTACTTCAGCGGGGCGAAGGGGTTCCATGTGCTGCTGGATGCGGAGCTTTTTGGTGGTTGGGTGCCTTCGCCTGGCCTGGCTGCACAGCAAAAAGAGCTTGCTACCCGGCTAATGGGCGACCAGGCGGGTTTTGATCCGACTATTTACGATACCTCCCGCCTATTCCGTTTGCCGAACACACAGCACGGCAAGTCGGGGCTGTGGAAGGTGCCGCTTTCCATAGAAGAATTGCTGTATAAATGCTCTATCGAAGATATCAAGGCACTGGCAGCCGCCCCCCGCGAAATAGCGTTCCCTGCCTGGGGTGACTGTTCGCCATCATCGGCCCTGGCCGAGATATGGAACAATATACAGAAGCCCATCCGTCCCGACAGAAAAGCGAATGCCGGCCAACCCACTGATGAGTTTACCTTGTTCCCCACACATCTGAAAGACGGCGATGGACGGGACAATGCAGCCTTCGCCATTGCCCGCTACTGTCGCAAGAAAGGGTGGCCGGAAGCGCGAACGCTGGAACTGCTGCACTTGTGGGACGATGCCCAAGACGAGCCGCTGGGGCCTCGCATCTTGGAACAAAAATTACATTCCACCTATCGCATGGTGGACGCGGCGGTTGATTCGTCTGTCTTACTGACGCCATCCCAATTGGCGGATGCGTACGGGAAGCACATCGAGAAATTGAGAGGACGGAAAATCTCCCTGGGATTGCCCAATGTGGATCATCGTATACGCTGTATCGTGCCCGGTGAAGTTTGTGTCTTGTTGGCTCGTAGCGGCGTGGGGAAAACAATGTTGGCGCAGAATATTATCCGTAATGTCGCCCGGAGTAATCCCGATGTTATCAGCCTGTTTGCCTCCCTGGAACAACCGTCGAGTATGTGCTTTGAACGATACGCCCAGATGGCATTGAATGAGACGGGCTCCGATATCGAAAAGACGTGGAGCGAATCCGAAACAGGCCGGGAAGGCATTCGCCGCGCCGTTGTTGATATGCTGGGGGAAAATGCTCTCACTTACGTTGAAAGCACCTCAATGGATCAACTGGGAGAACTGGTGCTCTTGGCGCAGAAAGTCAAAGGGCACCCCGTGGATTTGCTGCTAATCGACTATCTGGGTATGATCGGCTTTGAAGGTATGGGACGAAGCATCTACGAACAAATGAGCAATCTTTCTAGGAACCTAAAAAGATTCGCCAAAACGCACGATCTCAGTCTCATTTTAATTTGCCAGGTCGGTCGAACGGCCGGGGAAGACGGAAACATGCCGCTTACAAAAAGCAGTGGTCGAGATACCGGAGTGATAGAAGAAAGTGCGGATATCGAACTGGGGCTGTACCGTCCCTGGTTAAATCAAGTAGACGTGAACGGAAACGATATCGACAATATTCTCTCCGTCCAAATTCTGAAAAATCGCAAAGGCCGAGAAGGAGAAACGTACGACTTTGACTTGAGCCGCAAGTCCGTAGTTATCAGTGGCGAAGGAAAGCTACAGATACAAGAATTTAAGCCGCCGAAGAACAACGGCCGCAAGGCACCCGAAGCAGCTTATGAACACTGGAATAACTGAAATCGACATTCTCGGCACGCAACCTTAACCGTCGCTGGCCAGCGACAATTGACGAAAGGAACCCCATGTTTGACGTAGACGAAACGCCTGTTGATAGCTTTATCGCTCTCAGCCGCCAACAAGAATGCAAAGAGCATGGCGTCGAACTGGACGCCGCCGAAGTGCAGGCGCTGGTGGGCGACCGGGTCCTGGCCGTCCGCCGCGAGCAGCGCCTGGTCGACCATTTGCAGGCCATGATTGATCTGTTCGGCCCGGCTGCCGGCCTGTCGGTCGAGCTGGACGCCTGGCTGGTCCGGGCGGACGAGCTAATCCGGGAGTCGGAGGATGCGCACAGCTATCCGCGCCTGTTATGCCCCAGGAAAGAGAAAAAGTAAACGATGCCGGCTGGAGGAAAGCCCACAAGCCGTACCCGCGCCCGCTTTTGACCCGCCACGGCGCGACCGGAGGCGCGGACGTGTTCAGAGGTAGCCAGGGAACCGGCGACAGCGCCACGATGAGACTGAGAGGTCACGATACCGCATGGTCTACCGCTACGTCTGGAAAAACAACGAGAAGCGCCGAATGCTCTACGGCCGCCACTGCCGCGTCCTGGCCCGGGGGACGATGAACAGCGCCCTGGTGGAGTTTGTGGACACCGGGCAGCGGGAGTGCATCAGCCGCAACGCCCTGCGCCGAGTGGCGGGGGAAGAGGGGTGGGGCGATGACGGCGACGATACGGCCCGGCGACGCCCGGACGCCGCTGTGAGAGATGCCGGCGGAGAAGCCGCTGGACTTTAGTCCATGCGGAGTGTCACACAACGCCAGCGCTTTCAGGCAATATTTACAAAAATCGCCATCAGAAAGCCCCCCGCTTTAGCGGCGGGGATGAATGATGGCGAAGCTCGAAGGGCTTGACAGTGGGCCGAAATTGTATTATATCATGTTTATGGATAATATCTATAGACATAATAAGGGGTGTGTTGTTCATATCAAATATCACCTTATTTGGGTTCCGCGCCGCAGGCGGCGAGTCATGGTTGGCGATGTGGCCCAGCGTCTCGAATTTCTTCTTCGAGAGAAGGCATGCGAACTACAATTGAACATTGAACATCTGGTCATACAGCCGGAGCATCTCCATTTATTCATAGAAGCACCGCCATCGTTTTCTGTGAGCCAAATTCTATACCGATTAAAGGGATATACGGCGCGCATTCTCAGGAAGGAGTTTTCCCACTTGCGCAGGATGCCTAGCATGTGGACCACCTCATACTTTGCCAGTACAGCAGGCAAAGTATCCGAAGAGACCATTCGCCGATATATCCAAGCCCAGAGCAAGACCCGATGAGCATACAACACAAAGCCTATCGCTTCCGCCTGGAGCCCACAGCCGAGCAACGCCATTCTCTCTATCGAATGGCCGGCGCTCGCCGGTTTGTCTTTAACTGGGCTTTGGAGTCCCGGATCGACCACTACAAGATTTATGGAGAGACCCTCAAGTTGGCGGAATTGAGCCAGCGCCTCACCCAGCTCAAGAATCAGCCCGAGACGACCTGGCTCAAGGAGTGTGATAGCCAACTTCTCCAGCAGGCCCTGGCCGATTGTGACCGGGCCTACAAGAACTTCTTTGCCAAGCGCGCCCGGTTTCCTGGATTCAAGTCCCGGAAAGATTCCTATCAATCGTTCCGCATTCCGCAACGAGTCAAAATCGAGACCGGGCAATGCTACGTCCCCAAGGTGGGCTGGTTGCGCCTCCGCCAATCTCAAGCCGTCGAGGGCACAACCAAGTCGGCTACCTTCAAGCTCGACCCTTGCGGACATTGGCATGTAACTATCGTCACCGAGTTTGAACTTCCGGACGTATCTCTTCCACTCGTCAATCCTGAGAAAGTGGTCGGCCTGGATTTGGGCCTGAAGGATCTGGTGGTTACCAGCGAAGGGGAGCGGGTGGCTCCGCCCCGACATTTCCGCCACCAGGAGAGCAAGCTGGCTCATGCCCAACGTTCCCTTAGCCGAAAGGGCAGGGGGAGTAACAATCGCGCCAAAGCCAAGATTAAGGTGGCTCGCCTGCATCAAAAGGTCAGTAACCAACGTCGAGACCATCTTCATAAGCTCACCACCCGGTTGGTGGGTACCCATGACGGCATTTGCATAGAAGACCTGTGCGTAAAAGGCCTTGCGAGAACCAAGCTGGCCAAGAGCGTACTGGATGCCGGTTGGGGCGAGTTGAGAAGGCAGCTCGACTATAAGTGTCTCTGGAACTACAAGCAGTTGTCCGTCATCGACCGATGGTTCCCATCCAGCAAGCTCTGCCGTTTTTGTGGAACCATCCACGACCACCTCAAACTCTCCGACCGAGAATGGGTCTGCGAATGCGGGGCTGTCCATGATCGAGACTTCAGTGCTGCTCATAACATTCGTCTCCAGGGACTGCGCACTATGGACGCCGTGGGGCACACGGAGTCTGTAAACGCTTGTGGAGAGGACGTAAGACCTGCCCTCGCGGCAGGCTGACCTCGGTGAAGCAAGAATCCCCCCGCTTCAGCGGCGGGGAGTGTCAACGCGCAAGCTACAAAACAAGGAGAAAGAAGGCGATGACTGAGCGCAGCATCATGCGTGCATTTTTGGAGAAAATCGGAGTAGCGACGCTAAAGGAAGCCGCCGCAGAGATTGAGCGCCTGCGCGCCCGCGTGACCGAGCTGGAGGAGCAATGCAGAATAGCCGATAGCTGTGAAGCCAATCAGTCGATGTTGGTCGAGCGCATGGCCGATCTGGTGATGGAGCGGGACCACCTGAAATCGGAGGTGGAACGCTATGATATCAGTCGCCGTGAGTTGCAGAAATCATTTGCCGCGCTGGCTGCGGCATGCAATGGCCGCCGGGACGGCGTGGACGCCCTGGAGCATGTTCGGCGGATGCGAGAGGACGACTGAGGCGATGGCCGAAAAAAACGACCCCCCAGAGACCCGGCGGCCCCCCCCGCTTCACGGAGGGGAGGGTCAATGGGTTTTCTGTAGGAGCAGATCCAATTTGTCATCCACCCTATCTATCTGCTTACTCATTCCATCCATCCGAGTAAGTAAGGCCGGGATAGCCACGGTGTTCGCGGAGACCATTGTATCCATCTCCTTCAACTCAACCATCACCTCTTTCTTGACGGCCTCGACGTGGGGCACCATACCCGCATGATAAGGCTGGTTTATATGCCACCCTATGACGCCGCTGGCGAGAGACAGTAGGATTAAGGCGGCCGCTCCCCATACGCTCATGCGCACACGCACCTCCGTTATGTCGTTTTTCAGTATTGTCATTTCCTTATCCTGCTCATCATGGCAAGCGTGTACCAATTCGCGGAACTGAGGGTACGCCTCCTTGAGGCGAGCCATCTCTTTGCGTAGCTCGATAAGCTGCAATTCAATCGGGGCGTCTTGCATACAGGATTCTCGTTACAGACTCTGTAGGAATTGCTTTGTGGCCGACAGAAACCCGGCGACCCGATCCTGCCGCACGGCGTAGCGCCCGGCAGCCACAGGAACGTGCTGCGGCGCAAACTGAAGTCCGAGGTTCCACAGGCCCTGGACAGTGGCCGGCCACTGGCTATAGGGCACATCGACAGTGACGTACTGCGGATCAAAGGGCTTGGCGTCAACCAGAACCCGCACTGAATGGACGCTCAACGTCGAGTCCGCATCGACCAGAGACGCTTGGAGTTGATCGGCCAGTTGCAGCGACAGCAGCGAGTCTAGCTTGGCCTGCTCGCCGGCAAGGACCGTGCGCTGGGCGTCGATCTGCGCGGGCGTAACCGCGAAAGCTGGTACGGCGATAAGGCAAAGCGCGATGAGTATCTTCATGTTTGTATCTCCTTGTTATTATTATACTTACTCTACGGGTTCCCGGCCTCCGTGACGCCGCTGCCGATATCTTCGAGCGCACCGTAGTCCGTGCCGATCACAGCATTCTTTACAGCGCCATTAGCATTAAAAATATTGCCGTTCATCTGGCCGCCGATAACCCGCGACGAATCGGCTGCTGCACTCCAGACGATACTTGATCCGCCGCTACTGAACACCGGAGCCATCAAGATCGACCGTCCTGCCGTGCTCGTCCAGGCATCATCATCGGCGTCCACTGTGTGAAGGTTCGATCCACGGAACAGCCGGCCGCTCACTACCCAACCATCGTCATCGGCGTCAATGACGGTGAGATTATCCGCTACCCCATTCGCTCCGCTCCAGAGTATCGCATCCTGTCCGCCGCCTGCTCCGCCGGGGGCTGTACGGAAGGCCATGTTCCGCACTGTCACTGTATCACCCGTAACAGTCATAGCCTCATCGCCGGTGCTGCTGGCATTGGTCACCAGCGTCTTGACACCATCACCCCACAGACTGAAGCCCGCAGGGACAGATGTGATCGGATTTGGATAAGTACCGGCTTTGACGTGTCCCGCTCTGGCATTGACGACGCTGGCGGCATCGAGCATATCCTGGACGCGCCAGAATCCACCGTACCCGGCGCTGTCCGCTTCGAGCACCGATCCGAACATCACGCTGCGGTCCTGATACTCCCGCGCCGCCAGCGCCTCGACCGAGACCTCGTTGCCGATTCTACGATACTTGAGCGATCCACCGATGTAGATTTCGAGCGAGTCGCCTACCGAGTTGGGGCCGAAGACGGCATGGTTGAGCGTGCCGCAACCCGTGCACTTGAACGTGTCCTGCACGGCCCCGGTCTGCGACATCAGCGTGACTTCGCTGGCGGTCGTTACGAGGACATGCTGGCCACTCGGATCGGCCTCGACGGTCTTGACAGCGAGCGTCGGCAAGAGGTCGGAAGTCGGGGATTGGATCGCTTCTTTGCCACGGCGATACTCGGCCTCGATGACGAACTGGGGGATGACGCCACGGACGATCTGAGGGGGCGTCATGGAAAAAGTCCCAAACCTATAATATGCACCTCCAGTAGTAGTTTGTGCACCCAGAAGCACTGGTGCCGTTCCATTAACCATCAAGGAAAACCCACTATCGCCTCCTCCGTTATCTATTTGCACACCGTCCAGATAAATCTTTTGCGTCGTCGCACCATCCCAAGTGAATACCAATAAATGGTCCCCCGAGGCAGGGAAGGTTCCATTCCAAGAACGCCACATACTCGTGTTGTTAGTTTCATCGTATAAACTAAAGTATAACGTGCCAGAGGCTAAAATAATTTCATATTCCCGCTGCTCGCTGCCGGTACTCATTCCCAACTTACATATAAAGGGATGTTCTCCAGTAGTACTTCCACCAAAATTAACCCAAAAAGCTATACTCATCGACTGTCCTATCAAGAACGTCAAACTATCATGATCCGCCACCCTCGTCACGCTCGTCGTCCCGTTGTAGCTCCAGCTATGGCTAGTCGGCCCAGCGACCGTCGCGGCGCGAGTGACCGCCGTCTCGCCCGTCGAGATATCTCCGCAATGCCGCCGATGCTCGCCGTGGACGCGGGCGACCAGGCCGCCATGACGTTGCCGTAGATGAGGCTCGTGTTGATCGTCGCGTCCTTGTAGGCCTTCGCGCCGTTGGTGTTGTCGTTGGCTTTGGCGTGCAATTGTACCAGTCCGGCATCGGCTCCTAGCCAGATGAGAGGGGAGTTGTTGCCTGCGCCACTTGCGCCGAGGATGGCGGCGACATCGGAGAAGACCGTCGCGTCTCCCCAGCGGAGCTTTTCGGAACCGGTCTGTCCATTGTCCCATCGACCTCCGCTGGAGATACCCCACGCATCTCCAGTAGACGCGTAGACTTTTTGCGACCAGTATAAATAACCTCTAGCCGCTGGATTTGCGATAGTAATCAACCCTCCATCTTCCAACAATTTTACGGTCAAGAAAGGATCACCGCCTGTTGACGTGTCGAATATGCTCAGATCGCCTGTAGCATTGTAGGAAGTCACTGCTTCCTCATTGGCAGTTGCTACGCCCCAATACGGCAACTGTCGCCCGAAGGCATCACGGTGGAACGGCCAGGGCGAACGGATGGCCGAAACGGCGTTGACGGTATTGTTGACGATGGCGGGAGAAGACGACATGGTAACATAGCCGCTCGCCGCATTGCGATTGGTGATATATCCCTTGTATTGTGCTACTCCACTCGTGCTATACTGAGTAGCGCCATCTCTCAACATCTCCAGGCGAGTAAGAGTTCCAGCTTGCGCTACCCACCAGTCGCCATCCAGGTAACGGAGATCGTTTGCAGCAACATTGCCCAGCATATTGCTGGCCGCCTTCTTCCATACGATAGACTTGGCCTGCGTTGCCCCATTAACAACTACTACTGAGTCGCCAGCCGTGGTAATGATACCGACGCCGTAATCAGGCGCTCTTATTCCGTCCGTTCGCACCAGGCTCGTATTCTTTTCGATCTGCCGATACTCGTCATACATGCTGACGAGCTTCATCTTGCCATCGCCGCCGACGACAAACTTGCCCAACTGATCCGGGTTGTGCAGGTCGAATGGCTCGAACCGCTTGACGCTGGTGGCGACGGTGGTGTCGTTGCGGCCAATGACAAACGGACCTTTGACCGTCGTCTTACTGGCGTTGACCGTCACCGCATCGCCGCCGTCGCCAATCACCGCCGCGCCGCTCACATTCAAAGTAGTCACTGCCGCACTCGACGGACTGGCCGCTCCCAATGTAGTCCCATCAACTGCACCAGAATTGATATCTACATTCGTCTGCTCGATATTGGCATAATCAAGTTCAACCGCCCCATCGCCTCCGAACGTTAGCTTACCAGCCGAGTGCGTCCAGGTAATATCTCCCGTGTTCCAATTAAGCACACTCCCAGACGATCCTATAAACAAATCATCCCCTACATAGACATCTTTAAGCACACCTAAGCCGCCGTCCGTATGAATAGCGCCGGTCGTGCCGCTGGTCGTTTCCGTGGTCGCATCATCACTAATGCCGGTTGTCGTCATTCCCGCTGAGAAAGTAGAGCTTATCGTTGAAGTCAATCCTGCACTGGCGGTCACGCGGCCCACTAACGCACTGGTGCCGGTTACGCGAAGCTGATTGGTCGTCAGGCCCCCACTAAATACCGGCGTAGCGCTTACAGTTAGTGATGTGCCCGTGAGAGAGGTATTACCATTAGCCGAGAGTGTAGTGAACGCACCCGAGGAAGGCGTACCGGCGCCCACTGTGGCATTATCGATGGTCCCCCCGTTAATGTCGGCGGTCGTGGCCGTGAGCGAGGCTGTGGTAAGGCCCACGCTAAAGTTGGCCACCGTCGAAGAAGTCAGCGTATTGCCTGTGAGTGTCACATCGCCCGTAGCGGATAGGGTAGTAGCAGCCACAGACGAAGCCGAGGCTGCACCTATTGTAGTCCCATCTATTGCTCCGCTATTCACATCGACGTTGGTCATCTCATGGTTATTGAAGTCCAACTCTACCGCACCATCGCCACCTAACGTCAACTTGGCCGCCGAGTGCGTCCAAGTCACGTCGCCGGCATCCCAATTGAAGACGGCCCCCATAGCGATCAACAGGTCGTCGCCCAGGTAGATATCCTTGAGCACGCCTAGGCCGCCATCGGTGTGGATAGCTCCCGTTGTGCCGCTGGTCGTTTCGGTGGTGGCGTCCGAAGATAGGCTGGTGGTGGTAATCCCGCCGCTGAACGTAGAGCTAATCGTCGAGGTGATTCCGGCGCTGGCCGTTGCCCTGCCGGTGAGTTGGCTCGTGCCGGTCACATTGAGTTGGTTGGTGGTCAGGCCGCCGCTGAATACCGGCGTGGCACTCACCGTCAACGAAGTCCCGGTAAGCGAAGTATTACCAGTGGCAGACAGAGTCGTAAAGGCCCCCGTGCTCGGTGACGCCGCACCCACGGCGGTTCCGTCGATGGTCCCGCCATTGATATCCGCTGTCGTCACCGTGCCCAAATTCGTAATCGTCGAGCCGGCAAAATTTATCTTACCGGCAATCACCGACAGGCTGTCAACAGACATAGTATCCGCGCGGCCATAGCCGATAAAAACTCTTTTCCCGGCCGTAAAGCCCACCGAGAACCCTGCCAGTGGGGTGCCGATATACAGACTGTCCGCGTTGATGCGGCGGATATTGGCCAAATGGAACAAAAGACTATCGTTGGCGGTAAGAGAAACCAGGGGGTCTTTAACGACGATCTTGGCGATGGCTTTGGACACCAGTGTATCCGACGCCACAATGACCACCTTGAGACTGTCGCCTTGGAAGTAGGGGACAATCAAATTGTAGGCGTTGATAAAATGGTCCAGGTCGTTATTGTAGTCGCTGGCGGTGAACACTTCGCCCGACGAGTAACTCTTGCGCCGCGCCAGGGTGGTCAATCCGGCCCAGGTGTCCACAACACCGCCCACCAGGATGGCCACAAGTAGGAACAACGATAGCTTCTTCAGCATGATGTCTCCAAACGCAAAAAAGCCAACAACAAAGGGTTGCCGGCCTTAAAAAAAGGGCGCTGCTGTTAGCGAACTTTACTTGTCTTGGTTCAGTTGGGGCCGATTGACGAAAGAGTTAGCCGCTATCCCCGTAACAAATGAGGTGAAAAACACCTGCGCCAGCGTCATACCTACTACTTGCAACGCATAGGCGGCGGTGACGGATGCGGCCACCGAAGCCATTGTGTTAAATGGCCGCTTGAGCACCCACCGACGAAAGACTTGCAACTCATCCTCGCCACCTTCCGCTTTCTTCTTGACGATGTGGCAAATCTGTCCCGTCAGCGCCCCTGCCACCAATACGAAATTAGTCCAGTCCATGATATGTCTCCTTAGTAAGCGGGCCTACGTTTGAAGCCGATAAAGTAGCCAATGACCGCCAGGATCAATCCAGCAATGCCGCCGGGTCCATACCGCTCCAAAGGCGGCGCCGGTTGCATACCGTCAATAGCTGTTTGCGCCGCTTGCAGACTGGCGCGCAGTGAGTTGAGCGTCAACCTGGCTTCTTCCAATTCCTTCATCTTGGCCTGCGCCGCCCGGGACAGGGCCGTCTCTTGCTGTGCGTCCAGGCTGCCATCCTTGACGTATACCGGCCTGTCGCGGGTAACAGTCTTGACGACTGTTTTAGGCGGGATAATGACAGGCATAGGCACTTCTTCAGCCAACCGCCGCGTGTTGTCGAGTTCGTTCACCAGGCGTTGGGCGCGCCGGTCCGCCTCTTCCAAGGCATTAATAGCCGCTCGCCGCAGAGATTCCAGTTCCGCCTGGTGCTGCGCTTCTTGCTGCTGGCGGATGGCTTCTTCGCTCAACATGGGCGGCAGGGTCGCTATCTTGCCGCCGCAAGCGACAAGGGGGAACAGTAGGAATAGGATATAAGATCGCATGATGAGGCTCCTGAGTGCGCAGAGGCCGGCTTCCCGAGGGTTGCCGGCCTCTGCTGAAAAAGTGGACTGTCGATACTACTAATTTAACGGTTTTGGGACTTTTATGCTAATTCTATCCTGCTGCTATGGGCAATACTTTGGCATGTTTTCGCGTGCCGTCGCGTTGCCGTTTGTCTACCGGAAAATCGCTCAGATCCCTCGTTTTGCCACAAATTTTACATGGATTCTGTTTGTCCATTACTTCCGACTCGCTTGGATTAGGGTGCGCACCTGCTGATTGATTTCTTTGTCCCAATTCCGATTCTGCTCAGGGGTAAATAACATCCTGAAAGCGCGTTCGCCGCCCA
>Ga0180009_10006111_pt1 | contig 12726 bp, 11 predicted proteins | sample OS_PC_MetaG_FD_123537 | JGI IMG/M metagenome (GOLD analysis project Ga0180009, IMG submission 123537) | Groundwater microbial communities from the Aspo Hard Rock Laboratory (HRL) deep subsurface site, Sweden - OS_PC_MetaG | ecosystem: Environmental > Aquatic > Deep subsurface > Groundwater...
ATCTATTACAACCAGGGTATATCCAAAGAAGGCTCAATTCTTGACGTAGGGGTGGACCAGAAGGTTTTGGAAAAGAAGGGGAATTCCTTTTATTACGGCGACCAGAACATAGGTCCGGGCCGGGAGCAGGCGCGTATTTATCTGAAAGAACATACGGAAGTAAGGGATAAGATTGAAGCGGAATTGCGGGCCAAAATAAATTCCTGATTTTCCTTGTTAATGTAGGGGTCGGATTTATCCGACCCGCTCCGTAATGTGGGGGTGACATGCAGGAGGTGTTTATGAAACGCAAGACAATTATTTGGAGAATTATTTTAACGGTTCTTTTTATCTTGACGGCCGGCTTCTCTTTCTGGGGAGGCAAGGCGCTGGCTGAAAAACAGTCCGGAAAAGCCGCGGTACCCCTTACCCTGGGTCAGGAGATTACTTCTCTGGAACAGGCGTCTGTCCGCGTGGCCGAAGTGGTTAATCCGGCCGTAGTCAACATCCGCACCACCCAGAAAGTGGCAAGGTCGCAGAACCAGTTCGGGGATCTTTTTAACGACCCGTTTTTCCGGAGATTTTTCGGCGACATGCAGCCGCAGGAACCCAGGGAATATCTGCGGCAGGCCCTGGGCAGCGGCGTTATTGTTTCGCCCGACGGCTACATCCTTACCAATAACCACGTGATTAAAGATGCCGCCGAAGTCAGGGTTAAACTGCTGGATGGCCGCGAGTTTAACGCCAGGATAGTCGGCAAGGACGAAAAGACCGACCTCGCCCTGGCAAAAATTAATGCGGAAAATCTACCTTACGCCGTTTTCGGCGATTCCTCTATGATAAAAGTAGGTCAGTGGGTAATGGCAATCGGAAATCCGTTTGGCCTTGAAGGTACGGTTACCGTCGGCGTGGTCAGCGCAACCGGCCGGCACCTGGGCATCAATCCGATTGAGAGTTTCATCCAGACGGATGCTTCCATTAACCAGGGAAACAGCGGCGGACCGTTGGTCAACCTGAAGGGCGAGGTAATCGGAATCAACACCGCCATCGTTGCCAGCGGACAGGGAATTGGTTTTGCCATTCCCTCCAATATGGCCCAGAGCGTCTTTGAGCAGATAAGAACTTCCGGTAAAGTGGTGCGCGGCTACCTGGGAATTTCCATGCAGCCAATCGACCTTGAAATGGCGCAGGAGATGGGTTTGAAGCAGACCAACGGTGTTCTGGTTGCCAACGTCTATCCCGGTACGCCGGCTGAAAAAGCAAACCTGAAGCCGGGTGACGTAATCGTAAACGTCAATAACATTCCGGTCAAAGGTCCTGATGATATTCAAAGCAGAATCGGCCGCGCCAAACCCGGCGATACGGTTGTGCTCCAGGTGATTCGCAACGGAAAGATGCTGGCGCCGATATCCGTACGTCTGGTGGAACAACCGGCGCAGATGGGCGCGGCGGCGCTCCGGCCGGGAGCGGCTCAGCCCGGAGAGGAGAAGATCTGGCGCGGAATGAAACTCGTAGACATCACTCCCGATATCGCAAATAAACTGGGGCTTGCGGTCGCTTACGGAGTGGTGGTCGTTGATGTGTCCGCTTCCAGTCCGGCGGCCGGAAAACTGTCTCCGCAGAGCGTGATTTTAGAGGTGAACCGGCAAGCGATTAACAACCTTTCGGACTTCTTCCGGGTGGTTAAAGAAATTTCGGATTCAAAGTCGGCGATGGTGCGGGTATACGCCGGCGGTAATTACAAATATCTGATTATCCCCGGTAAACCCCCTAAATCCCCCTTGTCAGGGGGACTTCCAAAGTCGTAGGGGTCGGATTCATCCGACCCGCGGGCTCGATGAATCGAGCCCCTACAAAAATATCTTCCGCAGGAGATTTTTGGCTTTAAAGAGTCGCGATTTCACCGTTCCTTCGTTAACCTTTAACATATCCGCAATTTCCTGGTACGATAATTCTTCCAGATAGCGAAGGACAATAATTTCCTGGAATAAAGCGGGTAATCGGGCGATGCCTGCTCTTATCCTTTCTTTTTTTTCATTTTCGGCAAACGATTCGGCCGCTGACGGCAAGCCGGGATAAGTAATTTTTACGCCTTCGGTAAGAGAAATGGTTATCTTCCGTTTTTTTCTTAACCTTTTATGGTGGAGGTTGAGGAGGATGCGATAGGCGTAGGTATAAATCCCGCTTTTTCCTTTAAAATTCGGTAAACTCCGGTAAAGCCCCAGGAAGGTTTCCTGCAGGAGGTCTCTGGCTTCTTCCCGCTCTCCGCAGAGGAAAAGAGCAACGCGGTAAAGCCGGGTTTCCAGGGAAGTAATAATCCGGCTAAATGCCTGCAAATCCCCGTTTTTTGCTTCTGTAACAAGCAAAGCTTCATCAGTCATAACACCCCCTTACATCTTATCAATAAGAACCGCGTTTGTCAATCACGTCGGTTTTGGAGTATAATATACCATAAGATGGGGATGAGAATAGTCAGTACCGGGTCGTACCTGCCTCAAAAAGTTTTAACCAACGCGGACCTGGAAAAGATGGTTGAAACTTCTGATGAGTGGATTCGCACCCGGACCGGTGTTTCCGAACGAAGGATAGCGGCGCCGGAAGAGGCCGCATCCGACCTGGGAATCCGCGCCGGCCGTTTGGCTCTGAAACGGGCTAATTTTCCACCCGAAAAGATTGACGCGGTAATTACCGCAACCATCACCGGCGATTATCATTTTCCGTCAACCGCCTGTATCATCCAGGAAGGGCTGGGCGCTGGCAATGCTTTCGCTTTTGATTTATCCGCGGCCTGTTCCGGCTTTCTTTACGGCCTGGTTTGCAGCCGCGGGCTGATTCTTTCCGGCCAGTGCCGGAACGTTTTGCTGATTGCCACAGAGACTATGAGCCGGGTAACCGACTATACTGACCGGGGCACCTGCGTTCTCCTGGGTGACGGCGCCGGAGCCGTTCTCCTGTCCGCCGACGAGAAAGACGCTGTTCTGGGCAGTTACCTGGCGTCTAACGGCAGTTACACTGACCTTCTTTTTATGCCGGCCGGCGGCGGACGGCAGCCGGCGAGTCGCGAGACCGTGGAAAAGCGTCTCCACTTCATGAAGATGGAGGGCCAGGCGCTTTTCAAAGTGGCGGTGCAATCAATGGTAGAGGCGGCCCGAAAGGCCCTGGAGCGGGCAAACGTAAGTTCAGAGGAAATTTCCCTGGTTATTCCGCACCAGGCAAACCTGCGTATCATTCAGGCGGTGGTTAAAAACCTTTCCCTGCCGATGGAAAAGGTTTTCCTGAACATTCAGAATTACGGAAATATGTCGGCGGCTTCGGTGGCGGTTGGTCTGGACGAAGCGGTTACCAGCGGTCAGGTAAAGGCCGGTGACCTGGCGCTCCTTTTCACTTTCGGCGCCGGTCTGACCTGGGCGGCCATGGTAATCAGGTTGTAGTCGCCCGGCCGAGCTTGCTGGGCGACTAACACTGCTATGCTGCCCTTGACAGGATTGATGTTCGGAAGATACAATAAAGAACAAAATGAGATATTTAAAATTATCCCTGATTGCAACTTTCCTGTTCCTTTTGCCGGTTTTGCTTTACGCCCAGCAGGAACACATCGTCGCTAAAGGGGAAAACCTTTACCGTATCGCTAAAAACCATAATATTTCCGTTGCGGATTTAAAACGGCTTAATAACCTTTCCGGAAACCTTATTAACACGGGCCAGAAATTGATAGTCAGCAGTACGGAAGACGAAGAGAGCAGGGCATCTGAAGCCGGGTCGGTTTACCGCACCAAAAAGACATACCACCGGATTCGTAACGGGGACACCCTGTCCAAGATTGCCCGCAAGTATGAAGTTACACTTACGGAACTGAAGCGTCTCAACCAGAACGTTTCTGATAACCGGCTTAAGATTAACAGCCGTCTTTTGGTCAAGGTTGACCGGGTTCGCGTGCCTTCGGTAACAGAACCAAGACTGGAGGTTGCCAACAATGTGCCGGAGGAAAGCACAAAATCCAGGCTGCCCAAAGGAATTTCGGTGGAAGGTGTTGCGGCGGACCTCCTGGACCGGGCGTTCTCCTTTCTGGATGTGCCGTACCGTCTGGGTGGATTCAGCAATTTGGGAATAGATTGTTCCGGCCTGGTTAAGAAGGCTTTCAGCGCTGTCGGAGTTGACCTTCCCCGGACAGCCAGGACCCAGTTTCTGGAAGGCACACCAATTCCCATCGCGGAGATTTCACCCGGTGATTTACTCTTTTTCGCCAGGTCCAAAAACGGCCGGTATCCGTCACACGTGGCTATTTATCTGGGCAACGGTTTAATTCTGCATGCCAGCCGCGCTGCCCGTCGCGTAATTGTTGACAGTTTTGAATCGTCTGCTTACTTTAAGAGCCGCTGTCTCGGCGCCCGCCGTATTTTAACCGATTCCGAAAACCGGTAACCCTCACGTTATTTATTCAACTATGTCATTGCGAGCCGTATTTTGGCGTGGCAATCCCAAAAGACGCCGTCCCCGCATGCAGTAGGCGGGGATTGCTTCGTCGCTTCGCTTCTCGCAATGACAATACGGTTTATGATTGATTACGTTGATATTTTTGTTTTCTCCGGTAAGGGCGGCGACGGGGCGGTTGCGTTCCGCCGCGAAAAATACGTCCCCCGCGGCGGACCTTCGGGCGGCGACGGCGGCGACGGCGGCTCGGTTATCATCAGGAGCGATGCTTCCGCAAACACTCTGATTAATTTCCGCTACCAGCACCATTTTCGCGCTCAGCCCGGCGGAAATGGGCAAAAGAGTCAAAGAACAGGTTCGGATGGCGAGAACCTTGTGATAATGGTTCCACCGGGAACGGTGGTTAAAACTAAAGATGGCACAATCATTGCCGACCTGGAGAAACTGGGGCAGGAAGTGATCGTGGCAAAGGGAGGTAAAGGAGGTTTTGGAAACGACCATTTTTCCACTGCAACCATGCAGACGCCCAGGTTTGCCAAAAAGGGAACCCCGAGCGAAGAAGCGCACCTTGTTCTGGAACTTAAGTTGATTGCCGACGCCGGTCTGGTTGGCTATCCCAACAGCGGAAAATCAACACTGCTTTCCGTAATCTCCCGAAGTAAGCCCAAAATTGCGCCGTATCCTTTTACGACCCTGGAACCATCACTGGGCCTGGTGCTTTTGGATGACGGCTATAGTTTTACGGCGGCGGATATCCCCGGGTTAATTGAAGGCGCCCACAAAGGGAAGGGCTTAGGCGACCGATTTCTGCGTCACATTGAAAGGACCCGGGTTATTTTGCACATGGTTGACCTTTCCGAGCCGGACCCGGTTGGAAGATATTGGAAAATTCGCGAAGAATTAACGGGGTATGGCTGCGGCTTGGCCGAGAAACCGGAAATTATTGTGGCTAATAAGATTGATTTGCCGGAAACGAAGGAGAAACTAACTGTTTTTCAGGAAGAGATGGGGAAGTTTGGCAAACAGGTCTTTCCAATTTCAGCTATGCTCCGGAATGGTTTAAAACCCCTGCTTTACGCAACCGCTGAAATCTTACGCAAATAAAAACTGAATAGGACGCAGATGTACGCAGAAACAGCAGGATAATGTTAAATGATAATTATTTGGAGTATTTTTAAAAATTCCCTAAGAGTATTTTAAAGTAATTCTATAAAGTAATCCTTAATCCGTATCTGCATTTATCCGCGGTAATCTGCGTCCGAAAGAAATTATGTTTTTCCAAGCCCGAACGCTTTATGCAGACTGCGGACCGCTTTCCGATGCTCCTTTTTGCAAATAACGCAGGATATCTTAATCTCCGAAGTGCTGATCATTTCAATATTAATCCCGGCCTGACTTAAAGCGGAAAACATTTTGGCGGCCACGCCGAAATGGCTCTGCATTCCGATGCCGATGATGGAAATCTTGGCGATGTCAGAGTCAACGGCGATTCCTTCCGCTCCGATTTCCCGGGCAATTTTCGCGGTAATCTGCCGGGTGTTTTTTAGGTCTTCCGAGGGAACGGTAAAAGAAAGGTCGGTTTTTCCTTCCTTGCTTACGTTCTGGATAATCATATCCACGTTGATCTTTTTTGCGGCTACCGCGGTAAATATTCGGGCCGCTATTCCGGGCCGGTCCGGCACGCCGAAGATGGATAATTTGGCTTCCTGGTCGGTACCGGTGACCGCTGAAATTAACGGCTCTTCCAGACTTTTTGTTCTTTTTTTCGTTTTCTCCGTAATCATCGTTCCTTCCCCTTCCTGAAAAGTTGATTTTACCAGAATAGGCACTCTGTGCTTCTGTCCGAATTCAACCGCCCGGGCCTGTATTACGGTCGCCCCCGTCGAAGCCATCTCCAGCGCCTCCTCGTAGGATATGAGCGGGATGAGGCGGCTTTCCGGCTCTAGCCTCGGGTCTGCGGTGAAGATTCCAGGCACGTCGGTATATATTTCGCAGGCATCGGCGTGTAAACTCTTAGCAAGGGCAACTGCGGAGAGGTCGCTGCCGCCTCTCCCCAGGGTGGTTATCCGGTCATCTTCCGTTACGCCCTGAAAACCGGTCACCACCGCAACCGCGCCCTTCTCCATGGTTTCTTTTATCCGGGAAGTTTTTAAAAATCTGATTCGCGCTTTAGTGTGAGTGGCATCGGTTATGATGCCTGCTTCCCGGCCGGTAAAGGTGCGGCTGGGTACGCCTATCTTTTGAAGGGCCATGGCCATGAGGCTGGCCGAAACCATCTCTCCGGTGGAAAGGAGCAGGTCCATCTCCGGTCCGCGTTCCGGATTACCCACCTGAGATGCCAGGTCAACCAGATGGTCGGTGGTGTCGCCCATCGCCGAAACTATAATTGCAAGCCGGTTCTTTCCGGTCAGCCGCTTCTTAATCTTTTGCGCAATCCGGATAATTTTTTCCGTGGTGGATAAAGAAGAACCACCGAATTTTTGGACAATTATCGTCATAGGCGCTGTCTGCATCTAATCAGGGTAATGACGCCGATGACCGCAAACAGAACGGCATACCACTGCGTGGTGTAAAGCCCCAGAAAACCCGGCAGCAAGTCACCGCGCAAGCTGTCCACGGCCGACCGGATAAAACCGTACAAGATAAGGTACCAGGCGGTTAATTCACCCGGTTTTGTTTCGGTGCGGCTGAAGATGTAAAGAATAAGGAAGAGCGTGGCATCAGATAAAACATAGTATATTTGAGTTGGATGGACGCGGTTGGTCAGAAAAGGAAAATTTACGGCCCAGGGGAGGTTTGAAGCTTTACCGTAACAACAGCCGTTTAAAAAACAGCCAATTCGGCCGATTGCCTGGCCTAACGGAAGGTAAAGGAAGAAATTATCCAGCGCCGGGCGGACAATAATTTTTCTCCGGCGCAAATACCATACGCCGCCGGCCAGGCCGAAGAGCAGGCCGCCCTGAATCGCCAGGCCGCCCTGCCGCAGCAGGAAGATTTCCAGAAAGTTACGCTGATAGTATGACCATCCAGCCGTGACGTGAATCAGCCGGGCTCCGATGATGCCGACCAGGATGGCCAGGAAGATAAGATTATAAATAACCTGTTCCGGAATACCCCGCCTTCTGGAACGGCGCAGACCCAAAAGGAAGGCAATGGCGATGCCGCCCGCTACAAACAGGCCGTAAGTATAAACCGTAAAACCCCCAATTTCAAAAAGTATCGGGTGCATCGTGCTCTCGGGTATTCGTTTCGCAAACATTATGCTGCGCGACAGACAAAACTACGCAATTCAGCGACGAGCCTCGCCGTGTTCTCAATGCTACTTCGTATGAGCCCCGGCCACTCATCGCTTCATTTTGCTTGTTTTGTTGCTGTCGCTACGCAAGTTTTGTTCACCGAATACCCTCGTTTTTGTGAAATAATTTTTTACAAACTTTTATTTTACTTCATTTCTGTCTTTTTCGCAAAACAAAATGTTGGCGATGATGAATGACGCGCCGATGGTCAGGGCGGTGTCGGCCAGGTTGAAAGTTGGTATGCGCCAGAGAAGGATAAAATCAAAAACGCTTCCCAGGACAAGGCGGTCCGCGAGATTCCCAAGCATGCCGCCCCAGACCAGGCCGAGGCCTGCCGCCAAAAGGCCGTGTCTTCTCCGGCTCTTTTTCCACAGGTCAATCGTGACGTAGATTACCAGGCAGGATAATACGACGGTAATAACCTTGAGATATTTAGGATGCCAGAAACCAAAAAAGAAACCGGGATTGTAGAAAGGGGTAAATTTTAAGATGCCGGGGATGATAACCTGGGGATGAAGAAACTTCTCCCCCCAAAATTTGGTTGCCTGGTCGCAGAGGAAGACGAACGCCGCCAAAAAAAAGGGCAGTTTCAGGGTTTGACGTGACACAACTTAAGATTCCATTTTTGCCTGACATCCGAAACAGTGTCGGGCTTGAGGTACGACGGTCAAGCGTTTGACCTCAATCTTTACACCGCACTTCTCGCACTTTCCGTAACTTCCTTTATTAATTCTGGCCAGGGCCTCTTCCACCTCTCTCAGAGAAGCGTTTTCCTCGGTGACCAGGCCCAGGTTTAAATCCCGTTCAAAATTATCGGTGCCCAGGTCAGCCGGGTGGGTGGTGATCCCGCCCAGGTCCGAATTTCTTTCCGCATTCAAAAGCCCGTTGTTTTCCAAATCGGAGAGATTTTTCAGAATGCGCTCGTACTCTTTTTCCAGAGATTTGCGGTATTTTTCCAGTTCTTTTTTATCCATAGTAGGGGGGTCGGATTTATCCGACCCGGCTTTCGTAGTGCGACCCTTTCAGGGTCGCTAATGTAATGTAGGGGAGGGGTTACATCCCCTCCCGGCGAGGCTGAAAGCCTCGCACTACGTCATTCGGGAATGACACAGTGTATTTTATAACTTTAATTTGGAAATTTTACCACCAAAAACGTTTTCCGTCAAGAGGAGGGGGAAATGTTGTGGTTTGCCTCGGGGTTACCGAAAAATAAAATTGCCTATTTGCCAGAGATGATTTTGGAGCGAGACAAGGAGCGAAGAAGATGGCATAGTTATACTATACAATCAATGAGGGACGCAGTCGCAGCCCAAAAGCGCCTGGCCCTGTTGGGGAGTCCCGTTTTTGGGTCATTGCGGCGTTGCTTCTCCTCTCCATACCGCAGGGGGTATGGTTCGTCGTCGCGCCTTGCACTAACCTCAAATCCGGGACTCCAAATAGGCAATTTTATTCTTTGGCAACCCCACATACCAGGCGATGGTTCGTGCCAGGCCTTCTTCAAAGAATGTTCGGGCGGTAAAGCTAAACTCTTCTTTTGCCCGGGAAGTGTCAAGACACCGACGGGGCTGGCCGTCCGGTTTGGATACATCCCAGGTAATTTCACCTTTAAAGCCGGTCAGTTTAACAATCAGGTGTGCCAGGTCTTTGATTGAGATTTCAAAGCCGGCGCCGATATTGATTGGTTCCGGCTTATTATATTTTTCGGCTGCAAGAATGATGGCTTCGGCGGCATCTTCCACGTAAAGGAACTCACGGGTCGGTTTTCCGGTGCCCCAGACGGTGATTTGTCCTTTCTTCTCCTTTTTGGCTTCAAGACACTTGCAAATGAGGGCTGGAATTACGTGGGAAGATTCCGGGTCAAAATTATCGCCGGGACCGTAAAGGTTCACCGGTAGAAGGTAAATGGCGTTAAATCCGTACTGCTGCCGGTAGGCCTGGGCCTGCACCAGGAGCATCTTCTTGGCCAGGCCGTAGGGTGCATTTGTTTCCTCCGGATAACCGTTCCAGAGGTCTTCTTCCCGGAAGGGGACCGGCGTATATTTGGGGTAGGCGCAAATGGTGCCGAGCGCGACAAACTTTTCCAGATTGTATTGACGTCCTATTTCCATCAACTGGATGCCCATCATCAGATTATCATAGCAGAAAGAACCCGGATTTTTCAGGTTGGCGCCGATGCCGCCGACCCGGGCGGCCAGGTGGATGACTATTTCCGGCTGGCTGTCCCGGTAAACTCTTTTGACCGCCTCCATCTCCACCAGATTATAATCCTGGATTTGGGGGATAAAGATGTTCCGGCAGCCCCTTTCTTTGAGTTTGCCAACCACAAAGGAGCCGAGAAATCCGGCGCCGCCGGTAACCAAGACTCTTTTCTTTTGCCAAAATTCAGCCATATTACCAACAATATTCCTCCCCCTTGACGGGGGAGGTAAGGTGGGGGTGAATGCAGATTTATCCTACATCGTCGCTATCCGCTTGTAATCCTGTTCTGCGTCCAGGAGAGGCCTTTTTTCTTCAGAATCTTTTTTCCTTCGCCGGGTGATTTCAGCCCGGCCAATTCCAGGTCACAATCAACCATTATCCGGGTAAGTTCGTGAAAGGCAACCCTGGGTTCCCAACCCAGTTCTTTTCTGGCTTTTGCGGCGTCGGCCAGCAGGAAATTCACTTCGGTCGGCCGCTGGTATCTCGGGTCTATTCCCACGTATTTGCGCCAGTCAAGGTTTGCGTAACCGAAGGCCTCTTTCAAGAAATCCTCTACCGAATGGCTTTCACCGGTGCCGATGACGTAATCTCCGGGTCTATCCTGCTGCAGGATTTGCCACATTGATTCCACGTATTCCGGGGCGTAGCCCCAGTCCCTTTTTGCTTTTAAATTTCCCAGGAAGAGTTTATCCTGTTCTCCGGCCAGAATTTTGGCGATCGCCCTGGTTATTTTTCGGGTGACGAAGGTTTCGCCCCGCCTGGGGCTTTCGTGATTGAAGAGGACCCCGTTGGCGGCAAAAATCCGGTATGCTTCCCGGTAATTGACCGCCATCCAGTAGGCATATACTTTGGCAATGCCGTAGGGGCTGCATGGTTGGAAGCGTGTTTTTTCATTTTGCGGCGCCGGCGCCGACCCGAACATCTCGCTGCTGCTGGCCTGGTAAAATCTGGTCTTAATGCCGCTGCGCCGGATTGCTTCCAGAATCCGGGTGGTTCCTAATGCGGTTATGTCTCCGGTATATTCCGGCAGGTCAAAGCTTACCCTTACGTGGCTCTGCGCGCCCAAATGGTAAATTTCGTCGGGCTTGATGTTATATATAATTTCCGTAATCTGCCCGGAGTCGGAAAGGTCTCCGTAATGGAGAAAAAGCCTGGTTCCGCTTAAATGTGGGTCCGCGTACAAATGGTCAATGCGCCCGGTGTTAAAGGTGCTGGCGCGGCGGATGAGGCCGTGGACCTGGTAATTTTTGGATAATAAAAATTCGGCCAGGTACGAACCGTCCTGTCCGGTGATTCCGGTAATCAGCGCTTTTTTCATTTATGCCTTTACGACATTCGGATACGGTTTTGCCACCGCATTCCTGGTATCTATGACTAATTTGGCGTTTTTGACGATGAAGGCATAGTCGTAATCGGTGTGGTTGGTCAATATCAGCGCTACGTCCATATTTTTGAGAAGTTTCACGGTCAATTTTTGCGAAACAAGCGAAAATTTGTAATGCCGCAGTTTACCTATTTCCGGAATATACGGGTCGTTGTAGATTACCATCGCGCCTTTTTCCTGCAGGAGTTGGATAATCTTCAAGGCCGGTGATTCTCTTAAATCGTCAATATCTTTCTTGTAGGCAACACCCAGAACCAGCGCTTTTGCCCCACAGAGACTCTTTCCCTGCTTATTGAGGGCTTCCATCGTTTTGGATATTACGTAATAAGGCATGGAAGTGTTTATTTCCCCGGCCAATTCAATAAAGCGGGTTGAGAAATCATACTGTCTCGCCTTCCAGGTAAGGTAAAAAGGGTCCACCGGAACACAGTGTCCGCCAATGCCCGGACCCGGGTAAAATGGTTGAAACCCGAACGGTTTGGTCTTTGACGCTTCAATCACTTCCCAGATATTTATGCCCATCCGGTCAAAGAGCATCTTCATTTCGTTGACCAGGGCGATATTCACGCTGCGGTAAATATTCTCCAGGAGTTTGGTGGATTCCGCGGCCCGGGTGGATGATACCGGAACAACCTTTTCCACTATTGTAGAGTAGAGGGCAATCCCGTGTTTTAAGCAGGCGCTGGTTACGCCGCCCACTACCTTGGGGATGTTTTTAATGGAAAAAACGCTGTTGCCCGGGTCTTCCCGTTCCGGCGAAAAGACCAGGTAAAAATCTTTTCCTATCACCCGGCCGTTCTCTTGCATGACGGGCAAAATCAGTTCTTCGGTTGTGCCCGGGTAGGTTGTGGATTCCAGGGAAATGAGTTTTTGGCCGCTAAAGTTCATAGAGATATCCCGGGCCGCTTTTTCCACATATCGCATATCCGGTTCCCGGTTTTCGGTCAGGGGGGTCGGTACGCAGATGATGATAACGTCAGGTTCCTTGAGGTGGGAAACGTCGGCGGTGGCGGAAAAATGGGCAGAGTAGGGCGCTAACAGGGATGCCGGAATATGCCTGATATACGATTGCCCCCGGTTAAGAGCTCCGACCTTGTTTGCGTCGGAATCAAAACCGATAACTTTAAACCCGGCTTTCAGGAAGTTAATAACTAAGGGCAGGCCGACATAGCCCATCCCGATAACGCCGATTGTGGCGGTTTTTCCCGCTATCTTTTTTAAGAGGTTCATGCTGTAATTATACAACGGTAGCCGGCGGCCGGTCAACGAATTCTTTTTCCTCCAATCGGTAAAATTTGTCTCGTCATCTGTACGCGTTTTTACGGTGTCGTATTCGCAATACCAGTACGCCTTCCTTTGTCTTGGCATAGACAACCCGATAGTTGAAAACCCGTAGTTTAAAAAGACCCGCCAGATCACCCTTAAGCGGCTCGCCGG
>Ga0180009_10006112_pt1 | contig 12725 bp, 12 predicted proteins | sample OS_PC_MetaG_FD_123537 | JGI IMG/M metagenome (GOLD analysis project Ga0180009, IMG submission 123537) | Groundwater microbial communities from the Aspo Hard Rock Laboratory (HRL) deep subsurface site, Sweden - OS_PC_MetaG | ecosystem: Environmental > Aquatic > Deep subsurface > Groundwater...
CGTTGTCGAGGAGGATGCCCGCGGGAACTAGGATGTCGTCGCCGTAGACGGTGAGGCCGCTGTCGGCGACGGCCTGCGGAGCTGCGTTCGAGGATATGCCGGCGAGCGCGGCAAGCGCGTCGATCCCGGCGCGAGCGAGGGCCGGGTCCTGGTCGAAGACGATTTCGTCAATCCCTGCGCCGATCAATGTCGTGGAGAAGTAGTCCTCGACAGTAATGTCGCTGCCGTCGGCGAGGAGGACATGCAGATCATCGGCGTTCATAGCGTGGCGCAGGATGGTGACGTCCGACTGGGTCAGGCCGGGCAGGTAGAGGCGGTCTATGTCCGTTGCCGGGCCGGTGTCGCGGATCACGTCGTTACCGTCTCCGGCAGAATAGACGAAGGTGTCGCTGCCGCTGCCGCCGTCGAGGGTGTCGCTGCCGGCTCCGCCCCTCAGCGTGTCGTCGCCGCCGGCACCATTCAAGGTGTTGGCCGCGTCGGTGCCGGCAAGGGTGTTGTCGAGTGCGTTGCCGGTGCCGGAAATCGCGCCGCCGGCGAGGCTAAGGCTCTCAACGTTGGCGGTCAAAGTGAAGTCGATGAAGGCGGTGACGCGATCCTGACCGCCAGCTGCCGCCTCGATGACGACGTCGCCTGCGTTGTCGACGACATAGCCATCGTCGCCGCTGCCTCCGTCAAGCGTGTCGCTACCGGTGCCGCCGTCGAGCAAGTCGTTGCCGTCGCCGCCGGTCAGCTGATCGTTGCCGCCGCCGCCCAGGATATCGTGATCGTCGGCGGTGGCCGCAATGATGATGTCATCGCCTGCGGTGCCGGAGGCGATCTGCGGGTCGGTGCCGCCGGTTTCATCATTGTGGTTGGGGTTCGAAGTGGGGGCCTGCGGGCGCGGATCGAGAGGAGCGAACATTGTGCCGCCATTGGTCATCAAGTTCACGGCCGCGTCGAAGTTCGGGTAGGTCGTCGCACCGGCTCCGTTAGAGAGGGTAATGTTGGTCCCTTCACCTGGGTCGTGGAACTCAATGCCGAGGTCGCCGACTTGGAAATCGGTTATTCGGATCGTGGTTTCATCATCAAGAATCACGAGATGGGTTTGGGTGAAGAGCACTTGGCCGTTCTCACCCAGGATGGGGACTTCCTCGGTTTCACCCTGATAGAGATTGATGATCAGGTCGTCGCCGTCGAGCCAGTATTCAATCGAGCCGGCGAAATCGATGACGCCTTCGGTGAAATTGTTGCCGAAAAAAAAGTCGTCTTCAAGCCGCCACTCGAAACTGAGCACGTAACCGTTGTCGTGAAGGTCTGCGTATGTGCCCATCGCTCCGAGCAGGGGGAGGAGGTCAGAACCTTCGAACTCGCCGACGCCCTGGCCGCCGGTAAAGAAGTCGTAGGCGACGAACAACCGGTCGTCGGACTCTGCGTCATCGATGATGAATTCGACGTTGCCGATGGCATCCTGGGTCGCGGTGAGACTGGAGAGGACGAAAGTGTCGGCGCCAGTGCCGCCGATGGCGAGGGTCTGGCCACCTGTAGAGACGATCGTGTCGTCGCCTGCGCCGCCTTCGAGGCGGGCGGTGTGTCCGTCAGCGGTGGTCCCGGAGCCGGCGGCGGCAAGGCGGCCATCGATCAGGTCGTTACCGCTGCCGCCATCGGCGCCGCGCATGTTCGCGGACAGGTAGATGCGGTCATTCGACTCGGTTCCAACGATCCATTCGGCATCCTCGATCCACAGCCCTTTCTGATCGGATTCGGTGACCTGAGCGAAGACCGTGCTGGCGTTCACCGCGTTGACGAGAATCCCGCTGCCCTCAATGTCGGCGAAATCAACAACGTCTCCCTGGTCGTCGGTGGGGGCGGCGGAGGACTGCGAGCCGAGGTGAAGGTCAAGGCCCTGGCGGATCAGATCGACGCCGGGGCCGAGCTTGATGAAGTCGTTGTTGCCGCGCCATTCGAGGCGCTCGATGGACAGAAGCGAGTCTTCGCCGGTGGAGTGTTCCACGACGAACTGGGCGTTGTAATGCTCGATATGGTCGATGGACGGGAGCCGGATGTAGAATGGGCCGATCTGATCGTAGATTACGGTGTCAATGCCGTCCTTGACATAAAGGAGGTTGAGAACGCCGCCGTGGTAGACGTGCGAACCTTTCGACCAGTTGAAGGTGTCGTCGCCGCTGCCGCCGTAGAAGCGTTCGGTCTGAGAAACGTCGTCGGTGCCGAAGAAGGTATCGGTGCCGCCGCCGCCGAACAGCGAGGTGAAGCCGTTCTCAATGCGCATCTCTTCGCCGGAATTTGTCCCGAGCAGGGTTTCGCGGCCCGGCGACAGACGTAGTCCGAATGGCAGATTGGTGGAAAGATTGGTGCCGGCATAGTGCAACAGAGATGCGATCAGGGACGTCGAGTTCAGCGCGGAGTTGGTGGTCAAGGGCAGGGCAACGGCAGTGTAGGGGTGGGCGGCCGCATCGATCCTGCCGGCGAACGAGGCGATGGTCGCCCAGCTGGCGTCGGCATCGACGAATGGGAGCGCGCGGCTGCCGCGCTGTTCGGGCGTGCCGATGATGCCGACGAGCTCGGATTCGGTTGGAGCGCGGTAGCTTGTTCCATCATAGATGGCGTTCAACGTCGCGAGGGTTGTTGTGCCGTTGGCCCCCAGGACGCCGAGGGTCGGGGTGGGGCTGCCGCCGAAGGTCACGCGGGCACCCTCGATGCCGAACCAATAGGCCTGATCAATGAATGAAGCAGGCTCGAAAGTGAGGAGTAGGTGGTCACCTCCGAAAAATCCGATGAAACCTTCTATTGGAGTTCTTTCAACCCTAACGCGTGGCATCGTGCGCCCTCCAAATTGTTGTGAGAGCGGCTTTCAGGCCGTAACAGATGTCTGAATATTCGTTATTTGATGCTTGTTATAGCCTGCTCCGCTCAGAATTAACCATTTTGAGCGTAGACCCCCTACATTTCAGAGCGCAACAGTAAATTCTCGCTACTACTACAACCACAATGTGCAACGTTGTATGGTGGCCACAATAGTCCGAGTCCGGAGTTATGTGGGGTTCGCGGCTGCGAATTCGTTCGTTCAAACTGGGGAAGCGATTCTGCCAAGTCACTGATCAACTTGCGTTGGATTGAGGCAGCCGTGCGCGAAGGCTGCTTGCGCTTCGCAGGTCGCGGATATTATAACATCCGCATGAGCTGCCCGGTTTTCGCGACGATTGCGTCGCCGGGGCGTTGAATATTCATCGATTGGGCGTCGGTGGGCCGGGGAGCGGTCTCGAAAGCTGTTCGGAGTGCTGAGGGTAAAGTTGTGACGTGACGGGCAGTATCGATGTGATCGAGAAGAGTATGAAAGAGATGACTGTGGAGCGGCAGCTCAATGCCAATGAGAAGCTGGTGCTGGCCGCGCTGAGACGATGCGGCAAGCCGGCGAGCGCCTACGATCTGATCGACGACCTGAAGCCCGATGGGGTGAAGGCGCCGCCGACGATCTACCGCGCGCTCGGGAAGCTCATCGAGGCCGGACTCGTGCACCGCCTCGAGTCTCTCAACGCGTTCGTGGCCTGCTCGCATGCGCATCGATGCAAGGCGGTGGCTTTTGCCGTGTGTGACGATTGCGGGACGGTGGACGAGTTCGAGTCGAAGCAACTTTCCGGCATCCTTCAGGGATGGGCAGAGAATGCCCGTTTCAGATTGCGACAGACGACGCTGGAGCTGCGCGGGCTGTGCGCGGTATGTGCAGAAAAGTCCGGCTGATGACGGGACCGTTGGCGATGGCGGGGCCTTATCGATCAAAGCGAACTGGAGTGGCGTCATGCTCTACATGAGCGCAGTGGAGAGGATTGCCTACGCTGCGGTGATTATTGCCGCCGTCTGGGTGGTGATCCTGGCGGCGATGTGGAGCTGACAGGCATGTGTAGCGAACAAGCGCAATGAACAAGCTAAGTCCTGCGGCGCCGCGCATCGCGATTGCGAACCTGACGCTTGGGTATGAAGGGCATCCGGCCGTACATCATCTCAGCGGCGAGATGCCTGCCGGGTCCATGACGGCTGTCGTCGGACCCAACGGCAGCGGCAAAAGCACATTGCTGAAGGGGATCGTGGGTCTGTTGAAACCGATCCACGGGCATATCGAGATCGATGGGCTGGGGGGCAACGCCATCAGCTACCTGCCGCAGCAGGCCAACATCGACCGGACGTTTCCAATCTCCGTGGAGGAGACGGCGAGCCTCGGCCTGTGGTCGCGGTGCGGTACGTTCGGCGGCGTGTCGCGGCCCGAGCGCGAGAGAGGCGCGCGCGCGATATCGGCTGTCGGCCTCGAGGGGTTCGAACAGCGCACGCTCGATACGCTTTCCGGCGGGCAGGTGCAGCGCGTTCTTTTCGCGCGGGTGCTGGTGCAGGACAGCCCGCTCATCCTGCTCGACGAACCGTTCAACGCGATCGACGCGAACACGGCGGGCGACCTGATGAACCTGATCGAGCGCTGGCACAAGGAGAGGCGTACCGTGGTGGCGGTGATGCACGATCTGGATCTTGCGCGCGACAGGTTTCCGAATGCGCTGTTGCTGGCGCGCGAGAAAATCGCCTGGGGCGAGACGTGCGATGTCATCACGCCGGCGAACCTGTTGAAGGCGCGCAACATGTCGGAATGCTGGGACGACGATGCGCCCTGGTGCGAGCGCGAGGCGGTTTGATGATCCTTTACGATTGGCTGCTGTCTCCGTTCGTCGAATTCTCCTTCATGCGGCGGGCGCTGGCGGGATCGATCGCGTTGTCGTTCAGCGCGGCTCCGGTCGGCGTGTTCATGATGCTGCGGCGGATGAGTTTGATGGGGGATGCGATTTCGCACGCGATCCTACCGGGCGTGGCGGTCGGATTTCTGGTGTTCGGCCTCGAAATCCTGCCGATGACGATCGGTGGAATGATCGCCGGGCTGGTCGTGGCGCTGGCGGCTGGGCTGGTGGCGCGCGGCACGGCGCTGAAAGAAGATGCGAGCCTTGCGGCGTTCTATCTTATCTCGCTGGCTCTGGGGGTTTTGATCGTCAGCATCAAGGGATCGAGTGTCGACTTGATGCACGTCCTGTTCGGAACGGTTCTGGCGCTCAACGACGAAGCACTTATCGTGCTCGGAGCAACGGCGACGGCTACGATCGCGGGGCTGGCAATCATTCTGCGGCCGCTGATCGCGGAATTCGTCGATCCGGGTTTTCTTGCAGCCGTGCGCGGGCCGGGGGCGATGTCCTATCTCGTGTTCCTGACGCTGGTGGTGCTTAATCTGGTGGCAGGATTTCAAGCGCTCGGCACGCTGCTTGCGGTCGGGATCATGGTTCTGCCGGCGGCGGCGGCGCGGTTCTGGATGCGGCGCTTGAGCGGCATGATCGGTGTTGCGGTCTTGATTGCGGTGCTGTCGTGCATCGCGGGGCTTCTCGTTTCGTATCATTGGCGGCTGGCATCGGGTCCATGCATCACGCTTTCGGCCGGAGCGATATATCTTGGGTCGTTGCTGGCCGGTCCGGCGGGTGGCATCGTGTGGCAACTGCTGCCGCACAAGCATCGGGCGGCATGAGGGGCGTTGCATGAAGTTGATTGGCGTCCTCGTTGCCGCGCTGCTGGCGGGCGAGATTCTGGCGGTTTCGATCAAGCCGGCGCACGCGGCGGAGAAAATCGCTGTGGTCGCGACCTTCTCGATCCTCGCGGACATGGCAAAGCAGGTTGGCGGCGAGCGGGTTGCGGTGCATTCGATGGTGGGGCCGGGGAGCGATGCGCATGTGTTCCAGGCGACGCCGGCGGATGCGGTGACGTTACGGCGTGCGGCACTGGTTGTCGAAAACGGATTCGGTTTCGAAGGATGGCTGGACAGGCCGATCGAGGCCGCGGACTACAAAGGCCAGCGTATTGTCGCGAGCGAGGGCGTGGCGCCACTGAGCCAAGCGGACACCGACGATCATGGGCACCATCAAGGCGACAAGCATGGCCTGCGTGCTGCCGATCCGCATGCCTGGCAGAACATCGCCAACGGGGTTCATTACGTTGACAACATTGCGCGCGGTTTGTGCAACCTCGATAAGAGCGGTTGCCCGACCTACAAGGCGAATGGTGCCGCCTACATCGAACGGCTGCAGGCGCTCGATCGCGAGATCAAAGGGCGGCTGGCGGCCATCCCGTCCGAAAGGCGCAAGGTGATCACGTCGCATTCGGCGTTCGGGTATTTCGCCGAGCGGTATGGCGTGGAAATCATCGCGCCCGAGGGTGTTTCGACGGAGCAGGAGGCCGCCGCCCTCGACGTGGCGGGCCTCATCCGGCAGATCCGCGAGCACGACATCAAGGCGCTGTTCGTCGAGAACATTTCGGACCCGCGGCTGATCGAGCAGATCGCGCGGGAGACGGGCTTGAAGCCGGCGGGCCGGCTTTATTCGGATGCGCTGTCGAAGGCCGGCGGCGAAGCGGACAGTTATATCGCGATGATGCGGCACAACGGGGTTGCCATTGCGGAAGCGCTGGAGGCGGCGGGGCGGTGAGGTGGGCAATAGTTGCCCCAACATCGGGCGCGCCCATGCCGGAGTGCTCAACGCACGCTACGAAGACTGCTGCTCCACCGCGTTCGCGGCGTCGATTAGGCTTTTGCCGCAATCGGATTTGCCGAGGGCGGCAACGAATCTTTCGAGGGCGGCGCGGGCCAATTCGATGACGCCGTGTCTTTCCGGACCGGTGGCGTGTTAGGCGAACATGCTGGCGGACTTTTCGCGGTGCAGCGCGCGGTGCACGGGGTTCGGATAGGCCGTGACCGTAGTCGAAATTGTCGCCGAGGATGAGGCATGTGTTCCGGCCGGAGCCGCTGGCGAGAACGCTGTCTCTGATTTTCTCCATCCCCCTTATCCTGCAATCCTGATTGGCGCGCTGGATTGAGGTTCAGGGCTTTTTCGAGCCGGTGCCGAGGCGCTGGCCGGAATAGTTCTTTGCGCGGATGGGCCGCCACCATTCGTCGTTCGCAAGATACCAGGAAATCGTGTCGGCAAGGCCTTCCTCGAAGGTGCGCGAGGGGGTCCAGCCAAGCTCGGCTTCGATCTTGGAGCAGTCGATGGCGTAGCGGCGGTCGTGGCCTGGACGGTCGGTGACGAATGTGATGAGGCTGCGCCGTTGCGTACCGTCTTCGCGCGGCACCTGCTTATCGAGATGATCGCAGATCGCCTCGACGACGGCGAGATTGGTGCGTTCGCAGCGTCCGCCGACGTTGTAGGATTCGCCGATCCGGCCCCGGGTGGCGATCGTGACAAGAGCCTTGGCGTGGTCCTCGACGTGCAGCCAGTCGCGAACGTTGTCACCCTTGCCGTAGACGGGAAGCGGTCTGCCTTCCAGTGCGTTCAGCGTGACGAGCGGAATGAGCTTCTCGGGAAACTGGTAGGGACCGTAGTTGTTCGAGCAGTTCGAAAGCACGACCGGCAGGCCGAACGTGTGGTTCCAGGCGCGGACCAGGTGGTCGGAGGAAGCTTTCGAAGCAGAGTAGGGAGAGGAAGGCGCGTAGGGCGTCGTCTCCAGGAACAGGCTGTCGTCGAAGGGCAGGTCACCAAAAACTTCATCGGTCGAGACGTGATGGAAGCGGAACGAATTCCTGGCGGTGCCTTCGAGTTCAATCCAGTAGGTGCGGGCGGCTTCCAGCATCGCGTAGGTGCCCATCACGTTCGTTTCGATGAAGATCGCGGGGCCGTCAATCGAGCGGTCGACGTGGCTTTCGGCGGCCAGATGCATGATCGCGTCCGGCTTCTCGCTTTGCAGGATGCCGAGTATCGCTTCGCGGTCGCAAATGTCCTGCTTGTAGAATGAATAGAGCGGGTGGCCGGCAATGGGTTTGAGCGAGTCGAGATTGGCCGCGTAGGTCAGCTTGTCGACGTTGACGACCGCCATCGCGAGATCGCCGACGAGATGCCGGCAGACGGCCGAGCCGATGAAGCCGGCGCCGCCGGTCACGAGGATCTTCACGGGTTTGTTCCTTTGCCTGCATATAGAAACAGGTCTGGCTGGTCTTTCAGCAGCGGCGCGACGCTGTCCTTTGCGGAAAGAAGAGGCTCGATTTGATCCAGGGGCCAGTCAATTGCGAGTTCGGGATCGCTATAGTGTATCGAGCATTCGTATTCGGGCGCGTAGATGTTGGAGACCTTGTAGATCACCTCGGTATCGGGTTCGAGGGTGAGGAAACCGTGCGCGAAACCCTTGGGAATGAACAGCTGGTTCCAGGCTTGCGAAGTGATGATGCGAGCGCACCATTTTGCGAAGGTGGGGGAACCCTGGCGGATGTCGACGGCAACGTCGAAGATTGCGCCCTTGGTGACGCGTACCAGTTTGTCCTGGGCAAACGGTGGAAGCTGGTAGTGTAGCCCCCTGAGGACGCCTCTCGTCGCCGAAAATGAGTGGTTGTCCTGGACGAAAACGGACAGTATGCCGGCATCGGCAAACTTCATCGCATTATAGGTTTCGGAAAAGAAACCCCGCGCGTCGCCGAACTTCCGAGGTGCGATTTCCAGAACTTCGGGAAGCTCCTGCGGCGTAACCTGCATTCCGTTCAATCCTTCGCGCTGCCGTCCGCGTCCACCGAAATTTGCTGCAAATTTCCATGATTCGCGACTGCGCCAAACTATTCAACTCCGGGACACGAGTCGACCTGTAACGGGCTGCCGATGCCGCCGGAAGCTTTTCGGCAATCCGACTCGCGTGAGGTTCGCAGAGAACGGTGCGGACGCGTCACGAAGTTGCGACAATAGCTGGAGAGCCCAATAGCGAAGGGTGCCTACACCATTGTTGCGGCGATGGTCAATTGCAGGCAGCAACTGGGGCCGAAGTCCAGTCTTCCATCATTGTTCGAAGGCTTGTTTTACCCAAGGCTCTTCGTGGCTGACACCCGATTCTATCATTTTGCCAAGGAACAGCGCGCCGGCATGCGTGGCGGATGGCCGGGAGAAGATGCTCGTGAAGATGCTCAAGAAACCGCGTCCACCCGGAGGGGAATTGAGGCTTTGGCGAATGCGCGCCTTTTCCTCTTGCGTCACTGATTTGGTTATTGCGCCGACGGCCAGAGTGGCGACGACCGGTAGAAGGCGGGAGATCGCCATGGCAGGCAGGTTCGAGTTGGAAGCAATCCTGGCGATCAGTCCGGAGCGATCGCCGGCAATGTTCAGGATGTTGCTCAGAACGGATTCGCCTTCGCTCACGACCGATGACGCATCAACGGTGATGCGGCATTGAGGTAGCGCTCAAGCGTGGCGTCGTCGGCCTTATCGAGGAAGTCGATCAGGTCCTGCTTGGAGGCGGTCTGTTTTTTTATGGCGGCCGAAATAACGGGAAGGAGAACTTCGGCGGCTTTTTCGGCTTCCGCGGAACTCGAGAGATAGTCGCGGCCGACCGATTCCAGAAGTTGAAGTCCCTGGTTGGCGATCAGAAGTGTCAAAAGATCATGGCCAATGCCTCCAGTAGAATTGTGCGGCGCTATTTCCATAAATTACCGTCGAGCTTCGGCATTGGTGTCGCGATGGTCCAGGATTGATCATTGCGGATGCCCTTTGACGTGGTCTGGTCAACCGGAACGCATACCTTAGCGGGAATAGCGTCAGTTCGGTGAGTGGAATGCCGGGCAGAGAATTCCTTTGGCGCCTTCACAATAGAGTTCCGATTCCGACACCTGGTGCCCAAGCGTTTGATCGATATAACTCGTTTAAGCATAGCGCTTTTGCGAGCTTGTTGGAACCAATATGCCAAGGTGCGGAAGACCCGCTGGACATAGGGCCGGGTGCCAGCGGTCGAGCGCTCAGTTGATGCTGGCGAGATAGGCTTCGATGCGTTGCTTCAGGCCGGGTTCGGCAATCGAGCGGGCGAGTTCGGCCATATCCGCGTCGCGATGGTCGGGCCGGGTCAGGCGCAGCAAACGTTCGAAGCTCGTTTGCGGCAACGAGGTGCCTGTTTCGGTCAATTCAGCAAGTTTGGCGTCCCACTCGCGGCGTTCTGAGATGCCGGTCAGGAAGCCCAGCTCGATGGCTTCCTGGGTTCCGAATACAGTTGAACCCAGAAGTATTTTCAGGGCTGCCTGACGGCCCACGACTTCCGCCAGCCTGCGCGTTCCCAGCGCCACGGCGAATTGCAGACCGGGCATCCTGAACCGTGAAGCGGGCGCGGCAAAACGAAACGTACAAGATGGGACAAGATCGGCAGCGGCTCCGAAGCAGGCCCCATGGACCAGGGCGATCGTTACGAAGGGAGCGTAGTGGACGGCCTGCAGCAGGTGTTCGAGGCGCAGGAAGCGAAGGGCAAGATCGCCGTCGCTCTGGCCATCGAGGCCGCTGAAGTCGAAGCCGCCGGAAAAGTCCTTGCCCTCGCCCGAAATCGCCACGAGGCGAACAGAGTGCCTGCGGGCATCGTCAAGTGCGGAAATCAGGTCTTCAACCAGATCGGAGTCGAGCGCGTTGAGCTTATCGGGCCGGGTCAGCACGATGCGAAGAACCGCGCGATCGCGAGTGACGCGGATCCGGCTCGATGCAGATGCGTGGTGCAAGGTCATGGCCTAATACCCGGCAGTGGTGACGCCGTTAAGCGGATTTTTCGGGATGTTCGACGACCGTGCCGCCGGACTTCTTCCACTTGGAGAAACCGCCTTCCAGATGGCAGACGTTTTCGAAGCCCATATCGATCAGGGTTGCGGTGGCGAGTGCCGAGCGCCAGGCCGATCCGCAATAGAGCAAGAACTTCTTGCCGGAGTCGAAGACTTCCTTGTGGTAGGGGCTGTCGGGATCGATCCAGAACTCCAGCATGCCGCGCGGGGCGTGGAACGCGCCGGGGATCATTCCTTCACGTTCAAGTTCGCGAAGGTCGCGGATGTCGACCCATTGCACGTTCGGGTCGTCGAGCAGCGCTTTTGCGTCGTCAATACCGAGTGTTTCGATGCGTTCGTTGGCTTCATCGATGAGCTGCTTGAAACCGCGCTTCAATGTCATGTCGTACTCCGTTTATCGTATCGCTCCGGTCGGCGTCCTGGGCGTGCTTTAGCAGTTTCATGGGGTTGGAGTAAGCCTGGATTCAACAGCCTGATAGGTCACGAAGTTCACGAAAGGTTCAACGCCGGCGGTGGGGGAAGGCGGGCGCGGCGCTGGTGATGGGGATTGCGGTCGCCGGTGGCCTTCACCAATGCGCCGCATGTCTGCTATCAACCGTTGGGCGGGAACGCGCGTCAGGCGCAGAGAAACCGGCGCAGGAGTTCGACCATGGAGTTGCCACGCAGAAGCCTGTTGAAAGGTGTAGGAGCCGCAGCCCTGGCCGGTGTCGCGGGGCTCGGCGGGACAGCTCCGGCGGCGAGGGCGGCAATGCCGCTGCCGCTGCCGCTGGCGCGAAAAATTCCATCGACCGGTGAGATGTTACCGGTTGTCGGTCTCGGCAGCTGGATCACCTTCAATGTCGGCAACGACCCGCTTCTTCTCGATAGAAGCGCGGAGGTTGTCGCGGAATTTTTCGAGGGCGGCGGCAGGCTCATCGACTCGTCCCCGATGTATGGGTCCTCGCAGGCGACGATCGGTTACGCGTTGAAGAAGCTCGGATATCCGAAACCAGCGTTTGCCGCGGACAAGATCTGGACATCCTATGAAACGGAAGGGGCTTCCCAATGCGCGGAAACACGCTCGCATTGGGACGTTCAAACCATGGACCTGATGCAGGTCCACAATCTGCTGGCCTGGCAGGCGCATCTTGAAATGCTGCAAGCGAAAAAGGCAGCCGGTGAAATCCGTTATATCGGCATTACGACCTCGCATGGCAGGCGTCACGGCGAACTCGAAGCGATCATGGCCAGCCATGAGATCGACTTCGTGCAGCTGACCTACAATGTCGACGACAGGGAGCCGGAGCAGCGCCTGCTTCCGATGGCGGCTGAGCGAGGTATCGGGGTGATCGTCAACCGGCCGTTTCAGCGCGGAGGGCTGATACAGCGGTTTCAGAACAAGCCGCTGCCAGGGTTCGCGGCGGAAATCAATGCGGGCTCGTGGCCCCAATTGCTGCTGAAGTTCGTCATCTCGCATCCGGCCATCACGTGTGCGATTCCCGCGACCACGCGTGTCGACCACGTGAGGGAGAACCTTGCAGCGGCGTCGGGGCCTCTGCCGGACGAAGGCATGCGCAAGAAGATGCTCGGCTACATCGAGCAACTATAAAGATGGGTACTTGGTCGAGCTACTCGCTGTCGGACTTCCTGCTGTTCTCACCGCAGGTCTATCAGCGCATGTTCGTCCTCAACAACGAAGACTTGTGGCCGCTGCAACCTGTCGTCCTGGGGGTCGCGGCGTTGGTTTTTATGGCGGTTGCTCGAGGGGCGCCTTGGAGTGGGCGGGCGCTATTGGTGTTGCTGGGAGCCGCATGGCTCGCGATTGGCGGCGTCTTCTTCCCTGGGCGCTATCAGGCGATCAACTGGCTGGGGAGCAGCTTTGCTGCGGTGGCCGGGCTTGAGGGGGTGCTGCTGATACTTCTGGCGTTCATGGGCCGGCTCAGGTTGATTGATCGGCGTGAAAACCGGTTTGTTTCTGGCTTGGGAATGGTCTTGCTGGCGGCCGGTCTGGTGGCCTATCCGCTGCTTGATCTGGCAACTGGATCGCCGGTTCGCGGAGCCCAGGTCTTCGCCATTACCCCGGACCCGACGGCGATTGCGAGCCTGGCGGGGCTTGCACTTGTCGACGGACGGATGCGCTTCGTGGCGGCGATCATCCCGTTGTTGTGGATGA
>Ga0180009_10006113_pt1 | contig 12723 bp, 7 predicted proteins | sample OS_PC_MetaG_FD_123537 | JGI IMG/M metagenome (GOLD analysis project Ga0180009, IMG submission 123537) | Groundwater microbial communities from the Aspo Hard Rock Laboratory (HRL) deep subsurface site, Sweden - OS_PC_MetaG | ecosystem: Environmental > Aquatic > Deep subsurface > Groundwater...
ATGCCGGGCTCGGTCCCCTCGACCAGAACGACGTCGGTGCGGCGGTCCCGCATGGCCCGGGCGGCGTCGGCCACGGTGGCCGTCGCGGGCACCGTCACCGGCGCGCTCTTGAGGAGTGAAGCCAGCGGAGCGGTCAGTTCCCCGCCGATGGAGGTGACCTCGCGCTGGGTGAGCCGGCTCAGGCGCTCGCCCAGGCTCTTGAGGAAGAACTCGGCGAAAGGGCCGTTGCCGAGCAGGCCCTTGAAGACCGCGGCGGGAACGCAGTGCAGGGTGACGTCCTCGGCGGCGACCACGTCGAACGCCGGAGCGTCCTGGCTGATGATGGAGGGATAGCCGAAGCAATCGCCTTCCTCCAGGATCTGGATCTCCACGCCGTCACGGATCAGCCGGACGCTCCCGGCGGCGATCAGGTGCAGGCAGGGGCTGACCGTGCCGCCCTGACTGAGGATGACCGTGCCCGCGGGCAGGGTGCTGGTGCGCGAGGCCCGGCGCACCGCCTCCAGCTCGTCCCTGGACAGCAGCATGAACGGGTGCTGGGTGGACAGGAAATCCAGGATCCTGGCGATCATCGGGAGCCGCCTTTGTCTTGGGTGCCGGTCATCGGGCCGACGAGGATCTTGCCGAACAGGTTGGCGGCCTGTGGTATCCCGGATTATGGGATAACCGAGGAAAGAACTCCAGCTTGGTTTCGGGGATGTGGTAGACTCGCAGGCAACACCCGTGGTATCCCGGAGGTTCCGGCAGGCTTGGACAAACCCGCCTACAGGATGATCAAGCGCTACGCCGTCTGGGCTTCCCTGTGCTTCCTGGGGACGGCCGCCATCCTCGCGGCCGCCTTGCGCAACGGCGATCCGGTGCGGCCGGCGGCCTGGGCTGCCGCGGCGCTCGCCGGAGCGGGGGGAATCGTCCTCCTGGGCGGGATCTGGCGCGAGGCAGGCCGGCTGGGCCGGGGCCTGGAACGGGTGCGGGGGGCCCTCCTGAACGTCACCTCGGATCCCAATGCGGTCCTGCCTGCGCCCGATCCGGCGACCATGCCACCTGAGATCCTGTCCCAGCTCACGGCGTTGACCCAGTTCCACGTCCAGGTCCTTCAGGAGCGCCACGGGCCCGACAAGCGCCTGTCCACGGTGCTGGGTTCGCTGTTCTCGGGGGTCGCCGTCATCACCGGGCAGGGCCAGGTCAGCCTGGTCAACACCGCCGGCCGGGAATTGCTGGGCAAGGAGCGGGTCCGGGTGGGCACCTCGATCTTCGCCGCCCTCGACCGTCACACGGTGCTGGATGCGGTGAACCGGTCACGGGCCGAAGGCAAGCAGGTCCAGGCGGTCTTCCGTCGGCTCGACGCGGTGGAACTGCACGGCCGCCTTTCGGCCTTGCCGGACGACGACGGCGCCATCCTCATCTTTCCTCCGGTGGAACTGGACGAGCACAGGCCGGGCGTGGACTTCGACTTCGGCCTGCACCACCTGCCCCCCGAGACCGAACCCCTGCACCTGGGCGTGTCCCTCGACGAGCTGCCGGTCCTGATCCTGGACACCGAGACCACCGGCCTCGATGCCCACAACGACCGCATCGTCTCCATCGGGGCGATCCGGGCCCACGGGACCCGTCTCTACAACGGGGCGATGATCGACGCCCTGCTCGATCCGGGCGTGCCCATCCCGGCGGTGTCGACGGCCATCCACGGGATCACGGACGAGATGGTCCAGGACGCCCGCCGGTTCCCCCTGGTCTGCGCCGACCTGCGGAAGCTGGCGGCCAACAGCATCATCGTCGGGCACAACATCCCCTTCGACCTGACCATCCTGAAGGCCGAGTGCGAGCGCCACGGCTGTCCATGGCACCATCCGGTGTTCATCGACACCCTGCGGCTGGCGGCCCTGCTCGACCCCGACCTGGACGGCCACGACCTGGAGACCCTGGCGGGCCTCTACGATCTGGAGATCCAGGGCCGCCACACCGCTCTGGGCGACGCCCTGGTGACCGCCGAGATCTTCTTCCGCATGCTGCCCAGGTTCAAGGAACTGGGTCACCGTACCCTCGAGGACCTGCTGCGGTTCCACTGCAACGAGGCGCGGATGATCATCCGCCACCAGCGGGCGCAGGGGTGGATCACCTCCCAGCCCGAGTCGCTTCGGCAGCCCTGAATACCGTTGCACCGTTTCATTGTTACGAATATTGGTTGTCATCCTCCCACGAAAATGGTATAGAATCCTCCCTTATCGAAAGGCGGAACTTCCCCCCATCTCCCGCCCAGGAGGATGCCCGATCATGGCCGAGAACAACGCCCCCAGGACCTACGGACCCAACCCCGACGTCGCCGCCACCAGCCACATCGGCTCCATGAAGGAGTACGAGCGGCTCTATCGCCTGTCCCTGGACGATCCGGAGACCTTCTGGCGCAAGCAGGCCGAGTCCATCTCCTGGTTCCATCCCTTTCGTCAGGTCTTCGACCACGATTACGAGAACGTGGACTTCAGCTGGTACCTGGGCGGCCGCCTGAACGCCTGTTACAACTGCGTGGACCGGCACCTGGAATCCAAGGGCGACGACATCGCGATCATCTGGGCCAAGGACGAACCGGGCGAGTACGAGCGCATCACCTACCGGCACCTGAAGCACCAGGTCGCCAAGGTGGCCAACGTTCTCAAGGCCCATGGCGTGCGCAAGGGCGACCGGGTGGCCATCTACATGCCCATGATCCCCGAGCTGGCCTACACCATGCTGGCCTGCGCACGGATCGGCGCCATCCACTCGATCATCTTCGGCGGGTTCAGCAGCGAGGCCATCCGGGACCGCATCCTGGACGCCGAATGCAAGCTGGTGGTCACGGCCAACGAGGGGTTGCGCGGGGGCAAGGTCCTCAAATTGAAGGATACCGTGGACCGGGCGGTGGACGGCCTCGATCTCGTCGAGACCGTGCTGGTGGCCCGGCGCACCGGCGCCGACACGAAGATGAGGCCGGGCCGCGATTTCTGGCTGGACGAGGAGTGCCGCAAGCAGCGTTCGACCTGCACGGTGGAATGGCTGGGTGCGGAGGATCCCCTGTTCATCCTCTACACCAGCGGGTCCACCGGAAAGCCCAAGGGCGTCATGCACACCACGGGCGGGTACATGGTCTACGCCTCGATGACCCACCGAATCGTCTTCAACTACCGGCCGGGTGACGTCTACTTCTGCGCCGCGGACATCGGCTGGATCACCGGCCATTCCTACATCATCTACGGACCGCTGGCCAACGGCGCGACGACCGTGATGTTCGAATCCATCCCCACCTATCCCGATGCCGGCCGCTACTGGCAGATCGTCGACGACCTCAAGGTGAACATCTTCTACACCGCGCCCACGGCCATCCGCGCCATCGCCCGCGAGGGGGACGGGTTCCTGGAGAAGAGCTCAAGGGAATCGCTGAAGATCCTGGGCACGGTGGGCGAGCCCATCAATCCTGACACCTGGCTCTGGTACTTCGAGAAGGTCGGCAAGAGCAGGTGCTGCGTCGTCGACACCTGGTGGCAGACCGAGACCGGGGGCATCCTGATCACGCCCCTGCCGGGCATCACGCCCCTCAAGCCGGGTTCGGCGACCCTGCCATTCTTCGGGGTCAAGCCGTTGCTCATGGACGAGCAGGGCAGGATCATCGAGGGCAACGGGGTCAGCGGCAACCTGTGCATCGAGAAGACCTGGCCCGGCCAGGCGCGAACGGTCTGGGGCGACCACCACCGCTTCTTCGAGACCTACTTCGTGCAGTACCCGGGATTCTACTTCACCGGCGACGGTTGCCGCCGCGACGAGGACGGCTACTACTGGATCACCGGCCGCGTGGACGACGTCATCAACGTCTCGGGGCATCGCCTGGGCACGGCCGAGGTCGAGTCGGCCCTGGTGGCCCACGAGGCCGTGGCGGAGGCCGCCGTGGTGGGTTTCCCCCACGAGATCAAGGGCCAGGGCATCTTCGCCTACGTGATCCTCGGCGCCGGGGCCAACGGGTCCTTGCCCGGGGAACTGGTCGGCGCCCTGAAGGAGCAGGTTCGGCACGTGATCGGACCCATCGCCACGCCCGACGCGATCATGATCTGCCCGGGGCTGCCGAAGACCCGCAGCGGCAAGATCATGCGCCGCATCCTGCGCAAGATCGCCGCCGGCGAGTACACTGGGCTGGGCGACGTGACCACCTTGGCCGATCCGGGGGTGGTGGAAAAGCTGATCGAGGGGCACCGGAAGCTGGTGGAGTAGGTCAGGACTTGGCTTTCACTTCCGGACTTCATAGGATGGCGGCAACAGCGTGGCCATCAGGGACGACGCCACGGTCGGCGGATACGCCGGGCGGTGCGGAGCGTAGAGGGAGGCGCCCAGCCTGTGAAGTCATCCCCGTTCGGAATTCCCGGATCTCCCGCCGCGGAACCGGGAGGCATCCAGATCCACCCCCACCGGGTGGCTCTGATCTACGCCCTGGCGGGCGTCCTGTGGATCCTGGTGACCGACCGGGTGGTCGGTTTCCTGTTTCCCGGCATCGATTCCCTGAAGTGGGCGCAGACGGTCAAGGGCCTCGCCTACGTCGGGGCCACCGCCCTGCTGGTCTACTGGCTGGCCCGGCGCGCGGTGTCCGACGCCCGCGCCCGCTGGATGGAAGGTCAGCTCCGGGACGCCCTCAACCTCTCCGAAGCCCGTCATCGGGCCCTCGTGGACGCCATCCCCGATCTCGTCTGGCTGAAGGATCCCTCCGGGGTCTATCTCGGCTGCAATCCCACCTTCGAGCGGTTCTTCGGAGCTTCCGAGCGGGAGATCATCGGCAAGACCGATGACGACTTCATGGACAGGAACCTGGCCGAGTTCTTCCGTGGGCACGACCGCAGGGCCCTGGCCGCCGACGGCCCGGTCACGAACGAGGAATGGCTCACCTTCGCCGATACCGGCTACCGCGGCCTGTTCGAGACCATCAAGACCCCCATGCGCGACCCTGCGGGGAACCTGATCGGCGTCCTGGGGATCTCCCGCGACATCACCAGTCGCACCGAGCTCGAGCAGCAGCTTCAGCAGGCCCAGAAGATGGAGTCGGTGGGCCGGCTCGCCGGCGGCCTGGCCCACGACTTCAACAACATGCTGGGGGTCATCCTGGGCAATACGGAGATGGCGCTGGAGGGGCTGGACCAATCCGACCCCCTCCGCGATCATCTCGCCGCGATCCACCGGGCCGGCCGGCGTTCGGCGGACCTGACGCGGCAGTTGCTGGCCTTCGCCAGGAAGCAGACCATCGAGCCGGTCGTCCTCGATCTCAACGGGGCCGTGACGAGCCTGCTCAAGATGATCGGCCGCATGATGAGGGAGGACATCACCCTCACCTGGCAGCCGGCTGAGGGCCTTCCCCCCGTCAGGATGGATCCCGCCCAGGTCGATCAGATCCTGGTCAACCTGGTGGTCAACGCGAGGGACGCCATCCTCGGGGCGGGGACCATCACCATCCGGACCGAACGCGTCGACGTCACCGGCGACCGTTCCGGCGAGCCCTTCGACGTGCTGCCCGGCCGCTACGTGGTGCTGGGGGTGAAGGACGACGGTCCCGGAATGGACCGCGAGACCAGGAACAAGATCTTCGAGCCCTTCTTCACCACCAAGGCCCTGGGAGAGGGGACGGGCCTGGGACTGCCCATGGTCTACGGCGTGGTCAAGCAGAACGGCGGGTTCATCCAGGTGGAGAGCGGGCCGGGCGCGGGCACGGATATCAGGATCTTCCTGCCGGCGCACGAGGGCCCGGTCGAGGTCGGGGAGGAAACCGGCGAGGCGGCGGGGATCCGGGGAGGAGCCGACAGCATCCTCCTGGTGGAGGACGAACCCATGTTGCTGGAGCTGGGCCAGAGGATCCTGAGGGGACTCGGTTACCAGGTCGAAGCGACCGCCGATCCGCTGGAAGCCCTGGAGGCCATCCGCGGGAATCCGGGCCGCTTCGGTCTCCTGCTGACGGACGTCGTCATGCCCCGGATGAGCGGCCATGACCTGTGGATCCGGGTCAGGGAAATCGACACCGACGTCCGCTGCCTGTTCATGTCGGGTCACGCCTCGGATGTCCTGGACATGCGGGTCGGTCCGGACACCGGGGTCCATTTCATCCAGAAGCCCTTCACGATCCGGACCCTGGGGGACAAGGTGCGGGAGGTTTTCGAGGATCCCCCGTCGTGACCCTGCCGCATCCGTACCAGGAGTTGAGCCGCCGGGATCCTCGCGGGCTAGGCGTCAGGGTCGAAGGTCTTCAGGCAGTCGGGGCACAGGCCGTGGCTGAACTCGGCCTCGGAATGCTCGATCAGGTAGGTCTCCAGCTGGTTCCAGTAGCCCTGGTCGTCCCTGATCTTCTTGCACGAAGCGCAGATGGGGATGATGCCGCGGAGGGACTTGATCTCCGAAGCCGCATTCTGGAGCTCGGAAATGAGCTTCTCGCGCTGGGCCTCGGCCTCCTTCCGTTCCCTGATCTCCCGATCCAGCTGGGAGATCTTCACCTCCAGCCGCGCCTGGGCCTGGGAAACGTTTCCGGCCATGGTGTTGAACGCCGATTCCAGGGTGCCCAGTTCGTCCCGTGAGGTCACCCGGACCTGCTGGTCGTAGCGTCCCCCGGCGATACCCTCGGCGGCCTCCGCCAGTTCGCGCAGGGGACGGGTGAGATGCCGGGAGAACCGCAGCGCCAGCAGGACGACCCCGAACACCAGGATGCCGGCGAGGACGAGGATCCCCCTGGCCGTCCGCTGAAGACCGGCGAAAGCCTCGGCGCGGTCGATCTTGACCGTCAGGGTCCAATCGGTGTGGGGAACGGTCCGGCTGACCGCGAGGACGGGCACTCCCCGGTAATCGATGCAGGAGGAAGGGAGGGATTCGGCCTTCCCGGGGTCATCCATCGAGAGTCTGCAGATGTCCCAGTCCATGGTGTTCATGGCGGCGAGGGGATCGAGGCGGGTGGGGGCCAGGAACCGGCGGCCGTTCCCGCCGTCCGGCCGGGTCAGGATCGTTTCCCCGGAGTCGCCGAGCCCGGAGTAGTCGAAGATCGAAGCCAGGAGATTGTCCACTCCGGACCGGACCAGGATCACGCCGATGAAGCGCCCGTCCAGGAACATGGGGCCGGACAGATACACCCGCGGGTTGCCGTCGTCATCGAGGTAAAGATGGTCGACGACCGGACCGGACCGGCATCTCTCGAAAAAGATCCGGTCGAAATGGGACTTCCCCACCATTTCCGGATCGGTGGAGGCGACGACCGTCCCCTGGGGATCGTAGACCTCGATCCCGACCAGTTCGGCGATGGAGGCGGCCGCGTCGACCAGGATCCGGTCCATGCGTTCCCGGTCGGACGGAATCCCCGTGGCGTTGTAGCGGTCGAGGCTGAGCCGCAGCTGGGTCCGGCTGGCGATCAGGGCCAGGCGTTCCTGGTTCTGATGCAGGATGGCGACCATGCGGGACTGCTGGGTGGCGGCGACGGAGATCAGCTGGGAGTGGACGGCCAGGGAAAGGTCCTTGCGGTAGGCCGTGTAGAAGATGATGCCCTGGGCCAGGAGGGGCAGGAGGGATAGCGCGAGGATGGCGCCCAGGAACCTGGTCTGGAGCTTCATGGTCGACGTTCCCGCCCTTCGCTCCGAGGGGGTTCTTGAGCGGACATTCCCTCTCCTTTGCGTCGAAGCATACCCGAAGACGGGGAGGAATCCCAGGGATTGTCGCCGCTCCGATCAGGAAAAAACCAGCCCGGAAGCCGTCCGGCTTCCGGGCTGTCGTCCTCGTGTGTCGGGTTGCTAGACCTCGATCATCTCGGATTCTTCCTCGAAGGTGCTGAAGTCCATGTCGTCCAGGGGGATGACGGTCGAGGGCTTCTTGGCCTTGGGGGCCCGGGCGGGTACGCGGGTAACCGACTTGGGCTTGAAGGCCTTGGCCTTCTGGGTCGCGTGGTGGAACACCGACTGGGCCGCCCTGGCGTCCTGCGCCTTCACGCCGACATCGTCGCCGCCCACCATGGTCAGGAGTTCCTTGACGGTGTAATTGAGCTGCTCGGCCTGGCCGCTGAGCTCTTCGCTGGCCGAGGCGGATTCCTCGGCGCTGGCGGCGTTGGACTGGGTGATCTGGTCCATCTGGCCGACCGCCAGGTTGACCTGGTCGATCCCCTCGGCCTGCTCCTTGCTGGCCGAGGCGATCTCGGCGACCAGGCGGTTGACCTGCGTCGCGGCTTCGCCGATCTCGGCCAGGGCTTCCCCGACCTCCTTGCTGATCGCCACGCCGTTGTCCGCGTTGTTGACCGAGTTCTCGATCATTTCGGCGGTGTTCTTGGCGGCCTCCGCGGAGCGCTGGGCCAGGTTCCGGACTTCCTCGGCCACGACCGCGAAGCCCTTGCCCGCCTCGCCAGCCCGGGCGGCCTCGACGGCGGCGTTCAGGGCCAGCAGGTTGGTCTGGAAGGCGATCTCGTCGATGGTCTTGATGATCCTGGCCGTCGAATCGCTGGACTGCTTGATGTCGTCGATCGCCTTGCTCATGCGGGTCATGGCGGTGATGCCCTTTTCGGCGCTGGATTTGGCCGATTCGGACAGGTCGCGGGCCTGACCGGCGTTGGAGGCGTTCTGCTTGGTCATCGAGGACATCTCCTCGACGCTGGCCGCGGTCTCCTCGATGGCGGCCGCCTGGCGGCTCGCACCTTCGGCCAGTTCCTGGCTGGCGGCCGAGACCTGGCCGGCGGCGCTGGCGGTCTGCTGGCTGCCGCTGGACAGGCTGTCGATGATCCGGCGCAGGGGACCGACGATGGAACGGGTGATGAACACGGCGAGCACGATGCCCACGATCACGCCGATCGCCAGTCCGATCACCATGGTGGTCGATGCGGTCGAGAGCTTGTCGGTCGCGCCCTCGGCGATATGCTTGGTGCCTTCCATGCCGGCGCTGGCCGTCTCCTGGGCGACCTTCAGGACCTCCATGGCGGCGTCGGTTCGCTTGGCCCCGACCTTCTGGAGTTCCAGCCAGTTGGCCAGCAGGCTGTTCATGGCGGTCCGGTAACTGGCCGCAGCCTCCTCGGTGGACTGGATGTTGCGGATGTCGATGTCCAGCCGGGTGATCTTGCGCAGTTCCGCGAACTTCTCCTTCATGACGCCGAAGTTCTGGTCGGCGGCCTCGATCAGCGAAGGATCACGCAGGGCCTGGCTCTTGAAGCAGGCGATCCGGGTGGCGTTGCCGACGTCGATGATGTCGTTGACCACGGTGATCTTCACCAGACGCTCGCTGAGCTGTTCGGGAGGGGCGCCCTCGGCGACCTCACGCTTCATGGCCTCGTTCTGGGAGGCCAGGAAGGTGTTGCAGTTCTCCATGTACTTCGCCGCCGAAGCATCCAGGGTCTTCCGGTTCTCGGCCAGCTTGCCGTTGATCTCGACCGTCTGGGCCAGGAGGTCCTTGTAGGTGTCCACGGCCTGGCGGGTCTTCTCGACGGCGGGGCCGAGCTTGACCAGATGCGTGGCCCGAGCGGCCAGGTCGTCGCAGGCCTTGAGGTAGTTGTCGACCTCGGCCAGATGTTCCATGCCTTGCTTGTAGTAGGAATCCTCTTCCGTCAGTCCGTAGCCCCGGATCTCGAACATGGTGAGCAGGGAGTTGCGCTCGACCTGGTTGCAGAGTTCCACTTCCGGCACGTATTCACTGGACAGGACGGTCGATTCCTTCTGGACGGATTTCATGTTGAAAACGGCAAGTCCACCCAGCATCACTGCGATGGCCAGCAGGGATCCGAACCCCACGGCAATCTTGGTTCCGAGCTTCATCTTGTTGAGCATCGCAATTCCCTTTCTTCGCTCAGTGTGAACACAGGTGCCGGGCCGCGGATGAAGGGCCCAACGGATGGTGGCCTCAAGTCGCTGCCAGGATCTCCTCGACTTCCTCGGTCTCCAGGACCCTGTCGATGTCCAGGAGGATCGTGACCTTCTCGCCGTTCTTCCCCATCCCGAGGATGAATTCCATGTCGACCTGGGGGCCGAATTCCGGAGGGGGTTCGATCTGTCCGGCGTCGATGTCCAGGACTTCCGAGACCTGGTCCACCATGATGCCGATCTCCTTTTCCCCGACGTGGGCCACGATGATGCAGGTCTCCTCCGTCGGCGGGACCTCGTCCATGCCGAACTTCAACCGCAGATCGATGACCGGAACGACCTTTCCCCGCAGGTTGATCACGCCCTTGACGTGGGGGGGGGTCCGGGGAACGGAAGTCACGGTGATCAGCCCCATGATTTCCCGGATCTTGAGGATCTCGAGGCCGTAGAATCCCCCGTCCAGTTGAAAGGTGAGGAATTTTCCGGCTTTCAGCTGGATGTCGGCCCTGTCTTGGTTCGAGTTTGCCAAAGCAGGCCTCCTTTGCTGGTTGGAACCGTACAAGGTTACACGGATCAGCAACCTCGTGATTACTTGTCGGAGTAATACGGGGAGTCTTTAGGCAAAAATGGAGAACCGATATCAAGAAAGTTGAATGGGCTGGGAATCAACCGTCAGTCAAAAGGGCCGCCCGGGTGGGCAGCCCATTCAGCGGAACTTGGTCTATCGAGGGGTCGTCACCGGAACAGGCTCTTGATCCCGCCCCAGGCGGCGGCGTCCACGTCCACCGGATTCTCCTCGATGGCCACCAGGTCCAGGAAGACGTCCGCCGCGTAGGATCCGTAGTAGTGGAAGCAGATGTCCACGTCGGTTTCGCCGATGTGGTTCGTCTGGCCCAGGTCGATCTCCACCAGGCCCCAGACCAGTTCGAAGAGGGTCCAGTCCGTGCTGGAATCGAAGACCACGTCGCCCCCGACCGTGACCCTCAGGCCGCCATTGACGGCGGGCGTGGTCATCAGGGCGAAGGTGAGGATCTCGTCGGCCGAGTAGGTGGTGTGGAAGCCGAGCTTCTCGTCCACGGGTTCGCCCATGATGTCCATGGGCGCATGGGCGCACTGGCTGCCGTCGTAACCGAAGTTGGACCAGATCCGCCAGGTCGAACCCTGATTGGAGGTGGTCTGATACCAGCCGCTGGGGGGCATTCCCGCCTCGAAGCTCTCGCCGGCCAGCAGACCGGGGCTCTTGGCGTCCAGGGGGGTGACGGTGACCAGGGGGCCGGCGAGGGAGGAACCGGTGATCAGGAGGAAGGCGGTGATCAACAGCGATGTCTTCATGGTGTCTCTCCGGAGGATGTTGGGCTGCAAGGGGTTGTTCTGATAATTGTCGCACAATTATCTGGAAAACTCAAAAACAAAATCCCGTTCAATTAAGCGGACAATAAATGTATTAGTTTGTGCTGCAATGTGTTACCGCAGCCGCCCGCTCCAGGGCTTCGTCGATGTTCCCGCAGATGTTGTCCAAGCCGATTTCCTCCAGCAGCCCCGCGTTCTTCAGGACGGTCAAGGGCTGGGCGTGGATGCCCGAGAGGATCAGGACGGTGCCTTCCCGTCGGGTCTTGACCACGAGGTTCTCCAGGGCATGCAGGGCGGTGGCGTCCATGGCCATGACCTCGCGCAGCCGCAGGATCAGCACCCGGGGCGCGGTCTCCACCATGAACATGGCGTCCTGGAACTTGCCGGCGGCGCCGAAGAAGAAGGGTCCGTAGATCTCGAAGACCTCCACCCCCTCGGGGACGTTCTTGCGGGAGATGGCCAGGGCGTCCCCCTGGTCGTCCTCTTCCTTCAGCATCGAGGTGACGAAGCCCGACTGGCTGAGACCGGCCATGCGGCGCATGAACAGGAAGGCCGCCAGGACCATGCCCGCCTCGAGGGCGACCGTCAGGTCCACGATGACCGTCAGTCCGAAGGTGGTCAGCAGCACCAGCACGTCGCTGCGCGGGCTGCGGAACAGGCGGACGAACAGCCGCCACTCGCTCATGTTGTAGGCCACCACGAGCAGGATGCCGGCCAGCGTCGCGATGGGGATCAGCCCGGCCCAGCGGCCGGCGAAGAGCATGATGACCATCAGGGTCGCCGCGTGGACCATGCCGGCGACCGGAGTGCGGCCGCCGCTCTTGATGTTCGTGGCGGTGCGGGCGATGGCGCCGGTGGCGGGCATGCCTCCGAACAGGGGCGAGGCGATGTTGGCCACCCCCTGGGCCACGAGTTCCATGTCGGAGCGGTGGCGCGTTCCGGCCATGCCGTCGGCCACCACGGCCGAAAGCAGGGATTCGATGGCCGCCAGCAGGGCGATGGTCAGCGCGGGGGAGAACATGGGCCGGATGGCCGCCCAGGAAAGGTCGGGCAACTGGGGAGCCGGCAGGCTCCGGGGCACCTCGCCGAAGCGGCTGCCGATGGTCTCGACGGGCAGGTGGAACAGGGAAACGGCCAGGGTGGTGACCAGGATGGCCACGAGGGAGCCGGGCACCTTGGGGGTGATGCGGCGCCACCAGACGACGATCACCACCGTCACCGTCCCCAGGGCGGCTGCCCAGGGGTTCCAGGTGTCCAGGTAGACCGAGTAGGCGGCCAGCTTGCCCATGAAGTCCGCGGGAACCGCCTCCATGCGCAATCCCAGGAAGTCCCTGCCCTGGGAGGCCGCGATGATCAGGGCGATGCCGGTGGTGAAGCCCACGGTCACCGGATAGGGGACGAACTTGATGACCGAGCCGAGGCCGGCCAGACCCATGACCACCAGGATGCCGCCGGCCATCATGGTGGCGATGACCAGTCCGGAGTACCCGTGCTGCGCGACGATGCCGTAGACCACGACGATGAAGGCGCCGGTGGGTCCGCCGATCTGGACGCGGCTGCCGCCCAG
>Ga0180009_10006114_pt1 | contig 12719 bp, 12 predicted proteins | sample OS_PC_MetaG_FD_123537 | JGI IMG/M metagenome (GOLD analysis project Ga0180009, IMG submission 123537) | Groundwater microbial communities from the Aspo Hard Rock Laboratory (HRL) deep subsurface site, Sweden - OS_PC_MetaG | ecosystem: Environmental > Aquatic > Deep subsurface > Groundwater...
AGAAAAAGCTCCGCTTCGCTCCACTTCAGGAGTAATGGCGTACTGGCGTGTTGGAGCGTTGGAACGATGGATTTCTCTTTTCCCTTTGCCTAACCGCTGCTCCAGTACTCCAATACGCCATTGTGACTTTTCTCTTAGAATTGCCTGAGAAAGCGCATGTCATTCTTGAAGAAGAGTTGGATATCATCGATGCCGTATTTGAGCATGGCGACCCTCTCCACACCCATCCCAAAAGCGAACCCGGAATAGACCTCCGGATCATAATCGACAAACCTGTAGACCTCCGGGTCCACCATGCCTGACCCCAGTATCTCGAGCCACCCGCTATTCGAGCAGGTACGGCACCCCCTTCCGCCGCATATGACGCATCGAATGTCCACCTCTGCGCTCGGTTCGGTAAAGGGGAAAAAACTCGGCCTAAAACGTAGCGCCGTATGACGGCCGAACATCTGATGAACAAAGTTGGTCAGGGTCCCTTTCAGATCTCCGAAAGTAACCCCCTTGTCAACCAGGAGACCCTCAACCTGGTGGAACATCGGCGTGTGGGTGACGTCGGAATCCCTCCTGTAGACCTTCCCGGGGGCGATGACGCTGACCGGAGGCGACTGTTTTTCCATGGTCCTTACCTGCATGGGAGAGGTATGGGTCCTCAAAACGACATTGTCGGAAACATAAAAGGTGTCCTGCATATCCCTGGCGGGATGGTCCCTGGGGATGTTGAGGGCTTCGAAGTTATAGTAGTCCAGTTCCACGTTGGGGCCCTTGACGACCCTGAAACCCATTTTCCCTAAGATGTGACATATCTCCCACATCACTTGAGTGATGGGGTGGAGGTGCCCTCTGGAAGGCTCCCGGCCGGGCAAGGTCACATCCAGCAGAGAGCCCTTCTTTTCCTCTCTTGCCAAAATCCTTTCTCTCGCCTCTTCAAGGCGCTGGGACAAACGGCCTTTGACACGATTGGCCAGTTTGCCCGCTGCGGGCCTCTTATCGGCAGGGATCTCCCCCAGCCCCTTCATCAGGGAGGTCATGAGGCCCTTTTTCCCCAGATAGGTGATCCTGAATCTTTCCAGGCCGTCGAGATCGGCGACCCCCTCCAGTTCCTGAAGGGCCTTTTTTTCCAGCGCTAGGATTTCCTCTTTCATGGCGAGTTTGGTTTACCAGGAGGCTACGAGCGGATATCCAGACACGATCGATCGTATCAGACGGTTCACCCCGACCTCATTGGCGACGATCCCCGTCCCCTTTCCAGGGACTATGACTTCACCATATTGGCAACCTGGGAAAACGCCGCCGGGTCAGAAACCGCCATCTCGGCGAGGACTTTCCTGTCCAATTCAATCCCTGTCTTGTGGAGTCCGCCGATCAATTGACTGTAAGAAAGCCCGTGTTCTCGGGCTGCGGCGTTAATCCTTACGATCCACAGCCTGCGAAAATCCCTTTTCTTGGTCCTTCGATCCCGATAGGCGAAGCTCCTCGCCCTATTCAACGTAATGAAAGCAGTTTTGAAGAGCTTGCTGTGACCTCCGCGGAAACCCTTCGCTGCCTTCAACACCTTGTTTCGCCTCTGTCTGGCCTTAAAACCTCTTTTTACCCTTGGCATGACTAACCCTCTCTCTAAGAATCAAATTCTCTTACCAAACAACTGAAGATATGGTTATGACCGTGCAACCTGCCAATCTAGATCCTCTGCCTGCGCTTTGTGAGGTGGAAGGTTCGGTTTCAAGCGTGCACAAGTGATCTTTTAAGCGTGGTCGGATGGCGCCTCCACCCCCTCTCCTCGGACAGCACTGTCCCGCCTCAAACAGGACTTCACCCTTACAGGTAAGGGATAAGCCTGGTTATGCTTTTCCTATTTGCAGAATCAACCAGGGCCGATTTACGCAAACCCCTTTTCCTTTTTGTGGTCTTTTTTGTGAGAATGTGATTGGAAAAAGCCTTGTTCCTCACTATTTTCCCAGATCCCGTGGTCTTGAACCTCTTGGCCGCACCACGGTTGGTTTTTATCTTAGGCATTTCTGTTCCTCCATCTATACGCGCAAATTGAGAGATCCCCCGTCTTATTCAAGCAAAGACTTCCACCCCCTGCCGCAACGATCGGCATGAGCCAGGAACGATTGCTTGCGAAAACTCAAGTGATCACCGGAGCCCGGCAGGGCTCTTCATGTAGGGCCTCCCTGTAAACGATGCCCCTATTTGGGGAGAATGACCATGGTCACCCGCCAGCCTTCCCTTGTAGGCTGCTGTTCCACGGTGCCAATCTCTACGACCTCCTCAGCAATCCTTTCCAGGAGCTTTACAGCGGTGTCCATGTACGCCATCTCCCGGCCTCTGAACATGACGGTGATCTTGACCCGATCCTTCTTCTCGAGAAATCGCTTCAGGTTTCTGATCTTGAACCCCAAGTCATGCTCCTCGGTATGAGGCCTGAGCCGGATCTCCTTGACCTGGACGGCTTTTCCCTTCTTCTTTCCCTCCTGAAATTTCTTGCTGGCTTCGTACTTATACTTGCCATAGTCCATGATCCTACAAACAGGCGGGTCAGAATTGGGGGAAACCTCCACCAGATCCAGTCCCTGCTCTCTCGCCGCCACAACGGCCTCGTGAGCCGACATAATGCCAAGCTGTTCTCCCCCAGCGGAGATCAACCTGACTGTCCTTGCCTGGATCCTCTCATTGACATTGACATCATCGCTTTTCTTGCCTATCGCCCTACCTCCTTTGTCTGCATTCTTCTTCAATTAGGTCGATGAATTCCCTCTGGGACATAAAGGATAAATTCTGACCATTCCTCAGCCTTGGGGTCAAGCCCTCCTTTTCAGCCTCCTTATCGCCGATGATCAACATGTAGGGGACCTTCTGCAACTGGGCCTCTCTCACCTTCAGGCCCAGTTTCTGATTGCGGAAATCCCCCTCAGCCCGGATACCCGCCTCGACGAGGCCCTTCAACAATTTCTCCCCATACGGGATATTTCGGTCCGTCACGGTCATGATGATCGCCTGCACCGGTGAAAGCCAGGTAGGAAAGGCCCCGCCATAGTGCTCTATCAAGACGCCGATAAACCTCTCGAGCGCTCCCAGGATGACCCGGTGAATCATCGCAGGTCGGTGCCTCTGTCCGTCTTTGTCCACATAGACGAGGTTGAACCGCTCCGGCAGGGTGAAATCGCACTGGATGGTTGCACACTGCCACTTTCTGTCCAGGGCGTCCTTCAATTTCACATCGATCTTGGGCCCGTAAAATGCACCGTCCCCTTCGTTGATCTTATAGGGCAGCCGATGATCTTCCACGGCCTTGATCAAGGCATTTGTCCCCCTCTCCCAGTCCTGATCTGATCCAATCGACTTTTCCGGCCGGGTGCTGATCTCCAGTCCATATTCGAACTGAAATATGGCCATGACGTCTTTCACAAAATTGAGGACCCCCTTGATCTCCCCATCCAGCTGTTCGGGTGTACACAGAATATGGGCGTCGTCTTGGGTGAACTCCCTGACCCGCAAAAGCCCGTGCAACACCCCGGAACGCTCATGCCGATGCACCAAACCCAGTTCAAAGTATCTTTTGGGCAGATCGCGATAGCTCCTTATAGCAGAACTGTAGATGAGCATATGGGAGAGGCAGTTCATCGGTTTGATCCCATATGAATGCCCTTCAATCTCTGTGAAATACATGTTTTCTCGGTAATTCTCAAAATGACCTGACTTCTTCCACAGATCGGTCTTTAGGATCTGCGGACCTTTCACCAGTTCATAACCGCGCTTCAAATGTTCTCGGGTCTCGAAGTCCTCCAGGATATGGCGGAGGATTCCCCCTTTAGGATGCCACACCACCAGACCCGCGCCTATCTCCTCATAGGTGCTGAAAAGACCGAGCTGTTGCCCCAACCTCACATGATCCCTCTTTTTCGCCTCCTCAAGCTTCTTGAGGTAGCCCTTGAGGGTCTTCTGGTCCGGAAAGGCGATGCCGTATATCCTGCTCAGCATGGCCCTTTTCTCGTCGCCGCGCCAGTAAGCACCCGCCACCTTGGTAAGATGGAAGGCCTTTATCTTGCCTGTAGAGGGGAGATGGGGCCCTCGGCAGAGATCGGTAAAGTTCCCCTGAGTGTAAAGTGAGACCCTCTCCGCCTCTAAATCATTGATCAGCTCTACCTTGTAGTCTTCTCCCAAGCCTTCAAAAAAGGCCAAGGCCTCTCCCTTTGTCATTTCCTTCCTCTCAAACGGGAGATCGGCCTTGATAATTTCCTGCATCTTTTCTTCGATCTTGGGGAGATCATCCTCTCTGAAAGGTCTCTCATAGTCAAAATCGTAATAGAAACCGTTTTCAATGGCAGGGCCGATCGTCACCTTAACACCGGGGAAAAGCTCTTTGACCGCCATGGCCATGACATGGGAGGTGCTGTGACGGAGTGTCTCCAGACCCTCCTCCGACTCAATAAAGATGGGTTCCAGCTCGGACTCAGGGTTCACGGAAGCCGAGAGGTCTCGCTTTTCACCTTTCACCACGAGTGCCACAACCCTGTCCAGACCTTTCACACCGAGATGGTGCAGGGCATCGAGGCCTGAAAGGTTTTCGGCCTGGATCTCTTTCTGCGGTTCGCCTTTTATGTTGATTTTGAAGAGCGTCATTTTCTGGTCATGCAAAGCAAATAAGGCATCCAAGATAAATCCACCGACCTACTTAGATGCCTCATTAAGATCTGGACTCAAAAATACAATTTCGGGCTTACCCTGACGTACTCTTTTGTTTTTCTGGAACTTGTCAAAGTCAATAGCACCAAACCCTTTCTCTTTATCTTACTATGAAATACCCTTAAAAAAATCAAATTGCATTTAATTGAATCAATGTACGCAGGACTTTTTATGTCTGCATTTTTATTATTTATTTTGGTCTTAATGTCAATAAAAATTTAAAAAAAACACCCATCTATTTTTCGAGACAGAGGCATGAGGATCGCCCCCGTTTCGCGTTCTTTCAACGGCCCATACCTCATCCTTAAGCCGTCCATCTTATGAAGCGCCCGGACCTCTCGAGAATTCTCAAGCATCAGGTGCTTGCGGCATAAGCGGGTCTGTGGGCCACCTTCAAGGTTGTTCGGCAGGATCTCCAGGGTGGCCTGGATGTGATGAGCAGATGCATGGTCTTTTGCCTTGCTATCTGGCAGGCAGCATATATATGATGACTTCCGATCAAGAGGCCAACCGGCGGCTACCATTGTATGGGCGCCAACCTCCAGGGGTTGGATCGGCAAATGTTGGGGCTCCGGGCCGTCTTGACATCGCGACCTTCTCATGATTGGATAGGGACGATGAACTGGATCTTATACGCATCGGCTTCGGCGCTCGCGCTCGCGTGCGCCGATCTCTTCATCAAGCTGGCCGCAGGCAAGCTCTCCAACAGCCTGGCGCTCCTGCTCTACGGGAGCTGCACCTTCCTTGCGGGCCTAGGCTGGGTTCTTCTCCACCGCATCTCCGGCGTTTCGCTGCACGCTCAATCGACGGGAATCCTCGCAGCCCTGGGCGTAGGGGTCTCGTTCAGCCTTGTGACCGTGGGGCTGTATATGACTTTTCAGACCGGGGCCCCCATCTCGATAGCTTCGCCTTTCATTCGCCTGGGCGGTCTGTTGCTGGCCAGCGTAGCAGGTTTTGTGCTTTTTCACGAACCCCTCACCTGGCGTTACGCCATCGGCATGGTCCTCGTCTGCGCGGGTCTCTATTTGATGGTGACCAGATAGTGCCCATCCAGAAATGAATAGATGGATGGGCACCAGTGTAGTGCGTCATAAATCTAAATCCCTTCCCTTTGTTTGTCATTCCGGGCTAGACTGAGCCTGCCCCGTACTTGATACGGGGGAATCCAGTGTTTCTAGGCTGGATTCCTGCTTTTCCAGGAATGACTCCTTCGGAATTAGTGTAAAGAAGCGTTAGACGCACTACACTGCAGTTTCCAAATCAGAAATACGGTAATCCGGAGAAAATATACGCTACCACATTTGCGAATCGTAGCACTAAACAAAGAGGGGTGTTGATCAACACCCCTCCTGAGTGAGCCACAATACCATTGTTCTTCGGTCTCCCTGAAGACCTGCTGCAATGACTCTATCTTTTTCCGGCCGAAACCACCTAAAAAAGCGTTAAGACCGAGGGGCCTCGCCCGGGCCCTTCGCTATCTTCGCTATTAAACAAACTAAAGATCATTCCGCGGGGACATAGGGGATTTCAATGCCCCACCAGTTCTGCCCCATCGAATCTTTGTAGGTCTCGGCACTCGGATTTCCGTGTTGCCACATACTGAACTTGGCATGGCCCCAATTTCTATACATCGAATCGTGCTGCCAGAACTCTGATTTCGTCGCTGCAGTACCGCATCCGAAAAGAAACGCACTCATCAAAATCAACAAAAGCCATTTTTTCATTTTGCGCACCCCCATTTCCCTTCCCCTTGAGCGGGAGAGACCTCGCATTGCTTGCTTCTCCCACTTAGTAACTAATCAGAAATTTGATTAAGCCTTATTCTTCCCCCAAAACTTGATCTATGCCCAGGAGGACCTGCCATAACTCCCCTCCACTCCGCATTGACCTCTTCCCTTTCTATCTACAGGAAAGACACTGTTTATATAATAGAGACGATTCGGGTAAAGTCAATAGAATATTAGGGCTTTTTGAACTGCACTGGCATCGGCTGACACCTCTGAATGACCTTATCGGACAGCCCATTTGGCTCTTTCCTTTGAAAAGCCATCCCCACGCCCTGCTGAAACCCCCTTTGTACAAAGATCAGATAACCTTACATTTTTTGGCATTTCGTGACCTTTTTTGCACACCTCGAAGCCCCCTCTTTTCTCAGCCTGATTTAACCTATTGAAATCACATGACTATAATGGATAGGTTAACCTTGCATAGTTCTTGCATAACTTCGAACTTGCGAAGCGCGATGGGCACGCAACGTCACGCCAAAACGCTCCAGCGATCCTGAAAGATTCTTTTTTTCCTCAGAGGCGATAGATGAGATACATTGTTCTTCTAATCACGCTCCTTGCATTGGCCGCCGGATGTGCCACCGCCGAGCTCCAGCCCGTGACTCATGATCAAGGCACAGGGCTGGATCGGACGGACCTCATGCAACGGGTGCCGACCGAGCAGGCCTTTCTGGAAGAGAGCGGTATCCTTTATGAGGACGCGAAGCTTCAGCACTACCTGGACCAGGTCATTGGGAGGCTTCAGGCCGCAAGCGGCGATAAAGAATTCGTCTTCAGGTTAAGGGTCATTGATGATCCCCATTTAAATGCTTTTGCCTTTCCCAACGGGGCCATTTACGTCCATACCGGCATCCTTGCTCGACTGGATAACGAGGCCCAACTGGCCGCACTCCTGGCCCATGAGATGATTCACTGCCTTCACAGGCATGCCTTGAGAGCCGCCGGCGAGGTCAAATCTCACGCCCATAGACCCAATCCCTTTGAACGGTCATGGTCAGGTGCCGATCCGGCCCACGACCATTCCGCCCTCCTTGGGGCTTCCGGCTTCATGGCCCTCGTGGCCGGGTATACCCAGAAACTTGAGACCGAGGCCGATATCGGAGGCCTTGAGATGATGTCAAGGGCGGGCTACGCACCGGAGGAAGCCCTCAAGCTTTTCGAACATCTCAAATGGGAGGCCAAGGCCGAAAAAATCAAAGAACCCCTTATCTTCGGGACGCATCCCAGGCTACGGGAGCGTATGGAAACCGTCGGCCGATTTCTCCAAACGCTACCGCACGTTCAGGGAGAGGGGATAAAGAATGAAGCCCGCTTTCTAGAAAACATTCAAAGGCTCCTATTGCACACCGCCGCACTTGATCTTAAGGCAGGGCGCTACGATATCGCTCAAAGGGGTGTTGAAAAGTTCTTGCTTGTCAAGGGCCCGGATGCAAAGGCCTATTTCCTGCTGGGAGAGATTTTTCGGCAAATGGGACGGCCCGGAGACAACCCCAGGGCCAAAGCCTTATACGAGACAGCCATTCTGCTGGATCCCTCCCATGCGGACGCCTACAAGGCCCTGGGACTGATTTATTACAAAGAAAAGGAATGGGTCCTCGCAAAGACCGTTTTTGAAGCATGTGTCGCCCTGTCGCCCAATCATCCGGACAGGGCCTACATAGAAGGCTATCTGCAGAGGTGCAGCCGCGAACCCTACGGTTTAGACGATAGGCATACGGACGTATCTCCTAAAATGGAGGTCGGCTCATGAAGAGATTCATGTGGCTCATTTTACTTTTTGTGACGGCCTGCGCGCCCTTCAACAGGATCGAAGGGGGGCCCCAGTCAGGCCTTCGATCTTTCTCCGTTGAATTGCCGCAGCTGTGGAGAGAGCTGGACAACCCCAAATATCTCATTCTGACGAAAGACGGCCCCTTCTCCCAATATATCCTGGTCCAGCAACGCCCTATGGCGCAACCCTTTAAGAATACCAAAAGAAAGCTCAACAAGGGGATGCTCCCCCAGGAGGCAGCCGAAGTCATTTTGGATGAAATCGTTTCAGACCACGCGCTTTTGAATTTTCGGCTCATCGAAAATCATCCTGCCATCGTCAATCAATACGAGGGCTTCAGGCTTGTCTTCTCCCATAACACGGCCGGCGGGTCAAGTTTCAAGACCATCTATTACGGACTGCTCCGCGGGGGGTGGTTTTACAGCATTCGCTATTGCGCCTCGGAGGGGAACTATTCCGACAGGGATGTGAAGACCTTTGAAAAGGTTCTGCACAGCTTTTACATCACGGACGCAGAATCGGCCTAATAAAGCGCCGGATCATCTCGTGAGTCTCATTGAGGATATAAGGGAAAAGATGGTTCAAGAAAACGGGATTTGGCGGGATCAGGCGGGACATGGTGGGATTTATGTAAGGAAAGCGGGGGGATCCACGAATTTTATGCGCGGCCGCGGGCCGCGTTTTTAATTTGAGAAAAATCGGCGGGTCAGGGTCAGTTTTTTGGAGATGGTTTCAGAAAAAATGAGGAGAGTTTTTTGAGCTCAGGGGTCGGCGATCACATCAAGGGCGGCATCAGTTTTTGCATCGCCGAATATGGCCTCCTGAGAACCACGACCATTGGGGAAAAGAACCACACTCTTTGCTGCCCCCTTTTTGTTTGTAACAATAACCTTGTAATCGAAGTTATAATCACGGGGCTCCGCAAGCCATTTACTTCTCAGAATGCTTATTTTTTATGCAACTAGAGGGTAAACATATGGTCACCAAGAATAAGCAGGCTCCCGGAAGAAAACAGGCCAGATTGTAGGTGCTGGTCATGTCATGTATCTTTCCTCAGGTGAGAGGCCCTGATCCCCCGATCATTCCCTATTCCAGAGTCAAAAGCCCAAATAACTTCCCTACAGAGGAACAAGTTTTTGAGCATGAGGACGGTTCAGGCGCTAAATTCAGGTACTGCTCCGTTTTTTCCTTAACTCCCAAAAAAAGAGGGGCGTAAGGATGAGCAGTCCAATAACGCAGCCAACCCATCCGGGTGCAATGAGTCCAAAAGCCCCGATGGCAAAACAGATTCTCTTGAGTACCCCCAACCTTTCAAATAGATAGCCGACAAAGGCCACGGACAGGAATAGAGTCCCGAAAAATGCCGTCGTGACCGTCAATATGATTTCCCCCGCGGACCCCAATAGAATTAGACTTGGGGACAGGGCAAAAACAAAGGGCACGACGTAGGCGATAATGCCCAGACGTACCCCGGCAAACCCTGTTTTCATGGGATCCGAGCGTGCTATGCTGGCCGCGACATAGGCGGCAATGGCGACAGGCGGAGTAAGAAAGGACATGACGCCGAAGTACATGATGAAGAGGTGGGCGGCGAGGGGCGGGATGCCCAGTTGAATCAGAGCAGGGGCAATAAGTATCACCAGCATGATATAGGTTGCAGTCACGGGCATTCCCATCCCCAGAATGATAGCGCCGAGTGCCGCTAATAAAAGCAGTATCAGAACATTGCCCCCGGATACCGTGACAAGGGCATCGGAGAGGGATAGACCCAGACCGGTCAGGGAGATGGAGCCTATAACCAGACCGGCGACGCTGCAGATGATGCCCACTTCCAGCAGGCCCTTCCCGGTATCTTCCAAAATGGACCACGCGTTTTTAATGAGAAAGGAACGGGTGTCTTTTTTGAAAAAACCAGTTACAGCAGTCGTTGCCACTGCGAAAAGGGCAGAGGCGGAAGGCTCCATGAAAAGAACAAACATGCAGTAAAGGAGAACCGCGGCGGGTATAAAATGGACCCAGCCCTGTTTCAGCACGATCTTCATGGACGGCACTTCTTCGGCGGAGAGGCCTCTGAGACCTTCCTTCATCGCCTCCAGGTGGACCTGTGCAAAGACTGCGACGTAGTACAGGAAAGCAGGAATAAAGGCGGAAATGGCCACAGTTGCATAGGGGACATCCAGAAATTCGGCCATAATGAAAGCTGTTGCGGCCATAATGGGCGGCATGATCAAGCCGCCTGTGGAAGCCACGGCTTCTATGGCCGCGGCGATATGGGGTTTGTAGCCGATTTTTTTCATTAAAGGGATCGTGATGATCCCTGTCATGGCAACATTGGCCGATGCGCTCCCCGAAAGGGATCCAAAGAGGCTGCTGGCGAGAATGGCCACTTTGGCCGGCCCCCCTCTGAATCTGCCCATGAGGGCCAGGGCCAGATCGGATAGAAACTTTCCTCCACCCACAGAGAAGAGCAGGCGGCCGAAAAAAATGAAACTGAACACAATGCTTCCGACAACGCCCAGAGGAATTCCGAAAAGGGCGCCGGGTGATAAATACAGATTGGTGAGCACCCGGCTCCAGGGGATCATCCTGGCGTTCAGAACACCGGGGAGAAGGTAGGCATAGGCCGTATAGAGGATAAGGATAATTCCAATACTCACGACAGGCCAACCCGTAAGACGCCTTGCGGCTTCAAGAACCAGGATGATCATGACCGCCCCCATGATAATCCGGTGGGTCATCAAGTAGCCGAGGGTAGGGATAATTTTCGGATAAAATATAACGACATAGCCGCCCGTTATCATCGTGAGAATACCGAGGGCAACATCGTACCATGGCACTTTCTCTCTCGATGCGGCCTTTGAGGCGGGGACGGTAAGATAGGTCGCAAGGAGTAGGAGAGATAATACAAAAGCCAGGTATTGTTCCTTATAAATGGCTATGTTCAGGTATTCGGGGATGTGCGTTACATAAACCGTGCCGATAATGGGAATGATGCCGAGCATCGTTCTTGCGAAAACGCCTAGGATCCCCTTGGGCCGTCTGAACTTCGGGGGAAAAGTTGATGATCCCCCTTTATCGCTTGCAGCCATATGGCCATCCTATTTTTTTTGCCGAAACTTCCCGTGAGGGGAAGTTTCGCCGGAAAATTATTTTATGGCCAGGAGTTTCTTTTGGTGTTCCTCCAGTTCTTTGGTCCACACCCCTTGTTCTTTGTACAACTTGATGGAACCCTCGTGATAGGGCACCACCGCGCGGGTGGAAGCAAACCTGTCGGGTGTCCATAACTTAAGGGAGGGGTGGACAGGCGCCATTTCCTTATAATTGTCCCATAACGCTTTGGTGATGTGGTAGGCCACCTCATCAGAGACATGCATACCGGCCACCAACGTGATATCCTTGCCCATAAGCATCGTCTCCTTGTCCAGACCCGCCTGGCCGGGTTTCGCCTTGATGGGATAGTAGCCGGGGTGGACTTTCTGCATGCTGGCAACCGCTTCCGGTGAAGTCCCAACATTAAGATAGCGCGCGCCTTTTGCCGTTTTAACCTCCATTATGATACCGCTCCCCACAGATCCCATAGCCAGATCCGACCTCCCCTCTATTAAAGTTCGAACCCCGGCCACGTAGGTGGTAACGGTGAGTCCCTTCACGTCTTTGTCAGTCAGGCCGGCGTTGGCGAGCAAAGCGCGGACGGTAAGCGTCGCGGAATAAAATGCGCCGTAGTCTACGGGTATTCTTTTGCCCTTAATGTCCTTAATGTCTTTTATGTCTGAATTATCGGGCACGACGAGGCCGACCATAAGAGGGCTTCCAAGCATGAGGGTCCTAAGGTCAAAGCCTTTCCCCTTTGTGGGTTTCTCATATATGGCCTCCCCTTTATAGGCAGTGAGTATGTCTCCGGGGACATTGATGCCGAAGTCCACCTCTCTGGTCTCCAGCATGGGATACCATACGGTTCCGCCCTGCGGGAAGACCTCAACCTTCATCGGCGTGTGAGCGCTGATGACCTTGGCCATTCCGGCTGCCATGACGTAAAATAAGGATCCGGGCGGATTGCCCCCAAAGACGATCCTTTTAGGCAGGGCCTCTGCTGTAACCTGGGGTGCCATTGAAAGCATTATGGTCAAGCTTACAAACACTCCAATCGCTAATGTTCGGTGAAGTCGCCTTTTCATTTTTTCCCTCCTTTTCCTAAATGAATGATGGTTAACAAAGAAACCTCCACCAATGGGCAATGAGTGAAATGTAAATAGAACCTTAAGGTCTTGCTCTAAATAAATAGTCCGCGTAATGCCATTACGAATGAACAGGCCGATTAAGTTTAATCAATATTTAAATCCCGGTCCTCTGGACCGGGTGAGAGTCATTAGGCTCTGCCTGAACGTGAATTGTCCGACGATGTTATCTCTTCACGGTGATATTTACTCCAACCCGTAGGAATCCCAGTTTTCAAGAACACGTTTCTGGTCATCAGG
>Ga0180009_10006116_pt1 | contig 12718 bp, 14 predicted proteins | sample OS_PC_MetaG_FD_123537 | JGI IMG/M metagenome (GOLD analysis project Ga0180009, IMG submission 123537) | Groundwater microbial communities from the Aspo Hard Rock Laboratory (HRL) deep subsurface site, Sweden - OS_PC_MetaG | ecosystem: Environmental > Aquatic > Deep subsurface > Groundwater...
AAGCAGTCTCTACTTATTAAAACAGGCTAATTCAAAATACCCTAAACTATTGCCAGAGCTATTTGCGCCATCAGCTCTGGCAATAGTACTTCATCATTACGACCAAGTATTCAAGAAACTACCCCCAAAGGACAAAGCATGGAAGGACTTAGAAAAAGCAGGGCGTGTATTACAGTCACTAGAATTCAAAACAGACCCTCTCACATGGCTATTAATGTTTTGTGACTCTGCGCAGGAATGGGGACGCCCTAAACTAGAGCAGCCCAAGGCGGAAGATATCAAAGAGGACAACCAAAGGTTTGTTCTAGATAAGTGCGATATAAATGGATCAGGCTGCTTTATTAAGATAAAGACACCCAATCTAGTAAGTATTGATGAAAAGTTCGATTCAAAAGATAAAGAACTCGGAGCGCTGCGAAGATTATTAAGGGCACCGAACGATTTCATCTTCGAAATTATTCTATTGGATAAATCTGGTGAGCAAAGGCCACACCGTTTTATATGCAGTAAATAAATTGTCCAGCAATTCACCCAGTCAACAATAAGCCACTTTGTGCACCCGTGGGCATAATCGGGCAAGTGGCACCCCGCCTTCACTTTGCCCAAAATCGCCAATTTTAAGACTTAGCAAGGTTAATTACCACTGAAAATCAGCTCTTGTCCTCTTGGAAATTGTACCAAAAAGCCCTTGACAAACTGTCAGCTATGTGCTAGGCTTATGATGTTATGCCAACTCCAAAGTTAGAATTAGCACTTAAATACCTTACAGCTACCCTTGCCCGCAAGAGACTGGGGCTTAGTCGCTTCCAGTTTGACATTCGTATCGAACGAGGCATCTTTCCAAAACCGACTTATGTTGACGAGACCGGCATCCAATCTGTTCGCTATTTCGATGAAAACTGGGTCAGGATAGCCCAAGCTATCCTGGAGAGTGCACCTAACACCAGCCCTGCATTGAAGAAGTAGGCAGAAACACCTAGAGAGGATTAAATATGCTGCGACCCCCTGACTCAACAAGACTTTTAATCAGGGTGTCACAGGTTCGAGACCTGTACGGCCTACACTCGCCCTCTTCCCCTTCTGCCGACATTTTGCCGACATTTTTAATTTCCTCTGTCTTTGGAAGTAATGTGTCAAGGCGTTCCGCCGCTGCCTTTTGCATACCTGGTACTGTGTGGGAGTAGATATCCAGCGTCGTGGCAATACTGCTATGTCCCAGTCGTTCCTGAACTATCCGGGGATGTGTTCCTGCTTTTAACAGCATCGTAGCATGAATGTGGCGCAGGTCATGCAATCTGAGTTGCATACCTGCTCCCTTCGCTACCCTGGCAAAGGTGTGGGTAACCGTATTTGGATTAAGCGGGCTACCATCCACATGGCTAAATACGAAGTCATCTTCAGTCAAACTTCTCCCCATCATAAGTCGTTGGACTTCCTCATCAGCTCTATGCTGGCGTAATAGGAGCGCAAGAGATGGCGGTAGATCCACAGGGCGTCGGCTACTGGAAGTTTTGGGTTCTTTAATAATAATGCTACCATCATCGAGTCTATGCAGACTATGGGCTATATAGACACAGGCCAAATCCAGGTCCAAATTCCTCCACTTCAGTGCCAGCAACTCACTTCTCCGCAAACCGGTAAGCAGAAGCATATGGTAGTACAAGTAATATCTGCTTCGCCGTATAGCCTCCAGTAGTTTCGTAAGGTCATCTGGACCTAAAGTAGGGATGTCATGTCGTGCCGGTCGTGGTGGTCTCACACTTTTACAGGGATTCACTGCCATCAAACCCATTCTTATTGCATCATCCAAAGCCTTGCTAACAATACGATAATGATATTGCACAGTGCGATGACTCAGGCCGCCAGCACTACGCCTGCGTCCTCCTGATAGCACTTCAGCGATGTAATCCTGGATGTGGTGAGGTCGCAGTTCATTAAGCCGTATTCCTCCCAGGCGAGGGATAACATAGTGATGCAGTTCATGCTTGTAACTCTCGCCAGTCTTGGGGGATAGGTTACTCGCCGCGTAGCCATCAAGCCACTGACTCAGCCAGTTAGCCAGAGTAAGCTTTCTCTGCAGTTTAATATAAGTACCCTGCTCAATATCGATTAGAAGTTCAGCCAGTCGATGCTGTGCGTCCTTCTTGCCCCCCTTAACGGTTTCAAAATGCCGTAAGCGCTTCCCTGTTTCCGCGTCTCTACCAACATCGATAGTTATCTCCCAATTACTTTTACCTCTTTTTCGCATGTGTCCTCTCATCTTATTCTCCTTCTTCATTGGTAGATTCAAGGTCAGGTGAGAATTTGCTCAACCGCCCGGCAATTTTGACATTCCGTGATCTTCTCTTCCTTTTTTGCTGGTATTTCCTTATCCCCTTTTCGTACACCTCGCTCCCGACCATGTGCTCCAGCGTGGATAGTATCATAATTACGCCAGCTACACGGGGATCTTTATTCTGGCGGAGGGCTTTTAGCAAAGTAGGGATACCTTGCTGGAGAGTAAGTTGTTGTGTCGCAAGCCCGGCCACAACCATAGAGTCTCGACCGGCTTTAATTGAGGCTTCGCGGAGCGCCTTTTCCAGGTCGATGGAGCCGCCGCCCTGTTCTTTATACCAGGTTCGCATTCTTCTTTCGGAAGGCGGCTGTATCTGAAATGCCTGCCTGATTGAATTCTGGATATCTTTCCACCTGACACCTCTGCTTCTCTCGGTAAGAGAAAAAGCGATTACCTTCTCAGAATATTTCAATGTCCAACCTCCTCGAAAAATATATTTTCGCCATTCTTATCGCTATTATATCGGTCAATGCTAACCACTATTGCCATTATAGCAACCTGTGTATACATTTGACAACAGGTATTAACATTCACCTATTTCCTTTTTGCTATTATCCACCTTGACAAATCGGAAATAATATTTCTATAGTTAATTTATCGCAAAACTTCAAAACTGTCAAGGGGGATTGGATGGAAGAGCGGCACACCCGGTTAAGGTTACTGTCGATGGGGCGGTATTCAAGGGTTTTTGTCGTTCCTCGGTGGTGGTTAAAAATCAACGGCGATCCAGAAGTTGTGGATGTCACCACAACCCTGAGTCGCATCCAGCTGGAACCTGTAAAAGAGGCTGACGGCATATCCGTAGCGCAATCAGAGAGTCGGAGGAGCTAAGAATGGAGCCAGAACGAGCAACGCTGACTGTGGCCGAGACCGCCAAAATAATGGGAATAGGAAAACAGCTTGCTTATCAGCAGGTAAAAAATGGGCGCCTCCCGGTAATAAAATGTGGACGCCGGCTGTTGATCCCTAGGGCAGCGCTTTTTAAAATGCTATCAAGCCCTGAGCCTATCGAGGACGTTCCCAAATCAAGGTAATTTGCCTCCAATACCACGCTTAGGGATCCTCCCATCTCAGAAGATCCTTGGAGAAGCTAAACGCCCCAGCCAGTGCGGGCTGGGGCATGGGCGAGAGAATGAGGGTATTTAGGGTATGTCTACTTCTAATACTATCAGTGGTGAGGCGGTAAGTCAAGCCAGCACCTCGTCAAGTTACCCTTTTTCTGACGAGTTTCCACAGCTCTTAGACAAACACCTGGACCACCTTAAAGCCTCTGCCATCTCCATTGAGGTCATCAAGGAGCGCGGCTACATCACGGCCATGGGGACGAAAGCGCTCAAGGATGCCGGCTTCTCCCCTGCCCAGCGGCGGGCCCCGGGAATCCTCATCCCCCTGCATGCTCCGGACGGATCCGCTGCCGGCTACCAGTACCGCCCGGACCGTCCCCGCGAAAAAGAGGGCGGCAAGATTATCAAGTACGAGAACCCCACCGGGTCCACCATCCGCCTGGACGTGCCGCCGCGGTGCCGCCAACAGCTAGGGGACCCCTCCGTCGAGATATGGTTTACCGAGGGGGTCAAAAAGGTGGATGCCCTGGCCACGGCCGGGGCCTGTGCCGTCGGGCTCACCGGCGTTTGGGGATTCAAGGGCCAGAACTTTTACGGCGGCAATACGGTCCTGGCCGATTTCGACTACATCACCTTCAAGGGCCGCCACTGCTACTTGGTGTTCGACTCCGACCTCTCCACCAACCCCCGGGTCCGCCAGGCCCTGGCCCGGCTGGCGGAGCACCTCGGACGGAAGGGCGCCACAATCCACCTGGTATACCTGCCGGCCGGGCCGGCAGGAGAGAAGACCGGCGCCGACGACTACCTGGCCCAAGGGCACAACCTGCAGGACCTGAAAGCCCTCGAGAGCAAGGTGCTGGCTGCCTTGCCTCCGGCGGTAAAGAAGACCTCAACGCAATATGTCCTTGAGAGCGGCCGCATCTGCTGGATGAAAAAGACCCCGGACGGCCTTTCCGAGGTCCCCCTCTGCAACTTTACCGCTCATGTGACCGAGGATATCATCCGCGACAACGGCGCCGAGAGAAATCGTTTTTTCAAGATAGAGGGTAAGCTGGCGTCGGGCCACGCCCTGCCCCTGATAGAGACCACGGCCGCCGGCTTCAACTCCCTGAACTGGGTCACCAGCGAGTGGGGTATGCGGGCCGTGATCGCCGCAGGGCAGGCGTACAAGGACCGCCTGCGCGAGGCCATCCAGCTGCTATCCGCCGAAGCGCATCAGCGCACCATCTACACCCACACCGGTTGGCGGGAGCTAAACGGCGAGATGATTTTCCTCAGCGGTGCCGGCGCCATGGGGCGGCCGGATATCGAGGTCGAACTGGAGCCCCCTTTGCAGCGTTACCAGCTGCTGGACCCGCAGGGGGATGCCATCGAGGCAATCAAGAGGAGCTTCAACTTCCACCTGGTGGCATCGCCGGAAGTCACCATCCCTCTTTGGGCGTCGATGTATCTGGCGCCGCTTACCGAGCTGATAGACCCGGCCTTTACCCTGTGGCTCGTTGGGGCTTCAGGATCCTTTAAATCCACACTCACGGCGTTGGCGCTCTGCCATTTCGGGACGTTCGATGCCCGCCACCTGCCGGCATCATGGCGCGACACCGCCAACCAGCTGGAGAAACTTCTTTTCCTGACCAAGGACCTGCCGCTTGTCATCGATGACTGGGCGCCGGGGCAGGATTCGGCCAAGTCCCGCGAGTTGGAGGGCAAGGCCGAATACATCATCAGGGCCCAAGGCAACCGACAGGGCCGTGGCCGGATGAGGCAGGACACCTCGAGCCGGCCGAATTACACCCCGCGGGGGTTGCTTATTACGTCCGGCGAGCAGCTCCTCAGCGGGCATAGCGGCACCGCGCGGATCTACTCCCTGGAGATAGAACGTGAAGAGGTGGACATGGATTATCTCGGAGTGGCCCAGGGACAAGCGTATTTCTACTGCGTGGCCATGACACACTACATTGCTTGGCTGAAGGACCACTGGGAACATTTGCAGAAAACCCTGGCGCAGCGCTGGCGGGAGCATCGCAACCGCGCCCAAGAGGGGGGAATCCACCCCCGGCTGCCAGAGGTAATCGCCGGCCTATACTGCGCCGTAGAGTTGGCCACCGAGTACGCCCGGGAAAAGGGTGCCATGACTGACAGTGAATCCGTATCTCTACTGAAAACATCCTGGGAGATATTTTGCCGGCTGGCGGCAGCCCAGGCAGGCCGGGTTGAAGAAGAGCGCCCGGGCAAGCGTGCTATGGGGCTCTGGCGCGCCATGCTTGACCAGGGGGTGGCCGTCTGGTGGAGCAAAGACGACGACCAGCCCCGGGTCGCAGCTCCGGGCACCTCACCCATCGGATGGATCGATAACAACAGCGGGTCTTCAGCCTTCCTTCTTAACCCGAAGGCTGCGTATGGCGCCCTGGTGCAATATGGCCAGAAGATCGGCCAACCCTTCACCTTCAAGGAAGAAGCTCTCTGGAAAGACCTGAAACGGATGGGAATTTCAGATTGCCAAGATAGGCGTATCAGCTCACTAGCGTGGATATACGGGAAAAATATGCGAATCATCAAGTTAAAAAATATATAAGGTCTTATATAAATTAGCGGTTAGAGCGGTTAGAGCGGTTAGAATGAAGCTAAAACAGAACAAATGTACGGTTAGAATAGCGGTTAGAAAACCTTTTCAGCGGTTAGGAAGTGGTTCGGTAGCGGTTAGGAATTTTAGCTATGAAAAGAAGTTTAGCGGTTCGGTAGCGGTTAGGAATAAATTAAATAGTAAATCATTAGTTCCTAACCGCTCTAACCGCTAAAAACATAAGACGGCGTTGATATGAAAACGGAAGTATATTTAGCTCACTATCTCCCGATATTCTGCCCGGATTGCCGGCGGCGTAATTCATTTAAAGAAGTGGTCAGGATTTCGATTCTGGTGCGTCAAAATTTTCCGGAGAAAACCGGGAGAGTTAATTTGTGACTGTGCAAAAGGTAAAAGTAGTAATTTATCTCCGGGTAAGCTCAAGTGAGCAGACGGCAGATAATCAGCTACCGGCATTGGAGAAGTGGATAGCTGACAAGAGCCATGAGCTGGTTGAGGTCTATCAGGATAGCGAGAGTGCCTGGCGTAACGGGCATCAGCGTGAGCTATCAAGGCTGTTCAATGACCTGAAAAGGCGTAAAGCCGATATATGTTTGGTTTGGGCTTTAGACCGGTTAACCCGTGAGGGGATAGCTAAAATCTTTGAGCTGATAAACAGGTTCCAGATGTATGGTGTTCAGGTCATCAGCCTTCAGGAGCTCTGGACGGAGCAAACTGGGCCAATGGCTGACCTGCTTTATGCCATAACAGCCTGGGTAGCTGAGTTTGAAAGCAGGCGCAGAAGTGAAAGGACTTTAGCTGGTCTGGCTCGTGCTCTCCAAGAAGGTAAGAAGTTGGGCAGACCGAAGGGTTCTAAGGACAAACATAAAAGAAATCGCCGGGGTTATCTGCTACGATATGCCAGCCCAAAACTACGTGAGAAATACACCAAATAAAGGGGTATCAGAAAATAGCGGACGTTTTTAGCTTTGTGAGCGTAGCACTGCAAGTAGGCTAAACTAAGGGTCCTTTTTATCGGAGCTAGACCGATAACAAGATAATTAAAAAATAGTGAGGAAGGAGGATAACAAAGGACGATGATAACAACCGCAATTTCTGAATCTTGGCTGCTGTTTGGTCTCTTCAGCAGAGGTTGTCCGCGGTGTATAAGGGGGTTTTTACTGTGGGATGACCGAGCGGGTGAGGCAGTATGCCTGAATTGTGAGTGTCGATGTTATCAGCTAAAAAATAAGAGACTCAGAGGAAGAAAAGATAAGGTTTCAAAATGGCACCAATTACTCCCATACACGACCTTTTAGGTCTGTAGCATCCCCACCGGACCCCTCAATGGTTTGTATCAGCTCAGCGAGCTCCTGTTTACTCATCCTGGCCATAGTCACCTCTCCGCTCTTATAATAGCACTCCCCTCTATTATACCCCAACAACCTGCCCCTTGACAGCCCCCACAAAGCTATCGTATAATATTCCTATAGGAATGTCAAGGGGGCACCAATGACGGATGCTACGGAAATTCACAAAGAGACGCTGCTAGAGAAATACGCCGCCAATCTATCTAGCTCCAACAATAAGGCTCATTATCTGAGTTATGCCCGGGATTTTCTGGAGCGTGCCGGCGACCTCGACCGAGCATCGGTGGAACGGTACCTGACCAGACTGCGCAAGAATAACCGACGCCCGGGGACAATAAACTTTGCCTTTCGAGTGATAAGGCGTCTGTTTGTGGTCAATGGACTGCAATGGGAGTACCACCGCGGAGAGGCGCCAGCGATTGGAGAGAGGGATGAGCACCGACCGCAACTCTCTACCGAAATCATCGAAAGAATGATAAGAGCTGCCACCGGCGGCCGCCTGCAGGCGGAGGAAGCCTGCTTCCTGGCACTTTCAACCACCTACGGGGTCAGACGGGAAGAGATGTACGTCCTAGGAACCAAAGACGTGGACCTGAAGAACAATGCCATCTTCATCAGCACAGTGAAGCATGGACGGCAGCGTTACCACCTCATCCCGGAAGAGCTAAAACCCTACTTAGCAAAACATGACTTCAGTCAGCGTTATAGCGCCACCTCAACCTCACAGTTGTTCTGGAGGATTGTCAATAAGTCGAAGATGGAAGGACTGAAGAGCCAGCGCCTGGGCTGGCACGCCATACGAAGATCCGTCCTGGATGGTCTGATCAACAATGGGGTCAATCCTTTCGCTGCCAGAGCCTTCCTGCGATGGAAGGGAACTACGAGAGAGCTGGCCATGCCAGTCAGGTACTACGGCAATGTGGTGGTGGGCCTAGAAGGAACCACGCCGGTGCTGGAGGAGGCAAAGGGAGACGATGAGATATTTGAGAAGCATCCGTTTCTACCTATGTGGAGAGGCTAAAAAATGAGTTATAAGGACGATACCGGGCCCAGAGAGCCGAAATTAGTGGAGAGAATAGCGTGTCCGATGTGTGGTTGGATAAGGCCAACGAGCTATGGTATAAGCAAAAGAACAGGTGAGCCACGGGAAGTTCGCTTCGATAAGATGAACCTGGATACAGCACCTATCCTGAGATTGGAACGAATGAGCGGCAGGGGCAAGAAGAGCAAAGACGCCCAAATAGAGCTGGTTGATAGCCATACTTTAGCGCAATTGCCCGACGACATTAAGCAGCAGATAGTACGCCAGTGTAAAAAAATATTAGGCATACTGGATTAACTCCAGCACTAAAGATAGACTGAAGGAGAGAGCATAATGGAAGAAAAGCTAACGCAGCGAGAAAAAGCGGGACTGCTGGGTAGCGTTGATAACACAAATCCAGAAGACTACGACCGGCAATTCTACGAAGCTATGAACGAAACACCTGTACCTCATGTCGAGGAGCTAGATGACCGTGTCCGCCGTGCTATACTGCGGTATATCGCCAGTGGGAAAGGCGAGTCAAGTAAAGCGGACAATGGTGCCTTCGTCTTGATGGGATTTATTCACGGATACCAGGTGGGGCGAAAGCTCAAGAAGAACATTACTAGATAAAGGCAAAGCGGCCTGAAGAATAGCCTGACCGCCGGCGGTAAGAGGGGCGCAAGCCCCTCTTAACCAGCTGGCACACCGCCTCCCACAAGCTCATCATTATCACCCTATTATAAATATATTATATACCTTGACTATATTCCTATACAGTCACCATCAAAAATTAGACCCCTAAAATATTACGCTTATAAGCATATATGCTTAAAACATTCTTGTAAGAATGTATTGACAGGTATTCTGGAGTGTGCTATATTTTTAATAGCACCTTAACAATTGAATATGATTAAAGCTGACCTGAAGGCTTGCCCTGGAGAGGGGGAAGCATATGAGTTCAAGCGAAGTTACCCAGGGGCATGACCAGAGCCACCAGAACGCAATACAGGGGCATTGTAGCCGGTGCGGTAAGGTCTGGACACTGACCGAACGGCAAGGCGTTTGCCAGTGGTGCGGTAAGAGCGCCACCTGCCAAAGCTCCACGCCAAAGCCACGCCGTGAGACTATCCGAAGGCGAAAGCGGAAGCAATCTAACGGCATCGGGAACGGATACGACCAGCTTGAAGGCGAATACCTTACCTATTATCGGATAGCCTTACCCTTTGCCAAGAGCGTGCCGACCCAGGACACAGGGGACTTGCTACATACCATTATAATGACCCTTGCCGATGTAGCCCGTAACTGTGAGCTATCGCAACCCGCCATGTATCGGATAGCCAGCCGAACCAAAGCCGACTACTGGCGGGAGAATTACCGCCATACCAGCGGGCTGGACTGCGGACATTGTAGCAATCCTCAAAGGAAAAAGTGCCAAAAAGATTGGCTATACGGCAAGTGCCCGAAGGCTGTCAAGATAGAACGGATGTCAAGACCAGTGACCGACGCCGATGGCAACCTGACCGAGCTTGGCAACCTGATTGCCGATGATACCGCCCTGGACATACCTCAGTGGTGCGAAGTCAATGAGCAACTACTCCATACTCCAGACCGAGCCTTAGCCATAGCTGGCAAGATACAGGATGGGGAAACCCTTACCGAGAGTGAAAGGCAATACATAAGCCGATTTAGGCGACAAACACAAAAAAAGCTGATTTAGAATGTCACACTTTACCCCCTTTGCCCGATATATATAGTGGCAGCACGTTTAGGCTAGCGTATCGCAGCTAGACGCAAGCTGACTACTAGGCGAAGCTGGCAGGTTTGCCCACTAGCCAGATAGCCAAAAGGGGTGAATAAACTTGGAAAAACTGAATATTGTGGGCAAGCGTTCAGGTAACGGCTTTGTAGCTCATAGAGCTACGCTGGTAAACGCTCTATCAAGGGCATTGGCTGAAAGGCTGATGTTGCTGGACTTCACGGTAGGGCGTAAAGGCTTACTTCTTTACCTAAAGGCGATTGCGGGGTCAAACGTAGTCAAGGTTGTCCCCGCCAATGGTGCTGATAGCGAGTCGCATGGCATCGGGAAACGTCTCAAGGTGATTTGCGGTAGCAATACCAGTTACCTTGAGGACATGGCATGGGTAGGTGAAAATACGCCGATGACCCTTGCCGATGTCAGGGTAAGCCCTAACAACATCGTCAAGCCTAACATCGGGAATGTGGAGCTTGCCGAGGCACTTAACAGAACGCTACCCTTTACCGCTACCGAGGACAACAGACCTGTTTTGCAGTGTGTGTTGTTCAAGGCCGGTGAGGGAAAGCTAAAGCTCATAAGTGCCGACGGTTTCAGGCTGGCAATCCAGAGCATTGATTTTGACGGTGAGGGTCAAGCCCTGATTGTCCGTGACGACCTGTGGGGCATAGCAAATGCCCTGCGGAAAGCAAGGCGGGTCAACCTGAGCTTTGAGGCAAGCGGTGAGAGCCTTGACGGAACGAAGCTGATTATTGATACCGAGGCAATTCGGTATAGCTTCGTAAGTGCCGATGGCACTTTCCCCGATTATGAGAAGCTCATTCCGAGCGAGGCAAAAACCGTTATCCACTTTGACACCGTAGAGGCTGGTAAGGCGATAAACTCTCTCAAAGCCCTTGCCGATAGCAAGTCATACCCGATAGACCTTACCTTTGAAAACGGTTTGGTAATGCTGTCAAGCCCCGATGATAAGGGGCGGGCGGTAATGCCAGCCGATATAGAGGGCGAGGTCAACAAGGTGAGGCTTGACGGCAAGTATCTTGCCGATGCCTTAAAAGCCTGTGACGGTATGGTGGACTTGAAGCTCACCGATGGTAAATCGCCAGTTCTCTTTCAGGTTGACGGTTATCAATTAGTCACCATGCCGATGATGACCACCGCCGAGAAGCCGACAGCCGAGCCAGAAGCCAAGCCAGAGCCAGCCGAGGAAGCCAAGCCAGAGCCAGCCGAGGAAGCCGAGCCAGAGCCAGCCGAGGAAGCCGAAGCGGTAGCCGAAGCCGAGGCAATCACCAAAGCCGAGAAGCCGAAGCGGAAGCGCAAGGCGAAAGAACCAGTAGCCGTATAGCTTAAGCCGAAATTGAACGCTTGACCAAACAGAAAGCCACGCAAAAGAGGCGGGGGTAACTCCGCCTCTTTTTGTCTTTTTCAGGGGTAATCGTTCCCCTACGTGGGAACGGCTACCCCTTTTTTGTGGCAGAAAGGAGAGGGAATTGATAAGTTTCAACTTGGGGCGTCTGGTGATGACCAGGGGGGTCAATGACCAGGTTGCCGAGAATGAGGCTTTCGCCAAGTTCGTAATGAGCAGCCTTACCCGCCACCGAAGGGGAGACTGGGGTAAACTCACCGATGAGGACAAGAACGAGAACGAGCTAAGCCTCAAAGCAGGATACAGGCTTCTCTCCGCCTATGAAGCCGAGGGGTTGCCCAAAATCTGGATAATCACCGAGTCGGACAGGTCGGCAACCACAATCCTATACCCCGACGAGTATTAGCCCATTGACACTGGCCGCCATAAACCCGATGGCAGAGGCAGTCTTGGGACAGGCGTAAGCCCTCGATGGCAGGGTATTACCGGTAATTATGACGGCCGGTGATGAGCGGGCTACCGCTCAAATCTACAGGGCTACCCATGCCCTGAAAGGAGGTAAAACTGTGCCTATAAAATGGAGCGCCTTGCAAGTGAGCGAGGCAGCCAGCATGATTGAGGAATTTCTCAACCAGGCCGCCGAGCCACTAGAGCAGGCCAGGATTGTTGCCCTAGAGGCCCGGAAGATAGACAACCTGCCCCAGTATGTTGACCAGGACTTTACTCAAGTCATCGGCAAAATTGAGGATTGCCTGGGCGGTACCCAGTTCCGGCCTGTAGGCTGGTTCAAGGCTACTGTCGAATATATCCGGAAAGACCTTCCCAGTGGCGCGGTAGAGGCCGACCAGGCCAGCCAGAAGTACGGCAGCACACTATCTCTTGTCTAAAACTGCCTCAAAGTGATGCATTATGATGCAAAGTGTATCACTTCCAGGGGAAACCCATGCCCAAATTCCAAAGAGAAAGGAGGTGATAAGCGTGACAACCCAGCTCGGCCTTTTTGAAGAGGCGAAGGTCGAGATAGAGACGCCAGAGCCCAGGGTCGCGGTCCGGCTTGGTAAGAGGGAAGCCCGGGTCCCGCTGCGCAAGCAGAGAAGGGAAGCTATTGCCCAGCTGGTAGATATCCTTGCAGACCTCGAGGGCAAGGATATCCATATCGGCTCTTACGACGCCGGCGGCCGCCACTTCTGGCTGGATAACCTGAAACTCCCCAAACTTCAGCTGGACTGGCATCCCACCAGGTACG
>Ga0180009_10006117_pt1 | contig 12716 bp, 14 predicted proteins | sample OS_PC_MetaG_FD_123537 | JGI IMG/M metagenome (GOLD analysis project Ga0180009, IMG submission 123537) | Groundwater microbial communities from the Aspo Hard Rock Laboratory (HRL) deep subsurface site, Sweden - OS_PC_MetaG | ecosystem: Environmental > Aquatic > Deep subsurface > Groundwater...
TCAAACTCCGAAATTACATAAGTAGAGCCGATCTCTTCCGGTAGGGCAGCCAGCTTCTCAGCTTCGTTGCGTGCCTTGCGGGTTAGGCCGATCTCTGCCGTAGTGGCAGGGAAGGTGTTCCTTGCCAGTACACCTTCCTTTGCGGGACGCCCGACATTCCGCTCCCGTGTCGCCAGTCGTCCGGCATTCGCTTCGGTCTTGCACATCTGTCCCATGGTGAGCCAAAAAACACTAAGAGTACGGGTGCATTTCTGATGAAATGGCTTGTATGACAACTGGAGCCGGAACAAAGATACACTCTGAGATCCAAGAGCCATTGTTTTGTTTGGCAGAACGATATTTGTTAGACCATGATTTTATATTATGACGGAATGCTATTCGCAGCAACTGAAATGGAAGTAGGAACACTTCTAATGTATCGATTTGATCAAAAACATGAAGAGTATAATCCGTAAGTTTTGATTCGTCTAATGTCCATCCTGTCTTACCTGGGCTACCGTCTTGTGGTATGCAAGACCATTTTTCTAGAGCTAATTCTGGTATATTTGATATCCAATAGTTGGAGCATCCGCCGCTCCTTGCCTTAATATCGATCCGTAATTTTGCTCCACCTCGAAGAGTAGCCCAGAAGTCTATGCCACTAAGGTCATCGTTTATTTCACTTTGGTCTACCATGATACAGCCAGGTATTAATGATTTTATTGTTTCAGGATGCGTTTCTTGTGTTACGCCATAGCTAAATGCAAGGCATTGTTTAAAGTCAAATTCATTCATTGATAATTCCCATTTCTCCCCAGAGAGTCCAGTTTTTCCTGGCTTCACCCCGAGAGAAAAGCTCTAAGTATGGTCCTGGTGAACAGCTTTCTATAAAGTCATATATTTCGATTGGCTTACTGCTATGACCTCCAGTTCCACGTTTCCAGGGCGGCAGGAGAGTAGAAGCATTCTTACGCTTAAGGGGTAGACTGCCTTTAACGCCGAACAGCACATGCTCTGTTTGGCCACGGAAATAGTTACCCATACCAAACGATGGCTTTGGCCAAGTCAACATAACGATGTACCGAAAGTCCCAAGCTTCCAGTAAGCGGAAGCCTTTGGGAAGCGAACGATTAGTAATCCATAGATAAAGGTGGCAGTCATTGTCGGCGAGCTTGTTTATTGGCAGTTCTTTAATGCGCTCAATCGGCCAGCTTTCGTAATCTTGCTTGGCCCGACCAAGTTGATTTATATCTCCTTCATCTTCAAGGCTCCATGGCGGATCAGCAACGATTGTAGTGAAAAGACCTTGGATATCTTCTATTCTCTGTGCTTTAGATATTTTTATGGCATTTTGATTCCGTTGCTGTTCACGTTTTTCTTCTCGCAGTTCTCGTCCTACTTGTGTTAGGGACTTCTCTCCGCGTTCCACCTGCTCGGCTAGGTCGGGGTGCTTCTCCACCAACTGATCTGCTAGGTCGATGTACTTGGCGTTCGTGCCGGCGGCTTTGGCCCGGAGGGTGCGGGTCTCACGGTCGCCGGCCTTCACTTCAGGAACAGATTCCGGAGGTGTTTCCTTCGGCCGGCCGGGTACCGTTCCGCCGTGCTTGCGCTGCCGCTCCTTCGCCGCCGCCTTCACCGGGGCGTAGACCTTGAGCATCTTCTCGCGTCTAGCATCGGCCATTGCCGCCTGGGATGGACTCAGATGCCGGCGGATTCTGTTTGAATCCCATACTAGCGCTATGGCCTCCTGAGCGTTTCCTTCAAAGGAACAGGTAATAGGTGCAACTCCAACAGTCATGCAAGCCCTATAACGATTACGGCCATCTATGATCTTGTCTTCGTAAAGTCTAATCGGCTCTCGTAATCCATGATCCCGGATGCTTTCGATTAATTCATTAAGCTCTATTTCTTCCATTAAGGGGAATATATCTGCGATGGGATGGTCTTCTATTTGAGTCGGTGTAATCATCAATCAAACTCCACGAGTTCATGTTCAGGTACCTTAAGAGCATCAGAAAGTTTCTTCACAGTGCCGAAATTACACGTAGACGTATTGGCAAGGTAGGAGATGTGCTGTAGACGACAGCCTAATCGGCGAGCCAGCTCTGTTCGAGTAACTCCCAAGCTGTTTAATACTTCCTGTAGTCGTAGTCTCATCAACGATGCGGCTTGGAGACCGCCTCCTTTAGGTAGCAGCGGAGTAGTGGCACCTTAAAGATAAGCACGGCGCGGAGTTTTGGCAAGTTTTTTTTTGTTAAAAATTAGCTAAATTTCGCCAAGGCCAAAAAATTCCTTGCGCTGCCCAGATGTGCAGTGTATTTTAGAATTCGTAGACCACCTGGGAAAGCATCTCTAGAGCGGTCGCATCCAGTAAATCTCTCTTGTGCCCAAGGGTCCGAGACCCAAGGAGCAGGAAGGACATACCGGGTGCGGCCTTTTTTTGTTTGGAGCAGTTATGGCACTCCGAAGACTCTGGCATCGCCAAGATGGCAATGGACATTTTGTGGAAATGGTGAGCGCTTCAGATGACAGCGGAATAGGCTATAAATTGTATATGTACCAAGGAGAAGCTCAGGACATCTCAACTTTTGTTGCTCAGGAAATTCCCGTAACAGATGAAATAGAGAAAAAGGTCGAAGAGCAATTCAAGGGTCCGGATGATCCACGGCTTCCGGGTGATGTACAAAAGATGCCGGTGGGAAGGCGTGAAGATTTTGTTGAAGAGTTTAACTTCTGGTATTGGTGCTATGATAAAGACTGCGATCCAGAATATAATGAGAATGAACGGATAGGAGTTAATTCTATCCGTTTTGCTCTTAATAAAGCGTATGCATATGCTCAAAGAGAAAGGCCTGCTCCTGCCGGAGATCCAAGTAAGGAGAAAAATAATAGCGTCGAGCCAGAATCGGGCATTCCAGAATCCTCTCTCGCAACGCAAGAGTCTATAATTACAGCATCCGGGAAAATGGCCCATCGTATTCGCGAGAATGTGGTGGGCGTTGTTATTCCTGGCTCATATAAAGAATCTGAGACTGAAGGCGATGCCGATGTAGATGTAGTTATCATCCGCAAAGGATGGTCTTTGAATGGAAGGCATTACGGAGATTCTGCCCTAGAAGGTATTGCAGCGCAGATAAATGAATCAAAGCCCGGATTTATGAATCATGGCCCGACTTTTAATAGAGATCCTCGGGATTGGGCAATAATGCTTCATTCTGCCGAATCAAAGGATGATGAGATTCATGCTAAGATGCATATCTTTCAGCATCCTGACGGAGATTTCTTGAAAGAGCGCGTCGAGAAGGCTCCACATTTATTTGGTGGATCTATCGACGCTTTTGTTATACAGGAGGAAGGAAAGGCAGAAGGACGAGATGGTATGATCGTAACGGAAGTCGTTCTTCTGAATTGCTGGGATATCGTTATGTTTCCGGCAGCCGGCGGAGCAATCATAGGAGCGAATGAATCCCAGGCTGCGCCAATACTCACTTTGCAAACAGGAGATGCAGAAACAATGGATCTTGCAACTTTGAAGGAAAAGCACCCTGCTCTGTACGAACTCGTGGTCCAGCAGGCCAAGGCAGAAGCCGCTGCAGAAATCAGAAATCTGCAGGAGAAGGCCGATACTGCTGAAGCCAAAAATCGCGAGCTTGAAGCCGAGCTTGATAGCATTAAGTCGGCGGAAGAGAAGCGGCAGAAGCAGACGAAGTTTGAGAAGGACCTGAATGCTCTTCTTGGAGAGATCTTTGAGAACGACGAAGTGTCAGAAGACTTTAAGGCTCTTTTGATCGAAGAAGGCTCAGAGAATATGCCACGCATTAAAAAGATGGTGGCGGAGCGTCGGAAGATGCTCGATTCCGTTTCCACTGATGTTGTGGAGAACGTTGATAAGAAAGCGCCCGATACAAAGACTGTTCCTGATGACGAGGATGAGCTTTCGCGCTTTCGCAGCAAGAAGAAGGTCGCGTAGCAAGCGCTTAACTAATTAGAAAAGGACATGAGAGATGGCTGTTCCGCAGGTAGTGTTTTTTCCAAAGGATGAATCGGACATCGCATACATTCCGGTGGCGGATGCAACGGATCTGGCGAATCAGGGCGATTTTGTCTGCTACGAGTCCAGTTTTGCGACCCTGTTTGATGCTGCCGCTGATGATGCTACGTTTACCGGGTATGTGATTACTCCGCACGTGGCTGCCGAGGTCCTTCCTGATGAAGTGACCGTGGGCCTTAAGGGTGTGGTTGTGTACGATCAGGCTTCTGGCACAACGGATTTTGCTGCTGGCCTTAAGTACTCGGCACGCTACACTGTTGCTGCGGATGGTGGATATAATACCATCGCGTGGTCGTTCAAGAGAGAAGCCATTGCTACCACCCGGCTGCGTTGCCTTATCGATGTGATCGCTCTGGGCAAGCTGTTCGCGGTAAGCGCGTAAGTACACCTTAGCCAGAGACGAGGGAAAATAAGATGGTTGTCAAGGGTCGGAATATTCAGGCAACGCCACTCGTTGAGATGTTTGAGAGTCGGCGGCAGGCTCATTCGGATGTCCGTGAAGCGCAGCAGGATACGTATCGCCTGCTGACCAAGGGCATCGACACAGGGGATATTGTTCTTGGACAGAACATTACCTTGGATGACCTGTTTGAGGTCTTTGTGATTCCTGGCTTGGAATCTAGGGGCATTCCCTTTGATTTCCGCACCGGGGATTTTGCAGAGATCGCAGAAGAGATCACTTCAACGCAGTTCCTGTATGCCACCAGTAAGCTGATCAATCCTATGATGATCGAGGCTTACGAACTGGCTTCCGGGGATGTGCTGCAGCTTGTTCGTGAAGTGGAGTCCAATCATCGCGAGGAGACGTATGTTGGCACCACCGATGGTGACGAAGCCGACTACGTTCCCGAAGCGAATCCGTATCCTGAAGTCTCGATGCAGGAGAAGCGCGTCAGGATCATCAATCACAAGTTTGGTAAGATGATCTCGATCACTGAAGAGATGATGCGTTTTGACCAGACCGGTGAATTGGTGCGTCGGGCACAGGATGCTGGCACTGCAGTGGCCGATGTGCTTGAAGAGTACATCGTTCTTCGCATCACAGATGTTGCTTGGGATAAGATCAACGAAGCTACTTCCCAGGCGTTTGTTTACAATGGTACCAGACGTGCCATCTTTGCTAATGACCATACTACAACTGATGCTCAGACCAACGATAACTTGGCCACGGGGGCACAGCCCACGCTGTCTGTTATTCGCGGTATGGTCAATCAGTTGAAGGCCATGAAGACAGAGAAGGGCCGTCCGGTGCGCGTGCGTCCGAGAGTCGTATTTGGCGCGGATCAGATGGAGATTGTTCTGCGGCAGTTCTTCCAGCTTCAGACTGTGGACTTCAATGATTCCACTGGCCAGATCTCGGGCAACGTCAATCCGTTCCGAGGTGCATACAAGGTCGTCACTTCTCCTTACTGCAACACAACTACTGAGTACTATATTGGCGACTTCCCGCGCCAGTATATCCTTCAGTGGGTGTGGCGTCCACGCACCAATGTGGACCGTCGTGGTGATGTGCGGCGTGACATTGTTGGCACCTTCACTGCTGGATTCTATGCTGGTGTCGGTGCTCGTGATTACCGCTTTGTGTGCTCCAACGCAGGTGCCTAATCTGTAGACGGGGGAGGCTGATTTAGCCTCCCCCGTCAGACAAGAGAGAGAAAATGCCGTCAAACATTTTTTATAAGGCAGTTGCAGCAGGCGCTGTTGGAACTGGAGCTGGAGAAGTAGGCAACATCATTCTTGTTGCTGGCGATGCTGCTGCGGCTTATGTGGATCTGCGTGATGCCGCTGCCGGAAGCGGAACTAAGCGCATTGTTGAGCTTAAGGCTCTCACCGGAACTACCGTATCTGTTGCAATGAATGGATTACACCTTGCTACCGGAGCCTATGCAGAAGCATTCACAGGCACTGGTGCCGTTCTATACGTAGAAATGATCTAATCTTCCCTTAAGGGAATCTCAAAGCCTTCCTTTTTATCGGCGGATGAGCTACCTGAAGCCGATGTGCAAAAAACAACGAATTCTACCATAGCTGCTATAGGCAGAGCTGGAGCGAAATGAGTCTAAAGGCTCCTATGTCAACTTGTCAGGATTTACGCAATTGGCGGGAAGAAATTTATACGTCCGTAAGGGACGATGCGCGTCTGCTTGCTATGATCTTTCGCGCCGATGGCCTTATACGAGCCAGATTACGTGGTCATTATACTGTTGACGATGATCTGGAAGATGATGCGCCTTGGAATGGACCGCCACTTGCAAGGATTGCCATTAACGATCAAGCGGCAAATTCTGGCACTGGTGCTCTGATTGATGTTACTCCTGCTTCTACTGCTCGAACACAGCAATGGACTATCACGTTTACGACTGTTCCTGCTTTTACAGTAAGCGGAACGCTATCTGGAGCAGAAGGAACTGGCTCTACTGCATCTGATTTTACCACTGCTGACGCAGAGCTTGTAATTCCGTCTGCAAACTGGTCTGGAACTCCAATAATCGGAGATCAGTTCTATGTTTCAGTGTATAAGTATCGTCCGCTTATTGTGGCACTGTCTTCTATGTATGCCGCGTATTATACATCTTCAGAAATCTTCAGGGGAACAGAAGGAATTCCGCCGGAAGTCCAGAAGCTGAAGGATGATGCAGAGCAGATCCTAGAGCGGCTTACAACTCCTTATGAAGACGACGGAATGAGATTGGATTCATTTGCAGAGCGTGATATATCTCCTGAAGGATTACAATATACCATTTCCAGTGTGGGAGATGATATTTCAGCGTATTCTGATAATGAGCAAACTCCTTGGGCCGATGCACAGTTGTACTCATTTCTCAACGGACCCGTCTGGTACTATTGATGTCTAGATCTACAAGTCTTCGTGGTGAGTCGGGTATTTTATTCCGAATGGTGGGATCTACCATTAAAGGAGGTAGGGCGGGAGGCGTGGGTCATCTTGGTGGTGTTATAGAAATTGGACCAGGCTTTTTTAATCAGCCTAAACGATTCTTAGAAACAATAATGAACAATCTTACTTGGATGAGAGCTGGAGTTCAGATTCAGAAGTATATTGCGCAGCTTGCGGGAGCTTCCATAGCCAAGAATTTCGCTATTGAGCGCGGCACCACTAGACGATGGAAAGGACTTGCTCAAAGCACGAGAAAAATTCGAGCGAAACAGGGATTCAATCCAAGGCATCCCATTCTTCGTAGATCTGGCAATTTGTTTACCGCAGCTACTCAGGGTCTAGTGGTAAATCCCGGGTACTCTGGCAATTTAACGCTTACCATTGAGCCTGCTGTTTTCAAAGCATCTCCATACGATAAGCGAGGCACTACTCCGGCGGCATATTTCATGGCTCATCAAATGGGATCAGGCTGGAAAACACCGCAGCGTGATTTCTTCTGGATTCGGAGAAAGGACTTTAAGATTATTGGAGACTTGATGGTAGCTACGGTACTAAGACAAGCTACAGCCGTAGCTGAAAGAAGGCAATCTAACGAGATTTATGCAAACTTTGCTACACGTATGGATTCTCTATCTATTTATGAAGACCAGTTTAGAAGCCAAGGATTTCTTCCGGCAGCAGCTCGATTTGCTCTTGCTAAGATCAAGGGCGGAATTGATATGTAGTTGATCGCCGCAACGATGTGGGAAATCTTAACAACGGTAAGGACTTTGATCCTGACGCAAACAGGATCTGGTGGAACTCTTTCTCAAGTACAACAGGTAAAACGCGGGATGCTGGCTCCAAGGGCTCCATTTCCGCAGATAGCCGTTATTCCAGTGAATGAACAATATCGCAGCCTGAATTCTGGTGGGCGAGCAACTATAGCCAAAACGATTGAAGCAATTTTATACTGGAGAGATTTGCGCGGTAAGGCTGCCACAAAAGACATGGAAACTCATGTAGACAATTTAGTTTCCTTAGTAGAATCCAAAAGGCAGATTCCAGATGATGGCGGTGTTGCTCAGGCTATGAATGCAGTTATAGGTGGAGTGGATTATGCTGAAGAAGAAATGAATCAAGGAGTCTTCCATACGGCCAGATTCCCTGTGACTTATATTACTAAAGAGAATCTTCCTACACCCACTATTACTCCTATTGCGGTAGATGATCCAGGGATAAGAAGTGTTGGAAATCTGATATATACGAATTTGAAAAATGATGTCAACTTATCTGGAATAAGAGATTTTCATGATACTGCATTTGGACCATTTGAAAAGTTTCCATGCATAGTAGTTGAAGCTGAAATGGAAAGATCGTCTCCCGTTTTTGCTGGAGCAGATCAGCTTGCACAGCAATTCAGCGTATCTCTTATGACGCCAGTCCTTAAGGCGGCAGATACTGAGATGCAAACTCATCTTGGATATATAGAGGATATAAAGGCTAGACTATGGACAGATCTGAACTTGACAGGGAAAGCGCAGAACAGAGTCATGGGTGTGGATCACGGCTCGACGATCCTAAGCCAGAGAACTCTTTACATAAGCCGTTTCCCGTTGGAAATAACAGCGAAGGCAAGCGTTACCCAGGCGTAACGATATGTATACCACACCAAGAGCTTATAGTTGCGGATTTTCATATTGCACTTTTGAATATGCTGTCTTATATGTCATGGTATATGCCAGGATGTATTGATGGATATATTCACGCAAAAGGCTCTGATGCTGCCAGCGCCAGGAATTTTGCTATTGAAAAAACAGATCTCAACAAAACAGATTATCTTCTTTTCGTCGATTCTGATATGGGCTTTCCGCCATGGGCATTAGAACATTTACTGGATCATGGAAAGAAAGTAGTAACTGGAGTAGGATTCCAGAAGCATGGAGAGTTCAGACCTACGATCTATAAAAGAAATGGACTTGGTGAACTTGATCATATCTATGAGTTTGATATTGATGCATTTTTTAAGATCGATGCAACGGGAGCTGCATTCCTTCTGGTGGCATCAGATGTTTTGAAAAAGATCGGAGAAAAATATCCCAGAAAGTGGTTCGAGTGGAAGCCCAATAGATCGGAAGATGTTGAGTTTTGCGCCCGAGTGCATGAAGCCGGAGAGGATATATGGGTAGATACATCAGTGCTGACAGATCATTACACAATGGCACCACGCGGGCTTGCTGATTTTACAGCGGCAAGAACTGTGAAGCGGAAAGGTAGAGGAGAAAAAATCGTGGATCGTAAAGGAAGAATTTTCGATCCGGTGGCGTTTCGTAAAAACAAGATTATTCCCAAGGAAGTTAATGGGTCAGAAGAAGGCTCATTTAATGAAGACATGGGAATAGAAGTTATCAACTTGGAGTAAAGAGAAATGGCTGATATTCAGCAATGGCAAGCATTATACGCGTTTTCTGTCCGCAATGCTATTGACCTTGCGAAAAGCGGACCAGGAAATACAGGCGTTGATATAACGTCTGTTACTAATACCGGATGGGTGCGCGGCGAAGGAACAAATCACTTTGTTGCTACTACCACTGGCCAAGTTACCGGATTTGTCGATGCGGCAGGCACAAAGTTCTTTGCCTTACCACTCACCAATCGTCCTTCCTGGGCTCCCAATCAGGAATATGTAGAAGCCGATAAGGCTATTGGAGAAGTGGCTCCTACGGCTGGAGTTGGATACAATTACTTGCGTGGGATTATTGGCCCGACAGGCTCTATTGAATTCGAAGCTTCTCCCAGAACGCTGATTCCCTTCCTGTGGGGATTGGTGCATTATGGCGCAGCGGAAGGAGTTTCGGCGCAAGATTCAAGTTTCACCTTCGCCCTTCCGTCTTCCACTGCTTCGAGCGTAGAGGCATACATCTCCGCCTTGCGGAAATTTTCAACAACTTCCCGCGACTCTCAAGTGCTTTCGGATTCAGTGGTGACGCGTATGTCTTTTAGCTCTTCGGAAGGCGGAGCGCTAGAAGTGTCATGCGATTTATTGGGCAGATTCCTTGATGACGATTTTGTCGCGGGTGCCCATACATTTACATCAGAGCCTGATGATGAAAGCCATAATGCTCCTAGTATGAACTTCATGGAAGAAAATCCGTTACTCCATCAGAATATGGACTGCGTGATTCAAGTAGGCACTTCGTATATAGTTGCAGAAATTGCCTCGTTTGATCTCACAGTAACATGCGAGATCGTTCCCAAAAGGTATAATAACAAGTTCCCAATTCGGTATGTCATCGGCGGATTTACCATCGAAGGCTCACTTAGTATTCCGTGGGGAGCTACTTCGGCTGGCGGGAACAAGTTCCTTGAAGATCTAATTGACAGCAGCGATGTTACGGCAGTAGATGTAGACCTTACTGCTATTGACTTCATGTGGAAAGCTACAAGACTTGCCATTGATACAACGTATACTTCTACTACAATAAACACTGTGGCAAGACTGTTGGCCATTGGAGATTTCCGTTTGGCAGTTGGAGCACTTATCACGGATGTATCAGTGGAAGGTGAAGACGAGTCGATGCTTAATGTTTCTTTCCAGGGAGTGAATATCCGTACTGCCAATGTTGTTTCTCAGCCTGCCTTTGGTGCTTATATGAGACTTGATTGCGGAACCGTTGGATACGGAATTCCTTAATTGATAATTGACGCTATTCTCCTTCAGGACGAGCTGGCTCTATTGGAGATTCGCTTGAATGAACTTGGATCTTTAATAGACCAGTTCGTCTTGATTGAGATGCCATATGATATATTTGGCAAAGATAAGCCATATATATCTAATAAGCCGAAGTTTAAATTTATCGTAGAGCCTTATAGAAATAAAGTTAAGGTAGTACGTGTAACAAAGGCTCCATCCGGAATTGGAATAGGGATGGCGGCTTCCCGGCTCAAAATAGCTATCAAGACAGCCCTAGGACTGTCTACAGGCAGTGATATTCTAATGTTCTCTGAGACGTGGCGCATTCCAAAAGCAAAGTGCGTTCAGGAAGCCATTCATTATGCAGATTCTACTCATAGCTTAGGGTGCAATCCATTTTGGTGGTCTTTCTGGGGACAGGGATCTTCACAGGTAGATCTCCTTAAGGACGGGTCAGTTCGGACTGTTGATGCAGGCGGTGGCGTATTGATCGGCGCAGCAGAGTTGGCCCAGGGCTGGGGATGGGAGAATAGACAGCATTTTCCCTGTATTTGTGACGCAGGATGGGCACTGCGTGGTTTCCGCGCACCACAGGATGCCCACCTAGAATTTTGCTCAGGGTCAGATAGAGAATTGTGGGGATTCCCGGCATATCAAACAAGGGAATGTATAAGTCAGCGTAAAGATGCATTTAATAATCCAATCCAATGGATAATCCCGGAAGAAAGTGAGCTTCCGTGGTATGCATGGTCAAATAAAGAAACTCATCTTAAGTCTTTCTTCATGAATTATCAATCACATATAGATTCTCTTATTAAAGCATCTATATGCACCAGAGATTTGAAATCGTAATTATCTCTATCGCCCGTTTTAAATTAGGAGGAATCCCATGAGAGGCGCAGGAAAGAAGCCCGTTGCATACGTTCCGACTCAGGACAGAGAGCTAAAAGTTGCAGAGCAAACTATCGTCTGGGTGAAGCCTAAGAACACAAAGATGGGAGCTTATTCCAGCCGAAGATATACGTCTGCTTTTGCAGAGAGTGCAGAGTCTGGCCAGTACGACCCGGAAGAGTGGTTCGAGGCCATGGTCGGAGATTTCTGTGAGTGCGTTGTCAGGATGGATAATGTGGCTTTTTCAGATGAATATCTGGAATCGCATCCTGAGATCAGAAAGGATTCAAATGAGCTTGGATTTTATACAAAGCCAATTATAACTCAAGAAATGATAAGGGATGTCGCAGAAGATGCTCCTGATGGCTTTGTGAACGAGATCATAAATATAGCATCGAATCGAGTTCGCTTAAATCAGGGAGCTAAAAAAAACTTGAATTGGTCACAATCTTTGCTCTCTGGAGATCCGCTTCTTCTACCAGATGGAGAACTTACCATTGCGCCGTCTGCATAGCAGAGAAAAATAAACATTACAAGGCAAGGCAGTGTTTTCTACAGCCATGGAAAAGAATAGCAGCCAGAAGCAAAAAACTCCGCATCTCCGTTCCGCGATTTCGGAAAGATGGAGAGATGCGCCGGTCCAGGGCTGGAGAGTATATCATGGAGCCAGAATGGGTAGATCTGGACGGCTTCATGGATACATTGGCGCAAATCCAGAATCGCGCTCCACATTTAAATATCTGGCAAATACACCAGATGTATTTCAAGAACGTATGTCCCAGAGCTTTCTTCGATCATGTAATGGACAGGCTTTTGACCGCAGAATCCACCACAGTGGAATACAAAGGAGCGATTGGATCGCTTGCGGATCAAAGCACAAGAGAGCATTTACTAGGATTCGATATTCCATACGAGCATCTGATAGAGGCCTTTGAAGTGATTCGATCTGCAAAGAATGAATTCAAGCGTATGGAACACGAAGAAGCAATGGCACGCACTTCTTCGGATACTGGATCATCCAAGAGCAAGAGCAGAAGCAGGCGTCCCCGCAAGGTGACTGGCGATTAAGAGATGGACATAGCACAACTTGCTGTACAGATAGAGACCCTTACGGCTGTTCGTAATGTCGGGAATCTTTCCAAAAAAATTGGCGAGATGAGAAAGGTGTCGGAGGATGTACAAAGGGCAGCAAATACCTTTAAAGCTCTAGCTGTTGAAATAGAGAA
>Ga0180009_10006118_pt1 | contig 12716 bp, 12 predicted proteins | sample OS_PC_MetaG_FD_123537 | JGI IMG/M metagenome (GOLD analysis project Ga0180009, IMG submission 123537) | Groundwater microbial communities from the Aspo Hard Rock Laboratory (HRL) deep subsurface site, Sweden - OS_PC_MetaG | ecosystem: Environmental > Aquatic > Deep subsurface > Groundwater...
CAGGCGACTGGAGGATAGCGGAGAAGGCCAGAAAGGCAGGATATGAGAAGTCCAAGAGCTATGCCGAGAAACTGGTCGGGATTCATCGAACTGGAAAAAACAAAGGAAAGGAGTGGATGCAGGAGGAGATTGAGAAGGAGATCCTTGGGAAGTTGAAGGTTTAAGTGCTATTTGCCCAATCGCTTAATTTTTTTAGTAGAATCTATTGAGTCTGACTTTCTGTACATCTCAACCGCCTTCGCAGCATCGCCACGCTTCAGGTAAACATCGCCGAGCAAGCCGTATGCATATTCGTTCCCGAAGTAGCCCATAGACAGCGCATGGTTCAGAAGTTCAACCGCCTGATTAAGCCTGCCAACTTTGATGAACTCTTCTGCCCTCTGGCAGAGGGGCATTTTCTCTCTGTATGGTTTTAAAAATAGGCTTTTCTCTTCCTGCGACGCTTTCTTTTGTATAAGGTTTGATAGTTCAGCAGCGCTCAATTTTCTGAAATTTGAGTCGAGTTTCTCCAAAATTCTCTCTTCATCCAGAATGCCCATGCTTCTTAACTTTGGCGGCTTCGCTATTTAATTTTTTCACAGCTTTCCACATCTCTTCCGCCAGTCTAATGTACTCTTTTCTCGTCATTCCTTCAGGTAAATACAGCCTGCCTCCCACGCCGTGTCCATGGAATTTCGCTATCCAAGTTGGGTGCACCTCGATTGTTTTGCCGCTCCACAGTTCGGTGCCAGGATAGGCGGTTGCAAGTGAAAGCAAATTTTGCTCAGGTTTAACTTCTTCTAAAAATCGAATAGTCTCTTTTACCGTTTTCTCAGTTTCTCCCGGAAAGCCGAAGGTAATATAAGCCCTAGTAGAAATTCTATATTTTCTTATTTTCTCAAAGGCTTTTTTCATCGTCGCAACGTCTATGCTGCGGCGGCACTTGTCCAGGACTTCTTGAGAGCCGGAATCAACGCCGAGACAGATTAACCTGCAGCCTGCAGAGGAAAGCGCTTCAAGCAGGGCGCCGCTTATAAAGTCAGCTCTGGTTTCACAGCTCCATTTAATATCTATGCTTTCCTTTATCAGCTTGCAGATTCTTATTGCGCGCCGCTGGTCCAGAGTAAATGTGCTGTCCATGAATCTAACAAGCTTAAAGCCCAATTTTGAGATTTGCTTCAGCTCTTCTATAACGTTTTCGGGAGAGCGGAACCTTACCCTCTGCCTCCAGAATCTGGTAGAGGAGCAGTAGGAGCAGGAGTACGGGCAGCCCCTGCTTGTGATGAGAGTCATTATGCCGTATTCCTTCAGTGGAAAATATTCTCTCGCAGGAAAAGGTATCTCGTCCAGATTTTTTATAAGCTCTCTGTCCGGGTTGTGAATGATTTTTCCGTCTGTAACGTAGGATATGCCATTTATTTTTTCGAGATTCTCTGAGTCAAGCAGCTCTGAGAAAGTTGCTTCTCCTTCCCCTCTTATCACAACATCTGCACCTTCTCTGAGCGCCTCTTCAGGTGCGAAGGTTACATGAGTACCGCCCATTATTATCTTCGCTTTAATTTCCTTAATCGCCCTGATGATTTCAACCGCCCTTGGGAAAGAAGGAGTCGTTGTGGTTATTCCAACCACGTCAGGATTTATATCTCTTATTTTTTCTGCGTCAAACGCTTCTACGTTTTCGTCCAGCACAGAGACTTCTGCTTTATCCATCGCGACGCTCGCGAGGTATCCCAGTCCTATGGGGAAAATATCCCTCCCTCTGTACGGAAATTTTGGGTGAATGAGCAGGAGGCGCATAAATATTGCTATTTGATTTTCTTGCCTATAAATTTAGGGCTCGGATTCGATGGAAATCTTTCCCAGAGCCTCGATTTCGTGGAGGAGCTGCTCATCGGTCTTACCTTCTGTCTGAATGCCCAAATTCTGCGCAATCTTCCTAATTCTTACCGAGTCTTCAGTCGCACTCTTCTCAAACTCCTTCTTTGCCCTGCCTAGGGAGCGTGCGAGCTCAGGAATCTTTCTACCTCCAAATATTAAGAGGAGAATTAGCAATAACAGGAACAGTTCCTGGAAGCCTATCATGATATATGCTTGGCTCCACTCCTTTATTTTAATTGCGCCTACAAAGCAACAAATAGATTCAAATGCGGGGGAAGGGATTCAAGAACCAGCCTTTTCTTTGAAAAGAAAACCCTGGGGAAAAGAAACCGTCGACACTACTTTTCTTTGGGGTGATAGCACTTTCTTTTCTAAAGAAAGGGCTATGCGGGGGAAGGGATTTGAACCCTCGAAAGCACTGAGCTAACGGATCTTAAGTCCGTCCCCTTTGGCCGCTTGGGTACCCCCGCAGCCTTCAGCGATAGCTGGGCGCAAGTCTTGCGAACTTGCTCACGCAAGAAAGGCTGGCTATCATTTCGTGGTATTTCCGCTTCACTACGATACCACTTAAATCTTTTGACTCTACTATTTTCCCCGAGGGCTTTTTTTAAAAGGGCTCCTTGGGTATCCCCGCAAACTTCTGAAATGTAGAGTGCTACTGTTATTTATATTTTGTATCTATTTTCTTTGGGTACGCCGGGGATGGGATTTGAACCCATGCACTCGCAGAGCGAGTACAAGCTCTCCAGGCTTGCGCCATACCGAGCTAGGCTACCCCGGCATTCGCTCAGCATGAGCGAGATTTCGTCAGAAAGATGGCGTGTTTGTCATCTTCCTCACGGAATGGCACGAGTGTCGCTCATGCTTTCGTTCATTCTGAACGAGTGCAACCTTCTGAAAGGTTGACCATCATACGTCGTGCTATACTCACTTAAAAAAAGTATCGTTAGCAATTACGCTTTCAACTCAATTTCTATATTGACGCCGTCAGGAACTCTTACTCGCATGATTTGGCGCATCGTCCGTTCGTCTGCCTCAATGTCAATCAAGCGCTTGTGGATGCGCATCTCCCACCTCTCCCAGGTAGCAGTGCCATCGCCGGATGGAGACTTTCGAACAGGTACTCTTAACCTCTGTGTCGGTAATGGTATGGGACCTGACATATCCACGCCCGTTTTCTGGGCAATCTCTTTCACCTGAGCACAAACATCTTCTAATTTTTTGTGGTCAGTGCCGCTCAGCTTAATCCTTGCCTTCTGCATTCTTACACCTTTTAAAACGTAGAAAATTTAAGCTCCGCTTAAATTTTCAGACGTTGAAGAACTACTTCGCCGGGGTTATATCAACGACCATTCCTGCGGCTATTGTAGTGCCCATATCACGAATAGCGAATCTCCCCATCTGCGGGATTTCCTTGGCTTTTTCTATAACCATTGGCCTTGTCGGCTCTACTCTAATAACCCCTGCATCGCCAGTTTTCAGGAACTTCGGAGCCTTTTCCAAGATATTGCCTGTCTTGGGGTCGAGCTTGCTAATCAGTTCTGTAATTCTGCACGCAACCTGCGCAGTATGCATGTGGAATACTGGAGTATAGCCGATGGTTATTGCACTCGGGTGCTGGAGAATTACAATTTGAGCTGTGAATTCTTTTGCGACTGTGGGCGGCTTCGTAGCATGTCCGCAAACGTCACCCCTCTTTATATCCGTTTTGCCCACGCCTCTTACGTTGAATCCTACGTTGTCCCCTGGTTCTGCCTGGGGTATGGACTCGTGGTGCATTTCTATTGTCTTGACTTCTCCGCTTACGCCAGCAGGTTCGAAAATAACAGTATCGCCGACTTTCATTACTCCTGTCTCGACTCTGCCCACTGGCACAGTTCCTATTCCTGTTATGGAGTAAACGTCCTGCACAGGCAGCCTCAGCGGAAGCTTTACCGGCTTCTCCGGAACTTTTAGAGAGTCAACCGCCCCTGCCAGAGTTTGACCGTCAAACCACTTCAGGTTATCGCCCTTCTTAGTTACGTTGTCTCCTTTCAATCCAGCTAGTGGCAAATATATTATCTGCTCAGGCTTGTAACCTATCATCTGGAATAGTTTCTGGAGCAGTGCTTTCGTTTCTTCATACTTCTTCTGGTCGTACTTTACAGCATCCATTTTATTTATTGCGACGATTATCTGTCCTATGCCAAGAGTTCTGGCAAGGAAAACATGCTCCTTTGTCTGGGGCATTAGTCCACCCTTTTCGTCCCGCTGCCCTACGTCTACGACGAGTACTGCTGCATCTGCTTGCGATGCGCCGGTTATCATGTTCTTTACGAAGTCCCTGTGCCCCGGAGCATCGATGACTGTGAAGTAATATTTGTCGGTCTCCATCTTGGTGTGGGCTATGTCTATGGTTAAACCTCTCTGCCTCTCCTCTTTTAGCCTGTCCATGACCCAGGCAAACTCGAAAGTTGCCTTCCCTATTTTTTCAGCCTCGGCTTTATACTGCCTTATTATGTGCTCTTCAACATCTCCCTTTTCAAACAAAAGTCTGCCAACCGCGGTAGACTTTCCATGGTCTACGTGTCCTATGAACACCAAATTCAAGTGCGGTTTTTGCACCATATTCTTACCTCCTTTTTTTCAGACGTTTAGACCTTTTCTTTTTCTTATACTTTTAATAACTTCCTCTTGAAGCTCTGCCGGGAGCTTTTCAAACCCAGATATTTCGGTCGACCACAGAGCTCTGCCCTCGGTAGCGCTTCGTATATCTCCAGCGAATCCAAACATCTCTGCAACAGGACACTTTGCATCGATTATCACCATACTGTCCTCCTGGCGCATGTCTATGATTTGACCTCTTCTGCTCTGGATTCGCCTGGTTGCAGCACCCATATAATCTTGGGGAACATGAATAAATACTTTTTGTTTTGGCTCTAGGAGAAGCGCCCCTGCTTGCACCATTGCCTCTCTGATAGCGTCTCTGACCGCAGGTATGACCTGAGCTGGACCACGATGTATGGAATCCTCGTGAAGCTTTACATCCACGAGCTTGACTTTCAAGCCGAGGACTTTTTCCTTTGTCAGCGGACCTTCGTCAATAGCTTCATGGAACCCTTCCTGTATGAGCTGCATAACTTCGTTTAGATATTGAATACCTTTCGTAACGTCTGTAAGCACGTTATTCTCATAAACCTCAACTATGCCCCTGGCATCTTTCTTTTCGACTCGTCTCTCCTCAAAAGCCTTTGCAAGCTCCTCGCCTTTAAGTCTCGCTACCTTAATCTCTCCTCTAACCAGTGCCTCGAATGCAGATTTCTCGAGAGGCTCCACGACAAAGTAAAACTTGTTATGCTTGTTTGGAGATTTTCCCTCTACCTTTGGAGAGGTTTTTTCAACTGCTTCCCTGTAAACCACGATCGGCTGGGAGACGTCTATATTTACCCCCCTCTCTTTGATTCTGTAAGTAATGATTTCTAAATGCAGCTCCCCCATTCCAGATAACAAATGCTCTCCTGTTTCCTCGTCTATTTTAACCCTTATAGTCGGGTCTTCCCTTGCCAGTATATTTAGAACTTCAATAAGCTTTGGCAAATCTTTCGGGCTCTTTGCCTCCACCGCAACCGTAACGACGGGCTCTGAATAGTGACGCATCTCTTCAAAGGGCTCTATTGGAGCGTCAGCTTCTGTAACTGTTTCACCAGCACGAATATTCTTGAGCCCGACAACCATTGCAATATTTCCAGCGACCACGTGTTCAGTAGGCATTCTCTCAGGACCCATATAAACTCCAACCTGCTGGGCTCTCGTCTTTGCATTTGCATTCACCATGTAGACCTCTTTGCCCTTGACTAGAGTACCTGAAAAAATTCTTCCTGTGGCGACTTCTCCAGCCTGCGGGTCTATGGTTAAATCAGTTACCATCATCGCAAGCTTGCCCTTTGAGTCGCAGCTTACCATGGCTTGACCGTCCATGCTTATGTTGCCTGGCCAGATGTGAGGTACTCGATACTTCTGCGCTTCGAGCGGATTTGGCAGGTGCTTTATAACCATGTCCAGAACTATGCCTGAGAGCTTAACTTTCTTGGCAAGTTCTTTCTGCTTTCCCTGAATGCTGTACTCGATTATGTCTTTGAAAGTTATACCAGTGTCTTTCATTATCGGCACGTTTATAGCCCAGTGGTTGTAAGCAGAGCCGAAGGATACGCTTCCCTCCTCGACTCTAACCTGCCATTTATCTTTAAACTCTGGCTGAGCCATCGCTTTTACTATTTTGTTAAATTCTGCGATTATCGCAGCGAAGCGGCGCTGCATTTCGTCTGGCGTTAAGCGGAGCTCGTTTATGAGCCTGTCTACTTTATTTATAAAAAGCACAGGTTTTGCCTTCTCCTTAAGAGCCTGCCTTATAACGGTCTCTGTCTGGGGCATCACTCCCTCTACCGCATCTATAACAACGATAGCACCGTCTACTGCTCTCATCGCTCTGGTTACATTTCCTCCAAAATCCACGTGACCCGGTGTGTCTATCATGTTTATCAGGTATTCCTGTCCCCTGCACTCGTGAACCATTGAAACGTTGGCAGCATCTATTGTAATGCCCCTAATCTGCTCCTGAATGTCAGAATCAAGATATAACTGCTGACCTGCCAACTCTTCGCTTATCATCCCAGCTCCAGCCAGTAGATTGTCGCTCAGCGTTGTTTTTCCGTGGTCAATGTGAGCTACGATTCCCATGTTTCTGATTCTCTCAGGTTTGTCCATGAGTTTCGAAATCCTCTCAACCATCTGTTCTCTTCTGCCCATGATTTACCTCGCAGCTTTTGCGATTCTTTCAAGCTCCTCCTTCTTTGAAATAGAATAGCACTTCATACTGTAATTCGCAGCAGCAATTATTTCGTCAGCAAGCGACTGCGCTATTGATTTTTTCGTCCTGAAAGCTCCCTTCGCAGCACCGACTGTTACAAAGCGAAGCGCAACATCTAACCTGCGCTGCGGCGAAATATCAACACTCTGGTGATATGTTATGCCTCCATATTTTATTCGGGTCGTGTCTCCTCTCGGCGCAGAATTTACCAGAGCATCCACAAGAACCTGCACCGGGTTTTTCTTTGTTTTTTTATCAATTATTGCAAAGGCATCCTTAACGATGTTATACCCCATGTGCTTCTTACCCACATTGCGTCCGCTCGTGCGCTTGTGCTTCTTGCCCTCGTGACCAGCAACGCCTATTCTGTTGATAAGCCTTTCAACGATGGATATGTTGGACTTTCCAAAGGACTTTACATGCCTTCCTGCGCTGTGCGGCAAGAAAACCGGCTTTAGATTTATATATGCCTTGAGACCAGGGTCTCTTACTTCTACTCCGCTGGTATCCCAAATTCCAAACATTTTGAACATTATGAATCCCTTTCTTTCAGAAAGTAGAAACGGTTCTCACTAGCTCTTGCTAGCGAACCAAAGAATAGATTCATAGGTGACGACCCATCTATAATTTCCATGCCTGAACATTAGACACCCCTATCTTACTGGCTTCTCCTTTCTTCCTTTGACCAGTTCTTTTAGTGCCACATTGTTAACTGCAATGACCTTGAATCTGACTCCTGGTATGTCTCCCATGCTTCCTCCTTTTCTGCCGCCAATTCCGTCGATGAGTACCTCATCGTGCTCGTCTATGAAATTTATAGCTCCGTCTCCGGGAGCGAATGCGGTAACCTGGCGGCCGCTCTTTATCAGCTGCACCCTGACGCACTTTCTTATCGCCGAGTTCGGCTGCTTTGCTTCGATTCCAACTTTCTCGAGAACTATTCCTCTCGCCATCGGCGCTCCTTCCAGCGGGTTGGACTTCTCCTTCAGTTTCAAAACCCGCCGCTTATACTTTGGGCTGTTCCATCTAAACTGCTGCCTTCTTACACGCAGCTTTCTTCCTGTAAACTCACCAGTGGGTTTCTTTGCCATCTTCGCACCTTAAACTATTACAATACTTAGGTTGTGGTGGCGCTCTGCAAGCATTTTTGCTTTTTGAATATTTTTTCTCCCCGTTGCTATTTTATCCCGATCGTCCAAATCCACACGAGCAACCTTATTTGAAATCGATACATTATTTACTCTGAGGGGATGGAAAATATTTTTTACGAACTCTGCCGGGTCTTCAGAGTATTCAATAACTTGGATTTTTTTTCCAATTACCTGTCTTACCCTTTGAATGTTTGCTCCTTTCTTTCCTATAGCTAGACCCATATCACCTTTTTTAACAACGAAAAGGATTTTGTTCTCTTCCTCGTCAGTAACGCAATCCTTTGTCACAGCACCTGTAATTTTTTCAAATAGAGCTATGTATCCAATCTCCTCGGCAGAAAGCTTCAAGGTGCTACCTCCTGCCCAACTCAAAAATATCTGAGTCTCCTGACTCTACGATGCCCAGCATCGAAACGACGAAAGGCTTGCCGCACGCAGAGCCCAGCTCCAGACCTGAACCAGGGTATTCATAAACATGCACACTTGAAATTTTAGCGTGATGCATTAGCTTTCCTTTAAGAGCAGGAGGACAATTTGAAGCCATGATTACAAGCCTGACCTCACCATTTCTCACTGCCCGCAGAGTTTCTCTTTCACCCAATGTCACTTTTCCAGTATCAACCGCCGCCCTTATAGATTTTCCTGCATCCATTTGAATCCTTTCCTCAAAACTTCGTTTCACTCGTTTTTCGTCAAGTCTTCACCGCTTCTCCTCGGTCTTGACCCGCTATTTGACCGACTTCTCTTCCCGTTCTCTCTTCATGATCAGCTCTACCATGCCTGTACCCAGCTTAACTGGTCTGCCGACGATGACGTTCTCAACTATGCCCCTCAGCTCCTCGACCTCGCCTCTGATTCCTGCCTTCAGCAGGTGGTCTACTGTGATTTCGAATGCCGCCCTCGCCAGTACAGAAGCTTTTTCTCCAGATATTCCGTGTCTGCCTATCGCTTTTACTGTACCGTCAACTGTCATCATCTCAGCTATCAGCATGAGGTGCCTCACGTCAACTTTAAGACCCTGCTCGTCAAGGGTATCTAGCATCTCGTTGATTATCGCATTTCTCGCAGCTTCTATGCCCAGAACTTTCTCAATTTCGAGGATGTCGTTTGTCTTGGTCTTGCTTGTATTAACTCCGTTTATCTTTAAAACGTCCTTCAGGCTGGAGCCCTCGGTATATATCACGTACTCCTCCCCTTCTTTTCGCATGACAACTCTTTGGATTCCTTTTATTCCTCTCAGGTAAATCTCTCTTGCCTTGTTGGCTAATTTTCTAAGCTCTTTTAGCGAGGGCGTTGGAGAGATAAGAGATACTTTATTTTTCCCCCAGCCTTCCTCGACCTTAATCTTGCTTAGATTGAGCTTTTCTACAATCTCCGCAATCGATATCTCTCTCCTCGCCAGCTCGTACTCATCAAAAATCATGGTTACACGGGAGTCTATCAAATCAATCTCGGTCTTACTTATGATATCACCGATTACGACGGTTTCAATCTGCTTTGCAATCTTTTTTGCCTTTTCCTTATCCTTTGCACACTCTTCTTCAAGGTATATTGTCATCGTAGGAGTTGAGGGCGTCTTTCTCGCATCGACGAGCTCGATAATCCTCGGCAAGCCGAGTGTAACGTTGAGTTCTGCTACTCCTGCATAGTGAAATGTCCTCATCGTCATCTGCGTCGAGGGCTCGCCCATGCTCTGCGCAGCAACTATTCCTACAGCCTCTCCTGGCTCAACCAGCGAGTATTCATATCTCCTTCTTACCTCGCTCAGAATTTTGTCAAGCTCTTCAGCGGTGACTTTTGTACTTGAGAGTTCCCTGAGTAAATCAGAGTATATGTTCTCCGGAAGGTCTTTGACTTCCTCCAGCTTCTTAAGAATTTCTTTTTCTTCCAGGCTAACTCCTCCTTTTATTTTCCACGATGTTCTGAATGATTTTTTCAACATTGACTACGCTGCCCCAGTCCGTCCTCGAGGGGTCTGCTCCGTCTTCGCCGTGCTTGAATTCTACAATAACGCCCCTGGTATCTCTTACGGTACCGTCGTACTCTACCTTCAAATCCAGCAGCGCGTTTATTAATCTGCGCTGCATGTAGCCGCTTTGCGAGGTTCTCACCGCAGTATCCACGAGACCTTCTCTGCCGCCCATAGAATGGAAGAAATATTCCAAGGGGTCGAGTCCATTCTTATAGCTGGATTTTACAAAGCCCTTTGCCCTCGCACCCTTTTCGCCAGGTTTGAAATGCGGTAGAGTTCTTCCGACATAGCCCCGGACTATTCTCTCGCCCCTGACTGCCTGCTGTCCAATGCAGGCCGCCATCTGCGTTAAGTTCAGCAAACTTCCCCTTGCACCGGTAACCGCCATTATGCGGGCGCTGTTCTCTCTTCCTCTGACTTCAGACTCCTGCTCTAGATATTCGTTGGCTATGCTGCCTGTTAAATCCCTTGCCTCGCTCAGAGTCTGCATAATTCGCATTTCGAGAGTTTCCTCAAGAGTTCTTCCCGGCAGCCGTTCTAAAATTCCGTCCTCGTAAGCCTTTATCAGCTTTTGAACGTTTTCTTCTGCTTTGTCAAGTATCTCAGCTATTCTCTCCTTTGCCTCATTCGGCAGGTCTTCGTCATCTATTCCTGTAGAAAATCCCGTTCTGGTTATCACGTTTATAACAAGCTTTGTAACTCTGTCTAGGAATCTTCTCGCCTCATCGGTTCCATAGTCTTTCACTATTCTGTCCAGCAGTTCTCCTGCAAATGCTCCAAAAGATTTTTCATCCATGACGCCAGAGAGTAACTGCCCATTTCTTATAACTACATAGGCATCGTTGAGGCATCCTTCCTTCAAACATGTGTCGTGCTTCTTGCATATTTTGGCTCTGTAAACCAGGTTCAAATCTTTTGGAAGGAGAAGGCTGAAGAGCTGCTTTCCAGTATAATACTCCATACCATTCTCCACAACTGGCTCTGGTAGCGGTTCATTTATTCCCGAAGCGTATAAAATGTGAAAAGCTTCCTCTTTGGTGAATTTGGTTTCTTTTCTCGTCAGTAAATATGCCCCGGAGATGTGGTCGTGGATTCCTCCGATTATTGGACCTCCAAATCTTGGAGACAGTATCTGCTCCTGAACGTGCATCAATACTCTTGCTTCAGCTCTCGCTTCCTCTCCCTGAATCGCATGCAGATTCATCTCGTCTCCATCAAAATCTGCGTTGTAGGGCGGGCAAACGCACAGGTTTAACCTGAAAGTCTTGTAGGGCATGACCCTTACTTCATGTGCCATTATGCTCATCCTGTGCAGCGATGGTTGCCTGTTGAACATCGCCACATCGCCGTCCTGCAGGTGGCGGTGTACCTTGCCTCCTATCTCGACTTTTTCCAGGACTTCCTTTATGTCCTTAACCTTGCCGAGCCTTACTCTGCTTCCGTCCAGTCTCTCAACATAATTTGCCCCGGGATATTTCTCAGGTCCATTTTCGACTAATTTCTTCAGGTATTCGATATTGGCAGGTGTTACTCTAACCGGCACGGTAAGCTCTTTCGCAATTATCTCAGGCACTCCAACTTCATTTATGCTTATGTTTGAGTCTGGAGAAATCACGGTTCTCGCAGAAAAATTTACCCTCTTGCCTGAGAGGTTGCTCCTGAAGCGACCTTCTTTGCCCTTCAGCCTCTGCGTTAGGGTCCTGAGCGGTCTCCCCGACCTATGTCTCGCAGGCGGCACTCCCGCAACTTCGTTGTTGAAATAAGTGGTGATGTGGTACTGCAGCAGCTCCCATAAATCTTCAATTATCAGCTGCGGCGCCCCTGCCTCTATGTTCTCAGTCAGCCGTTGGTTAATGCGCAGTATATCTACGAGCTTGTGAGTTAAATCGTCCTCGCTCCTTTCTCCAGACTCCAGAGTTATCGAGGGTCTGACTGTAACCGGAGGTACTGGTAAAACTGTTAGCACCATCCACTCAGGTCTGGCTACGTCTAAGTCGAATCCCATAACTTCTGCATCTTCGTTTTTAATTCTTTCTAGCCTCTCCCTTACATCAGTAGATGATAATCTATTCTTATTCTCGACAAAGGTTGTAGGCTTTTCAAATTTTATTTCAAGCCGCTCTTCTCCGCAGTACGGACACCTCTTCGCTGCCTTGGCAGCTTTGAGCAGCTCTTCAACTATGTCGCTCTCATTTTTCCCTGCCTTCTTAGCTTTTTTAATCTGCCTCCTGTATTCTTCAGTTTTCTTTTCGGGCAGCAAGAGACGCCCGCACTTCCTGCAGGTAGCCTGTAAGAGTCTGTAAACCTGCTTTGCATAACCTACGTGAATCACAGGTCTTGCCAGCTCGATTTTTCCAAAGTGTCCTGGACAGTCGCCAACTCTCCCTCCACAAGTCTTGCATTTTAATCCCGGGTCAACAACTCCGAGCTTCGGATCCATCAGCCCGCCTTCTATAGGATAGCCATCTTCGTCGTAGGTATCTGCGGTTATGATCCTTGCCTCTGAAAATTTTCTAATGTAGTCTGGCGAGAGCAATCCAAACCTTACACCCTCAATTTTCTTTAGGATTATGCTCATTTTCAATCCACTCTTTCGCTCGAACTTCGTTCTTCACTCAATCGTGTCTTGACTCACTTTATCACTTGCTACGCAAGTGCTCACTTGCTACGCAAGTGCAACTTTGGGTGTCGGCATAAGCAATCATTCGCTCTTGCTTGTGTGAAAAGCTTGATTGCGTAAGCAAGACCGTAAGACTTACGCACTACCTTACGGTATTGCGAAGTGCTGACAATCGTGTCTTGACCCGCTATGCCTTATCTCCCAGCACAAGCTTCGGGTTTATGCCGAGGGATTTTAGCTCGTCTAGCAATAATTTGAATGCGTAAGAAA
>Ga0180009_10006119_pt1 | contig 12714 bp, 7 predicted proteins | sample OS_PC_MetaG_FD_123537 | JGI IMG/M metagenome (GOLD analysis project Ga0180009, IMG submission 123537) | Groundwater microbial communities from the Aspo Hard Rock Laboratory (HRL) deep subsurface site, Sweden - OS_PC_MetaG | ecosystem: Environmental > Aquatic > Deep subsurface > Groundwater...
ATAAGTCCTATAAGTCCTATAGAATCCACAGATGGTTACCCCCGTGCGAGGCTGTCGAGGAATTCTTCGTTGTTTTTGGTTTTCCCGAGGCGTTCCGCAAGCATCATGGTGCGCTCTTCGTCAGACAGAAGCGAAAGCATATTGCGGAGAGTAGTCACGTTCTTCATCCGTTCTTCCCCAAGCAAAAGTTCATCATGCCGCGTCCCCGAGCGTCCCACATCGATTGCCGGAAAAATCCGGCGCTCCTGAAGAGAGCGTGACAGCGTCAGCTCCATGTTGCCTGTGCCTTTAAATTCTTCGTATATGAGGTCGTCCATCCTGCTTCCGGTTTCTATCAAAGCCGTGCCGATGACAGTGAGAGATCCGCCGCTCGTGACTGATAAAGCGGATTTATCGTCTTTCGTTTCTTCCTCTTCTGATTTTTCCTGCGTTTTTGGCGTTGCCGGACTTGCTTGCGTTGCTTTTTCTACGCATCTGGCTGCTCCCAAAAATCGTTTAGCCGGATAAAGTGCCGCAGGATCAAATCCTCCGGACAACGTCCTTCCGGAAGGGTTGACACTCAAGTTGTACGCCCGTGCAAGCCGCGTTATCGAGTCCAATAAAATCACGACATCCTTTCCCATCTCAACCAGCCGTCTGGCACGGTCAAGGGCTACTTCCGCTATTCTCGTCTGCTCTGTTGGTGATTCGTCGAAGTTACTTGCGAACACCTCTCCTTTTACGCTTCGGGATATATCCGTTACCTCTTCCGGACGCTCTCCTATGAGGGCAGCCATAAGGTGCACGCTTGGATAGTTAGCCGAAATGCCGGCTGCGATTTCCTTCAGGATCGTCGTTTTTCCCGCTTTGGGAGGGCTTACGATGAGCCCACGCTGACCGAAGCCAATAGGTACAATCAAATCTATAATCCTTGTAGAAAGCGGTACTACCCCTGTTTCCAGCTTTAGGTGTTTATTGGGATATACCGGTACCAGATCTTCAAACTTTGGCCGCCTTTCCATCGTCTCTGCCGGATACTCGTTAATTTTCTCAACCTTGAGAAGCCCCCAATATCGTTCGTTTTCCTTCGGAGGCCTGGCCTGGCCCTCTACCATGTCTCCGTTACGAAGGAGAAACCGCCGGATCTGGGATTGGGATATGTAAATGTCTCGCTCGCTTGGCGTGTATTTCGGCCGCAGAAATCCATGGCCTTCCGGCATGACGTCCAAAACCCCGCGCATGGTTTCCGTCGGTACATTCACGTCAGGAGTAAATCCGTTGCTTCCGTTTCTGTACCCTCCGGAAGAACCCCCGTAGTCCCTGCGAAACCCTGCGTGATACCGCCCCCGCGGCCTGTTGTATCCCGAAAAATATCTTCCGGGGTGATAATCATCCTGGGCAATTTCAACCTTTTTCTCCGGAGCCTTTTTTTCAGGTGCCTTTTCTTCTACCGACTTTCCCACCAGGTCATCCACACTAAAGACTCCGGCTTCGGGTACCGGCTGTACAGCAGTATCTTCCGTCGGGTCTGATTTTTTGGGAATTGATTTTTTGTTGACCTTATAAGCCATATATGTTGTTTACTCCGCCCGATGAATACGGGTTATCGTAGCCACCATAGCAACAGGCGTCGTGGTCAGTGATATATAGGGCATGTTTTACGTTTGCGCGATCAGATAATAAGGGAATTCATGAAAACGCCGTTACTACGAGGAAATCACAATCTTACTCCCGTATTAAATCATGAACCGCGTCTCTTGTCAACAAGGCAAAAATGGTAGCATTGGTCCCGCCAGCTGGCGGATTGTTAGTATTGTAATGACACCTCGTAGATCACCGTATCCATGTGGCGGAAAACTTCTCTCCCCAACTCCTGGAGTTTGACTTCATCAATCATCTTAAATTTCTCCCGCTCCAATGTACCTGCCACGATATAGCGGACGTTATATTTGTCTAAAATCCTCTTTGCCTCCGCTATGTCTGATGACTCATATATAGTTCTTACCTCTTCTCTTCTTGGGCCGACCACGTCATAAGACCCCCTCCACAACCACTCATGTACGGGCCAGCCGATAATCGTGGGTATGCCGGTAAAAGCGCTAAAGCGGGCAAAATCAGTGTAAGAATCGCCATCTGCTTCTACAAGCGTGAAACGCTTGTAATTTCGGATTTCGGATTTCGGATTTCGGATTTGATCATTTAGCCACTGAATGGCTAAATAATCTTCGGGGTATTCCCGTCTCAACCATCCTAATCCGTCTATACTTTCATAATTCTTCAATCCGTTAAAATAGCTTCTCACCGCAAAGATTGGGAATATAGAAACGAGAAAAAGCTGGGGGAGGAGTAATATAAAAAAGAGTATTCGCGATCTATTGGCGATTTTCATTCGCGTCTTATTCGCGAATGTAACGATTGTATATCCCGCCACTATCGAAAATAAAATAAATGCCTGGTATCCCAGTTTAAACATCGTATTGCTTCTGAAGTGCGCCGGATAAATATCTTTAAAATAAAAAAATTCAGGGAAAATTATGAGCGCCAGCGAAAAGAAAAAGAAGATTATCAGCAATCGCTCTATTTGAGTAAAATTATTGTTCCATATTGGACCTATTTGCCTTATTAGTCCTATTTTCTTTGTTCCTGATACTTTGACGCTCTGACGCTTTGATGCTAGTAATACACCCCCGCAAAATATAAAAAACCCCCACAACAACCACATCATCCAAAGGGGAGATCGTTGGCATTTCTCTACCTCCTCAAAAATAATTGGTCCGATCCGCCAGCTGGCGGATGTGTTTGCCAGAAACGCCGGCGGGCAATTCACCGCCACCCCGTTTACAAACGATGTAAAGTGCGAAAGGAACGGCAGACCGGTTGTAATTGCCGTTAACACTACCAATCCAATGTTCTTCCCCGTCTCTTTCCAATTAGTCCAATGAGACCTATCAGACATATTGACCGCCAATATGACCGCAACAAACAACGCTAGGTATATCAGCCCGTCCAGCGCATTCGTCATCAGAAGCACCCCCACGAGAAAACCGTAGAAAACATATATCATATTGTTCGTACAAGACCTATGTGCCTCATATGTCTTATGAGAAAAAATCTGTATGAGCAATCCAATCGCCAGCAACACAAACGGTATAGACAACACGTGTCCGTGGACATCAGAAACCACGAAAGAGTAGCCCGGAAACTCATGGATGGTAAGAGGTATGAAGCGCGTGGCGTTGGCATACCAATAGCGATTTAGCCCTTCCGGAAATTTTTGCCAAACTTCACTTGCTTTCCAGAGTAGACTCCAAAATGGCTTTACTCCGCCAGCCGGCGGATCCCCGCTGTATCCTTGTGTAAATGCATAAATCGTCTGCATGTTTCCGGCAAGAGTCACCAGGAAAGCGGTCAGTAATCCCCCGCCTATTTGTCCCATAAGTCCTATTTGACGCATTAGTCCTATTCGCAAGAGCTGCCTCCCTATGGAAAACGACATCGTCAGGCATAACGCAAAGATGGTCGCCAGCATCAAATTAAACGTCACCGCCAAATCCATTCCTGATAATTTAGTCAAAACTGCCGTCACCAAATGTCCGAAGTAGTAGTAGTTGATCGGATACGGCGGATACCACATGTCGGGAGGCGGGAAATAGCTGGAATTGAGGATCGACTGCATGAACCCGTAATCCATGAACTTCTCAAGTCCCCGGATAGACGGTTCATGCCCCTTCACCCAGCTCCACAAAAGCAGAGCCGCGAAAAAAAACACCTCCCCAAAAATTATGTTTTTTATTTCTCTTCGCCAATTAGTCTTATTAGTCTTATTAGACCTATGAGTCTTATCGATCTTATGGAGTATCATCCCTATCCCCAGTACCACTACCAGCGACACCCAAACGCTGGTCTGTGAAAACGACAGCACCCGTATTGTCCCGGCCGCATACACTATCCAGGTTACCACCGCCATCCCTACAGCTTTGGAAAACAAATATCCCTGGTCATACCAAAAAGTAAACAATCTCTTTGTCAACGGCCACGCCGCCGCACCCACCAGAAACAGCATCGCCCACCACACCAATACCAGCCCAAAATCACTGCCCATATACACCAATTATAATCGAGAAAATCCAAATTGCGAGGATTATTTTACTCCTATTTCTTCTCCTTAAGTTACCTAAGCACCGTAAGCGACCTACGTTTTCTTCGCCATTTTCCACAATATCTCAAAAATCTGCCGTTGCGTCCGGGCGATTTCCGCATTGTGGATCTCCACACCAAAAAGTTCCCCGCGATAGATGTGGTAAAAAGCGAATACGTCGTTATAGATATACGTGTCGTGGTTAATGACTAATTTTTTGCGGGGAATGATCCGGTGTTCGTAATATTTTTGCAGATAAACCTTATTATCCGTAAAGCTCAACTCGCGGTCTAATAGTCCCTCATTTAATAGCTCCTTGCCGCGCACTTTGCGCTCGACGTATTCTGCCCGGATTTTCTCGGCAAACTTCCGCCCTATCCCCTTGTTCCAGTCTCCGTACCCAAACCCCACCACTTCGTTTTTTGCATTTAAGGTATTCCAAAGTATCTGCCGCAGACCGCTGACACCATGATAGTAAAATACTTTAGTCGGTCCGCGTGTTTCTTTAGGTAACATTTCTAAATCATGGAGTACTTCCGGTAAATTCTTTTGCATTTCTTTAAGTTCGATCTCCCTCTGGGAAAAAAGAATGCTCAAACTCTCCGGCGGGTTGGCCGCAAAACTGCTGGATTTGTAATCCAGCGCCTCCTTCACCAAGCCCAGTTTTACTAATTTTTCCAAAATCCTGTAGAGCGTCGTTCTGTTGATGCCTGTTTCGCGCGAAAGGCTGGTAGGAGTCAGATTGCCCTTTCCAAGGAGAGTTATATACACTTCCGCCTCCCGGCTGTCCAAGCCAAAGGCCGTCAGCTGTTCAACTATGTCCATCTTGTTCACCATACTGGACAACAAGTTTACCACACTTGCGTTCTGCTGTAAACTACGCGCTGAGACATGAACACTTAGACATGAACATATGAAAGAAACTGTTGTGTTATATCCGGGTATTCACTTGGGGTATTCCGACGCTCCCATTTGCTTTGCCTCCCAAGCCGCTCCGCTTGAGGCTGGACAATATCAAATATGGGAGTATGAATTCCTTACGAAGCCTGAACTTGCCAACGGCTGTTTTTTTATCATTCCGCCCCGATCTCAGACTGCCATCGCCTATATCACCGATCCGGATACCATAGTAACATTGCATATCGAATACGGCTCTGGCCAATGTCCGTATACCCACTGGCTCGAAGATATGGTTGACGCACAAAGGCAGATCGTAGACAGCCACCTTATCAGACATGGAGATATCCTTGAGTTCCGTAAAGGCGATATCTACTGTCTACAGGCAGATAGTGATGGTTTGGTGGTTCGGGATGTCACCACTCCTCCCTTCCGGCCGGGCATTACCGAAATAAATCTTGACCCCGAAGATCATCGTATCCCGCCGTCATTAAAAAAATTCATAAACAAACCCACGCATATCGCCCCAGGCATGTCTAACAATTTTAGGTACTATATTCAAGGGGACAAGGTGACCCCAATCGCAATGTTATAGAATCACCATCAGGTAGAGAATCATATCTTTGTAAACACATAAACACAATTTTTATACTCACGTTGCTATAGCATGTGAAGTATAAAACTTTCACATGCCAGACCAAACTCCCGCTCGAGCAGAGTTTTGTCGTGGCTTCAAATCAATCCAAATTTGAGAAAATCCGCAGCTATGAGTAAAGGTTCGGTTTCAATATGAAATTTTACTTTTATTTCTGCTCTTGGCTGATGAACGATATTTTCCCCATCCTCCCCTTCCGGGTTTTACGCAGCTTTTTCTCGTCGTAATCCCACAAAAATGCCATACCATAAGTCATTGTACTAAAAAATATAGCTTATTTCCAACCGCCGCTCATTGACATCTCTTCGTCTCTTATTCTATGGTTAAACTAAGAATAAGAACGTATTATTGATTGATTATTGTATTCGTTGCTTGTGAAAAACACACTCACGTCTCTCAAGAACTTCTGGAACAAGCTGACTCGTCAGCAAAGGATTGTATCTACCATCTTATTGCTAATTTTTATCTTCCCCTTGATTTGGGCCGTTATTTACGCCCCCTTACACATTTTCTCGAGGGCGCAAAGCCCCAAAACCACGACCACACTAGAAAACCCTGTGGTTCTACAAAAGGCTACAGTCGCGGTAGACCAACAGATCACCCAACAAATCTCTACACAAGTAGAAGGTGCTTTACCCAAAACAACCGCACTTGTATATCTGCAAAAACCTATCGTCAAAGATCAGGTTACCGCGCTGGATATTCCAACGAGAAAAGGCCAACGCAAAACGTATGTAAATAGCCTGAAAACAAAAACCGGAGCTATCCAGACTCAAGTTAATAAAAATATCCGTGATGTTATTGATGCCAGGCATGTCGTTGTCAAAAAATCATTTTTTGTGGACAATGTACTTTTAGTCGAGCTGGATGAACAAGGTTTAGCGAAGTTAAAGGAAACACCCGGTGTCGTAAAAATAACCCCGGATTATCAGATCACGCTCGAACCGATGGTACAAGCTCAAGGAATTCCGGAATGGAACATTACCAAGATTGGCGCTGACCGCGTCTGGAATGAACTGGGCATAGACGGAACAGGAATTGTCGTTGCTAATATCGACACCGGCGTTCAATGGGATCATCCGGCTCTGAAAACAAAATATCGCGGATTTGATGGCGCAAACGTCAACCACGACTATAATTGGTATGATCCTTCTGACACATCGCCTAATTCTCCTTTGGACAATACTGGCCACGGTACGCACACCATGGGGTCAATCGTCGGCGGGGATACAACACACATGATCGGAATTGCCCCGGGAGCTAAATGGATTGCGGCGAAAGGTTGTGCAAGTAATATCTGCTACACCTCCGATTTACTGGCTGCCGGCCAATGGATGCTTGCGCCGACTAAGATCGACGGAACAAGTCCTGACGCGGCCAAAGCGCCGGATATTATTAATAATTCTTGGAGCGGAAACGGTTGTAGCACAGGGTACGCCGGAATGATTGATGTGTGGCGCAATGCAGGTATTATTCCTGTATTTTCTGCAGGTAATTCAGGACCAAGCGCAAATACTATCGGATCTCCCGGTGATTTATCCACCGCTATTAGTGTCGGTGCCGTCGACTCCGCAGACACTATCGCGAGTTTTTCCAGCCGTGGTCCGACCTGTTATGGCACAATTAAACCCGATCTCGTTGCTCCAGGTATAGCGATTCTTTCCAGTATTCCGTATGACAGTTATAAAAGTCTTAACGGAACTTCAATGGCAACTCCGCAGGTTGCCGGTGTTACCGCGCTCCTTCTTCAGGCTAAACCAGATCTTACACCGGATGCAATAATCTCAATTCTCAAGTCCTCTACAACAGATTTAGGTGCCTCCGGCCCAGATAATACGTACGGCTCCGGCCTCATCAATGCTTACAAAGCATTGACGCTCGCCCCCTCTCCAACGATGTTTCCCGCCCCAACAGCTACTCCAATACTGACTCCGACACCCACGCTGACGCCGCCAATTCTTGGGCCAGGAGAATTACCGGACATCGCCATTATTCCGTCTGTTGACAGCAATGGTGTTACCACAATCACTGTTTCTGGGCCGCGAGTTACTTCTTATCCTAATCTCACTGCAAAACATATCTATTTTCATCAATCCGGAGATTCTGGATTTACCCCCGTACAAGATGAGGTTTCTTTTACTTTGACAAAAACCAATGATGTATTCAAAGGGTCAGCAGATTTTTCTTATGGTTGTATAGATTTTTTTGCTTCAGCTGCCTATATCGCCAGTACCTGCATCGCAGTTATGCCAAAACCTATAAATGGATTAAACATGTCTGTTGATGAGCCGGATACCCGCTTGCCATACCGCTACGTCAATGGAAAATATGAATGGGCCTTTGCTCGTCCAGAGGGGTATATCAGCGGCTCACGAACGAGCACCGATCGATATTTCATACTTTCAATGACCATGCCGTTTGATAAAACCATCACTCCTCGGTATGCGGAAAACGGAAATTTTGCGCCAACGAATTATTACTGGACGGACTCTATTACAGACGAAAGCTACAATTATACAGCTCTAAAAAATATTTATGTGACAAAAATTCCTACTCCGGATATCACTTGCTCAACTCAATGGGCCATGATTGGTGTTTATTCTTCTTTGCAGGAAAACCCAAAATCAGTTTATAGCGTATTAAATACCCCATACGCATCTGGTGAGTGCGTATTCTATACATATCCGAACACCCATCCTATTGCTAACTTCTCGGAAATGCGAAACACATATATGCGTCTTATTCCATACCAAGGTCCCACCCCCACTCCGAGTCCGACACCTATCCCAACGCCAACTCCAACACCAACTTCGACTCCGACGCCCACGCCAACTCCAATCCGAACCATACAAATTCAAACCCCCAATGGCGGTGAAACTCTTATTGCCGGTGCCCAGGCTCTTATTACGTGGACGTCAAATAACGCTCCCTCCATAAGTATTTATCTGGTCAATCCCGCAAATTCTGCCTCAAGCATTATCCTGAATAAACCAAATGTCGGTTACTACCTTTGGAACGTTTCAAAACTGAACTATCCGAATGACACACAATTTAAAATCCGCGTTTTAGGCGGCAATATATTTGATGAGTCTGACGGATATTTCACTATTGCTACACCGACTCCTTCCCCAACATCCTCGCCTACACCTGCCCCGCTACCGACTGCCACACCTACACCAACTATCACTCCCACGTCAACCCCAACTCCTGCCCCATCTCCACAGCCAACAACTATGCCCATGTGCAGAAACACAGACCTCAACAAAGACGGCATTGTAGACCAAACCGATGTGCAAATACTTCTGGCTGACTATTGGTCTACAAACCCCAAAAACGCCCGTTCGGATATAAACCGCGACGGCATTGTAGATCTGACAGATTACTCTCTTATGGTTATTGATTTTGATCGCTCAACCGGCAAATGTTTATGAAAAAAACATACTACAAAAAACTATTACTTGCGGCGGTTGGCTTCATTGCGCTTTCCATAGCTTTGGTTGTTACGCTCTATGCTGTCCGTAAAAATCAGGAACTTCGCCGAAAGGCAGCGGTTCCCGGGGGACCGGCCTCCATCGTCCTTTCTCCTTCCTCAAAGGATTTTCCAATCGGCACTCCAGTCGCGCTTACTCTTTCTGCAAATATAGTAGATAAAGCTGTCGATGGCTTTCAGGTTTCCGCAAGTTTTTCCGGCAATCTTCCTGCCGATCTTTCTTTCGAACCGGCTTCCATTTCCGGACTTATTCTTGCCAAAAACACGCTGGAAAGCGCTAACGGCGGCAAAATACTGAAATTAGCCTTTCTTACCCAAAACCCATCCCAACCGTATGCCAATATTTCTTTTATTACACTGGGGCAGATAGCCATGACGCCCCGCGAGGCTGGGACCATCACCATCACCTACGATACGACTCTCACCAAAATCGCTCAAAACAAAACAGCGCAGGACATCGTCAATATACCGCAGGAACAAACATATATATTTACTCCTCCGCCTACGCCAACAACGCCGCCCGCTCCGACCACTTCTCCAGTTCCTATTTTCGGCGCAGTTGATTGGTTTCACCTCTATGCATGGCTTAAATTTGATCAATTTGCCATTCGATTTCATGAAAAATATTTCACTGGTAAACCGGACACAAACACCTCTCAACAAATATTTACCTCTCCTACAGCACTGAGGGTTGCTTGGACTGAGTCCGGAGAATCAATGCAGTTTATTGTGGCTTACCATCTCGACAAAAATCAATACAAAAACATAATAGATCACATTACTGTTTATCGTGGTTCACAAGGAATGAGGCTTTCTGCAGACTGGACGGCCAAAGCCGGTTATCCGTATATATTCAATTCAAATGACCCTGTTATAGTCGCATCTGCTGATAATAGTGTACAGATTATCTACAAAAACATCTATTGGCACCCGAATATTTATCCATTATTGGATCTTGAAAAGACGCAATGGTCATGGAAGCACATCCAAAAAATTCTTCCCACCAACATCATGCCGCCTGTCTCCAGCGAAACCTTTGCACCAGTCAATGAAATTACCCGGGCAGATATGGCTCTTTTCTTAAGCCGCGCATACGAATTTATCACTAAACAAACAGCTCCGGTTGTCGATACACCCTTTACCGATATAGGCAGTCTTACGGAAGAAGTCCAAACCGCTATCAAAAAAATCTACGGGCTCAAGGTCACTGCCGGCACTTCAGAGACTACCTATTCACCGGAAATGAAAGTCAACCGCGCACAGATGGCCACATTCCTTTCCAATCTTTACAAAACCGTCAAAGGCGATTTTGCGCCGGAAGTGCCCACCCCTTTCACCGATATTTGGAATGATGACATCAAGTGGGCCCAAAAACCCATTGCCAGAATCTACGGACTCAAAGTCACCGCCGGCATATCAGCCACAGAATTTGGACCGTACCTTATCACCAACCGCGAACAGATGGCCACCTTCATCATGAGTTTCGTCGAGGCGATCGAAAAATAATCATACCTCCGCCCTTCTTGCATGTGCTACAATTTCCTCATGAATATTGCCGTCATCGGCGGGGGCATCACAGGCCTCACTGCCGCCTACTCGCTTTCTAAAATTGGCCACAATGTCACTGTGTTTGAAAAAGAACCGGCCCTCGGAGGCCTGGCATCCGGATTCAGGCAGCCCGACTGGAACTGGCAGCTTGAAAAAACCTACCACCATCTTTTTGCCAACGATAATATCGCATTTGACTTATTAGACCAATTAGACTTATTAGACAAATTAATTATTAAACGCCCGATTACAGCTAACCTGGTTCACCTTCCGGTAGCGCACAATCTTCAATCACAAATTTTTCCTTTTGATTCTCCTCTGAACCTTTTACAATTTACTCCTTTGCCTTTTTTTGACCGACTGCGCACCGGCGCCTTGGCCGTTCTCTGCAAAACTTACCCCCACAATATCTGTGGTATTCCTGTCTGGAAATTATTGGAACACCTGACTGCAAAAAATCTTATCCGGTGCGTTGCCGGCTCCGCGAGTTGGCAAACGGTATGGGAACCGCTCCTTTACGGCAAATTCGGCGGGTACGCGCATAGTGTTTCAGCGGCCTGGTTCTGGGCGCGCATCAAGAAACGAACACCAAAGTTGCTCTATATCGAAGGCGGATTCCAAACGCTGATAGACGCGCTGGCAAAGGGGATTAAAGAGCGTGGCGGCACCATCAACACCGGCATCCAATTAGTCAAATTAGACAAATTAGTCAAATTAGACCAATTTCACCTGACGTTCGCCCACGGAAAAAAACAGCACCTGTTTGACCGTGTCCTTCTCACCGTCCCCACCACCATCGCCGCCAACCTCATTCCAGATTTAGCATTTATCATTGGCCATTTAGCATTGAATATCCCCCATCTCCATGCCCAGACTCTTATTCTTGAAACGAAAGAACCGATCCTAAAGAATGTTTACTGGCTCAATATCCTCGACCGTTCGTTCCCGTTCCTGGCTGTCGTCGCCCACACCAACTTCATGGACAAAAAGTATTACGGCGGCCGCCACCTCACCTACTTCGGCAACTACCTGCCCGACAATCACCCCTATCTCAAAATGAACGCTAAACAACTCTATACATTATTTTTGCCTTTTATTAAGAAAGTAAATCCGAATTTCCATTCATCATTCATCATTCATCATTCATCATTCATTGGTTGGAACGCCCAACCCGTCCACGAGCTCCACTATTCTTCCAGCGCGCCCAAGCTGGCGACAACGATTCCCAATGTCTACCTTTCCAATATGGACAGCATCGTCCCCTGGGATCGCGGGATAAATTATGCAATAGAATTAGGTCAAAAAGCAGCGAAAAAAATTCTCGAATAATGAAGAAACTCCTTATTCTTATTATTTTTCTTGGAGCTTTCTTGAGATATTACGAGCTCAACTGGGACTCGTTTCATGCGTTTCACCCCGACGAGCGAAACATCGCCTGGGCAGTAACGCGCATCCGTTTCTTTAGTCAAATGAATCCCAAGTTTTTTGCCTACGGCGGGCTCCCCATCTACCTCTACCGCGCGCTTGGAGAAATCGTGGCGGCCATTGCGCATAACCCTGCATGGTTATCCGACTGGGGACATATCGCCGTCATTGGAAGATTCGTTTCGGCAACGCTTTCGTCTTTATCTATCCTTCTTATCTATCAGGTCGGCACGGCATTCTTCTCTTCTTCTGTGGGGTTATTGTCTGCATTTCTTCTTGCGTTTTCTCCGTGGGCCATCCGCGAAGCACACTTTGCCACGACAGAAACATCTCTTGTTTTTTTTCTTCTTCTTATTCTCCTTGAGTCGCGCTACCTTGCGTCACCTCAACTGTCCTCACAACGTGGCAGTCCGTTCCGGCTCGGAATCCTCCTGGGACTGGCAACCGCCGCCAAAACTACAGGGGCGCTTTTTACGGTCATCCCCTTCACTGCCGCCCTTCATCCTGTTTTCCGTCCCATTTTCCAGTTTTCAAATTTTGAAATTTCCCCGCACGTGCGGTTTTTTTTCAAATCATTACGAA